>JGI24159J19872_10000771_pt1 | contig 31558 bp, 15 predicted proteins | sample Ectturendosymbi4_FD_19872 | JGI IMG/M metagenome (IMG submission 19872) | reverse complement strand
TAGAGTTTGAGGCTACTACAGTAGCCTACTTGCTTGTTTTGAAAAATTAAAAAGTAGGTTTAAACTTATTGGGAGATCTACAATCATTTTATACGAGTTTCTTTAGTGTTAGTGGAACAAAAATTTTAACCCCTTCTCCGTAATATTGAAAAGTTGCTCTAATAAGCGGATTCAGTGCTCTATTCAGTGGTTTTCACTGTAACCATTTTCCATGTGTAAAGTATAGAGTCATGGCTACCATACGGTCCTTATTTCTAAGATTTGTCCTTATTTTGCAGTACTACGTCTTAGAAAATATTAATGTCCTTGTTTCTAAGATACGTCCCTGTTTGGGACTTGCGTCCTTATTTTTTCTTAGTTTCTGTAACGTAATAATTTTCAATAGGCTCAATCTGACAGACACACCTGACCATTTCTATCTCATCGTAAAAATTTTGTATTCAAGGTTTTGTGATCTTATAAAATCGGTATAATATTGCAGATTTACACACTATCAGGCACTGTTAGCACGCAAGGTGCCTGGTTGGGATTCTTAGGAATGCTTTTTATTATAGCAAAAGTTTAGCATTTACTTGATTTGAAGATGGTGCGAAGTAGGAGATTCATCCCAAAGCTTTTCGTCTGACACTCTTCAAGGGACATCATCAGAATGAAGTGGAGGTACAACCGAACTGGTTTATAAACAAGAATGCCCTCAATGCGACACCACGTTCAAGATGACGACAGCGTAGACAGCTAGCCTGGCCATGTTGCGCCAGATAGTCAAAGTAGAAGTTTATGTACTGGAAGTGATACAAGTCGTTTCGAACGTGTTGATCCTGACAAAGAAGGAACCTCGTCGGACATGCATCTGATGGGGCATGCGAGTAAGAATACCCAAAATTTGGATGAAAAAATGATGCTACTTAGGCAGGTGTCATAAATCGGAATGTTGGGGACTACCCTGGACTATTTAGCCCTAATAGGACCGCCTGCAATGTCAATAGAAGTCTTCCCCAGAAACAAGAGTGATAGTAGCCTACACGGTTTTCTAAGTTTCACTGCAAAAGATTACCACCAAATGGTGAAGCGGTAGGTCATCCCTGGCTATTATTCCTGGCCTGGAAAAATAAATTTTTTTGCTACTACTGCAAACTTTTCAGCTCTGGATATCCACTAGCACAGCACTCAGTACCTTTCCTCTCTGCAGGTACTATACTCGTACCTCCTATCTGATCGGGGAGGTATCTGGCCAGAGAGGAGATAGTAATCAGGGTTGCAATTGTTTGATTTATTGGGTTTTAACGGTGCTGTCCATTGAAGTCTCTGCTGAAGAGGTCTTGGCATGGCGTCACCTTTTCGAGCCTCGCCTTTGCAACATCAATGATTTCTATCATTACACGTTGATGCACCCCTCAAAACTTTCTACACACCAGTGAGTGGGACCCCGCAAAAGTGTTTCAAATTGGGCCCCGCACTTGCGGTCAAATCGGCCTAAAACCAGCCCTGACTACATTGCCCTTTCGTGTTTCTCACAATTTAACAGCCATGTATGTCATCTAACTGTGGTAATCAATTCCACTCTACAACTAGACCAGTGGTTCTCAACCTTTCTTGGTTTGTGGCCCCCTTCCAAAGACTGTCAACACTTTTGGTCCCCTGCTCATTAATAGGGTTTTGCAATATCACGGCAAAGATATTCAGCAAAGACATCTGCTCGTGACCACCGAGAACCGCTCCGTGGCCCCCAAAGGTGGCCGAGGACCCCGCCCTTGGTCGAGAAACCCTGAACTAGGCTCCCGACTGGACTTTTTCCTTGAACACCAACCTTCTGAATAGACTTTCCCCATACCAATGCCAAGGCCACATCACTTGTATCCGTTTTTGGCATATTAAAATTTTATTCAAGAATAATCTGCACTAGGCCCTGTTTACTGCATAGCTTGTAACTAAGATATAATGAAAGCAGAAAAGTAAATGCAACAAAAGCAAGGGTGTGAAATAAAGACCCAACAAAATTAGAGGTATATATCAAACCGTAGACAATCAATCCAAAAGCGGAAGAGTTTTCCAGTGTCAATTAATCTCCTGAAGTCATTGAGAAGGTTCTACATCAGGGGTCGGCAGGGATGCAGTGCTAACAAAAAAGGTGTGGGAACACATCAAAAAAAATAGCCATTTTAAAACAGCTTCCAACTCATTTTAAAACAAAACGTGAAAAAGATGTGGGAATGCCGTTCACATCCCACTACACCCCTGGGGGTCTGCAACCTTTAGCTAACTATATGCCGACTCAACGTTTCAAACCATTGTCTGCCAACATCATACTTTCTTTTTATACAAGACAAGGTGGATATATCTTCTGTGCAGGGCCGGATTTAGCTGATTCGAGGCCCTAGGCTGATCCACTTGTGAGGCCCCTGTCTCCCATTGTTACGAAGAAAATATGGAGAAGCGTTAATAAATTTGTGAAAAGCCGAAAATGATGATATTGACGCTCTAAAAGTACGGTCAATAAAAATTATAAATCATTACTTCAGTGCCCCACGATCACTGCACTTAATTGTTGCCTACAGCGCAAAAGCATTCAATGACACGGAATTTTTGAACTCGTAGTTGGCTGGCGGGAACAGGATTATCAATTTATACAGGCAAACCAACTGAAAACGACACGGTTAAAATATTTCCCAAAACACATGGAATACATTTCACATCTGTTTTTTCTTATCTGTGCTAAAAAAAACGAACACACTCCACATGTGTGGAATGCGATAAAGACGTTTAGGTACAACGTGAGGACCACGTTGCCACTCGCTTACCACAGCTGTAAAAATCTCACACACACGAGCAAAACACGTCAAGTAAAACGCACCCAAATGTTTGCAACTGCTAGGTTCACGATTCGCGTGTTTGTTACTTTTCCAGACTGCTAAGAATCGAACGAAACGAAACCGTCACTCGAAAGGATGTGAGGTTTAAACCAGAACGCCAGAAAGTTTTCAATAGGGGGTTTTACATTTGGGCAGAGGGACTTGACATCCTGAAAATTTTACAAAATCTTCACTGATCTATAGTGTTTCATATTTAAATTTGGAGGGGCTGAGCCCACCAATTCTCCCACGTGGCGATGGGACTGGATTTAAACTTATGATGTCATTGTTGAAATACGTATAAAAACCTACCATCATCGAATCAAGTAAGGCTGAACAGAACACAGTAAACAATTAAAAAGGTATTTTCAAGCCTTCTTCGAAACAAAATCACCTACGAATTCATTAAAATTTGTTTGCCTAAGTTTTTCACTTTTAATGCACCGAATGCTTAGTATTGTCAAACTCCTGGAACATTGCGACCCTTTACTTCATTTCTAATTCTTCTGAATCTTGAAGAAGACCTTTCTCTTGAGCAGTTAGTGACCATCAAGCTAAAAAATAAGGGCTCGCATCGTTGGATAAATTAAAAACCACTAATCTAAGGCATCAGAACCAAATGCGCTTTTGTCATTTTTTTGCTGCTACCCTTTGTCTCTTTGCGGTAGAGTTCTGTGGTTGCCAGGTGGCAAAATGACTTTTGCTTGCTTTTCAAACTCATTAAGGTCTTCTCTGTTTTGCTTAGCATGGGAGTAGTACAAACCTGCGCAAGTACTCAATAGCAATCTGATTTCTGAATGACTTTGTTAAAGAAAATTAAAATGGTAAAGATCACATCTAAAAATACCAAACGAGCTTTACGTAATAGAAACACTAACAAAACTACATTATTGCTCAGAAACAGCAACTTTTCATTGCAGGATAAAGCTGCTAGCCTTACATGTAGCTCTTATCTGTAGTACAACCGTACGCTTTGATCAACTTTCAGTATATCAACACAATAGTCGGCATGCGGCTTGACCAACGGTCATATTTAGCCTGTTTACATGGCGCATTTCATTGTGGCCAAATTGTGGCTTTTGGTCGATTGTGGCTTTTATTTTCTGATTCACGTTTACGAGTATGGCTTTCTTAAGCGTTACTCAGCAAATGAAAAGCCGCAATCGACCAAAAGCCACAATTAGGCCCCAACGAAATGCGCCATGTAAATTCATGGAAACTCGTTGGGAGACACTGGCGTTATCAACAAGGAGTTTGATTAGGTGAATAAAACCAAATTTCATGAATAAAATTAAGACATAAAGTTTTGACGAATATTTATCAAATTGATCACATACCGGCAATTGACTCTACGTGTACTGTTGCTGGAGGCCCCCCTGGATCTTGAGGCCCTAGGCTTAAGCCTTCATAGCCTATTGATAAATCCTGCCCTGCTTCTGTGTGCATCATAACTTCAATATCAAGTGCTACCACCACTAGCGTACTTTCAATCGTCGAGTAGTGGGCAATACAACATTCAGAACCGTCGCCAGAAAGTTTTCAATAGGGGGGTTTTGCAGTTCTGCGGAAGGGCGTTTCGTTTGTACAGGGGGCTTGACATTATAAAATTAGCCAAAACTCCACTTATTTCTAGTGTTTCACGTTTCAATTTGGGGGGGCTTGGAGCTTTATTTGGAGGGCCAAGCACACTAATGACCCCCCGTGGCACGGGACTGACAACATTACAACATTATTATGTAAGGAGTCGCAAAAAACAGTATTGTGCTAGAGTTTCGACCAAACTTGCAGAAAGTACATACTGTGTGTCAATATCTGTTGTTGTTGCTTTACTAAAATATCGACAAAGAGAAAAAACTGTGCTGCAAGATATTTTGACTTAATGATAAATTTTGACTTTTTTTTGACCTAATAGCTTTGGAGTCGCTTGTGGGATGAGTGTGAAATTTGGTTTGTGGACGTTTCATAAACTTTGTAAAAAGCAGAAAAATTTTTGACTTTACTGACTTTTGGTTGCCTTTGTAATGATCAAGTGATGCAACTTTCACACAAAATCACCACAGTTGATTGGCGACAAGTAAGTGTTTGCTTGCTAATTATTTTTTTAATTTGCCCTCTGAAATTGTAAGAAGTTTGATATTACAAAGTGTGTGTGCTGCGCTGACAGTGACTTGCTGTGCATTTCAAACTTGAGACTCCTATATCACTCAGCCCCATCGCAGCGGGGGGTTTTCGTGGGCTTAGCCTCCCCAAACAAATCTCCAAGCCCCCCAAATTAAAACATGAAACACTATAATTCCGTGGAGTTTTTGTCAATTTTTGTAAAGTCAAGCCCTCCCGCACAAACGCAAATGTCCCCTATTGAAAATTTTCTGGCGACGGTTCTGATATCACTACTTGTGTAACATTCAAGTTAGTTATTTAGAACAGTTCCTCGGGAGCACTGGTTAATTTAATAGGAACATGTCCTAGGCACGCCCAAATTTACAATTAAGAAACCTGGACCCGCCCTTTATCGTTTGACTTTGCGCTCAGTTTTAACACAAGACAAAATTTATTCACTCATGGTTTTATTAAGTCAGCTTTAAGCACTGCGCATTTATTCTCACATTTATCAAAAACGATTTCAAACAACAGGGGTTAATGCAAGTATTATGGATTAAAGCACGTAACAAATGTTACTGCAAACAACAGGGGTTTAACATGAGTTCAATTCTTTCATAGGGAAGAGAGAGTAGCCCATACTGCCACAATTTCGACAATTCTCAGTCTAACAGACTACCTGTAGACTGGTCAAGCTTGGTAAGCCCATAGCTGGTCTTTCAAGTTAAGTTGGGTAAGCCCACGACTTAACTTGCTGCTACTCCTTTAGTAGTCAAATGAAGACTGTTTGTCTGGCTCAGATCGTCCCGGTTGTGTTAACTCGTCGGGGATTTCCATCTGGTAGGAAATTCACGGTCGATCTGGTCTTCTCGAATCCCACTGGCTAAAACTTGCGTCTCGAAGCGTCATCTTCGTTTTCGACCAATCATGTTCGAGAACATTTTTCCGGCGGTACCGTAAGCTCCGCCTACCGTTTTTGCCGTAATCCGGAATGCTTTCCGTGGTAGTTCGTTTTTATCCGTTTAAATCGGGAATATTATTTACAATTTTATACGGATTGTTGATGTAAATACTTTCTATAATGTTTTGGGTTACTCTCTTCCTAATTGTGACTTGCGATGACATGCAGAGTATAAATACACAATGGTTTAAATAAGTATACAATACAACGTCATTGTGAACTAAGTGTTTTTAATTGTTACTTTGTTCCAACTTCATTCTCCTGGAATTCAGTCCATTCGGTGATGCGACTTTTTGGTGTTTCAATATTCGTACTAATCACTGCTATTCCATGGAACCGTTGACAAACTTTCCATGTCGCTTTCATGACTTGCATTTGAAGTCTTCCTTTGTTTGTGTTTCAGAGTCACGAGACGTTTCATGTTGAGGATGCAACGCCAACTCAACACATGGCATCGCATAGCCACTATCCAGCCACAATGCCAACCATGCTCTGGAAAACATTGCGTTGTTGCATAACACTCCGTTGCTTGGTGCGCTTGGATGAATCATGCCTTGACCAAATAGTTTTCTAATGGTTCGGCACTACTTCATGCAAATAATCCTCTCAAAAATATCTCGTCTGAATTTCAACTCCTTTGCGTGGAAGCTGAGCCCTTGCATTTCATTCAGGCTCTATTTCGGGTCGTGTTGTCCACATTATATGGAAACTTTGCTAATAAAATTGCATGGTTTAGTTGCATATTTTTGCATCTCATTGGAAAAGGTCATGTTAAATGCTGATCAGTACGAGGACACGACATATTTAGTTGTTGCTAATTGAGTCCGACTGTTCTTTCCGTTTATTTTCGAACAGTTGAAATTGATATAAAGCCCCAGCGAAAAATCTTTGCAAGCTGGTTTCGGGGAGAGCCATGGCCTCTTCGGCCTCTTTCTGGCTGCGCTACTGTGGTGCACCTCAGAAGCGTGTGAATATAAAGAGCGCAATCTCATGACCGCCACGATCATGTCTTGCTCAATTGCAATATTGCCTAAAAAAAGCATAGGCTACCACAGATCTTGCACTTATGCCATCGAGATTTTCACAAACGCTTTCGCAAGAAAGTTTTATGAGAAAATGGTGACTTTCATTCAAAGTAGAAACTTGGAAATTTACTAAAAACAAACTTTTAAACTTGTCGATTCAACGAAAGCAAACTCTCTTTGCCGGCTTAAATCTGAACAGAATTGTTCAAAAGAGATGTGCCAGAAAATGGCACATTTTATGGATGATGCTTCAAACACAAGGGGCATTATATGTTGAGACTTGGTTTCTGTTTGTTCCCCCATAAAAAATTCTGGCTACACGCACGCCAGGGGGCGGCTCCCACTCCTGCCCCTCTGTCAATTACGCCACTGGAAACCATACATAATAAGAAAGTTTCACAACAGTTATTGATAAGTGAGGGCATGCTCTTGTTCTTACTAATAGTCTTGTTGATTTGCCTTGATTTTGAACAGAAAAATGAAATACGGAATTGCAATGAATACAATTGTTATTTTTACCTTATGAATTTAGGACATATCAAACTGGGCAATTATGAGAGGTAAAGGTTAGGTTAAATTTTGGTTTGGTTAGTTTTAAGGTTAAGTTAGTGTTATTTTGGTCTGGAATATGGTATGGAAAGCCGATTTTTCTGAAAATAATTCAATAAAGAAAATTTTATCTACCCCAAAAATTTCATTTGGATATATTCATTATATATTTAGTGAAGTTCCTATAACACGACCACCCATCGGATGGCACTCAATTGGTCGTGTTTCCGGGGTTGGGATGGTCGTGGTCGCGTCACCACTTGCATTCCTAAAGGTTTCACGTATTACCGCGATCACATCATTTCTACAATTCTTTCCTTGATGGAAAGTCATTAGCTTTGTCTTACGGGGTGCTGTAGCTTATCGTTAGTATAAAATCACACAACGGAAAAAAGTTGATGAAGAAAGTTGATGTCGGCAGTACAAATTCCAGAAGAGTTTACAGCAGGGGCCACCAACGTGGTGCTCGCGGGCACCAGGTCACCTGGACGGACCATGTGGCAGAGTTGAACATGGATTTGGATTTTAATCCTGCGGATTTGTAGCTTTCTGACGGATTTGGATTTTATAATTTCTGATTAACCGGATTTGGATTTGATAATTTTGTTTGAATTTTTTCATAACGTTTGGTCCAGTTTCCATATTGCTGTATTTAATCTGTGAAAATTGGTTCAGGTTTGATTCATGTCCACTGATGTTGCTGACATCATTCGGAATTGTACAACGCACATCATGTTTGTTTGAATGTTCCGCCTTACTGAGCACTAGCAATGATAAAAGTCTGCTCTCATGTTTAGACCTATCGTGTCATCAGTGTTACCGATTTGGTGTGAATTTCATTGATACAGTCCCTTGTTCTTGACTCATGATTAGGCCAATCAAAAGTCAATGAAGTAGAAATTTTTCTGCCTTTTTTAAAGTTTATGAAACCTCCACAAACCGAATTTCACGCTCATACCATGAGGGAATCCCAACTCATTAGGTCAAAAAAGTCAAAATTTATCATTAGGTCAAAATTTATCGTTGGGTCGACTTTTTGCATCACAGTTTTTTCTCTTTATAGCTATTTTATTGAAACTACAACAACAGATATTGATATGTTTTTGCAAGTTTTGTTGCAATTCTGTAGTAATAATGGGTTTGTTGCGATTTCTGACGTAATAATGTTGTTTTGCCCACTACTGGACGATTGAAGGTTATGGAGGATACGCGTGGCAATGCAAGAAACGTGGTCTTACGGTGCTTGGTTTGGTAAATGCTCAATTCATTATGCACATATTGTTTCAACTTCATCTTGTTCTGAGGTTTGTCTCTACTGTAGTTATTAGTGTACTTATCAATATATCATTCCAAAAACAAACAAATTTTGCGAAATTTTTGAAGCTTAGAGTGCATGAATATACTTCTGGGTTCACCTTAACACTCATGGCTGAATTATTTCACAGTTGCAAAAGTACAAAATTTACAGGTTTAAAATACAGCCAAAATTAGTAAATTATAAAGTCAAAATTTTAAGTTTTAGGTCAAAAAATTGGTTTCCCTACTCAGAACCGGAGGAAGGGCCACCCGTACCCCCCCCGGCCGGGTTGGCCCCCAAATCTGACTGGGTACAATTGTTACGGCATATAGAGACACCAGAACTGATCTCACCAAGAACTGATTTCAAACATTTACCCCTTCAATATTCATATTTATCTAATACGTCAAAGAAATTTATCTTCACGCCACCCATAACTTCCTACAGTCACAATCACAGTTATTGCGAAACGCATTTTGAATAGCTTCGTTGTCAACATTTTCCTTGGTAAGCTGGTTGTTGTGCAGGTAACGTTTGCTGACTCCACGTTCATTGTAAGCACTTTTCGTATAGTCTACAGTAGTAAAATTTTATTCAGAAAAATTAAGTTGTACACCAGTTGCGTAGCTAGAGGCTTTAGACAGGGTGGGAAACGTAGCTGAAAGAGGGCCACTGGCATCGTAAGGGGCCCCTCGCCGACATTCAGAAAAAAGTTTATAAATGAAAGCGTATCCGGATGTGGGTTTCTATATACTGTGGCGGCCTGGAGATGGCACCACATGAAATGAAATGATCACCGGTAGATGGTGTTCATGATCACCAAGTCACTGTAATAGTCACCGCAAGCGAATTATCGTAATTCACGTATTGCGTATACAATGATAGTGCAACCTAGTATCAGTAGAGTAANCTCGTCGACGGAGCTCTACTGCTGCTGGTTGCTTTCCTGTTAGTTTAATGCCCCGAATTTCCATCTTTCCCTTGTGCTTGCCTCAGCAGTTCCAGGCGATGCAGATACCTGCAACAATGCAAAACCCGAAATCATTGGAAAACAACAGTCAAAAAACTTCCGAAAAACGCAAAAACGACAACTTACTGAAAATGAAAAAAGTGTACTGAATCCGAAATATAAGAAAAATAGGGGCTCAGTCAGTGTTTACATTTAGCTTGTCAGGTGGGAGGTTCGCACCCTTGTAACCCCGTCAGTCACACCACTGTTGTAGACTTGCTGTGTTGTGTATCCTTTCACTATACTTGTATAAAATAACCGGTATACAAGCATACAAAATCGTATTCGCAGCCCACGCCTATAATGTCCAGTGTATCTTGCATCAGAGTTGTCCAATGAAAACTCGAAACTTTACACCAGCGAGAAATCCAGTTATTGAACGAATAACACTGTGGCCAGTGGTGGGCCTCGCCACAATTGTTGGGACGTTCAGCACTTTTTATTGGACCGCGCAACACTTGTTGTGAGCCGTGTTTGCTGGGCCAGTTGCGTGGGCTCAAACATAGGCTACTGTAACAACTATATAGAACATTGATTGTTTGACGTTAACACAGCATCGACGTTGCCATTATAAGGTTTACGTCCTCAAGAGGGTCAAAACGAGCATTCGCCCCCCCCCTCTTTTCGAAATTGGGAACTAAGAACCAAAATTTTCTAGCAAACTTGAAGTCAGGAGCGTAATTCCGATTAAATTGACTTAATTCTTGCATTGGCAGTTTATATTCCGGTATGACACCCACAGGGCACAAGAACCAGGTTCACTGTCCTGGTGTTGTGCTTTGATGAGTTTGCAGTTCACTCATGTCCGCTTCTTTGCCAGTCTGCAGAAGGCAAGTTGCAAAACTTTGCGTACAGATTGTTCTACTGTTGGACATATTACGTAACAATAACATGACGACGAATCTTAACGTGTTCAGTTCAAGTTACGGTAGTGGGCGTTTTGCGACATGCGAACAGTGTTGCTACTCTTAGTGTTTTTCCACGAGATATAGTATTTTTTCATTGCATCTAGTGTTCTAGTATTCTTTTTTATGGCTAGTGTTTTTTTATGAGTGAGCTGAATCTAATTAATTGCACAATTTCGTGTAATTGTAGCTATAATTGAGACCTTTTAATTTAGTGCAATCGTAACTTCTTTCGGGGCTGTTTGCAGGGCCGATGTTCAAATGGCGTGGATACCGCATGCGCATCGGAAACCAAAATTAGATAAGCGGGGGAATGCTTAATTTTTTAGACCTTGGAGTACTAACTTGTTAGTGAGTGTCGGCCAGACCACACGCCAAGGAATCAACTACTTTTATGTCAACGAAGCAATTTCAATGAGTGAGCACAGAGCCCCTACTTAACAGTTCCAATTGGTGATGATATCTTTTACAGCGTATTGTGTATTAACATATTACACTTTTTTACCGACTTAGAGATTGGGGCTCCCCTAAATGTTGGGAACCCCTGGCTGTAGCGCAGTCTGCTTCCCTCCCCTAATCCGCCACTGAAGCGCACCACCTGCACCAATTGCAAACAGCTTCGACGAATCCAAACGTTCTTCTTCAAGACTTGCGCGAAAGTTGCAGAACATATTTCCCCCTTTTGACAGGCCATGAACAGAACGTAACGTGAGAAAGTCTTCATAAATGTTGAAGTCAGGCACGACTTCTCTGACGATTGCTAATTGCTCTGTGCCGGTAACGTCCTGTGTGTCATCAAGAGCAACAGAATAGCAAGTGAAATTCGTCGATTTCTTGATTCGTTTATGCTGGTCGCATAATAACACCTTTGGCGCGGATTAACGCGTATATGCGTCATACCTTCAAATGCGCAGGGTGCGGATTGTCGTATATATGGCTTATATGCGTCATTCAATCGAATGCGCCAGGTGCGGATTTGACGCATACTTACGCCAACGCGATAACTTTTTTTCGTACTTGTTTTTTTATATCGACAATTTTCACAAATGTTCTTCATACCTAGACAGATTTATCCTGAAAATTTTATGCAAATTGACCAATAACTTTTTGAACTATGAAGTTTTGCATCAAACCATCTTGCTAGGCCTAGGCTACAAGACTTTTTCAAAAAAGTTAGGTGCTAACAGTTGTTTCGTAAAACATAATAACATTTTTCGTACTCATTTGTTTGCAATGAAAATTTACCATATTTTTCTCCACACCTACCCGCGTAACCTTTGAAAATTCCAAGTAATATGAGCAAGAACTTTTTTAGTTATGCAGATTTTGTCCAGCAACATTTCGCTAGACCTAAGCTACCACACTTTTTGCAAAACACTTGGGTCCTGACAGTTGTTCATAGGTGGCGAAGAAACCAGGGGGCCGCATGGGCCTGGCTCCCCACATGTAAATTTCGAATTTTGCTTAAATAGGTTTAAGGCAGTGGCGTACGCAGAAAATTTTCATGGGGGTTTCATTCAGTGGCACATGATGGTCATTTGTATTTGGTGTGTGCTGTTTGTGACGTCACAATTTGACGTCATATTTATGTTTTCAAGCGAAGTTTGTTGACATAATAGTCATATTCTTCTACCCAAACTCCCCTTGTTTTTGTGAAAAATCAAGCCCTATACACTCGCCTTGTAATAATTTTTTTGTAAAATATCAAGCTCAAGGGGGGGTTTAACCCCAAACCCCCCTTGCGTACGCCCTTGGTTTAAGGAACACAATTACTATTGGGTCCATTGTTAAAGTAAATCGTTTAAAGAAATAGATTGACAAAGAAGGAAATTTGCAACAGTTCCTACAGCATTCATGCGACCATTGCCCTGGACTGCAAAAAGTCTTACAGCTCAGTGCATAACATTCACCTGAAATACATGACGAACTTATTACAGCTATGTATCGTAAGTGCATGAACAGTTTGCTGGACCAAATCAAAGCTTCGGGTATTTTCAATTGTTGGTGAAACACAAGATGTAAGCGACAAAGAACAACTGACATTTTGCATACGGCGGGTTGATGATAGCTTTGCTATCCGTGAAAATTTTGTAGTAGTGCATCAAGCTGATAGATGCAATGCTACTGCAATTGTCAAAACCATCAAAAACGTTCTTCTAAGTTTGGGAATTGATATAAAGAAATGTAGAGGTAAACCTGTGATGGAGCTTCTGTGCTGCAAGGTGCACTCAATGAGTTGGAGCTCAAATAAGAAGAGAAGCAACCACTGCACTTGGTTTACATTGCCTTAATCATAATTTACAACTCATACTTCAGGAAGTAGCAGCTATTAATCTTCTCATTAGAAATGATCTGACAACTGTACATTCCATTTGCAATTTGCTACGAGGTTCTCCCAAAAGATTGGCTTTGTTTCATTCTATACAACAAGAAAACAAAATGAAGTCATCTTTGAAACCTCTCTGCCCTAGAGTACAAGATGGACATGCAGTCCAGAGGCGATTCAATCTGTCCTAGAAAATTATATCAGTCACTTGTAGTCCTGCAAAGTATAATAGAGGAAGGAAGGTGCAGCGAGGTTTAAAGTCAGCTCCTGGCAAGTTTTCTTTGGTCTTCATGTGGGCAGAGAAATCATCTCTGCAGCTGAAGTCCTAGCTGCTGGCCTTCAGAGGACAAACATGGCTACATGTGAAGCAATAAAACGCAAAGACATCTCAAAACAAGTTTGCAGACAAGAGAGAAAAACCTCCAGAATTTTTCAAGCAAATTTTGAAGGAAGCAGAAAAATTGGGCATATAACCCCTTGTGCCACGCTGGAGAAGACTCCCACGCAGGATTGACAATGGTTTAGATCAGGGCTTATCAAACTATTGGTCGCGACCCCAGTTGGCGTCGCGAAATGTAATTATGAGGTCACGAACAAATTAGCTTGACAAATCAGGTATAGGTTTTCGTAATCTTTGCAAGAAAAATATAAGTAGGCCTGCAGTGAATCTACTTCTACTAGAGTTTTAGGGGCAACACCGTGCTTCATGCTGTCAGTTGTTTATTAGGATGTATGCGTGAGCTATCAAAGGATAATAATCAACCAAACACAATAAATTATGCGTAGAGACCGCAGAAGAGGCCATACCCCATTTCTACAAGCAGGAACGGAAACGTCCGACACCGGTGCAGAGACGGTTAAACCAGAACCAGGCTGATGTTGCTATTCAAGAACTTCTCGGGTTGTATTCGAATGACTTGCTTTCGATCTCCCCAAAGCATTTCGTCAATTAGATACGCTGGAACGAAGAAGCACATTCAGTTTGAAATAGGGTCAGCTAAAGTACTCAACTGGTGTTACGCAGCATTGGTGCTCATCACCCACATTCAAACGTTGCAGTATACAATTCCCAGTTTTCTTATCTCTAATGTATGCAGTAATGTAAACAGCTGAGGGAAACGCTCATCGAAACAAAAAACATCGAAAGATGTAAAAAGGTTGGGTCAATAACCTTGTGGTGCACCGGCATTTCGGTGCGTTGAAAGTGCTTGGCATTGTTGAATTGATGTCAAAACAACTAATTGACAAGTTTTCAGTCGAAAAGGCTTGAACAGAAGCTTCGAAGCATGTATGCACGTGACATGTACTTGCTTGCTCAAACGCACTGACTGAATTTATTGGTTGTTCTAACGTTTCACGTGAAACAAATTTTGTGCTGACAAGTTTTAGGGCTCTTCCTTTGCCGCTAGGCCGGAATCTTTACTTTAGGCCACTTTCAAATACGCCTCAGGGAGAGTAAAGCTTTGATGTAGTGCTATGTTTGCTATCATCACAGCAAATTAGAGTTGAAGACTCAGGCGCGCAACCAGGGGGGGCATTTGCACCCCCCGAAATTTTCAAAACATTCCACAGAAATTTCGACATATGCAGAAACTTTCAAAGAATGAAGGTGAAATTTTTGTATTGTAATTAATTATTTTTAAGAAAAGTGTTATTTGAATTTTTCTTTGTCCTACTGGTTAATTATCTCCTTACAAAATTTATCTTGAGACAGGCCATCTGAACGAAAATTTCGTAAATGATTGGTATTTAACCACAAATTTACTGGAATTACCAAAACTTGGGAGATCGTTTAAAATGATGGTGTTTCTAAGGCATTTTTTATCCTTTTGTTCGTGTGCCACTTTTTTCTGAAACAGGCCTCATTTTGACCTTATGAAACATTATAACATTACTGTTGAACCGTGCAAACTACTGAAACTTTCAAAGTGATAAGAGAAATCTTGACATATTGGTTGTTATTTAAAAAGTTTATAGCCACGACAAGCCGCTACTTCTCCTACAACAGTGCTCTTCAACAGGGGTTCCGCTAAACATGTAGTGGGGTTCCGTGAGAGTTTCTCGTTTTTTCGGGGAAATGATTTTTGCTTCAGTATGTTGATACGTCATTGTGAAATTGTTTAGATCACTGTGCCGCATTCAGACTCCAAGTAGGCCAGTTAGTTATACAGGAGGTTGAGTGTAGACAGCGGAACAAAAAATATTGGTAGTTTGTGCGTCACTTGTTTTCATTGTTGTGCAGTTAAGAAGAACATTATTGTTGCATCACAGTTATAAGATGTTGCGGATGTACAGTTCACAGTAGACTGAGTAGAAAAAGTAGACTCAGCCTGAGCCCCGAGTCTAGTAGAGAGTAGACCGAGTCACAGACTAGAGCTGCTGTTCAACCTTTGTGGGAATAAAGTAAATACAATGTGAAACCCGACTTTTTACTATTTAGTCAAGCCAGATGAAGCAAAATAGCATATTTTCATATGTGAAGCGAAATAATAACAACAGCGAAGTTGTGAACGGTAATGAGCAGTGTAGTTCAAATGTAAAAGAGGCACCTGATCCGAAACGGACCAAATGTAATTCAATTGCCAAAATTAGAAAATGGGACGACACATATTTCAGATACGGGTTCTTTTTTCCGGATGACCAAATTCTGTATGTAGCAGCTAAATTCCAAAAATGCAAGAACAAGCGAGTCATTAAATTTCTTAGTTCTGTAATAACTGTTCATTTGTTGAATTATCTAATAATGAAATACAGTACTTGATTTTCTTACAAGTAATTCGTGTCTTTCAAATTTTTGTTAATGGGGTTCCATGACAAACGCGAAAGTATAGGGGTTTCTCGATGACAAAAAGATTGAAGAGCACTGTTCTACAACATTTTGATTATTTTTTTAGGGGCAAAACGGTTCACCATTATTAACGTAATACATTTCTTAAAAAAAACGTTGTATAGTTGCATTTTCGGTTCGAAACCTGATATTTTAACTAAATTTCGCGTGTGGACTGTTTCACGTTTTATTGTCTTCCTGGATGGTACCAGTACCACGGCTTGGGAAAAAGGGTTTAGTAAAGTGTCATATGAATGCTAGGCATGTGTTGAACACACCTACCTACTACACCACTTTGGCTGCAAATAATGCTTTACCAGACCCTACCTTTTGCAATCAGTGCAAGCCCATAGCCTTTCATAGGTGTAGGAGCAGGCAAAATTTTGGGGGTGCGCAGGATTTTGCCCAAATTTCCCGATACTTGCCCGAAAAAAACTCTAAAGAAAATGACCTCAAAAAAATGACTGCATTTCATTCCATTTAGGGCGCATATTTTTCAAATCATAGCACTTCAAGCACCATTTTTGCCCAAATTTCCTCCAAACTTGCCCAAATTTCCCCTAACTTACCCGAAAAAAACTGAAGAAACATGACCTCCCAAAAAAAGAAACGTCTGTACTTTGATTTCGAGCGCCATTTTTGTAAAATCAAAGCACATAAAGCGATTTTGCGAAGGTTTTCATACATTTTGCCCAAATTTACACAGAACATAATTTTTTGGGTGGGCTTCCACCCCATGTACCCCACCTCCTACACCACTGGCCCTACACTTGCTTCTAAAAACTTCCACGCAACTCGTATGGATGCCAGAAAAAGCCGTTTTGCCACAAACACAACTGATCGGTTTTGCCTGAAATGTTGGGATTCAAAGATCCCCTCACTCTTGACGAAGGCTATCCGTCAAATTTGGGATCTTACGGTAGTTGTGAAATTCCGACACATGCTAAAAGAATAGGGTTAGAACCGAATTTGCAAAAACAAGAAGAAAAGTTGGGCAGGTATACTAGTAGCCCTTACGTCTGGCACACTAAAGCCATGACTGCACTAGTTGAGTACGGTATCAAGTGTTTGCATTAGGCTACTAGTTTTTTTTGTCCTGATCCTTCGGTCTGCATATTCATTAAAAGTGAAAAATTCAGATTTTCGGAAATTTTGCGAAGAGAACTTTATCTGTGACGTTTGCGAAAAATTTGTACCACGGTTGAATAAGCACGATGACGTCATCGAATGAAACTTCATGAAAATTGCCCCCCCCGAAATGAAGAGCTGGTTGCGCCCCTGGTTGAAGATCTAACTGCATTATATAAGTCTGAGTAGGCATTTTGTTTTTGGAAATTCACAATTTTAGGGTGGGTTTCACATGCCTATTTCATTTTGGGTGACGGCAGGCAGAAGCCTGAGTTTTTCCTTCTGCGTTTCTTATACAGTGAGAGTTCTATTAACTTAATCAGCATGTTTAGCGATTTCATGGTCTTTCGCGAAAGAAAGGTTGTTTTGCTTAGTAGAAAAAGCTTTGAAATTATTATCTGCAAGGAAGTTCGGCTTCGTAACTTACTGAATTAATCAGAAAAACACACAGAAGTCAAGCAAGAACACTAAGTTGCACAGTATAACTATGGAAGGCCGTAAAGCTCATAAGAGTATCAAACCCTTTTTAAGCCCTTTATTCGAAAGCAACCATTTTACAAATATTTGTGAATTCACTTTATAAAAATGTTTCCCTGTTGGAGGAGGTGTGCCACAACGGTTTAACCGTTCTTACGCTATTGCACACACCGCCTGCAATGAAAGGATTATTGCACTCATTCAAGGCTTTTATATTGTAAGAAACAGCAAGATAAGCACGACGCATCACAATGAAATCACATCCATCGCACAAATCTATGGTTGGCAGTGATTATTTCCTAGATCCTGTCGCGCTGCGGGCGTTCTGTCAAAGTTTGCCCAGCACCAAGTGCCGGTACACCACATGCTGCAAGAGAAAAAAGGAAAGCGCGAAATGCCGAGTAACGAAAGCAAAGCTAATGAAATGGTTGCAACGAAACGCACCGGGAAGCTCGTCCACGATCGATCACCTGGCGACTTCTTTCGCACACGCGAGGTTTTCGAGATTTGAAAATAAACACCGGCTGCACGGGGCTTTCCAATACGCTTGGGACACGCCATATGGTATCGGGAACGTTCGCATTTTTTTTATTGCTTCATCCACGCGCCTGCTTTAAGCCAAGCTTGCTATCTGCTCGATCATTACCACCCTGGAACGACGAAACACGATTTTGGTACCAGATCAACTCACGTTACACGAACGTTCGATCTTGATCGGCAATTCGATCTTGATCGGCATCCGGGAACCGTGGTCGTGCTTTGAACGAAAAATTCGAAACGGTCACGTGACGCCTGACTGCGAATCTCGGACAAAGTTAAAGACAGAATAGCATCACACACCGCAAACAAACAAGCTCCTGCAAACTCGAGTTTCGTCGCGCTGAAGCTTATTTCAGGCCACACGTGTCTTTGAACCCAAAACGACGACGATACCATACAAGCTGGTGATCGCTTGAAAGCAGCGCGCGAACTGAGAAAGATAAAAATGGAATTCAGCCAGCGCAACTACTTCACGTTACTGCGCATATGTGTCAGACGAACGCGGCACACGAAATTTTAACATGCTTTCTACTGAACGTCAGCTCTTTTGAATGAAAAATCGAGGGTTCGTACGGCATCAAGCTGACGACGGTTATTGCATTGTGACGCCTGTGCAACCACCCACTTCGCAGGTAGTAAAACACAGTGTTGTTCATACCTTGCCCATGCGATTGGGATGAAGTGTTTCACGATAGCCATACCGAAGAGACATTTTCTCAAAAGAAAACAATGACATTCCATATCTATGGCCTTTATTTAATCGGAAAAATGGCGAAAGCTCATTTGGTGTACATCGGCGCACGTGCACCAGGACCTTAATGGGAAACGTGCGGCTGTCACAGGAGGGAAAATACGGATAAGCTGCTTACGGGAAGAAATGAAGGATGCATGAGAAACGGCATAGCACAGTTATTTCACACGAGGAATGAAAAAAAAAACATCCAAGTTTTCTACCAACCCGGTTATGTTCATTCGCGCTTTGCATTGCTCCGTCGCGCAATGGTGACTGAAAAAAATTGAACTGTTTACGGCGAAGGAGGTTGTGAACCGGCAGTATATGCTCAACAAACGTTCACGCTTGCCACTTAACTGCGGGCAGAAGATGAGAAATTGTTGCAGGATTGCCAGCGGCTCGTCGAAAACAGCGGACGCGCGCAATGCACAAGAAACAACTGAACAAATAAAAAAAACAAAAAAAAACAAGCTACTGACAAAAACAAAAACAGAATCAACAACAACAAACACGCGTGACGGACAAAGATACAGTGCTTGCAGCAAGACAGATATGAAAATAAAAGGAAAAATCGAAAGAAGGTAACAGCGATGCTTCGCACAACAACGGAATTTCATTCGGTGCGTCTCGAACGACGCCCGCCGCTTGGACACAATCGCGAGAGGCTACTTTTGCATAGTAACAAGAATAATTTTGGACTATCCCGCGCTGACTTTCCTTGAGGCCGACAACTATGCGAAGAACCTCAAACGCAGAGCAGATATGACAACCGTGACCCACACAAGTCACAGCGGCGCCGATGGTTGAGGGTTCATTTGTCGTTTTTTGCTCTTTTTTGACTGGCCGTGTTTGGCGGATTTCTTCTGTTTCTTAGCAACGCTGCTGCTGCCGCCGGAAATCAAATCTTGGGGCGTTGCCGACCCGCGAGCGGCGTCCTGGCCGGCAGCGAGAGTGGCGCTGATGTGCTGGTGCCAGAGTGCGGCGGCGTCGTGGATTTTTTCGCCGCGCGTCGCGTCGCTGGGATGGCGCGCGGGAACGCTGTGCATGTTTGCGTTGGGGTCGAGGAGGTCTTTGGGGTCAGCTGGGTGACTGGTCCGCGGCGAGTTGTTCGTGTTTTTCGAACGAGACACGAGCGCTTTCGACGTGCGCGGCGAGCCGTTGCTGCGATCGTTTTTGCGCTTCTTCGTTTTCCGCGACGACGACGACTCGGAAGCCGCCATCCAATCGACGTCGTTTACGTCGTCAGGTTCGTCGTCCGGACCGAGGACGTCGTTCACGGAAGCAGAGAGTTTCCTGCAAACAACACCGAGACATTTTTGACGCTTTCAATTTTTAGTCGGGCTTAGTTGTAACGTACAAACAGTCACTCTGTGTCATCAAGTAGGGACGCTTTTCTGCGGAAAGGAGAGGAGAGGAATTGCTGAAGCAGCCCGATGAGTGCCATGTCCTATCTGCACAATCGCGCATAATAACCACAAACGAAACTGTACAGCGTACAATGACTACGTGGAAAAGTGTTGTCGATCATGGATTTGCAATCGCCTCTGCTAACTCACAGCAACCTTGCTATGGGCCTGCATGCTTGTGCTGCAGGCCGGTAATTAGAACGATTGCTGGTGTCAAGTAACAGCCTCGCGGGCACGATATGAAAACATGCCTTGTTGTCAAACACCATTATTTTCCAGTAGGATCGCGGAGCAACATGGCTGAACCAAGTTTGTGATATTACTTAGGCGTCAGTCGAACACCAGGACATATATCAACTGGCGCCACCAGCAAGATTTGCCTAGACAGCGTTTTCCAAAGCCACATACAAATGCTGGCGTACAGGGGTCCAAAACACTGTGTAATTGTTTGCGCAATATGACAAAGCAACACGAGAGCTTTTTTCAGCAGGATGTAGCAGTGGTGGTGGTGGATAGCGAAAATGCCAGGTAGATAACTTGCAAGCACTGCTTTGCAAAAACAGTGCTACGTGCAACACTTTCTTGTGCTCTGTTTCCACAGGTTGCTATAAAACTAGTGCTCGACTGCCATCAAAAGATATGGACTGGTCACAGAACCAACTGACGAAGCGATTAGTTTTGGTTGGATGTTGACAGCAATTTTTACACACACGTCTAGCACCTGTCATCTCAAGCACATCGGTTTACGCGGGTTGTGCCGTGACAAATGCTCTTCCACTTTTACGGTCGCGAAATTAAGGGCATGCTTTTGCGATTGCTTGCGTGATCGATGATTGCAAACGGCTTTCACAAGAGGATCTCCAAAATCAATAAGAACTATTTCATACTATATGACGGTGCTCGGTGCAAGTGCGCTAACCACTGAAAGCCATTGTAATGGCACGCATAGCTACTGCAACTTTACGATCACATTATTTCACTTGTTCAGGTAACGTCGACAGAGGCCGTGAAAAACAAACAGATCGGCTGTGCTACGCATTTTGCAAAACCGTTTGTCCATAGGAAACTGGGAAAAGATTAGATGCGTCGATTGGTTGCTGCGTGGACCATAATGGGGTTATTATGCATTCCGTATTTGTGGCTGTTTTCGAGTATGTATTCGAGATTTGTGGCTGATAATGTATTCGATATTTGTGGCTATATTCTTCGCAATACAAATGGCGTTACGTAGGTCCTATAAAGTAGGACAGTTGCAAAGATGGCATTTGCGCGAAGAACGCAAACATGCAGCGAAGCTCATCACTAACGTCATAGCGATTTTCTTCGCAGCAGGTCTAGTACAACATCCGTTCCCATTGTTCGGAAAAATCAGTGCTGAGCTGGGGTTCCTGTTCAGCCAAGGCCTGCTGCGTGAACTTCAATTATTATTCAAGCAACACTTTGAGCTTGATCTTATACATCAGGGGTCACCAACGCGGTGCCCGCGAGGACCATGTAGGTCGCCCGCGAGCCTGTTCTGCAACTAACATTAGCAAGATCAATGTCTTCACATTAACGAATGTCAATACTAAAATAATTGAAGGAAAATTGAGCAAAATTTTTATTTCAGATGTGTGTATCAAACTAGTTGCCCTTCGCATTAATCGGTACACAAGAAGTAGCTCGCAGTTTCAAAAAGGTTGGTGACCCCTGTTATACGTTATTTCAGTTACTGCAAAATAACAATGATCGAATGTTTGACACGCCAGATGTGCTTTATTCCGAATGCGATCAAGTAGTGCATCCACTATTTTCTTCGTGACAGTTCTAGTTTTTACTCCACTAAGCGCTTTCTTGATCACTAAGTCAAGCCGGTGAGCTCTTACGGGCAACTGCGTCGCAACGTTCGTCACAATACAATCTGCAGGTGATTCGGCTTCATTGGCAGCGTTAACCAAAACATTAACTTAGTTTCCTAATGAAATTTGCCATATGTTGAAATTTGGTCGACAGCTGACCGGGATATTCGCGTGCAAAATATCGTCACAAAAAGTGCCTTGTGACGTTGTCCTTAAAAACATAGTAACAATCGAGCTGAAACAGTTCTCTTATTTACGTGAAAGCGGAGTCAGGCTTTTGATCAAGGCAAAATGATCTTAAAATGCCAAAGCGTTTTCCGCTAAGTGATTGTTGAAGATTAGAAATTACTCTACAGAACTGTTAACAGCAAAGGTTTAGAAAATGTTACATAGCATTTCTTCGAAAGGTTGGTTCAGGTAAAATGTTTTATAAGACTACTATTGCTTACCAGCTCGTTTGCATTAACCACGAAAAAGCAACCCTACGGGAAATTAAATTTTAGTTGTGCATGCTGCTTGGTGAACATGTTTCTGCGTGCTGATAATTCTGAGGCATTTAATCAAACGCATCACTGAACACTGCTAAGAGCCAATCATCTTCGAACAAAACACTCTCTCTTGATCAAAATTCCACGGATTTCTGTTTTTCACTGCTTGAAAATCACTGGAGGCATTGAAATCAACGTCGCACAAAAACTTAAATTTTCAAAATTAAACCAATAACGAAGTTACTAACAGCTTATAGTTAATACGCCAACTTTCAGTGTTTTGGTCAAGTTTCATGGAAGCCTGTCTTGAACTAATTTAAAAATGCAACTAGGCGTACCATGCAGCACAAGTCACATGGGTTGAACTAGATTCCCAACAATAGTGCGCGACCGACTTAAGGTTGGCAAACGTTTATAGCGTTCTGAAAATTAAGACACGTGCTATTCTTTTTTCGGTGACAGGTCTGATTTTAGGATTAGAATCAAACTTGAAAATCTTGTGATGTCGAAGACCAAACAACGTAAAAACAATGAGTTAAATGAAATTTTTGATATCTGAAAAGCAGTGTAGTGAATTGCAGCAGGCCAAGCAAAAGCTGGACGCATGGTGCTTTCCTGGTTAATGGCTTCAATCGATAGGAGTAATGATGCGTTGCAACATCACGTGCAACCACCAGTCAGAAGAAAGTCTTACCCGCTGTTGGCAATGCGCTGCGACGCAATCCGACTGGAGTTCCTCCCCATACCCATGCATTTTTCCAGGTGGGGAGCAAATCTGCTTGCGGCCATGTGGCGGTGACAATTGGGACAAAGACATTCAACCTACAGCGTGAAACGGAAAAGAGTAAGCAACGCAACATGCACAATCTTGTAAGGCATGGCGAAGTTCACAATGAACAGTCATTCCATTATCAACCACGCACCATACAAAACAACATCATTGAAATTTTGAAGTTTCTGAATAACAATTCGAAGTCATGGCGTTCAGGTTGTTCACTGACGTTCTAGCAATACCTTAGTTTTGCATTTCACTCAAATCAAAAGAAAGCAAAACCTACAGCCTTCTTTGATCCTGAAATAGGTTGACCAAAAATGTCACATCCATTTTCAATGACAATTTTATACTTGCAGTCATCTTCTGTTGTATCTTCATCAATAAACAGTGTGCCTCTGGTAAAAGAACGATGGGCCTGCAAAATCATTTTAAGATCAGATTCACTGCTCTCTGAAATTAACACCTGGACTTTTAGGAAGTTCTCACATAGTTCCTACCAGGGCTATGCAGCCAGAACTCAAATTTCACGATTCAGCTCTGGGTCCAGGCATCTAAAGTATTTGGTGCCAGCTCTGGCTCCAACACCTAAAAGTGTTTGGCTCTGGCTACAGCTCCAAAATGATTTCACCCATGGAAAACAGAAAACCACTGTATTATTTGTACAACATACTTGCCCCACAACTAGGGATGTGTGTTATGGAAGATTTAGAGGTTCTGGAATATTTCGGAACCTTTATTTTGAATCCAGGATATTAAATCCTATCCCAGAATAACTTATTAGGAGCAAAGTGAGCTGATCATGCAGAGGTTTAGAACGCTGATCAGCAACCACACGACCTGTTGATTAGCTCGTTACTTCTCTTGTTTCTTTCTCTTACTCAGGAGCACAAAGAGTACCACTGCAAAATTTATTGCGACTGCAAACTTACTGAAACCATTTGCTTTGTCAACTTTGCCATTTTTCACATATTTAATCCAAATTTATTTCGAAGCTAAATATTTGAAAAAACTGATTTTTGGATGCAAATCCTTCAGTATTAATAGGATTTGATATTCCATTGTACACATCCCTACCCACAACTAGGGCTGCGGAACCAGAACCCAAATTTCAGGCTCCAGCTGTGGCAACACCATCTTCAAAATTTTTGGCTCCGGCCATCCAAAATTGCTTGGGCTCCAGCTCTGGACCCATAGCTCTGGTCCCTACTAACTGACAGAAGCAAGTTCATTAGACAGAAAGTTTTATTATACTTGCTTTGCACTCCCTGTAGGTGGTCACAAGTGGCCTGCAGGTGCCATCTCTGCTTACTTTGTGCCAAGGGCCACACAGCTGCTTTTACAGTGAATGCTGCACTGGTGGTAAGCAAATGGCAGTATTTTGCATGAAGCTTTTGCTTGCAATCACTTGATAGACCACAAGAACTGTTTAAGTCTTTGGTGTGAACTGACTAGGATTTGGACCCAGCCAACCAACCTCACTGGTGTGCACTCTTTCCCACTGTACACTCAAGCCGACAGCAAGCTGTTGATCCAGCACTTTTTAAAAACAGCAAGATGCAAGATCACTTGTTCTGCGAATGGGCCACTTGTACCATGTTACAAACACAAGTGAGATACATGTTTACATGACCAAAGTATTACGAGAGTGCAGATAATTGGCAAAATGTGAAATGAATGATACAACATTATATGCATTCCTAAACTATATAATAAATCATATGGCCAGGTAACACCCTTACCACAAAATTTTAAGCAAACTGAGGGAACTGTATTCTTCTCTATAATTTCATTTTTAAATAGTACACTTTCCAAAAACAGTTCTTTGCAGCTTGACCATCAACTTATGAAAATCTATGGACATATAAGCACCTAAAAATCTATGATGTACGTGGCTCATAATGCCTTAAACTGAAGTTGTTCCAACTAGAAACAAATATCACAGACAACACACCATTTATAAGAAACACTGGCCAAAAACTCTTATCATTTTGCTTTAACATTTATATTTTAGTTGCAGCAAGCGCACTGCTGTTCATATTTCACCATACTGATGTTGGTAGCAGTGTTTACCAAAACACCTATGTTATGTCTTTGACAGCTTCGGCAAATATATTTATCATTAGGCTGTTCAATACTTTTGTTTTTTGTGTATTAAAGCTACTACTTCATAAAGGGGGAACAGTGATTTTTTCAGGAAGCATCAAAAACAAAGTTTAATTATTACAGTTGCAGACAACACAACCTTGATTTTTAAGCTTTCATGCTATTGCAACATTAACAGCATTTTATTTGATCTGCACTTAACTTGGGAACAACTTTGGGAAGATTTATACTCCTTTTGATTTCTTGTGCGTATTTGCCTGTTAGTCTGAAACCTCAACATCACAAGGGTTAATACTAATACATTTCTTCTTCTTCTTTTGAACTAGTTGTTCCAACCACTGCTTGGCTGCATTAGGTCTCGAGGCAGGTGTTGAACAGAAACATCAGGCTATGCAATCCATGAGGTCGATGGATTGGACATTAAAAGATAGCATGGTCAACAGTTTGTTCTTCTGCGCCACACTCACAGGTCGCAGAAAAGGTCATACCCCATTTGTACAAACAGGAGCAGAAATGCCCGACAGCGGTGCAAGAGGCGGTTAAGCCAGACCCGGGCTCTTCCTGGGAGGGTCGCTCCAGGTGGGTGGGTGCCGGTGATGAAAATGTGGAGTCTTGTGGGATTGTCCACCCACCCCACATTACATGCACTCCCTGTACTAATACATAAGAAATGCATACAGATTTACTATGGGGCACTGAGGACAGAGATATTTGTGGATGCACACAAGTAACATCAAAAAGTAATTACTAAAAGACATCCCAAGGACTATCGCAACCTTTCATCAAATAAAAACTTTACCCAGCGGGTACAAAATGATGAGATGCAATAAGCTTCAGACATGCGAAGTAAGATAAAAATGTTATGTAAGGATGCATGCTACTAGCTTTGTAGAATATGTCATAATCAAAATATCAAACTTTTTTTCACTGTGACATTTCAGTAATTTTTTTTCGCTGAGACATTGGTCATTTGTCCCATAGCAGTATTAAAACTCTCCATAAACAGTATTCACTTGTCTGTATTTTCAGGCATTTTGACCAAATTGACTTAATTTTTTCAGCCGTAAAAAATTTGATCTATGACCAAAAAACCCTAGGCATCAAATATATTGATAAATCAGTTATCATAAAACTGACAAACAGTTACTGTGCATTGCTGGGAAATTAAATGCAAAATTAGATAAATGATATCTGTTAAGCAACAAATTTAACAGAAGGGCATTTATGTAATGTCCTATAATAATCACAAATAAATGTTGGATAAATTTGTCACTTTTGCTTTAGACATGAAGAAAATATCTTTGCAAAAATGATCTTCATTTGCAAAATTTTTATCTTTATTAAACCATTGCACATAATCTACATAAGCAGCATATATATGAAACAGTTATGACGTCCATTGAATCTGCCATGGGATATCTGTGCAAAAATCCTTTTTGAATTAAGTCGTTTTCTTTCAAACACACATACTAAAATCATAAACATATTATAAATACTTTACCCATGAAAAATTTTATAAACAATGTGGGCTTTACCTAGAAGACAACAGGGTCACTTTGCCACAACATAATTATTAATAACTAAGTAAAACAGCTTGCGACTAATTTTTCAAACAATTTTTCAGTTTGTACAAGCCATGTTTTTCAGTTTTCACAAGTATGAATCAATTTTTCAATATCATGAATGTCATTCAGTCAAACAACAATGTCACCATAAGGAGCCTATCTTTCAAAAATGTTTAGGATCATCACTTGTTGCTTGTCAGACATTTTTACTCATGCTAATGCCACAGTTGAGTTGAGTTTATTTGGCGGAAATTAAGAATTGCAAAGATGAGAAAGAAACCATAGTAGTTGCAAAAACGCCAGGGCACCAAAAAAACCAGAAGGTTAGGTTATCCATCACTGTCCCAATCTACACCAAGTATGCTTTAGCCTTACCCTTTTTACTTTTTCTGCAATGTTCTTCTTTGCACACTTTTCAGGAGAAATTTATTAATAAGTGCATATTACACCTACAGTATTAAAATGAGAATTAATAGAAATGAAGTTTATAAGCAAATATTTTACCTCAGAAAAGATAAAACTATAAAGAACAACCAAATTCTATTGAGAAACTAAGCCAAAAACAAGCTGCTGGGTCAAGCGGCCAACCAACACAAAAAACAAAACTTATAAATCTTTGTGTCAGGCATGCTTCTCACCTCATACACCACACCAAGGATTGCTTCATCTATCATTTCCATTAAGAAATGGTCAGCATACATTTGCAAGTCAGCCATCACGCATGGTAATTTACTGCTGGATCACTGCCAAAGCACAAATGTCCGTTTGATGATTTAATTTAAATTCTCAAAAGGTGAAGTAAGAAACCGGCACGCGACAGCTGTGTACATACGGAGGAGGTGCCAAACCACAGCTAACTGTTTTATGTTTTAAGCCACGCCTAGCCGAGCAATGATACTCCACTGAGCAGAAAAGGCAATTTATGAGTGAGGACTTGAAACGGACCTGAATTTCGTGGCGAACAAATTCCAGTGGGGTCGTGTCGGCAACTTCCTTCCAATGGTCTGTCGTTTACGCGTGGCGATCGGCGAAGCACATGCAAGATTCAGAAGAGTACCTCCGGCAAACAAACACTGTTGGAAGCTTCCCTGTACCACTTCGCTACAGCGATAGATGTTCCGAGGGCAAAGTTGGGGTCATTCGATACGCTTAGCTGCACATTGCCTTTGTGACGACAGTCGATTTATGCATTTGCATTTGGTTGGTGTTTGACTAAGAAGTCAACTTACCTTTGGGCCGATTGATTGTTAGTGGAGACACAGTTCAATGCAGTGATATGTACGTTTCTGCTCAGCTGTGGGGATGATATTTTTGTATTTTCCTGATTCACAAGAGAATCATGGGGCGAAGGGCACATCATTTTTTACGTGGTGGAAGCTAGAGTTNTACTGTAGTGTATAGTAGAGTCAAGAGTGGTCAACTGCGGCTACATGCGGCTCTTTTTCCGGTTTTGTGTCGCTCTTACATAATTACCAGAAATCCCACTAAATAGGTAGTGGCTACTGGATTCAGCTCGCATGACGAGGTCGAATAAAACGCTGAGTTTATCACTCATCAAGGTACAGGCATACCTGTTTTGGCTGTGTAGCCACTGCCCACTAAATAACGTGCATAACACAACAGTATATGACTTGTAAAATTCTGACGTTGTCATGGTGGTGTGTGATATTTACAAATCTAGCTGAGCAAAGGTATGTGTGTGAGACTGTGAGTGAGGAAGATATGGGAAGATGTTCATGATCGATGTATGCCCATGAGTATGATGTGGCTCTTCTTGGTCTCTGACTGGTTGGGCGTTAGCCACCCCTGGCATATACAGTTGTCAGCTTGCTGAGTTAGGTCTGTGTTAAGAACTTAAATAGGCCTACATAACTGTAGGTAAAGATCAAAAGTTGTGATTAAAATATTTTACATTTGATAGATGTGTTACACGATTTGTCATTTTGGAGTAGCAATATAGTATGTCGTGATCAATTCAATAGAAAAACACAATTTTTACTAGAACAGTTTAGCATAATTGTTCCATCTGAACCAGGAAACTGGAAAGCCTAATAATTTTATGTTGGCTTTCTGTGACTAAATTTTGTAATAGATATTTTGTAGAATTTGACATTGGCATGATGAAGTTAATGATAGCTGTTTTGTGTTCATCTCGATTATCACCACTTCAAGATGATTTTGAGTAGCAAAAAATAAACTAGAGATTTTCAAGAACATGTCAAGGTGAAACGTTACTTGTTTTGTGAACAATAAATGCAAACAATACCAGGCAGTTTTTGTGATCTTTACTATTGGTGGGCACTTATAAAACTGAGACACAAACAAGCAAGAATAATGAAAGAAAATATTTGTTTGCAGGTTGTCCTTTGTCCCAAAGTCATTTCCAGATTTTTCAAACTCGTTCATATTGGAACCACTTTAGTACATTACTGATAGCTTTCAAAATATTCCTTTTTAAAGATGGATAGATCACTTAAATTACTACAAAGCATTTAAGCAGTGGCTATAAGGTCTACTGGCATACCTTCATTTTTGAAAAATTATCCGTCTACCGCCTGTCATGTGATGCTAACGCAAAACAAGTGTGCATTAGACTATACTATGCTTCTTGGTAATGTATAAAACATAATTTGTAAACCTAAATGCAAAAAGTAAACTGCAAAACCAACAGCTAACATGTAAAGCTAAACCCTAAATTATAAACCATAAATGTAAACACAAAAGTTTTGGAAACCTAAAAAGAAAAGTAAATAAAAACTGGTCCCATAAAAGGTATAACCACTACCACCAACAGGAAGGCCACAATGGTGAGAGCTGAACCAAAATCCACTTGCACAGTAGACTTAGACGCTTCCGCTCGATTACGATGATGGTGCTGTTAGCATGACAAACTCAGCATTTTATTCTAAGCGTGTCACCCCCGACAGTCTTATAGTCACTTCCAACATTTAAAATAGTGTGAAATGATATTAGATATTGTAGGGCAATTCCAAATGTGACTATTGGGACATTTTGACAACTTTTTCATTTCTATAGCAAACATGAAATATAGAAGAAAACTAAAACTAGTAAGATTTATTAGTGATGGCTCATATTTATTGTTTGCATTTTTGTTTGGAAAAATTCATCTGTCTTTAATTTTTTGGTCATTTGAATATTTGTTTGTGACTAACGGGACAGGGGACAAAAGTATCAAATAAGAAAAATAAATGAAAATTCCAAAGTCTGCTCATTGACTGCACAGATACTCTTGATTTGGTAATATTGTGTGGACAATATATCAAGGTTTTTAATCCATACATTAGTTTTCAATATTTGCTGGTTACAGCTTGGCAACGGAGATATTTGCAGAGCATGTTCTTGTGACTAACAGGACATGCTGTTTGTGACTAACGGGACATTTTTATTTTATGACTACTTCTTTGCATTTATTTGCAAAATAAGCCTCACGGTATCAAATTATTCTGATACAAGGCTGAGAATTACACGAGTTAACTAAAAAAACCTTGTTCGAAATCACTTTTAACTGTTCAGAAGTCGGCATCCATTAGAATAGGNGTTCCCAAACTTTCTCTATCCATGTACCCCTTCAGCATTTCAATAGATGAGCATGTACCCCTAAACATGAGCACTTNAAAAATTTTTTTCCAAGGACGGGTCAACAGTGGATTTTCTAGGGGTAGGCCAAAATATTTTTGCAGGGAGGGTAAAAGTGGCAAAATTAGATTTTCCCCACTCGAAACTAAGAAAACAACCTTTTTTGAAAAATTTGTGATGGGAAAATGTCAAATTTCAAAATCCTGGAGCGGCCTTGGTCCTCTTTCCGACGCCCATGCCCCTATAACTTCTTACGGCAAAAAGACTTGAGGAAGATAGCAAAAATACATTTACCAACAGGCATATAATGATCTTTGAAAATAATATTCACTGATATTTATTTTAATCTTTGAACCAGACCACAACGTCAATACAGCACAAGCGTGCACTATCTGCACAACTCAGATTGATAAATTGATTGGTAGATAATAACACACATTGAAAGATAATAACAGCCACAGAAAGTTTTGTAACGGCGTTGGTGGTAGGACCACAGGATTTACAGACACTTGTTCGCTAACTTGTAACACTTTGTAAAACACTACATTACAGACACTTCATATTGCAGACACATAACTTGTAACACTTGATACAACACTACATAGAGTGTAGGACACGGAAATAGCATGTTTAAGAAACAGAGTCCAGCCCTGACTAAGGACTGGTGAAGTACGAATGCGTTGTGGCCTGCACACGCCCTCAAACTAACATTTTAATGTCCAGGCACTCAATCACAAAGTAAAATGCAGTTGTAGTGTTCCAAGAATAAGGACGACTACCAGTATAAACAATCTGACTGCATCAAAGCGCGCAACCATACATTGTTGGACTTCTTGTATCATTCAAGAAACAGGTAGGCCTACAGATTTTTTTCAACAAGGCCTCAAAGGTAGGAATGTTACACTGAACCTGATGACTACTAAAACTCGATCGCCACAGCAGGCTGTATAGAACCCTGCAACGAAAGTTATAGGCCACACGCAATCTGTGGATGTATGTCTTCCTGAAATCACACCATAATGATGATGCATCATGGACCTACAGAAGGAACGAAAAAGTA
>JGI24159J19872_10000768_pt1 | contig 31583 bp, 24 predicted proteins | sample Ectturendosymbi4_FD_19872 | JGI IMG/M metagenome (IMG submission 19872) | reverse complement strand
CGGCTGAATCCGCTTCTGCTCTGGAGTGAGATCGATTGATGGCTGGCTCGCGAAGTTCTCTTGTTTGCCGAGGAGGCGGCGCCGGTCCCAGGCACTGTGCAAGGTTTCCGTCTACTCGCTGCGGCGCGTCAAACTGCCCGAAAAATGTGGATCTGCAAGCGTCGCGTCTCCGTTTTCTTAATCATGAACCCCTTCAATTTCGTTGCCAGTTGATTTCAGTTCGTGAGGTTACTTGCTATGTGTAAGGTACAAAGAGATCACAGGCAAATAGGCAAAAGTTTTTGTTTCCGTTAGTGGTTGTTTAGGCTTTATGAAAAAATAACAACTATACAGACAATTGTCACAGGTGAAAAAAACAGTGCAATTAAGGAAGCCACTGGCTACTGCCAACTTGCCTTGATACTCCTGCCATGAGCAATATTCTGGTAATTTCTGTTTTAGTTCACCATCTCAAACACGACACGATGCACTGAATTGTTCAACTGCTTCTTTAAAAATAAAGAAAACTGATAAATACCTGTTGTGCGGCTAATGGTGAAGAAGAACTCAATGATAATAATTGCTAGTTTTCTTCTTTAATGGTCCTGCAAAAATTTTTCGAGGCAAATTTTGTTTTCCCATCCTCAGTGTTTCATTCCTTTGTCTTCACGTGTCGGTCGCTTCGTTTTGTTCTGTTTGTTTGGAACTGACAGTGGCACTGGCAGATGTACTGACCAACCGTTATATTGTCATCTGTCTTTGCCTCATCCAAAGAGTGATCTCAAATGTAAACTTTGCGGAGGAAACTAATTTTTCAATTTCACTGTGATAAAATGTCGCAACATTTATTATGGCTGCATTAGAATTATTTGAATCGTACAGTGTTTTTTATTTTGATTCTGCATTTGGCTTATGAAATGAGTTTCACGCCTTTGAATAACTTGACGAAACTTGTACACTTTTCAGATTAGTGTTAACCTTTTTCTTTCAAAGGCTATTTAAAAAATGTTGTTTTAGCTTATGCTCTAGCCAATCTCGTTATCTTGCGGTAAGCTCATTAACTGTGGCGTTGGTAAATCTATACACTTGGATTTTTTCTTTTATCATATTCTGTTTGTCATTTTCGGCATTGTAATAATCATATTTTCGACCCAAAGCAAAGAGTAAATTAAAAGAATTCCAGTTGTGAGATTGGCGAATCGGTCGACACCGGTTTTACCCCTTTTGAATGGGGTTAAAACGTTGGGTGATGGCCACCCTTGGCATTACTTTATCAATTTTGTTTCGTCGGTAACGTTTTACCATGGCATAGAAACTTACATCGGAAAAAGAGTTCCTTGCCAACATTTTCGCAATTTACGGGACGCACAAGCTCGAAACTCAGAAGCGTTTCAGCATTGAAAAGAAGTGGGCGAAATCATGTCGCACAGCAAACGAAGACAAACTGACTAATGTTCTCAGGTGTGTAAGAAGTTCTCATGAAGTGCTGTGATGACAACTGCACTCAGGCTCCTCGGCTGGAGACAGCCTATAGGCGGTTTCGTAGGCGCTCGTGACAAACGCTTTTTTCCGCGCAGCCTCTTTCTTACGTCCCGTCTCAGGAACTTTTTTCTGACCGAGCAACCTGGATTAATTCTTGCGGCGGGTGCGGCGACAACGCGCAAACGTAACTCGATCCTCTGCAATCGACTTGTTGACCATTCGCATCACGCGTTATCCAGCGGTAGCTGTTCATGCCGACGGCAAAGCTTTGCGGACTGGATTGAAGAGTCACTGGGACACGTTTGCCCGGACACCTCCAACTCTTCATAAATTTGATACCTGTGAGAAGTGACGTAAGGTTGGAAGTTTATAACGATGTACATCATCGGCGAGCTCTGTTCATCAGTTCGCCCAAACGAGGCCAACGCATGTGCACTAAGCAAAGCAAGTTTCGTGTGCCGAGTGGAACGAACAGTCGATGCATGCGCCTTTTTTGACAAAGTAGAAAAATTTTGATTCTTTTAAAATAACATTTCCTCTGATCAAATTTGGCCAATGCTCCCGAAATCAGTGATGGTTAGTTTTCTCAAATCCTGTTGTGGGTAAACAAACGCGCATTCTGTATATTTTCACCTCGTTACGTGTTGAAAGCTATACATGACAGAACTTCCTTCTGCTTCGGAGCTATACATGACAGGTTTCACACTAGACTCAGTTTTTGATAAAGAACTCACATTGAAAACGAAAATATTTTTGCTTGCAATTGTGGTGCACAGCTTCGTCGCCTTATCTATTACTCAGAATGAATTCTTATCAAGCATTCGACCATTCACGCGATTGCTATTCAAGCGCTGAACCACAAAAAGTAAAGTGTCGACTTGATAAAAAAAGAAAAAAGGACAACGTGGTAGTCACTGCGCTTCAAGTTTGAAAGCATTCACTTACGTGGAGTTGCCAAAGTTGTATTTTAGATTTTGCGATGAGTAATGTTTCTACTTCCATTATTTTGTATTAGAACTTTCAAACTGGGAAATAACTTTTTTGGAAAATTTTTTCTCAGGATAAACACATAAAATTTCCCACATATTTTACTGCTTTACTCACGAAACAGCGAAAAACGAAGTCCCCTTACAAGAAAAATTAATGAGCATTATCTTCATTGTTAAGCCTATCTCCTGTATCGACTGCAAATGTATTATTTTATTTTCAACTGAATGTACTGACCGCACTTAAGTAATTTGTTCATCCAGTGATAACCAAAATATGGTCGCATAACCAACCACCATATTGATTTTCCCTTGCCGTGCCAGGTGCTTTGCAACAATCCGTAACAAAACCGCCTTTGTTCAGCTTCGTTGACATTATCCTCGTGCAGTGGTGCGAAGACAACCATCATAAAAAACTAAGTTTTACGAATTTCCGCTTGTGATAACTTGTGGCTGGAAATCCAACTCTTCGTTCTTTTCATTTTTATGATGCATCAAGCCCCAAAATTGTTTTGTCTGCAGCTGGCAAAAGTTTACTGTAAAAAACTTGCTGTTGTTCAGACTGCTGGAAAGATGCGCTTCCATTTTGGTTCTTGCGTATACGCGTTTGATCATATCTTTGAAAGTTTGTCGCTTTTGTTTAGTACTCTATTTTTTTGCCTGTAAATAAAGTCACTACTTTCACCTGAACGCCAGCAGGTTTGTGATATCAACTGTTCACCATTGTGCGTCTGACTCTTCGTACACACATTGTTTTAAAGCAGCGCTGGCCAATGAGTATGAACCAATAGGCTGATTGAATTTCTTGGTAAACATGTTCATCAGTGCACAGCTTTACATTTCTCCGAATTCTGATGTTTTCAATGTAAAAGATGTTAAAGGTTCTTCCCATTATGTTGATACTTTGCACGACTTTCCATTATTTCGCAGCCATGGTTGTAATAGTTTTTTGATGCATTAGATTTTACATTTAATAGGTCTTCGTTTATATTTGTTAGATTCGACAGGATTTATTTCGAAAAACCACGTTTAGCTAAAAGGTTGCTAATTCCATGAGAAATTGTCACTTCGATTTCCCGCCTTTTTCCTGATTTGAGAAAACATTCAACAGTCTGTTGCTTTTTCACGCGTGTTTCTTTGACCAGGTTAATTACGCCCGACTATCTCAAAAACTCGCCCCTGCGTCGGATGCCGTTACGAGCGCCGTTCAGTGGGACTTCTGGGGTGAAGTAATAACGATGACACGACATGCCAAGATCCAGAGGAAAGAAGGCACATATGTTGAATTCTCTTCTTATACTTCAACAAGGGTAAGTGATTCCTGGGTTTAGTTGCCCCTGACCGTTCCACGGGGCAGTCGAAGCTTACTTCGTTGTATTAAATGTAAAGGAAAAAGTTGTACAGCATTGCACAGAAGACACTGTAAATATTTTTAACAGATGGTATAACAAAGCCGCTTTTATAAAAATAATTTTTCAACGATAAGCTGTGAAAACGTTTCGTAATCATTTTCAATTATGAGTAAACAAAAAATGGCAATCTTAGGAAAAATTTGTTATTTGACATGATAATTTTTTTACAGTGTTGGTGCATTTTTTGCATTAATCGCTTTGATGCTGCTACTGCTCGTTGTTCTTGAGTGTTAAATATCCATATGAAAAGTATGAACAGCACAGAAATCACACAAATGTATCGTTCATTACAGGTTCATTGAGGCATAGATTGAACGTATTGACGCGCGTTCGCTTATGTCGCTATTTGACTCCCAATAGTCTTTTGTCATCGCTTGCTTGATTGAACCGATTAAAGTCAGGTCTTTGAAACTGTTCCTGAGCAGAGAAAACGGAAAAAAATTCCCGATGATTAATATGCAAACAGCTCCCACCCAAGGACCGCCAGTAACCTTCAGTTCTCCACTGCAGAGCACAGGAATGGTCTCAATGATGCCAACCCCGAATGGAAACAGTAAGTGTTTTTTCAAGTGGTTGCTTTGCTTGTAGTATTTTAATGTGTGATTATCAAACAAAATATCTTTCTCCCACTGTATCTGTCACACATAATTTAGTTCTTTTATAGACATAGGCTTGTTTTGAAAGTGGATGCGCGAGTTTGGGATTATCGATCGTCGTACGTTTGATCGTGTAGTCAGAAAGTGATAATGGTTTGTGGCATTTCGGTTAAACATTAAGGACTGCTTGTTCACGAAACCAGAATTAACCAACATAAAACAGGTTGCTTATGGCTATTAAAAAAATGATGAGCTGCAAACAGAAACAAAGTTTTGCGGAAGCCCGAAATGAATTTAGATTTCAAAGCTTGTGAAAAAGATTCTTAGTGACAAAATAAATCTTATCTAAAGTATTCACAACTATAGTGAATTTCTGGCGTTGCTCAATCTGATAAATCTTAGCAGGAAAATGACAACCATTTACAAAATGTCAGAATATAATTTTAAACAAGTGAATATTTCGTAGTTGCTATGTACTATTCTAGTGTCCAAGAAATTACAAACGTTTGACTGTATCTCAAAAGTTTCGGGTGACATACAAAAAATTTGCTGCTAGCGAAGACCAAGGACCTGAAATTTTGTAAAGAAATTTGTTGCAGATCTGTTTGTCCCGGCACCTTTAATTTTACACGTAAAGCTCTTTACGTCTTTCATCTCACAGAGCAATCGAAACTACAGCGACCTGCAATGAACTGCTGAGCAGTAACAACAATTTGCGTTAAGCTCAGTTCAACAGTAAATACAAACCTTTGACGGTGCGCGCCAATAAATCATATATGTTTTTACAAGCAACAAAATCTTGTTTGGCATTAGAACGTGATGTCATCGGTTTTACCCGCTTGTTATTTTATCACTGGAAGATTTCGGATGGTTGATGTGTTACGCGCATTCTCTGCCATCCGCGGGTGGCTGCGTACGTTCTGGCCTAAAGGTTTTTTTTCAGGCTAAAGCGACTGTTTGGAGCAAAGTTTATGGCAATTGATCATCCACGAGTTATTTCAGAAGTGACTTTGCGCCTTTTTAAACCAGTTTTATCTGAGAAATCGTGAAGCGATTGAACGTGGGCTGAAGACGATTTTTATGATTTTAAGCAAAAAAAAAACGAATGGCGGCTCTAGGCTTCGAAAGGCATGACAAAGGCGGCTTGTTTGGAAAGAGCGATCGGTTTATGGGAGGGCGCCCTGTCGCATTGTATTCGAAGATGCCGAATCGGTGTCAAATGGAACAGCACAAAAGCAGGGTATCAGTGATGGAGTCCGGCAATTCACTCACAAAACTGGAGAAGAGAAGGCAGGAACGGCCCAGACGAGCCAAGATCCCCTGGTGGAGCTGTCACGCAGTTCACAACATTTGTGTTTGGTGCAGATTTTTGCTAGTGGCTCGTGACAACAGTATTTAGTGTGAAAATGCTGATTTGCAGGTTGCTGCTTTCAGTCAGGGAATTTTCGCATTGAACTTAATGCAAACAAAGCGGTGTAGATACTTCCAAGCATATTTTGCAAACACTTGCTTTTGTTTGTTGCGTTACATGATAAAAGGAACTCTGCGAGATCTGTTGATGCATGAGTGATTCTTAGAAAAGATGTTGCTTAGAGGTGTACGCATCCTCTGTCATTCAAACTAGTTGGTTATTCATGTAGTGGTCCGCTTTGACAAAAAATGTTACATACTGAAAGCTGTCATTCACTTCATGAGTAACTTTGTGTTAAATATTACTGCATATTTCAATTTCAGGTCTAGCGCATTAAACCCTTGGTTATTTTACTCCTGCATAACTTGTTCGGTTTGGTGCAATTCTATAAAATTATTTTTGTCAAACGAGCTTCCATTTGTCATCATGCTGTCTTACCTGCGGCACAGTGTACCAGGGATAGACCCTGACTGTTTGAAGGCTCAGGAACGACTAACACTAAGTAAACTACAGGCAAGGCAAAAAGAGATTTTAGGTAAAGTGTGCTTGCCGTTGTTTGGGTAAAAAACTCGGAGGAAATGCGCCGGTGCTCTCGTGGTGTGTTTTCAAAAGTTTTATGTAGGATTAGGGTAGTTTTCCATGTAATGTTTTTACTCTTTAGATACAAAATTTATGATTATATGCTTGACAGTAGTCGTAACTAGTGCTTGGAAAATGTTAGTGAGACCGCTGAAGATATGCAGCCACACCTATCAGCAAAATTGATACGCGATTTCGTATAAAGATAACTATGAATAAGATTTACCAAAACAAAATTATGTTACATGTCTTTCTACCAGTTTTCAGATTAGCAGCAAACCGTATATTTGGTTCGCAAACTAAACAATGTTTCACAATTTGTAACATTTTGTCGCAAACGAAATCTTCATAGGCAGACGCCATTTTGCTCCAAAAGCCATCTACCCTCGAATAAAATTTTTCTCGTTACCGCGAAAAAAGTGTTGTATTTTAAGTATTACAAAACGTTTCGCAGGAAGTAATGCTATGTTTTGAAAACGTAGGTCCCACAAGTGTTCTGTGTTCTACTAATGCTCTGCGCAATGTTTTGTGCTGCAAAGTGTTGTATAACTTTCGCTTCTACGCGTAATATAATGCTTCAAACTTTTTTCCGACAACTTAATGAAAGACACTTTCATTTCTTTCAAAGCTTTTTTGTGCATGTTTTGCCAAATCAACATTCAAGTGATACTTCTTGCTGTCCCGATGGCCTTGTCTTCTTTTAACTGTGAAAGATTAGCGAAACATAATTCTTTTTTGTTTTCTTCATAATTTCCTCTTTAAGGGTTTTAAATACATTTCATATTTTCTTACTAATAATTTAACTGTTTAATAGGATAAATCAATTATTTTGGGTAGCAAATCTTCGACCCAGCCCACGTTTCGATTTTGGAAAAAGCTTTACAAATTTCTGTGCTGAAATAACAATTTGCTTTTTTAATTGCTTTCACCAACAGTTGAAATTATAAATATTTAGCTTTGAAATTAAGGTAACCGAATTTCACAAATGGATACGCAATGCACCTATATGATTGTATTTCCATACCTGTGTAAATGGCGCCTTTCATTGATCATTTTTCGCATGTTTACCAGCGTGCTTCTTTCTCTTTGCAGATCAAACATTCGGAGAAGTAAATCAACTTGGAGGTGTTTTCGTCAACGGGCGCCCTCTACCGAATGCTATAAGGCTGCGGATAATCGAGCTCGCTCAGCTGGGGATAAGGCCATGCGACATCAGCAGACAGTTGCGCGTGTCGCATGGCTGTGTCAGTAAGATTCTGGCGCGTTACAACGAAACGGGGTCTATCCTACCTGGAGCAATCGGAGGCAGCAAACCGAGAGTAACTACGCCTGGCGTTGTGCAAGCGATCAAGGAATACAAGGTCAGGGATCCGGGAATATTCGCATGGGAAATCCGAGATAGACTTCTGAGTGACGGCATCTGCGACAAGTACAATGTTCCATCAGTAAGCTCAATTAGCAGGATCCTTCGCAACAAAATCGGCAACGTCCTGCATCCTAACAACCCCTTAAACCCCAACTATACGGCACCATCGGTTCCCATAGATCACACTTCGTCCTCGCAGTCTGGCGCAATACGACCAGGGATGTACGGTGCACCTATTTACAACCATCCGTACATGATGCCACCTGCTGCTGGGCCCAGATCAACCGCTCCCACAGTTACAACTTCTTTGAGGAGCTCAGTGGCGCCATCTTACTACTCCCATTCAGTAACAGAAATTCTCGGTCACCCCAGATTTGAGCATCCACACAATCAAGGTGAGCCAGAAACTAAAGTGAAAGTAAATTATTTCTTAGGGGACAAAGAATTTGCTCAAATATTTTATAAGAAACTGAGCTGAAGTTGATTATTCATGAGGTCTTGCTAACTCATGAAAGCAGTGAGTGCAATGTTCATTTTAATTTAGATCTGTTTATTCCTCAAAATCATAGTAAAATTCCTAATTGAACACATTTTTAGTCAGACTACGAACAAGAATCTACCATGGACCACTTTTCGAAATTTTCTGTTCACGTTCTGATGCAAATGGCGTGACTTCCTAGGACGCGTTGGCTCATCTATAAAGTCATCACAACCTTTGCTTCTGATACAGTGTAATCACCCCTTCGAAAACAAACCTGAGATGGCCAAAATTATGTAATCTGGTATCAAAAATATATATCAGACTTTCACACAAAAGCCTGTTGGTCTTGTTTTTATGAGACGAGCTATATAAATGAAACAAAATTTGTTGGCTTCAAACACAGTGCACAATACATACAAGTCTTACAGAATTTACGTGATGCTTGGAGTCGGCTTGCAATTGCCTACCTACTTGAGCAGATGGTCAGTTAATTAGATCCAGGCTTCTTTAGGCGTAATTAACACAAAATGTGTGCACAGATTGAAAACGTCTTTTCAATTTTCTTTGGAAATTGTACAATATCTTACTGAACGTTTTTGATGTCTAACCTTTTGCACAATAGCAATCAGCCTAGTATCGTATATTCAAAATCAATTGGTTATTGTTCTATTACGTACATATATACGTTTAATAGCAATAGTTTTTTCATACATGGTATTTGGCCCCGTTTCAAACACTTTCCTAAAAGATTTAATTCTGTGATATCGAAGCTTGCAATTTTTTGGTTATTTTGCTTACTTGAACTGCACTAAATAACAAAATTGCGAATAGCACCTGATATTAATTCATTTCACATCAGTTGCAGCGCACCATGGTTAATTTACATCAGGCTAAAACTTGTAAACTTTGTCAAAACCGATCTCAACCGGATTATGGAGCCAGTTGCAAAGGCCCTGAACGTTTTCGGCTGGGTTTTCGTGAGCAGTCTCACTACAGTGAGGCTAACTGCATAACCTGAATGCTCTAATGCATCCAATTAATTGCTGACACTTGCGCTACGCTGACAAACAGATAGTCAAAGAGTGATGGCAAAATGAAAAGGGCGGTCGCGCCATTTTGTTTTCACACGAGCGCGAGCCACCGTTCACTGGGATTGTATCGAGCGTGAATGGGATTTGACACGCATAATACGTGGCATGCATCAAGGCCGCGTGATTTTCGAAACACAAGTGTTAGCTTTGTTGCCAAANTCGCTTCCATGACCACTTACCGGTCGGTTAGTGACCATTTCACCGCAGTGNAACAAGCGTGAAATGTGTTGTGGCAGCTGCAAATGCGATGTTTGGATTTGCACGCAAGACACGCACGTGTTAAAGATGCATGCAAAACTTGTGGTAGGTGTGGAGCTATTTTAGGATTTCTCGGAAAACCGAAGTAGTAGGAGGTATATCAAACAAACAAGTGATGTGATGTTGCAGTAAGCGCGTCATTTGCCAAGAATAAAATATTTCCACAATGCCTTAAAAGCAGCAGAAAGACACTTTCGTTGCCACTTACCTGCAAGCGGTGTTCATATGGCTCGTACAATTTTCACTGGGTTTCATTTCATACATACCGCTGCAATGCTTCAAGTTTCTCTTTAATTTTTATCTCGTTCTATCGAAAATAAGGATTATAAAGTTTTTTCCGCTTGCCGAGCCCGAAAAGTATGCGATCAGTTCTGCGAACAAATAATTTCCTCTGCTTCTTCAGCTGCAACATATTTTATTTATTTTTTGTAAGAAAATTATCCTCATTTGCTTACTTATCGACACTATGCATTTGTGAATTTTTTATGCCGCATTTTCAGCGACAAGCCACGCACACCAAATGAGCAACGAAACGACCAGCGTAGCTAGCAACTTTCAGCACCATCAACTTGTTCCTGTTACAATGCCCTCTCTGATACCCAAGATGGAAGAATGGAGTAACGTCACAGCTTATGGTGTTCCGCCGCCAGCCCAAGTTACTTCAGTTTCGTTAACAGGCGTTGAGAAGAATTCTCCAACACCACGAGATATAACACCCTTACAAACTTCAGGCGAAGAGGTAAAAGCTGCTTGGATTGCATAAGCGTGTCTAGCACCATAGACGTAGTCAAGGGGTCACGGTGGCCACAGTTGCAGTACAACCTACTTCCCAGACAAAAATCTACCAAACTACGAGAACAATAAGCAGGTTTTCAATAAACGTCGGCGTGTTTCGTGCTTGATATAACTTCGGTCCTTTTGAGATGTTTCTGAGTACCGCAGGTTAGTAGCTTTTGGTCCTCCCCATTCAAAAGTCCTGACTACGCTACCAAGTGACACTCTATCGTTTTGTTGAATTTTCGATGCCTGGAACATTTACTCCATAGGCATCACTTTCACAGAATTATCAGCAGAAACACCTATTCGTTATAATTATTCAACCTCGCTTAAATTTAAACCCATTTGAACGGGCTTTGGTTATTTCTGTGTAGCATTAGCAAACTAATTTAAATGACCCACGAAAAAAGCAGTTATTTCGTCTCGAAACAAAATCTATGACAACCTTAAAGAGTTTATTCTCATGAAAGCGATTTGTTTATAAACAGTTACTTACATTCAAGGAGCTATTTATTAAATCTCAAAGAACTAAAATTGTTGGTTAGCTGTCCGACACTAAACGTTAGCTTACCTGAGCACTTTAGGAAGTCAATACGAATGTCAGGAAATTTATCTTTGCACGTAAAATCACCGATAAGAGTGAGACAAACAGCACTTTACCAAGGTATCTTCATTACAGAATCGTCCAGTTCATCAGCCATCAGCAGCTTATGCTACTCCCCAAAACAGTGCAACTTTCGTGGCTACAAGCACTCCGGTGATGCAGCACGCGGTAGCCCCTTACCCTTCTTCAGCGTACATGCATCCATACGGTCATGCGTGGCCGCAACAAGCAACTGGTTTGCCGGGTATCGCCTCAGTAAATGTTGATCCTGCTATGATGTCATCTACTCCTACACATTCTCAAAGTCATCCCCACCATCAGCAACCTACACAGCAGCAAACGTCGATTTTTACCAAGCTTCCTCATGCCGCGCAACAAGGTTAGAAGAAATAGCTTTGCGATTAAAAACTTGTTTCTAGTGCGCACTCTGTCAGCTTATGTAAAAGTCTTTCGAGCGCAACACAACAACTAAAGTTAAAAATAAAGCGAAAAGAGCGAAAAGTATTTGAAGCGGAAAGTTTGGATTTGGCTGGTTGAAAAGTTTTTACAAACTTCGCATTTCAACATTTCAAATAAAATTCTTGCACGTGGAGCATGAGCTGGTTACCAAACTCTCAGCTTGCTGGCATCTGAAAGACCAAAGTACATTACTGGTAGTAAGTCTTAAAGGTGATTTCACTTCTTTACATATGTATGCCATCGTACGCGCTAGGAAATGTTTTGGCAGAATTAGCATAAACAACTGAGTAATAAATATAATTTCTAGGTGTTCGAATGGAATTTCCCTTAGTTTCAAGTGAAGTTTACTGCTGACTCTATGTTTTGTATCAAGCTAAACTGACCCTTTCAAAATGTCAAAAATTTATTAACGTGTTTCAATTAGATTCAGTGATGAAAGCATTCACCGACTGAAGCTAATCACGCAAGAAAGTTAATTTAAAGGTATAGTGCAAAGGAAAACAAAAAAATAAATAAATCAAAACCTTAAATGGAAGAAAATTTAATCAGTCACTTGCGTGTGAACTTTGCTTCACGATTTCTTTTAATGCGAAAGTAAGTGAAGGACACCACAACACAACTGTTGAGTATGGATGAAACTAAAACCAGTTACAATTTCCGTCTGCTTTTCGCAGTAAAGACATGTGCAATTAAAAAACCTTTGCCCCATCTGTGTCAAATGTCATTTGAACGAGTTTTGACTTACAATTAAACTCAAGATCCCTGCAGAAGAACAGCAAGTTTGATTTGGAACGTTCTATTTTTAGACGCTTTAAACCTATTTGCTTGATTGTGAAGCATTTTGTACTTGCGATAAATTAAAAAGTTTGACCAAACCTTCCAATTGCATGTGACGATTTGCTTCAGCAAGAGTTAAGCCTAATCAATTTGGCTGACCATTTTCCATAATTTACGCCAAGAGTAATATTAGTTACTTTTATTGTAAGACTTTTTGCCAATGTGTGTATATCAGTCGGACTGATAAAAGAATGTTAGTTGGAACAGGTGTAATTTATGAACCAGAAAACATGGCATCTGTTAAACATTGTAAAACTTTTTGAATATGACATTGCTCAACAAAGCATTTTTGCTGAGATTATGAACAACGACATTGCTGTTATGTTGAAATTATTTATATTTACGTTCTTGATTACACAACTGGGCACTTGAATTCAAATTTAATTAATGCAGCCACATTTGTCTGTACCAATGCAATTGCTGTTGGAGTTCTACCGCAAAAACGATTAATGCACGGATAGTTACCGTGAAAGATGATGAACGAATTAACGCAAAATTAACTGCCTAGGCTGCCGTTTGTATAGCATTGATAATCACTGAATTCGTTTGGCGTCTGCAGTATAGGAACGTACTTGAATTTCTTTGTAGGGCACATGCTACACAAAGCACCCGGGTTGCTTCATTTTGACCTGAAATTGATGATGTGGGGTTGATATACCAGGTTCTGTAGCCTGAACGTGACTGTCATTAATATCTGGCTTGATCATGTACGAAGGCATACAACCGATTTGCTATAAAATAAAAAATAAATGTATTGTTGCTATTGTTATTTCTGTTAATTTTCTGTTGTTCAGGACATTGTAAGGTGAGATAAGCACTACAACAAAAGTTAACTGACATCTTACCAAATTTAGGGGAATAAGGTTTTCAAATAAAAATAAATAAATATCGGCTCAAATTGATAAAAATAGTGTTCAAAGATCAATTTTGAAAATAGGGGACCATGCATAAATTTGTGCTAGTTCGTTGTTGAACCGTTGTATCTTAAACTCTTGTCAAAATTCATAGAAATGAATAACGTTAACTTTTCGTGTTTTGCATGCGGACGTAAAGCAGCATAACTATTAACAACATGCAAACTTTTGTAACGCAATTTTACTTGAGATCAGGTGGAATTTAAACTGTTCAGTATTATGAACTTGACCATAAATTCGAAAAGATTTTATGCTCAACATTCATTTGGCAGCTGGGTCACGCAACGACAAGTTAAGCATAGCAAAACAACTGAAAGATATGTTTTTCGCGCAGAGTTAAAAGCAACGACCGACCGCAAAGCCGGTGTGCGAAGGAACGGTCATACGGAGCCAGCTACTGCTTGAATTGCACAAAGAACTCCATTTCCAATGATGCAAAGCTGCGTCACGGCTGCTTGCAGCCAGTCTACGTGGGAGCAGCAAGTTGTCAGCCTCGACTGAAAATGTTTCAACATAGAAAATCGATAAGCACTCGCTCAAAACTCATAGGACTTGAAGTTGATTCCATATGAAATAATTTCAAGAAAAGACCAGGCTGTTCATATACATTTACTTCCTACACTGCCACTCTAATATGGGTTTGGTAGTTTGGTCAAACCACAGAAAAGCCCTTGGCATTCGGGAAATGTGGCACTGGCAACTAACGAGAAAATATTTGTCAATTTATGTTTAAATCAAGAGTAGCTTAAATATCAGTTTACAAATTTTTACACGCTTGTGCAAGAGCCCTTCCTAGTGTGATAACTCCTAGTTGGAAGATTTGGTGGGAGGTTTATGCTGTCTTGGAAGTGAAAAAATCAGCAAAATCAGCATGAATTAAACCGGACAGGAGTCAAGAAAGCAAAAAAAGCTACAGTTTTCACCAGAAAAAACAATTAAATTCAGTCCAAAAACCGAAATTTAAGTCATCAGGAAGTTATTGCCTACACGATTTCAATTTCCATTTTTTATTCTTTTGATACGTTTCCTTGCATGAACCCCAGGCTTCACATTTAGAACTGAACATCATCCTTAAAATAAAACTTATTTGTTACAGCGGTCCAGACCCAACAAAAAAATTTAAAATGTTATTTTGAAAAACAGTTGACTGGCAAGACTACTGTTTCAAGGAAAGTTAGTCATTTGAACGAAATGAAATTTTCTACTAGCTTGCTCTTCACTATACGCAGACAAAAGCGTGGAATGATCCGATGTACAAATAAGAACTTTTGGAAAATGTATACTACGAAGAATTTTACTTGGATCACACCTTTGTATTGATATTTGCATATTTTACGTTGTATTTTAATTGTGCGTCGGTACTGAAAATCAACAGCATAAAAGTAGTCGTCAAATGCTTAGCATGACTTGAAACATCACCGCTGGCTGGAGCAAAGGGGTGTACAGCGCGACCGAGCATTTATTTCCAGCGTCAGCCTAAATCGCAACTAGTTTTGATATGCAGCACCTAGAATAAGAGCTGCCTCTAAAATAGAGCATATTTTTAGTACCAATTCGCCATATACTCTACTAGCTTCAAACTGCCTAAAATGACGTTTTGCATTTCGTTCCTTATGCTTGTTTAAAATCGATCAAATGACTGATGATACTTCGCGATGACGTTTTCTAAACGTTAAAGAAGCTCTTAGAAAAGGTCACAACTCACAATCAGGTCTCTAGCATCACAATTATTGCCTTCAATCAGGCAGTATCCTTGCCTACTTTTGATATTTTTGTTTGAAAAATATGCGTGATATGAAAGCCACGAAAAAAATCGACTGGCCAAGAAGAAATTTTTTGTATTTCGATTGTATGATATTGTCCTTAAACAAAAAGTCAATATCAAGCCGCCAATTTGACTTTGTTTTTATCCGTAGAAAGAAACGCTACGCAATGTTATCTTTTTCCATCGCACCATACAAATTATCTCGAGCTGCTGACATCAGGATAACCTTCGAAATTTTCGCCTGTCAGATACTAGCGTCGTGTGATAGCGGTGCTATTTCGGCAAGCGTATCAAGCCATAACCAAATGGTTTCCTTCAGAGACAAAAAACAGAGTTTTATTTTTATCGTAGTTGCGATTCTACCGTGAAGAAAAATTCCAAGAAAGATATACATCGTTGTTTGCTGCGGTAAATGCAGTGCGAATGTAGTAGCCGTTTCACTTACTTCGATATTTTTTCAGTGTACTGTTGTTTCTCAAGCAATGTCTAACAACTAATTTGTTTTGTCCCCAACGACTAACTCAGTGTATTCCGCTAGGGATATTTGTTAAAAATCTGATATTCGTCCTGCCTTTTTGTTTCATTTTGTTGTGCATGCAAAGCCATTTTTTCGAAAAAATAAAAAGTTTTTCTCTTAAAAATTGATTGGCGGAGTCGTACAGCTCGATCTCTTTAATAAAATGAATCAGTGTAACCAGGATACATCGTTTCCTTGCACGTCAACTGGATAAAAACACGACTGCCATAAGCAGTCACCCAGCGAACAGCAACACGTCAGTCGCTCTATGTGTGTAAGTAGCTGAGAAGTTCGAAACCAGCTCCGTGCGCCACAATCCAGGAAGCTACCGAGTCGCGCATGTCAACAATAACCCGAAGCTGCTAAGTCTCTACAACAACAAGGCTTTCTGTTTATCAATTCACCTTGACCCAGATCCTCACTCTGCCCACTTAGTCACGATCAAGACTCAAGAGGCTTTGTAGGTGAATAGTAAATAGCAACGCCGAGCATTTTGTTCGAGTCAGCAAAGGTTCGTCGGGTTGTCTGTAACACACCATTGACCAAACATCTTCGGCGGAGCAGTCTCCTACTTAAGTCAGCCAATCCGCATACGGAGTCTGTCACATAGTTTCTACCTGGTGGATTACCAGGTATCGAACCGCGCGTTACGTAACAACACCCTACAAAAATGACAGGAGATGGATCTGTTTGAATGATCTCGTTGCTCCTTCACTCTTTTCGACTTAACCTTTCTTTCGTCAACGTTTTTCACACTCGAAGATCGTTTAGTTAACACACGCCTCCCTTAAGTAATTGTCCTATGTTTCAAGCCCCCCTGACTTCAAATAAGTTGCAAAAGCAAATGTATTCTTGGTAAATTTCTTGATCAAACTTTCCATGCTGTACAGCGTTTCAGGGCTCGCGCCCAATGGCGAGGGGCGCCACCCCAGTTAAGTCCACTGGTTTAGCAAGTATATGTTCCCAGTAACGTTCAAATATGTTTGCTTTCCATTAATGGATACACACTTCTCCTTTGATGCGGCAAATATAACCAGCTAATGCTCTTAACAAAAGCAAATTTTTGACCTAGTAGTGCATAGCTGGTTGACCAGCAGCAAGTCGTTTCTTTCAGCTGCTACACGTTTGATTCACCCAAGTAGCCTACCACTTTCTGATAAATTATATTTCCCAATTCCGAAGGATTTGTGCAAAATGTACATCTTTTTGTGCAAGGAATTTTCTGTTATTTTATTCTGGAAGCTTAGGATGCTTTTTGACGAAGTCACAACAATTGGCACGGAACTTCGTAGCTCAACTCATCTCAACACAGAGCGAACCGCTTGTCTGTAAGCAAACGTCATCCAAAGGCATGGAAGGCTGAACGCGAAACCTCAAGCAAGGAGAAAACACTGCATGCATTTGGGTGGTTGAGTGGTTTGGCGCGCATCACAAGTAGGCGAGAAGTTGCACAGCTGTTGTCAAAGTCTCCGCTGATCACAAACGCTTTGTTTTTCCGCACTTGCGATAAAAGTGCAGAACAGATCCAGTCCGCGCTGTTAACGCTGAAAGCCAGTGACACTTTTCAGCCAAACACGCCAGGGATTATTTTCTGTTCTCTTTTAATGAACTTTTCACCATTGCACACTACAAGTTAGATTTTGAGCGCAAAGGCAAAGCACACAGACACCGTACACCGACTTGGAGCACTCATCCCCAAAGGGCAATCGCGGTCCGTTCGATTGAAAGTGATTAAAAACTTCACACAGTTGCCACAAAGTTGGATTGAAAATCGTTCGAGCCGATGACTTTAAACAATGGTGTTTCTTCCTAAGAACAAGTTGCGAGACTTCGATCATTTAGCAACAGTGCTGCAGTTCATATCGGTCAATCAAGTCGATGATGCAATGGGTGAACCAAGAGCTTATGCGGAGTACCCTCGCTTGGGTCCCAGCTGGAGGTGTCGAAAGGGCCAATGCCAGCCAAAACAGACGATGTCGAATGACGAGCAACTGATGCAACGTTGACGTATTTCCCGCAGCTTGACACCTGACCTGGACATTTCCGGACGTGTCAATCATTAACAAATTCGTGCGCAAACCAGTTTAACTGCGCAACTCTTACTTGCGCTCGAGGAAGAAGCCACTTGTGAGGAGGTGCGCGAACTCGCCAAGTTTTTCTCGGCAATTACTTTTTTTTCCATTTCGTCGGGAAGTACAACGACAGCTTTTGCGCGAGATGTTCGCGCGGAACGTCTGACGACGGTTGCGGCGACGACAGCGCGGCGCGAACGAGAATAAAGCGATCGTCGCCAGCGGAGAAACGGATCAATTGCGAAATACTTGAAAGCGGATCCCTGAGTCAAGTGGAGCCGATGAAGAGCAGCACGAAACTCGAAGCAATCAGGCGACGCGCAATGAGATAAGGTCTGCGGACGAAAGGGGACAAAAAATTTGGAAAAACTGAACACTGGCAAACGAATGCAAGCACGGAAAACGCGAGATGCTTGCACTGGAGTCCCTAACATCATAGCAGCAACTTCCAGTCCTACAAGGAATGTCCAGATCTAAACGCTCCTGACAGAGTGGACCGTTTCATTGCGAACGAATCGGATCAGATCCGAAAGCTTTCATAGGCGTAGACAAGGGGGCAAAGGGGCCATGACCCGCTGAATGTCTAGCACATCTTGTCGTTTTGTGCTTCGAGTGGCGGTGTCCCACACGAAATACTGTTGCTCGCTTGAAGCCAACAATAATTGGCCCCACCCGAAAATTCGGGCTGGCTACGCTACTGAAAGCTTTCCGTTCGTTGGCAGCGATCCAATCCACGTCCCATCACACCCGGGCGTCGCTCGGCGAGCGATTATAAACTCCACCGGTTGGTTTGCGTGAAGACGCAGCTGCGTTGAGCGTCGGATCAACTACTGCTATAACGAACACGTGAGCGGTGAACGAATAGGTCATGACGTTGACAGCTCATGTTGCGCAAAGTCGAAAAACGCTTTCGTGAGTCACAAATATTTCCAACCATTTTTCGGTACTGACCTCAGCTTAAATGAAACTTGCCCAACTGAATTCGCGACAAACTATTTTTCCAACAACGCGCTGCGACTCGGATGCGAGTCGCTTTCGATTGAGGAGGATATGAAACCGGAGCTGTTATCGACATCAATCGTGAACGCCGCTGTGCCCGGGCGTACCGCGCTCACGCAAAAGCTGTTTTCTTTGAGATCACAGGAAACGGCAACATGGACGACTTGAACTTGCCAAACCCTCCGCTTGCCGCGAGAGAAAAGGCGCATGATGATACGGTCGGCTGGCAGCGAAACAGGCCGCACAAAAGCTGCGGCAATGCTTATATTTAACGCGTCTTGACGGTACATTAAGGACGCTAAGCTCTTACTGCCGAGTTGTTCAACACCGATCAAGGCAAGGCCAAGCCCTCAAGCTCGCGAAACAAAAATACTGAAACGAGATGTATCGAGTTACGCCGATGGCAAAGCACAATTCCGCAAAAATATGGAACGCTTTTCGCGACATGTGATGGTGGTTTTAGAAACGGACTAGGATGACTTCCAATAAGAGCATCTTCACTGACCGCAGATTTTGCTGTTGGTGAAAGATGGGGCTCTATCAACAGTTACTGAAAAAAAGGCGATATTTCTGATGAACATCACTGCGACGGCTCTGTACCAAAATCAGTGACGAAATGTCATGGATTGCATCATTTTTTCAATAACTGTCGAAACTTATTGCTACTGTTCTGGCGCCTGAAATTTCCGGCTACTTAAACAAATACCCGTAAAACTTTTGTTCCATACGAGACTTTTTAAAATGTTCCCAACCCAAAGCTACGGCGAAAGTTGCTTTGTCTTTCAAGTCACCATCGCGCTCGTCAGTCATTGAAAGCGTTACGTCGAGGACGGCATGATGCCAAACAGTGGTAAACAACAATGAACAGACGGCACCATATTCTCCCAAAGATTAAACAAAAAAGGCAACACTAGGGCGAGAAACGCCTGATTGATCGCACGTTGCGTTTCGGGAAAATCACGAATGTATGAAAAGTACGTTGCTCTGCCTTCGTAGCAGCAACACGGGGAGACAGAGAATCAACGTGGCAGAGATCGTTAATCAGAAATTTGAAAAACACACAACAAGGAACAATAGCAAACGATTTCACTGGATATGAGCACGCGTCTAGGAACACACTATTATGGCATAAAGATTCGATAAAAGCTGAAAACTGCTTGAAAATAATTGGCACATTCAACTCTCACGTACGTCGTAGTAATGCACATAAGTGTAATTATGCACGGTGCGAACGAGTGAGGAGCTGTGCATCCGACATGGATTGCGCTTACAATTGCACAGGAGGGTAAGAATAAATAAACTACGATCAGCAGGGCGCGACCAATGTAAACAGTTCCGCTACATCCCATGAGTCGAATAGGAAGACGCAAAATGTAGTGAAAATAATTGACTGCTTTGTGCGATGTAGTATGCATCAAGATGCCCTTATTATTTCAATATAGTTCCGGAACCAAGATATTGTATGTTGCAACACGGGGCAGATCTTCAATGCAACGAGAAGTTCCAAGCGAATCATATCCGCACCTTGTTTTCTTCGGAAAACGCCATTTTACGGGAATTTTCTGGCCAGGTACGTGGAGAGATAATCGTAAACCACGATCATAATGCCTCCGCCTGGAGAAAACAAACGAAGTTTTGAGGTTTGGTTTTGTAGTAACCAACAAGATTTCATGCAATTAGTAATAGCACTGAGAACACACGCTTGCGTGCGCGCGCGCACATACACAATTAATAAGAACCACCCTGATGTTGGAAAGGTGGAGACAAAATAGAAGCGCGATACCAGTTAAAAGCAACTTGTACCAGGAAAGAGATGCGTGCTGGACTGATATGAATCGACAAAACAACCATCTAAAAATAAAATCGACCAGTTCCCGTGCGGTGTTTTCTTGAAAGCAGATGGATCAGAAATCGATGCAACGAATAGATACACACAGAAATTGTTAAAATGCAAAAGTGAAACTGCCCAAGTTCGCACATCCACCATCTGAACGATTCGAACAAAGCCGAACGTCAGAAACGTAGTGAAACAAGCCGGCGACCCGGTGGTAGTGGCAGCAGCCACTCCCGATTTATTTTTCCGGATGAAGATTTCCTACCGAAGCTTGAAGCTGCATAGAAAACAAACAAAATGAAACAACAAACCTGGACCGAGTCTCATCAGCTTCGGTAGAAGACCTTTGTATAAAGCCAGGAACCTGCGATGAAATGCGATTGTTCAAAGCAGTGCAACTATCTTGATACAATCACCATGACCAAACAGCGGTGCATGTACTTGCAAGTCATCATCGAGTCTCACGCGGTTCATCGTGGGTTACGCAAAAGAACGGAATCAAATAACAGCCCTAAACAGTAAAGATATTGCCTGCACCGCGATCAATCCAGGCAACACACGGTTTAATGACATGACAGTTTACAAGGAGTGATTTCGTTTCACAACCGCACTACGATTTACGAAACAAACGCGGCATCCGCGTGTGGTCAAAGTTGCAGTGCTGCTGCTGCTTTAAAAATGCGATACCTGAGAGAAGTTAAAAGCTGGTAGTTAGCTCGAGCAGAACCTGCACATATGCCGCTCACCCTTCTTCCTTGTATATCGTGAAAATCGCTTTATGCGCGCCGTAATACTTTATTTGGCCGGGAACAGGTTGAGGACCTTGAATTCTGCTCTTCGCTACATCGTATGGGATGTTGACGACAGAAGCTAGGCTGCCGGCAAAGAAGCCAAGACCCATTCTGTAAGTCAGCTTCTTTGGGTAGGACTGTGGTAAAAACAAGGATGGCGATAATGACTTTACAAAAAAGGCAAGGCGCAACCCATGCGACACGACCACTTTAGACGCGATTATCGACTTTGAACATCGTTATACAGTCAGCGATACAAACTCGAATTTCAATCAAACGACACCTGAACTGTGGCCTGAGCCTACAACAGACGCAATGTGGGTAAGGCTACCTCAAGACTTCATTGCGCAACTCCAGAATATTGAAATGTCAAAACGTTCTTTTTTTCTTTTCCTCGTTCAGTCAAAGAGCGTTTGAACAGCCTGAACAAAATGGCGTCTCGCAACGCTGACAAATGCTCGGCGTTAATATAAACTACACAGCAAAGCAGCGGCTTCATCAGCGTGATGATACGCATGCTGATAACAGACTAATTCAGGGGAAACGTTGCCCATCACGCTCAACATGCGGTTCGCCGGCTTGAAACGCGCAAGCGTGATGATTTTCAAGAGACCGTTAAACTGGTCACACTTTCATTCATAAAAAAGATCCGATCCCATTCACAAAAACCCGTTCACACATGGCCGATAAACGGATTGCGCGGCTTCAGTGAACTACAACTGCTGCTCATAGAAAAGCAAAATGCATGGTTTGACGGCGAAACCAAAAGCAAGACATGGTTTACCGGTTTGATGAGTGTGAAGGTGCTGGCGGCTAACTAGGCGCAAACTGGCCGTGTCTGTTTCACCGGCCGCCTCACTACGCCCGACTTCAGCTGATTGGCAAAAGCCCGGTCCGGCACGGACAGCGCGATGGGTGACGATCGACGGGCACGTTACGTGAGGCAAGTGCAACGAATGACGAAACAAAGTAATGAAAATACTTCGACGGCTTATGCAGCTAACGCGCAACTAGGTTTTGCTACAGAAGACGATAAGGCAGCCGTCGAACTATTCGTAAACTTTGAGAAGCGGCAGGTCAGCGGCGCTAAGGATCTTTCGCGCACCTCATCGTGGAACGTCGCGGCCAACTTCGCGTGCAAAGGCTCGGCATTCCGATGACGTAACGTCAGCGAGTTGCGTGGCCGGGGGAGGCTTCAATTAATCGCGCGCTCCTTTCTAGAAGGCCAACACAAGCCAAGGGGCGCTAACTTAATCAAGCCTATTAACTTGACTCAGCCCGGGCAATAACGAATCGCGCCGTTGCGTGAATAGCCGTGTCGCACCAAACAAGTCTATTCAAGGTCAGATTGCCGTGAGCACAACAAACCAGTGCGTCCAGACAACGTTCCATTATAAAATACGAACTCACAGAAAATGTGTCGGAATCAACGCGGAGCGGACCGCTGTAGTCGAGGGAGTGAGCCGCTCGTACTTTGTGTACGACAGATTTTCGGAGGAAATGAATTAGTCAGGCTTTTGCGAAAAGAGAACAGTGTTCTTCAAGGCATTCGCATGTCGTCTGGTTGTTAAGAGCGAGCGTTGTTCGCTCAATCGGTTGCGTGACAACGGCACAAAACGCGCGGCGGAGGCAGCGCGACCCAAAATACAAACAATCCAATTGCTATACAGAAAATACGGGGTAAGGCCAACTGGAAGCTATTGAATGACAACCAACATAGCTGCAGCGCCCAGACATTTGCTGAATCTTTGACGAAGGGCGCGGTTTTGCTTGACAAGTGAATGTTGCATCGCACAGCGGCCAATGGAACGCGGCTGGTAGTGATATTAACTTGCGCACGGCCGTCTTGGAAACGCGACCACTTGCTCGGTCGCCGGTGCGCGACAGGGATTTCACACAAACTGCGGCATCCGATAGCGACCGGCAGTTGGCGACAAAATCACTTGCACAGCTCGCAAGTGAACGAACGCGGGGCGTCGCGGCTTAGCTTATCATGGCAAGTGCCGAGCCACGGCTTGCTCACGTAGAGCGGCCGACCGGCAAATGCCGCTTGCGCTACGCTTTGACGAACTGCGAGGAGAAACTTTAACAATGTCGGATGTTTTCGGGCACGTTGCAGGTGGTCTTCCGAGCCGATGCGTCGGCGAAGACTAAACGCCGCGACACACGAATAAAAACGAAAACGTTTTTGAAACGGGACACCTTTTACAAAAAGGGGTCCGGCGAAGGGCCCGCTTCTCCCAGGTGCAGCGACGGCGTATTGTCATGACAACGTGGCAGTCGATTAGATTAAGGAAGTTCGTTGTTTGTATGAGTTCCGAATTATTTTGACCGCGCAACGCCCCTCAAGGGCACGAAGTTCAAGAGGTCTTTTCCACAACGATCGCGGAACAATTGTCGAACGCGAGCGGACTGGCGATGGTGAGCTGTACCGGCACAGATCAAAGAGTTTCCATAAAAAACGTCAGCCAGCTTTCTGATGCAAGTTCGCATGGACAATAAGACGCCGGAATTCGGGCGGAACGTGAGCATCCGATTTCCGTGGTAGTGAGAACAGATGTGTCGGCGGCATATTTCTGCGGCCGCGGTGTCAAAATATCATTTCCGGGTGAGCCGATGGCATCAAGCGCGACAGACAGGGTGATGCAGTACGCAGGACTGGGTAGCGGGATGGGGAGAATCTTGTTCGAAATGAGCTACGACTGGTTGAAAGAGAGCATGTTGACAGCGCACATAAGCACCAAGCAATAAATAGTCATTTATTTTACTCATGCAACTCAAACAGGTTCTATTTGAATGAGAGCTGATGATGATTACCAAGTAGGCGAAATATATACTCTGTAAGATCTTAGTGTCCGATTCTTCGCTGGGAAAGGATTCCTTTCGATAGACAATGTAACTCAAGCATAAGATTTTCACCTTGGCAAATGTCGCGCAAATAAGTAAAATGCGTTTCGATATCCATGAAAAAAAGGCAAACTTCCATCGTAACGAACGGACCGATCTTTATTTTGATCTATTTCTATTGTTCTGCAGCGCTCCTACCACCAGTTGAACAAAGCAGCAAAGAAGACAAACCCATACCAACCTCTGTTTGCGGAAGATAACCCTTGTAGGAGTGAAATACTCCGAAGTAAACCATGTTCCAAACACCGTGCCGACCGAGGGTAGCGGTGAGACCACGATTGATGCCCATCATACCGTAGCCGTCGGATTTGATGATTTGCCGCGCTTTGGCAAAGGTCGACTGTTGCTGCAGACGAGAAAGCGCCGCATTGAAACGAAATGCGAGAAACGCGAACATTGCCGCAGTGCAGCGCAAAACCAAAATGCCAGCGTATAAATAAAACGGGGGGAAGATCGAAAAAAAATTTAACGCTGCAACAAGATATCGGGTTAAGAAAAGGCTTTAGACAAACATCGACGGTCGGGCAATGTAAAACGGGAACTGCTCTTCAGTTTGACTCGAGACGACCTCCGTCAATCGATAGCTGAGTCCCGGGCACAATCAGCGGCGAGAGAACGCGATCGCGAGCGAACGGTGCAGCGCCCGGTTCTGGAATTAGTGCGACACGCATCCATTAAAAGCCTGAACGCGCCCCCTCGTACTGCCTGTACAGGACTTAAGCAAACAGTTGGTCGACAGGAGATCGACAACAACTCGGTGAAATATGGACTGCCACGGAAAGAAGGAAATATCGTTTCGCGGATGGAGAAAAACTGTGTCGTTCATTCTAAGTACCGCGCTCCCACTCACTTGCAACCCAGCGTGACGAAGGCTTATCGTCCTGATCGTATTTTGCGCTTTTGTGTCATTACGGGGGAGACTTTATTGACTTTCGACAGTGGGACCCTCCTAAGCTCACCGCGAGGACTTGACTCACCCGCTATTGCGTGACAGCGCAGCCCCGAGCTGAGGTATTTCGATTCAGCAGCCCCGCTCCATTGTTTGATCAGACTCCGCCGCAGGATTACCCCCATGCCCAATCTTTCATTGTGATGTCAGCGATACAATAGCGACAATTATGCAAGCTATGCCGATGGTTTCGCGGTCGCTAAAAACGCAGCGCCCTGCAAACTAAATTGGGGCCGGTACGACTTTGTTACGTTGTTTTTTACCCGCCCACCCAAGCCGAAACTATTTTGGGATTGGGCATACGTTGCTTTTGTGAACTCCACTAACAACAAATTCTTTCGCGTTCGAAAAGGGTCTGTCCAAAAACAACACGAGATGTTTGAATCGCATGGTGTGCATCACATTAGCGGCAACAATAATTGTGAAAAAATATGCAAAAAAAACAACAAAACGACCTAACANGTGACGCAGGATTTTGAGCACACACCGCAATACATTTTCATTTTGCTGAGGAAAGTTTTCGCACCGCTCATAGCGAGAAAAGGCTCACATTCTTCTTTTTCGGATCACAGACACCCGAACTTATGTGAAAGTTCATCGCAAAAACACGCAAGTTCGTGCAGACAACGGGTGGCGCAGAAATTTTCAAAATGTTAAGGTTGACATGCCAAGTAGAAACAGATGGAAGCTTTGCCGCTTGTTCTAGCCTTTTAATATGGAACGTACTTTATCTCAAAGGCAATCTGTTTTCCGTTCAGTCGCCTTTGGGCACTTGGTGAGTGGTAGCAATTCAAGTTGTTTTGCTGACAGCATTGCTTGCTCATTCGCAGATGGACACAACCGACGCAGTTCGATGTGAAATGGTCTGCGCGACTTTGAGCAGAAAAATGTGCAACAGCCACTCTGGCGACAACGCGCAGTCGGCGAGAAGTTGGCGGGGCGACGAGTTGAGGGTGAGGACCACCGCATGCAACCCACCTCCCGTAACGTGTTTCAGGAGGTTGAGGGAGGTGGGTTGNGTGTTGTCAGCAACAAGCATTAATATTAACTCAGTGCTCCNCAACCTTTCTTCACATGTGCCACACAAACAATACCTTTCAAAACTCGTGCTTTAAAATGAAATTTACGATGTGGGTACAATCGTTCGCTTCTGACAGTTCCTTTGATAAAATTTTGATTTATCACGGCTTGATTATGTACGCAGCAATGCGTAATCTGTATTGTTGGTTTTGACATTGAACCATGCAACAAACCCTTTACCTTCGCCCATCATGGGAAGCACCATCAACCCAAACCCTAATGTAGTAACTCCAGTTAATGTCACGAGTTGTAAAATACTCGTTAGTTACTCGTAAAGTTTCCTGGCCAGTAGTTCGCTCTGGAATTTCTTAGCAAAACAAATACTCTTCCATAATGGAGTCCTCATCAATTAAAAGGAACCAAGTTTCACAGCCGTGTTATCTTGTTACAATGTCTGTTGATTCATCGATTGGAAGAGAAAATTTACAAGAATATCAGAACATTTCGTCAATTCTTTTTAATAGTATCTACAGACAATGACGTTTTGCTGATATCTTTAACTACATTTGGTCCAAGCACCAATTTGAATGATTTCCAGACATGCCAGTTTTTGCAGTGTTTCGCCAATAGTATGAGTTATTTTCTGACATGTAATCAATTTTGCGACGTGGTAACTAGCTTCTAATGCTTTTTTTGAGTCTGCTAAAACCGACTTCAGACAGGGCGTTTACTTCTTGTTTGAATTAAAATTTCAAGTAGCGAACAAGTTCACTTGGAACTGTGCGCGTAGCCAGAAAAAATATTTGTGGGGGCACAATTGTGAACTCCAGTAAATGAATGGTTTTACGCGTTCATGACAGTTTTTTTTTCCGAACGGTTTAATAATTGCCGTCCAAAATTATGGGGAAGCGACCGCGCCTTTCGACCAGCCCCATTNTGGAATAATTGCTTCATTTGCAAGTTGTTTTACACAAAATACACANAGTACTTTCGTAGCCTTTCCATTACCACACCAAGAAAATCCATACACAATGTAATCTTCACTGTATTGTCTTTTAACAAATAATTTTTTTAAAACGCCGCTTGCGCTGGGAGCACTATCGGGTTTGTTATCGTTTGTTCTGATTGGTGTATTCGATAATTTATCCATTGCAGGAGTGTAGTTCATGAGAATATTGCTAATTTCAACAAAGATTGTTAATTTGAACAAGACAAAATTCTAGTTCTTCACATCTAATACAAATGAATAAGTTATCTCACTAAAAGCAAATTTAAAAACTACACGCAAGCAGAACACAAACGGCCACGGCAGTCTTCCGAAGATGCCACCTTCGCTTATGAGGTGATAAAACGTCACAAATGAGGTGAAAGTAGCTCCAAGGCAGCAGACATTTATCTTACTCTTATGAAGCAATGGTGTAAAATGCACAGACAGCCTGGAGTTGAATACACGCGCTACTTTTCTGGCCGTTAATTGTCTGATGAAAACAAATTCAAAAAACGGCTTGCTTTTAAAGGAGTATACTCAGGTGACAGCTACACTGCGGCACCTTTAGCATCGTCTCGCGGCATACCGGTTGCGGAGCACTGGACTAACTCACGTGCGACACAAGCGGCCGGAGGTAACTTTGCAAAGGTCACTCTCACAGCTTTTCAAAAGGTCACTCTTACGGCTTTTTAGTGGCCATTTAAGACATTTTGAGAGACCTCAACTATTTCATCTAAATACAGAGATAGTCATAAAGCGATGTTTAAGTGCATCTTGGTGGTTATGCAGAGAGGTTCTACTGTATTGTGAGTGACCGTTGGAAAAAATGTGTCAGACTGTTTCGGTATCTCCAAAACACCTAAAAAACACTGGTTACTTACGTCTTTGAGTCGGACATCCTTCTCGGACTGCAGTTGAACTTTGACTCGTTCGAACGGGGTGACGGCCAGGCCTTCGGTGAGTCCAGAGCAGAGCCCTGCCAGCGAGTAAACCTGAAAGATATCAACGTCATACAAGGTGCGATAGGACAACCAAAAATTAAGGAAAAATGATTCGACATCAAAAAGCACCCCAGATTCACACAACGTTAAGATTGCAAGCAAGAGCCTGGGTGCAGCTGAATGCAAAAATTTCACATAGTTCCTGCGTCAATTACCGTTAAACCTGAAACGGAAATCAAATTCGTTGAGGGTGAGGGGCTCAAGGTTCAAAACAAGTTGATTAACTTTACGGCATTAACCGCTAGGTGGTGCTAACACCTAGTCAAGGCCGACAGGAACATGTAACAGCTTTTTGGCGGGACGCCACTGTAGTACGTTAACATGCTGCTGTTTGAATACACAAAGGCATGTGTAGCAGGGCTTACGGTCCACAGCACGAAATTCAAGGTGAGTGATCGCCAACAGCAATGTATATACTGGCACTAATAATAATGGAGCTGCTGGCACTAACAATAGTGACATAACTCAAACTATAGAAAATTCCGCCAGTGCCCACAGCACACGTATAGCCGGCTGGATTCGCACAGGTGACGATGCACAACGGTGAGAAGACGAGCTCTAAGTATGAGCCGACGAAACTATCCAAGGGAATGCATTGATGTATCCAATATTGCTGGAATGCGAATCAAATTTTACCAGACTTCCATGAATTTAAAGTCATACACTATCTGGGGTGTAACAGAGCTGCGTTGTTCCAGCAGCAAGAAAGCAAAACACCGTACGTTTAGATTCACATCGCAACATGCCCCTTCCATGACTACGTGAAAACCAAAGCACCACCAAAACGCTTTGAGATCCAATGCGATAAGAAGTTCGCATAATCGGATGATCACAACAGAGCAATACCCTATTTGTTGTCAACAAGGCGAAACAGTAACAGTAATGTCGCGTGGGTTGAAAGTGATAAAGTGACATTTAGTGTTTTAAGAGATACGTAAGCGTGGATCGTCGACAGAGATTTCACTGAAATGTAGCTGGGATTAGCAAGTAATGTGTTTCTTCACGCTCGACTTACGTTGAAGACGATGGGACGTCAACGACTGCGCGTTATTATTCGTGCGGAACAATGCTAAGCAGCTGAATAAACAGTACGGGCAAGATGTCGCCGATTTGAATGGATGCCCAAAACAGTCATAGGATAAGCCGATCAGGGCATATATGTCGGTAAGCAACCATCAGTGGCAAGCGACCAGGTTTGAGAATGCTACACGAAGATAAAGGTTTGCCGGCAGCAGAGACTTACGAATTATTTCACATTTCGGAGTTCACGCGGTGACAGATGTTCCGAACTGTTCTAACGCTCCGTTTCGTTTATAGTAAACAGGTTTCCGAGCAGTGACGGACGCACGCCAGGCGTTTGGAGGGGGGACGACAAAAAGGCCTTTACTTGTTTAAATACCATAGATTCTCTGGTGGTGGCAATTGTTGGGTATGTCACAAAAGCGGTTATCTTTTCCAGTCCAAGATACTGTCGGTTTGTGTTGACCAAACTGTGTGATCTTTCAGGGAATCACCCCATTTTAGACATGCCTTATATCATAAATTCACAGATCTTTTCAAGTGGGTCCAAAATGATAGGTCTCTATTTTTCACATATTGCACAATCACTACGAACACTGCTGGTGTCCCCAACTATCTATTGCAGGGGTGGCCAAACCTGCTCCATGAATGAGCCGCATATCCTAAAACCCAAGTTACAAAAAGCCGTAACACAAAAATCTAGAAACACGAACTAGTTGCAATCTACGCTTCTGTGACATCATAATTCTTTTTGGAACGACTTGCAAAAGCAATACTGTATGGCACGCTAGCTACAACAGCACCATTTTGCAATATTTCCACACTTTGCAACAGAAATATAAAATGAAACAAATATGTAATTTTTCGGAAAGTTCAAGAGCCGCAGTTTCGTGACCTCTGATCTACTGTATCTACAAAAAGCCTTTTTTGTTAAATTTACACGTGTGTATATTTATTGCTGAAGCGACAGTTCAGAAACAAAAATAAAGGCATTTGTTACAACATTCCCATTTCAGACAGCAGCTCAGTTTGCTGCCGACACCATGAAAAAATCTCAAAATTGCATGATAAATTCACATTTGGCCTAAAATACAATAACGCTACTAATAAAGGTAGAATTTCAAGTTACCATTGAATACTGTTTCATAAGTTTAGAAGGCTGATGGGAAGAAAAAACGATCAAATCCACTAGCCCAGGTTAGAAAAACAAGTGATGACCCTTTTCAACAGAAAACGCCGACAGCCCACTGTCTAATAACTTGCATACAATGCATGCATATTTGCAAGTGATGTGTCGGTCTATAAAAATTTTTTTCTCATTTTCAGCCAACCCACCAGAAAATTTCCAACCAAAACATCCAAACTTTTCACCAATGTATTGTTTATCTGTTGTAGAATAATTTAGGCGAGCAAAATGGCAAGCAAGCTGAGTATCGGCTGCGGACTTCCCGAAACACATACAGTTTGTCATTTCGTGATCTTAAGCCAGCGGTTCCCAAACTTTTTTGAGCGCGACCCAAATCCGAATTTACTGAACGCCTCACGACCCATGTCTCAAACAACATATGAAAAAAACAATCACTGTATGGATGAATTTTAGCAGTAAGTTGCCAAGTTTGCTTTCAGTGTCAACAATCTACTCTTTTCACAAGTACCTACACAAGAGACAGACAAAGACAAGCAGTGGTAAGGGTGAAAATGTACAACTCAGGTTTGGATCGCTTCGGCGCGACCCATTTTTTGACCCTTCGCGAACCCTCGTTCGGGCCGCGGACCCATACTTTGGGAACCACTGTCTTAGGCCAACACTAGATCACAACGTAAACCTTCACTACAACATAAATACTTGTGCTCTGCAGCAGTGATGTATTCGACAGCGTAACCTCCGAGACCGAGACTTCACAAAATAATTCGAGACTGGAAAATTCGAGGTAGAGACCGGGATTTGAATATTTGTCACATTCGCCGAAATTTATATAGAACACTTCAAAAAATATCATCACGACTTCCGAGTTTTATGTTTGTCGATTTTCTTGCATTTTCGTAGCTGTTTTGGCCCTTCCTTTCCTGCAGATTCGACAGCCAGTGAACAGACTGAAATTCGGAAGCTTTACTAATCCATATCGTTGGAGTATTCAAAGTCTCGAGACAATACACTCGAGACAGAGACCTGCGAGGCCGAATTTGGCCCGCGGGCCGTAGTTTGGAGACCCCTGGTTTGGAGTGTTTATGCTTCTATAAGAACAAAAAACGAATGAATATACATATCAAAGTGGCGCCACAGGCATTTGCGGTGTGCAGTTGACCCCAACTGACCACCTGGATCCATTATCGTTTCCTAGATGCTTTGCCAATCAGTTTAATCAGTTTTCCTTGTTCGAATCACATGTATATATGGGAGAGTTGTGAAGGAATCTTAACTTAATATACAGGGTGTCCATAAAGTCCTGCACACATTTCAAAATGTAATTGCGAAGTAACTAAAGTA
>JGI24159J19872_10000766_pt1 | contig 31619 bp, 19 predicted proteins | sample Ectturendosymbi4_FD_19872 | JGI IMG/M metagenome (IMG submission 19872) | reverse complement strand
ATAATTGTGATTATAAAATTTTGTTTGGTGTTCCCCAAAATTTTTTTATTGCATAAAGTGGTCCGTGATGCAAAAAAGGTTGAAAAACACTGACCTACAGTTTCGTGTAAAATTGTGAATCCGATTCGCAACGTTTATCGTGAGAAAACACCGGTGCATTTTTGCAAGAAACAATTTTGATATTAACTAAATTGTTGGATTAATTATTGTCCATTCCTTGACGTTATATTTGCGTAAAATATACCAGGAAAATTGTCTCGGAGCTTTGGGGATGCTTAATGAAAAAGAGTTTGAAAAACTCTAGACTAATGCAAGGGAACTTTTCGGAAGCGGACTTGCTTATCTGTTGATGTTGAAAGTACGTGTGTGCGAAAGTTGCTGCGAAAAGCACGCGCTCGTTGAACTCTACTGGAAAGATTTTTGACGTGCTGGGTAAAAATGTAAGCATTCGTAAAGAATCTGAGCATTCTGTGGATCTACTGGGAGGTTAGTTAACCCTTTCTGCTGTTCAAAGAATCGTTTGCTAGTTCCACGTGCTCGAGGTGTTTTCACGAGGCATGCACTATCCTTGCGTCACCGCAAATTTAAAGCAAATAAGACCGGAATACGGTAAAGTTTTAATGGTAAAAATTTGCCTTCAAAGGTAAAGACAGAAAAATAGTATTACTGGGAAATTTGAGTAATTCTTTTTTAATTCTCTCTTGATAAGAAATAGGAGGATTGAACTTTGCACCCACACATTCTTCGAAAGGCCTTTCACGGTTTTACCCATCCATGTTATGTAAAATATATGAACCGAAGTTGACCTGAAGCTCATAAGAGTAGGTAGTTTTTATTTTGATTTAAAATAGCAGGTGCAGTCACAGTCGTTGGTAAGAGGCGGGTAACAGTCCCATTCTAGCAAAACAAGCCAGCTTGTTCCAATTGCCAACGTGCTGAGAAGCTGCTAGCGCAACTGCATCTACTTCAAATCTAATTTGTAGGTATTCCAATTATGAGAATCAGGTGGGGCAAGCTACAACGTAAGAGGCCCACACACATTACTGTTTGTAACGTCTCCGGGTTTCACCAGAAATTTGATGCAACCGCGGAGAAGTGGAAAGTACTGCTTGTGATGCTAAAAAATGAACAATGATCACTTTTCAATTAGGTTTCCCAAGATGTAGCAATCAAAATAGTCCACAAACCTCTCACACAAAAGGTTGAAGGGATTTAGTTGAGAATGGCTGATATGACAAAGCGATAGCGCATGGCGGCAGTCCGTCCTGCAGTGTGACTTGGTCGCTTGCAGTGAAGTGTCTGTCTTATTGTTTAACTTTTACAGTGCACACAATGCAAACGAAAGTTCGAACTCTTGTCAACGGCCGATAAGAGTACTCGATTCTAATTCAGCGTTTGCTCAAAGCCGATTGCAACATGTTTGAGCANAACGTTAACTCATGAGCAATTAGTTACGTACGTCAAGCAGCCTCCACCCATGCTCCAACAATAGCTGTCTTTCAGATTTTAGGACGGCGGATGCATAGTGTGGGATGAAATCGATTTCCCATAAAAAATTTGCGAATGCATTCGACTCTGTTGCTTTGGTGGAGACGAGTTACTTACGACACTCAGCTGATTATTTCCAGCGATTGCGGTGTTACTGGCCAGGGAAAGTAAGCAACCCACCCAGTGTGCACAAATATACACAAAGGTGTAGGAGCAGGCAAACTTTTGGGGGTGCAAACGATTTTTGCCCAAATTTCCCCAAACGTGCCCGAAAAAAACTCCAAAGAAAATTACCTCCAAAAAAAAAGAAAAACGACTGCATTTCATTTCATGTTGGGCGCATTTTTTCAACGTTTTTGCCCTAACTTCACCCAAATTTCCCCAACTTGCCCGAAAAGAACTATATAAAAACATGATCTCCAAACTAAACAAAAAAAACGTCTGCACTTTGATTTTGGGTGTCATTTTTGTAAAATCAAAGCGCGTACAGCAATTTTACGTAGGTTTTCGCACATTTTGCCCAAATTTCCACAAATTTTGCCCAGATTTTAAGGGATTTTGCCCGGATTTTCACCAAATCAAAAGTTGTGGGGGTGCAGTTGCACCCCCTGCACCCCGCCTCCTACATCAGTGAATGTACATATTTTTGCCAATGCGCTCCCGAGATACTACGATTTTTATTTTATCATTTAGCAAATATTGATAAAACTGTGCAGCAACAAGAAATGCTGAGAAATCTGGAAATTTTTAAGAATGCAGAATTACCAGAGGAAATGGTGATATAGAAAATTAAAGCTCTCATCATGCATACCTTTATTGTAACAATGGTAACAAAGTCGTATTTGCTAACGGTTAAGGCTCAGATTGGTGATCAGAGGAAATTGATATAATATGTGAAAGTGATATACTGCCACAATAACAGCAATGTTTATTTAATATGAAAACAAGAGGTGTGGCACAAATTATTCGGAAGGTTCAGTAAGTTTTGTCACATCTCTTTTTTATGGTAAATTAGTCTTCTTCTTTCGTTTGAGCGAGTTCATCTTTTATCCACTGCTAGACCGCCTAGATATCGGGGCAGGTGTTGAGCAGCCATTCGGTTGTCTCATCGTCCAGAACCTTCAGGCCGTGTATTCCGTGGGGGGGTCGATGGATTGGACAGTGGAGAACGACATGGTCGACGGTTTGTTCTGCGCCACACTCACAGGCCGCAGAGGAGACCATACCCCATTTGTACCGGCAGGAGCGGAAACGTCCGACACCGGTGCGGAGGCGGTTGAGCCGGACCTAGGCTCTTCTTGGGAGGGTCATTCCGGGGGGTGTATACCGGTGTCTGGAATTAAAGTGCAGAGTCTTGTGGGGTTTGTGGGGGGTAAGTTAGTGATTTATTACAGCAGTACTTAATGATAATGTATCATGTCAGCACAGTTAAACTCTCGAAATTGCTTATTCTTAAAAGGCTGAAGTGTACTGCAACGTTACAATTTCAAAGGTGGCTTACTTTTAATGACTTTTCACAAAGCACGTTGCTTGAGCACAAAAAAGAAGTGCGCCTACATTCAGAAGACGCAAAAACGAGAACACAATTGCATAAACAGCAGCTTTAGAACCCTTTCGTTACACATTGAAGTTTTGTGCAGACATTGTCGATAATAAGGAACATGATACTTACAGATAGCACCAGGACAGAGCAAAAGGCAGAAAAAGATTGTTGGTCTACCCATGATTTATAGACAGTTTGAAGAATGAAACGCCAAATGTATTAAAATTGACACCTTAAATAGCACAGAATCTTTTAATGTGTGAATCATTCAGATTGGATTGTTTATGTGAGTGCAGCCCGAATGCGAATGTTCGCGATGCAGCACAGAGTAAATGAAATTTTGAAATTGTCTGTCTCAACCGAGTTGTCAACTTAAATTATGATAACAATATCTGTCTTAGATAATATCCCTGCCTTGTACACTAAAGACGACCTAAAATGTATTGCGTGTAGCCAGGGTCTGACCTTTCTGACCGCAAAAACATTTTAAAGACCGCAGCTTTTTTATCTGAATATCGAGATTTTTATTTGAATACCGAAAACAAGGTTTTCGGGTACTTTGATGGTGGTAGTAAAGCGAGTTTCTACTGTATTTTGAGAGACCATTGAAAAAATTTGAGACATCGTTTTGGTTTCTCAAAACACCTTAAAAAACACTGCGTTTAGCCAACAGTTGTTTCGAGGAAATTCCCTAAAACTTATGAACATTCATGACCATTGCACTGTTGCAGCTTCATTTTATTGCATATTCACGACAAGCACATGATTCCGACTAAAAGATGTTTTGCAGCTTGCCAAAAAAATAAACGAAGGGAAAACAAACATAAACAACGCTTTTCTTTCTTTTAAGGCAGTGGTGCTCAAACGTTTTGGCTCGTGGGCCACATTTATCTTTCAGAAACCCTTTGCGGGCCACAAGAATTAATAATCTCAATGAAAATTCTCTAAAAAATTCTCTAAATGATTAAAGTGTTAAGTTTTCTTTCCAATGAAAATTGCTTCGCGGGCCACTCCAGAAGACCTTGCGGGCCACATGTAGCCCGCGAGCCACGGTTTGAGCACCACTGTCTTAAGGGGTCAAACACATGGTGAAAATTTATTTTTTTCTCCGAGTTCAGTCAAGCAGAAGGTGTTGTGTTGTTTTGAAGGCAGTACAAGATGAAAACAGATCAAAAAGCAGTCTTTTGTGAAGAAATAGAGATGTACTTTACATTGAACGTTGACTACATTGAACGTCGACACTTTTAGCAAGGGAAACTCCTAGTATGCTCAAAGCCAAGTCTATATCAACAAAAACCATGCAACAAATCTCACCTCCGTCAATTTTGGTTTTCAACTTTTACTTTGGTATTCAGAGGCTGTTAGTCATGCTGACTCCAAAACAGCAATACAACAAAACCTGACTGCAATTCAAATGGCTTTCTTGTCTTTTGTCCGTTGCTCGTTGGACATGCGCTCATTTGAAAGTGACCAACAGCGACCTCAATACGCAGTAGTGTTCCAAGGTGCGGATCGTGACGTCACATGCAGGATCTTTCGTGGTTGTTCAAATTTTGTCTTGAAGCTATGCAAAGAAGGGAATAAATCTGAAATAAGTTGAAAAAGTCAGTGTATACTGGATCTTAGCAAAAGTACACAGACATGGGAAAACCTGAAAAAAATGCTTGGGCGCTTTTGAAACTGATTACTCTGAAAACGGTTGTGCTGGACTGCAGTTTCCTCGCAGGTTTGAGACGAAGGAAAGTTTGTCTTGTCGACATTCTAAAAAATTCCACCATGGCTATAATAATTACCTTCAGTCATCTATGTGGTTAGGAACTCGACAAACAAGTTGCAAAAAAACAAAACAAGGACGGTAACAATTATGCCAAAAGAAACGACCTAATTAAATGATGGAAGTTGGAAGTTCTGAAGTCTAGATGAAAAAGCACGTTTCGACTGTGTATGTGCGTACAGCAATAATGGAAGAACTGAAAATGCGTACGAATGGAGAAAGGGAGCGGAAAACGTATATTCTGAACTGACGGTTATTATGTAAAAGAAATAATCACAGTCACACAGTTTCTAGGTGGCTGGGAAGCACCTTGACGGTATGTCAATGTAAAACGGTTCCTTTGCACTAAGGTGCGGTATATACGTGCTCTTGCTAGCTCAAAGTAAAAAAATCCAAAACAAAAATAAACCTTCTTCGCAAAGTAAGGTTACCAACACTTCAAACGGATTTTCAGAGTTTGTGGTGCTTTACGAAAGTGATCTACAGAGCTTGTGATAATTTTCCTACTGATAGTTTGTAATTTATATCCATCCTCTTCACTTTTTTTCTTTCAGTGGTTCATGTTGCGAAAATATGTTGACAAGGAGGTCCAAGCATCCAAAGGAAACACAGAAACAACAAAATTGAGCATTTACGATAAAAATTGATTGCTTCGAGTTTTAATGCTATATGAGGTGGCCGTGCTCGAGAAGGTTTTTCTTTGTTTGTTGTACGGTTATTAGGGAACAAACTATTTTACAACAGCTACGCTACGGCGATTTCACAGTTGGTATTGCGGAAAACAAACATCCGCATCATGAAGGGTTAAATTCTCGATTTGTGACGCCACAGACCACACACGCGATATAACTGACAAGCGAAGTGTGTTGATGAGAGGATGATGCCAACTTATCTCCTTCGTTGTACGATAAGAAGATAACTTAGGAAGAGCATTATTCATGATCTAATGAACCTAAAGAAAGACAGCAAAGGATTGGAGGGCTCTAATGACACTGATCGAGCTCTGTGTTTTCTGCCGCCACAAGGAAAACATGATGTGAGTAGGCTTTCAGAGAAAGAAAGCCGCTTTGAGAGCATGGCTTTTTACGTGTGTGCTTTACTATGGGTACCGGTATGTTCAAATTCCCATCAGCAATTTCCGTTTAGACAGATACACCGCTCCAGACTTTTTGGATTTACAGCAAAACTGCAGCAATAGGAGAAAAAATTGCGCCCTATCAAACTTGACAAACTTGACGTGAACTTTAAAGAGCCAGCAGAATAAAGGGGACGGAAGGGTGCATGTGGGAAGGCGTCAAAATATAAATAAGATGTCGAAAAAAACGTGGAAAAAAGCTAGAAGAAACTTAGCGAACTTTCTTGGGATCTCAAATCTTTCACGTTTGGCACGGACCAGGTAATCCCCATGGTCTTGGTGTTTGCACAACAAAACCTATATGATATTTTTAAGTTTATGTACAACTCGCCGAGCGATCAAGCGTTAGGCCTCATTTGACACCACTGTGTGGGAGTGGCTACAGGAAAATTTTTATAAGAGACAGCAGCTCAATGACAATGTAGCGCTCAGCTGCCCTAAGGTCGACCATTGGTTGATACGGACGCAGGCACACTTTTACCTTGCGTAAAATCAAAACCATGCAGGAGATTTTAACACGCGTACAAATCTTAACAATTCCTTTAGTTTTAACGCATCTTCATTAAATTCTAACGTTTAAAACTAGCTGATGCGATTAAATCATCTAAATCGCTAGGTCGGGCACACTGAACAATGTAAAAGGCCACTTTCCGTCTGCTGCTGAAAAGGTCTGCTCGGTCCAAGTCTGGATGGCCTTATTCACACTAAGATAATTCTCACCTGATACAAAACCTACTTTTAATCAAGCCTTTATAGTATAGGCTAAGGCTCAACCATTCAGTAAGGCTATTAAGGCTGGCCCAGCGGCCCATGTAGAACAAGGTTGCTTACCTCGAGACAAATAAAATCTCTCTGTGCTGTCAGGCAGACAGCTGCACATACTTTTTCATCGTTTTAGGCACACGGCTGAACTTTAACAAGGCACTTGTTGGAGTTGAGTAAGGTTGTTTTTGTTTATTTTGTTGAACAAAGCTTACTTTTTTAAATCAGTCAAAAAGCTTTGTAACAAAATTACCTCTGACATGTTTTGCACTAGAGGTATGGTCTACCCCAAACCTTTTTAGCTTAACATGGCCTGTCACCGCAGAACCAACAAAACAGAATGAAGCAAGTTCTACATAGATCTTTCAGTTTATCAATTTTATGTATCTAACTTTATAATTTTGTGGGAATATACATCAAGGTAGACTGTTTGTGAAGGGGAAAAAGGAATAAAACTCAAGTAACCAAAATAAAAATTGTTGGAGAGGGCTACTTGGGCTTGTCCAAACCTATGTGAATCGAAGAAAATTAGGACTCTGTTTTAAGAGATAAGCAGCTGTTTTCTAAGCAAGATCATTTTACTTTGTGTCAGCATATAACGGTTTCAACACCGCTTCTGTTCGTCATCGGTTAGTTTCAGCTCCGAGAAAAGCATGTGTGTTGAAAGCAACAGGCGCTAAATACCGTGTTCGTGGGTCAAAACAGACGACAAATGTATACGATTCTGTGACGCTTAACCAGCAACTCAAGTGTGACTAAGTAACACACGACATGCACACTCCCGTTATGGCCGCTTTTTATCGACACGGGTCACGGAATTGATGTTTTTGGATTGCGCCACAGAAAGCAGCTGTTAAGATTGTTATTTCTTACTAAGGCCCAGGATTATTGTCAGCGTGCTTGTAAATAGCTCTATCTCTGTTGTTTTGATTAATAAGGTGGTTTTCATCTTTGCTTATGCTGGCATGTTACAAATTTGAACATTACATAATCTGTTGCTATATGAAGCCTGACCAAAATGAAGTTTCTTATTGAAAGGAAGCAGTTCTGCCAGTGGTATTTCCTGGCCATAACCAGTCAGCAAATTCCTAATTCACCAAGAACCAAAAGTTCGCTGTAGCTTTACGATCACCATAAACGATCAAAGAATATAAATGCTTTGAAAACAGTCTCGGAATCCGGCTGTAAGCTGGGTAGCGAAACGAGTCACTTAATCTCCTACAACTATGGTCACCAGCTTCTCCAGCCAATTTGTAACAACCTTCAGAAGATGCACGGCAAACAAAACATGAAGCCGCTTCGTATGTAATCTGTTTGTGCGCAGCTACGTACAAAATGAATAAACCAGGATTAACTGGGCGGCGTGCGGCTGCAGAAGAGCATGATTATGCTGAGTCAATAACCTAAAAATGGCCAAAGTAGTACAAAAATGGCGTGAGTAAATTCAGTTGTGTTTGCGTGAGAAGCTTCACTGTTTTCCTCAATTGAAAGTTCTTCACCTGCAGAGGAATTAACGTTCTTATTTTAGAAAGCATATATTCTACGTGTAATTTGTTACTCATCCAACACCTGGAGCTGATCAAACAGCAAAAAAATTCAGTATGTTTATCACTCGCAACAGTTAGACATTAAAAACAGGCTTACTAAAACTTGTTTTTTTTCAAAAAGCTCAAAACTGTAGGCATAGTCGCAATCCCAAAAGAGGCGCAAGGATGACCTTATCTTCAGTAAGCATATTTATGATCCGATTGCTCTTATAGCTCGAATGGTGTCTTTGCTTCCGAAATATTAGTTTTCCAAAAAATAATTAGCCAACATTCATAAAAAAAGTTTGCTTCAGATCGAAACTCAGTTTCCTCGAAGTCAGTAACGATGCACTCTTTCCGTCCTTTTGAAACAAACAAGATGAGCACTTGTGCTGATCATACATCCTTCACTTAGCATGGTCAATCATGCCGCACACTCACGCCACCCCCGAGTGTTTTTGAAACTCCCGGTTACAAGAAATTAGCAGGCTACCTTCGCCACAAGCATCCACCGCCAGAATAATTGCCGATAATTGACGTACCAAGAAGCCGAAAAATACCGCGCGTAGCGAAGCCGAAATAGAGATATGCGTGTTAAGGACCTGGCTGCTCGATGGTGGCTAATACAAAAAGCAAACAAATAACGGCCTAAGTAACCATCTTTAAGAATTAAAACCCGCTTAAGTTATTATTTTGCCGGAATCGAGATACCGCAAGTGCATGGCAGGACACTGAGCAAGGTACCACTGCAACCCGATCAACGTTCGAGCTTGTTTGCTTAATCGGAGGTATGCACTCAGGTTTGACTACCGTAAAATCTCTTCTATATTGGCACGTGTTCTCCATCCAAATTAGATAATAGTTCCGCGTTGGAGGTCCCATCATTGAGCAGCTTCATGACCCGGGCCCGAAGCACCGAGTGGCTGAGTGGCGGATAAAGTCCGATAAAAAGTTCCCGACCGCACTCAAGATTTGCTTACAGCATGCCATTGACAGGCTGCCGAGGTATTGAGCAACTCACCGTCGTGAAAACGGCAAAGAGAGCTAAAGCAGTACTGCAGACGAGTTTCAATCTGTCAAGCAAAACTGCAAGGTGATATAGCCCGACCAGCAAAGGCACGTTGAAAAGCGAAAAGTCGTTTTTACGAAAAGCATGTCATGTGAGCAATTTGAAATTGCAAGCACAAATTCCATCCTAAAGTTCACAATCTTTTGTAACCATAGCGGCCATACAAACGAAATGTTTCTTCAGGCAATCTTTATCGTGTTTCAAGTGTTTGATTACAGTTTAAAGTAAATTCTAGTGTTTTATCAAAGCTTTTGAAAAAAGAAACCCTTTTGTAATGAAGTATTGCGTTGGTTCCTCGCTATCCAGAATTCTCAGCAGCAGAGTCAAAAACCAATCGGAGAAAATTTCAGCAAATTTTGGTGAACCGTTAAGAACGGTTAAGACCTTATCGTCAGACTGCTGAGTCGTCGATTTGAGGTTAAAAAGTTCGTTGGATGACGTTACGGTCACGTGAAAGCCGAGTGCATTATGGATTGAATTACTACCAACAATTTTGAATTATTTTTGCCAAACCCGATTTGAAAAAGTGGTCAAACGAAATGGGTTTAGTTGGGCTGAATGCACTTCTGAAATCCATTCTGATATCTTGCCTGAAGATTTACCCACAATATGCGCTACCACTGAGCAAATGCATGAACGAAATGAAAGCTGCGGTGAGCAGCTTCATAAGCGACCGCTTTCGTAATCCTTTATCAAGAGTATATAATTCCATTGCGACCTTTACAGAGAAATTTAAACCGCGTCGGGATAGACAGGGACACAAACCTTAATACCTTAATGATGTGATCTGATGATCTGGAATAACCTTCTGCTGGGTGTTCGAAGCTTTTCATTCAAGTCACGTGACCATTTTGAAACATTACTCGCACGATTACGATCATCCATGCATGCGAGGCCGCTCAAACTGGACGTGTGTACGTTAAAATAATCTGCTCTAAGGGTGTCCAAACTACGCTCCGCGGGCCAAATCCGCTCCGCGAAGCCATACAATCCAGCCCGCAAAGATATTTTATCAGTAATGAATAAATATGATATTTACGAAAAATTTGCTGGTTTGGTAGAATGTAACATATCCCGAATCAATCACATTACGTAAGGTCTCCGGCCCTCGAACCGTTGTGTAACAGCTTGTGCGACCCTCGGACACAAAGTTTGGAGACCCTGATCTACTCGCTTAAATGACCGCTCTAGCGAAAGAAAGTCCGAGCGCAGTCACGTTTGTTTGGTTATTACTGGTACAGATACAATTGTTTGACTAAGAAAAATTGCTTCTTGTAGATGATCACGGAATATGTTCTTTTAGCATCACTGCAAAGCTTTTTGTTTCGCACGTCTTCAACACTTAGCATTTTATTCTTGTAATTTTTGTCTGGCAAGAAAATTTACCAGTAAAATTGAACGAAACAAATGAATTTTCTGCGTGTGCCACTTGTGCCTTGCATCAGAAATGTAAGTTAGTAAAACGAGCAGAACATTTGTTAACCTGAAAAATTACATACCTCCGTCAGGGTGTGCCCATCACACAAGATAACAGTGTCTGTTTGGTCTTGCGGCACACGAGACCGCATTTTATCTGAAAGAGTAAATGTCTGTCAGGTGACCCAATAAACCAGGGTTGAGCATGCTTACCATGTTTGAAGGCCATTGTTATGGTCAGAAGGGATTTCAGTGGACTGTTGTTACTCTTGAAGCACCCTATAGAGCAGGGGTCTCATACTGAAATTGCTCGGAGGGCCAAATGAGGACTTACGAAGTAACCCGAGGGTCGCATTATGATGCTGACGCAACAATGGCGGTACAGGAACCTTACTAGAAAATGCGTTTACACTTTATTTCCTGCGAAGGTATCATGAGTTATAGGCCATCTCTATGTTCATTTAAAAGGATATTGTTCACTCGCTAGCCCAGCACATTTCAACACCGGTGAATAAACTAAATAACGTAAATGTTAATTATTTGAAAATTCCAAAAAGCATCGCGGGCCGCACAAAACGCTCTCGCGGGCCACATGTGGCCCGTGTGTTTGAGACCCTGTTACAGAGTACAGAGCAAGAGCATTTCTTTCCTCGCTTTCTGTGATCTTTTTAGCGTGGCTGGGGAAAAAATCTTCACCTAATTTCGCAGCAAAATTACCCGTATTCCTAGCGTTTTGTCCACATTTTCCTGATGCGTAGGAGACAAATTGTTGGTCTCGTACGCATATGTGTACGCATAAGCACCGGTTGAAACGAACGATTTTGTCTGACATCGTCCAGCTATAAACTAAAATGGCACCCGATAGAACAGTATTACGGTGCCAGTATTTTCTTCATCAAAATGTTTTTCAGGTCTAGCAGATAATTTTCTTTATGCTTGTATTTGCAACAAAAGAGAAGTACTGCACTTTACANTCACTCTTATTTCTGAGTACTTGGTACAATTCGTTGCAGAAAATNAAACAGATCGAAAAGCTTTATCCAGGATTTTTGGGAAGAATCAGGGATGCCGGAACAGCGCTAAGGCAGGGGGGCAGTAAAAGATTTGAGTGCAATGCAAACTTATAAAAAACAAAAAAAATCGTTATCAATTATGATTGTTTCTGTTCAGCAACGATGTTGACCTCACAAATAATACCAGAAATGATAGAATAGCATTTCTGAAGTTTCTGGGTGCCTGAATAGCTGCAATAAATTTGTTTCAATTCGATATTGATAAACCATGAATGTGATACTTTTATTAAAAGGCACCTCCACCCTCGTTGTCCCCTTACCATAGGGCAGGGGCCAATGCCCTGTCACGCACCCGCTCCCCGGCGCCCCTGGGAAGAATTTCTGAAAACATTAATCTATCTGCAATTGCAGTATTGCTTCAAATGTAAACAAGTGCATTGTTTTGAAAGAATGTCATACAAGTTATATTAACTCAGCAGAATAATCTGCAAGAGATTTCAGTGCAGTCTAAAAGGAGAAAGTCATGACTTTGTTAAAGATATTTCAACTTTTGCGCAAATGTCTACATTTATCGTTTTATTGAAAAAGCGTTCAGATGAATTTCTGAACCTCACAAGAAACTGAAACTAAGTGGTGAAGTTGTAGAGCCCTGTCTTAAATCATGATGCCCTCAGACACAATATGAAAATCATAATTGATCGTGTCCTCAGATGCAATGGCCTCCGTCCTTCCACAGAACAGCATGGATTCTCAGGAAAGCTTCTCCGGACATCACAAGATCTGCTGCAGGGTCACGTGTCAAATGGATCCAAACAGACATTTTATAGCACAATGACACGAACCATGTGGTGCCATGAGTAAGATGTACATTCCATTCAACCTTTGCTTGCGCAAAATGATAAGAAAATTTGTTGAAGTTGATGCGGCGCGTCACGCAAGCATTTGACAGTTTTCTCGCATTTTTTTGCTTACTCATCTCCAAGTTTTTTGATTTCAACTAATGAGCCATGACACTGATAACAGTTTAGCCGCATCCGCGTGGTTGACGAACGCCTCAGGCTAGGAGCCAAAACGAAACCGCCTAGAAAATTATCTCGCAGCCTAGTATTGAAAGGAACTATGCTGAACTCAAGGTACATTTTTATTATCATGATTGCACCGATATAACGTTAACTGCAATCAAAACGTTGTAAATAATGATTCAAACTGAAATTAAACTTATTTTCTTTCTATTGCACTTGTGTATTCCTTAATCTTACTTTTCACTAGGAAAAAGTGAATCGCTTGTGCATCCATCATATACCACATCGTCTGTTTGTCCTTTAATACTGAGTTGCCTAGGATTGAAGTTCGAAAAAACGGCAGAGCTTTCGTTGAAAAGTTTACTACATTTGAATGCAATCACACTGTATCGCCTGCACAGCAGGTGTGTATCGCTACCACTGCCGAATTTTGAATCTTATTTTGGTGCTAGTTGTGAATTCCTTGATTCGTGCAACATTTTAATTCCGTTGGACTATTCCAAACTCGTAACAACGCGGAAGGTTCTTTCATGTCCTTATCATACCAAGCGAAATAAACCTTCTACAAAAGCTTGTTCCTAATATTAACATATATATTTCCAAAGTGAATGTAATGACTAATGCAATCTCCGATAACACAACAACGGTTCCACTTTCAGACAACTCACTATCTGAAAATAAAACAGTGTTATGTTAAAAGCTAGCATATTGTTACTACCATATTGAGTTTGTAAGTTAAGTTGCTTTGCAAAAAGAACTGCCGCGAAATTGACAAAAGATCTCAATGCTACAATTATGAAAATTTGAAAGGGTAAAGTGCAAGTAAATATGGTGTTAATTATGCAACCGGGACTTGGTTCTGGATTCGTAAGGGTGGATAACGCTTTTCGTAATAAAAATAAGGCAATCTTGAGACTTTCAACAGAACCAGTGGGGAATAAATCAGGTTAGAATCCAATTACATTTTTACGGCTCCAGTCTGTTATTTGTCCCCATAATACTTCATTTCTTTCGAGACAACAGCATCTTGAAATAACTGCGCATGGGTTTTATGAGCATCTTCAAAGTACCGACGTTTTGGAATACGTTTTCGCAGTTTTTGACGGTAACTCTTAGGTCATTTAAAAATTTCAATTCACCCAGCCCTGGTCAATGACGTTATCTTCTATGGAGGCTGGACGAGATTTTCTCAAGCTTGCTTGGAAAGTGTGATTCACACTCGAGTTCCAACTTTTAAAACTCACACAATACCGCTTTAGACGTCATTGTCTTTGTTAATTAATGAAAACTGTACAATTTAGAGCACTCTGTACTCACAGCTCTTTTTTTGTTTCAGACATCACGACTTACCAAAAATTCGATGCCTGTCATATCAGGTGTAAAAAACAGCCCAGTTTAATCCAGTCTTCTAAGGCGCCCAACCGCAATTGCCCACCAGTTTGACCTTCCTGTATTTTGCATAACAGCCGACTGTATCCGAGAAACATTGTACTTCAACTAAACAAAGTACCGCCGCTACCTGAAGGTGCAACATAAACTTCTAAAGTCTTTTTTCTTATCAAATTAGTTCGCGTCGTGAGGGAATCGGTGGAGTTCGCAAGAGCAGTTCTTCCTCGACGCAATAAAATTTTATTTTGCTGTATAAAAAGAAAAAATCAGATTTTAGCATTTTTTGATTGGCATTGGTTTCGTTAAGACCATGAAGAAACCTTCAGCTTGTACACAGGTACACCACAAAATGCATTTATCACTTCGGGCTCCGAAGTTTTCATATAGACAGCTTAGCGGTGTGAGGTCTGAAAAGGTTGTGAAACCCTAGTTTGGACCCTCAGTTAAAAAGTCAAAAATTGTATGCTTTATTAGGGCTATGTGGATTTTTCTGTTGCCAAGTGCTTTAAACAGATTTTAACCAAACTTTTCGCCCCAGTTCCTGATGCAATGTTTTTTAAAGATGCTGTTAACAGTGTCGTTTGGCAAGCATTTCCCAAGGGGTCACACAAAGGTCAGTGATTGGGACCACTAGAGCTATAGTTCTGGCAATGAGTTTCAACGTAGTATGGTTTTGTTATTACTGTATTTATCTATGGCACATCTTAACTGATTTACAATAACCGTCAGCTAATCTTCAGTGTTGACTGTCGGACCTTATAAACTAGCGTGTTCGCCAACAGCAGCATCCAAATACAAAAACATCTCAGTTGCAAAAAATTATACAGTACTTATAATTGAAAAAATTCAATTGCTTTCTTTTGAAAATGTATTTTCTATTTCGTAAAATTAGGTGAAATAAATCACGAAAGCATGGTTTGAGCTGTAGAAACTGCTGTGAAACTTTTTTGGTGACCATATCGTGAATGAATTAAAGTAAAATAAAACTAGATGCAACACTTTCCTACATATACTACGAAAACACAGCAAGTCTTACAATGAATGCCAAGGCATTGACCGAATCACCTAAATAAGCGGTTCGATCGAATCCTGTGCAGGTTCGGCGGAGGTCTGAAGCACGGTTCATTTTGTGCGCTAATAGAATGTGCAATGTGGATCTATGTTTTGAAGCCATGTTTTATCTTCCTTAAATTTAGGTGAAGGCACGAATGAAACGTACGGAGTTCAGTGCCTCCAACCAAGTTATGAATCACCAGGCCTGTAACCATGGGGGAGCAGCCCCTTGGAAAACTTCTCGCCACCCCTGGAAAAATGTGCTGGATATCGTTTGAAACCATTGGACATAGTTCAAAAAATTTGGGTCCCTCTCAGAAAACTCTTCGCCCCGCCTGGTGTCCCAAGCTGGTTACGACCCTGTGAACCACTGACCTAAATATGGGCTGTGGAGCAATATTTGAAAGATGTCAGCTTTCAAACATACGCTAGCACTATTCAAACTTCAGTTACTTGTAACGTTTGTAGTATACGGAATATATCTAACGTAACTGTGAAAAAAACAACGATCGGCCAAAATTATTTAATAGGAAAAGCAGCCAGTACTGAGCATGGGCGTAACCGACATCCACTGGCTTATCTAAAACCAATCTTCGAGTGGCAAATGCACAGAATGGATTTCACATCTCATACATGCCAAAAATGAAGTTTTTAACAAGACAAATTCAACTGGTCGTTCACATCTAAACTGCAAAGCGTGAAATAAGGTGTGCGTTTTTTTCGTCACAGTTAAAGGATACCGGCCAACAACAAAGTAAATTAGCAGACACTCTAAAATATCGAGGCTGTTTCGACATGCGGCAGGCTGATGATTACAGTCAAACGTTAACATCAGATCCATGTTTATAACAAAAGTGAGCAATATCGTCTGTTAGGCACGTCTTGGCCATCTCATCGGTTGTGTGGCGCTCATCCAACTGCACATCACGTATTTCAGTAATCAGAAAAGCAAACAACCGGTCGTGCTAAATAACAAGCTAGCGCTCCTGGTCCGGTTTGAACCGTTGTAAGGTGTTGACGAGTAGTTCGGGGCGAGATCATCGACATAATCTACTCTGTTTCAAACTACTGCTTGGTTTTGATGTGAAGGCTCGCGAAAAACAATTAGCACCTCATTGTTGACGTTGCCGCTCGCTCCATAGCGGCTGTAATCCCGTAACCGCGAGTTGATCATGAATTACGAGCACCGAAGCGTAACGAAAAAGGGACCTTTGATGTTTCTTTTTTTTGGCAAACGACGAGTGAATGCCAACAACCACGATGGGCTACCAAGGCTGCTGCAAGTGCATTTCACCGAGTGCCATGCCTAACGCGCACAAGGTACATCATTGTGAAAACTCTCCGCCAGCAGTAACCGCTGAAGAAAACACTGGGGCGAAACGTGCTGCTGCGCGTGGCAACTGGAGATGCCCCTACTTATGTTTTGGGTTAAACTGTGGTATTGTCAAGCTTAGTTTAGCTGGAAATATTTGAGTGGATACACGTTATCTCGTTTCCAGTGTTTTTTCTCCTAAAATTACTTGCGCATATGTTCTAACCTAACGTGTCCTTAAGCCTGCTTAGTGTACAAACTAGTTTTTTTGCATTTCTCACGTGCTGTGCTTCTGCTAGTGAACCTCCAATTTGTGATAACCATAAAAGGTTCATATGACTATTCGATACACGTACAGTGCTAACAAACGTGCAATCAATTTGAACACATTACACAAGCTGAATACTATTGAATTTTTCCTGCCACAACAAAGATGAATATACGGAAAGGGTTCGCCAAGACAAGCACGAAAACCACGTATTGTTTGATGCACGCAGGCACAGCCATTCTTTCAAGTCAAAACTGTAGAGCTTTCAGAAAACATGACTTACGAGCAAATTTACGCTTCAAGATAGTTAGCCATTTACTTCACAACTTGATGTTAAAATGCCTTCAGTTTTCTTCCCACTGCTGGTTTACTATTTGATGATGAGTGAATGCAGTTATAGCTTGGTGTGTTGCTTCAGGATTTGCCACTTCCCTGTGTTGTCTGCGTTTATGCATAACACTTGCTCTGTAATGCGCTATGACTAACCAGTTTTGTGTTATTGTGCTATTCGGGTACAATTGTGATGTGGACCATGAGTCTGACGTAAAAAATTAAATAAAATCAAAAACCATTCCACGGCGTTTTCAGATTGAGTGGCAAAAGCCTTTAGATCAATCATCGAGCTGTGAAGAATCGAACAGAATGTACCACTGGATGCCAAAAGCGCCCAAATGCGCGCTGGCAGCTTCAGCATTTTTTCCTGCTCTTCTCTCAGGAATTTATACAACTTCCGGTTTACAGTCGACTTCAGACATTTTGCTCAAGGCTGGTAATGGTGATGAAACGTGTAATGAATGCCATGCTCGAGCAACTCACAAATCTTAAACACTGTATGACTCAAGCGGATAGACCGCCTGCGAGGATTAAACCTTGACGAAACAGAAGCAGTTTGTGAAGGCAAGCCCACGTCTCCGGGTAAACGCAGTACAGAGGAAAAACCGATTACAAAACAGAGGAACCTATTCCCAGGGCACGACCTGTAGCTGGTGCTGCACCATCAGGATTAGCTTGGTATCATGTCAAACAGCCAGCTGCTTCCCTCTGAGGAAAGTGATGCTGTTCAACGAACAAGCACTTTCCATTTTAAGCACAGGCAAGCTCCGCCGTCTGCGGAGACCTGACTGCCACACGATGGGGGAGCAGGGGCGCCGAATCACTGCGGGAGGCACCGAATGACTGCAGGGGGCGCTGAAAAGTCCCAACAATGTCACAAGCACTTTCTTCAATACAGTACTTTTACTTTCGAAAGACCTCAAGTTCGAACAGGGGGGCGCCAAACTTGTTTCTTGCCCCGGGCGCCATCTGACCTCGTTATGTGCCGCTCGAGCAGCTCATTGCGATTGGACGATTCACAAGCAACAGCAATCTAGGCTTCGTCAAAGCCGATCGATCAATGAAAAAGCTTGGGCGGAATCTCGGGCCAGGGTCAAGGACAGAGCCAGAGGTTTGGTGTGAACCGAATTGCTTTTCAACGTTTTCGTTGCTACAGAGCGGAAACAAAACAAAACCTTTTCGGTACCGTACCGTGCATAAGCGCGCNTGTTTACCTGTGAAAATAGAACGGCGTGGCCCAAACACAAACACATCCATTACATGAAGGGTCGGCAACCTGCAGCTGCAGAACCGCATGCAGCTCTTTAGCGCCTCTGAAGTGACTCTCTGGATTTGACAAAACTTGTTGTAATTTAAATGTGCATTCGATTATGATTACCATTAGAATTAAGTCGAGTACAATTTAGCTTATGTCCGTATGAACTCGCATGAAAAATAAAACGGTATTAATGCTTTGTGGCTCTTCACCAGTCGTAACGGCTGGAAAATGAAGCAGAATGGCTCTAGTTAAAAAAAGTTGCCGATTCCTGCATTACACCATCATCAAGACCCATTTTACATTACGCAGAGGAATATACACGTAAAAACAACTGCATTCGTAGCTTGCACGCAGGCGCTTTAACAACAAAAAAATAATAAATAAAGGACATGTTGAGTTGCTAATGTGTAACTACCAGCATCCTCTTTCAATTTGCGAAATACAGGCGAAAAACGTGTCTGTCTGTCATAGCGAAATTAAACGCGGCTTTCCATAAGCTACACCTTAACTGGTGTTGCGATTAAGATTTACTTTCCACATTGGAATAAAAGCCTACTTGACAGTTTCAGGTCGGTTAAGATCAGCGAGCGACCAGTTATCAATTGGAGCGCTGGTCGCGCATCAAATAACAGAACTCTTTTCTGGGCAGCAGCTTGTTTCACACCGGTTGGTGCAAACTTCATGGCGAAGAATTTCGTAAGCCTGACACAGTGACGTACGTAACAACTCAACAAGAATTTTTTTTTCGGAATTAGTGAACAAAATATCTATTTCACAACTATTTGCGGGCGACTTCGTATCGCAAAATGACCTGAAAAATAAACGACAAGCACATCCATCATAGTTGGTCGAGTTGACACAAATCAAGTGTTTTGTTTCATGAGGAGAAAAGAGAGGTTTACATGTTTTCAGCAACAACTACCATCGACACTCCATCCCAGAGCACGGCAACCCGGCAAAGACGCGTTGCGTTCATCAATAGCGCATCCAGCAAAACATGTGAAAATGCCATTGGCGTTCACAGTTTTTCCCATATGGTGCTGTGTTGCGTGGTGTCGACTGAGACAGCCGTACATTCCGGGAAAACCATTTACGGCGGCCATAGGTCGAGGAAGGTGACGGCGTAAGGATTGTTGCGGCAATGGGGTAGACTCAGCCGGGTAGTTTGCATCAACAATCGCGCGGTGTGGTCCGTGCTCACTGCAATGTGCACTCTGCAACACAAACAAAAACCGTTAGAAACGCGATCAATTTCGCGCCCGCTACCAAATTAGCACGAGCAATTGTGAGTTGTCGATGTAAGCGCCACGGAACGGCGAACTGGATATCTTTAATAAGCGGGGCGCGGCGCTCGGAGCGTTTGGCGACAAACAGCCTTTATGAACGGCCGCTGGCAGACAGTCGCACACAAGATGGAAAGTAAAAGATGCGGCCCAAAATAAGACAAAGCGACCGCAGCAGAGGCGCACCCCGCAGGAGGGTGAAAATTCGCTTCTTGACGGGTCACTGACCGGTATCCATCAAATCGAAACCATGCAAACAAATCGCTTGGGGCCGAAGCTGCTGCTCCTGCAAACTGCGACTGGTCGACGAAGTGCACTTGCGCGAAATTAGCATTTTTCGAAACGCTTGTTCGATTAGAATTGACACTGATTTACTGGAAGCTTTCGTTTCTGTTTCGAAGCGGTTTTGGAGACGAAACAATAACGCGCCGTTGTGTTCAGCAATTCTCCATCAAAACACTGAAAACGTTTCCCTTGCGTGATCCAAGCAGAAGAAGAATAACCGCCACAGAAGCATCACAACAAAAACCCAACAATTGTCGGGACCTCATCCTACGGCGAGTTCAAGCGAACTGCTCCTTGTCAGTGCACGGGTGGCAGTAACGAAGTAACACCGTCGTTCCGGCGATTTAAGTTGTTCCAACCAATAATCTTCGCTGCTTGGTAACAGGCACATCAAGGGTTGCGTCTTGTTGGGACGTTACGGGCGGTCCAAATGCTTCGGTGCGACCAAGTGACCCGTCTATAATTAATAGCCAGAGCGGTGCTTTTCGTTCAGCTGTAACAAGACGCCGCCATACACGAGTACGCGCAGCTCCTCGCCCGTAAGGTGGTTACCGTAGTCTTGACTGGAAAGTTACGGCGTCCACACAGAACTCTCCAAACAGGGTATTGATCATAGCAGTAACGGCCTATTCCGTGCTGTCCACAACCGCCATATGTAAAGTTCCACATTCGCATCGTCGGCACTGAACTTCAGGCAACCGCGTGCGTCACAACAACATCGACGTTCTTTGACGTGTTCCACGTCAAGTTCACTCACAAATGTACTGATAGATGATACATAGGAAGCTAGTCATGCGCACGCATGATAATGGGTTGACAAGGTGAAATAAGATTACTAGATCTTCAGGGCATCGAAGAAATGTTAGTAAACAGGAATGCCTTCAATATGCTGCGTGGATTACTGGCGGCGGTCTTGCACTGCACCATGCCAAAGGTGTCTTTTGCTTGGAGGACCCAAACACGACACTACCTTCATTGGCTGTAGCTGGTTTTGAAATGGCGAAATTGACTTGTTTCAGACGGCTATGATGCATTTCTTCATTGGCTTAAGAATAAGGTAAGCATTTCTTCGAAACATTTAAACTTTATTAGAAACAACACAGATAAACTGCACGCGTGTTGTACACACAAAACAATCGAACTCCGGCCAAAACGAACCATGTTTCTGTAAACCGTCAGGCCACCAGACAACGAAATAATAACCCCGGAAAACTGACCGCTGCTGCGTGCGAAGCAAGACCCAAGTTCAAGCAAGGACGTGTGATTGTTCATGGGTCTTCACCCAACCAAATAGACAAAACTGCACTTCCAGAGATAAACGTAGGGCGAGGCGGCGCGCGCGCGCACGTCACGAAGTGCATCAAGTGAAGACCACACACGTTTGCAAGACAACACTGAGCGGATTACCAGCTAATCTCAAGTGCTTGGCAGCTGTTTTCGCAAGTCAAAGCGATAAATCACATTGGCGTTGCGACGCGTGCATGACGACAAAATGCTGGTGACGACACCTCGCAGACATCTGGACGTAGAGACAGTGCAGACGCGCGAAGGGAGCCAACAAGGTCGGGGTATTGGCCGAGGAATGAATTGCTGGTTCAAATATGCTGATTGCAACATACTGTGCTACAGCAAAATCAGTAGAGGCAGATGACTCAGAAAGCATAGGTACGACGCAAACCATACAAGCTTTTTCAGAACTGAAACAGATCACTTTCGTAAACAAGAAAAAGCAACTTTTTCATTCTTGCAGCTGAAAAAAATTTGGTAACGTTAAACGTTAAAACGCTTACCAGAGCAAACACTGCTTTTTATCAGAGCGCCATCGTGGGCGAAACGCTGAGTCACAAAACCTCATGTAAAACATGCACAACACAGCACATGGATTTCAGCGGATATCTTAGTCTGCTGTGTGTAGTTTAAAAAAACTGCAGCCGGCAAAGCACGAACCAAATTTTCGATAGCGCGCTTTTCACGGTTAGCTGCGGAAATAGCGTGCAGGCTATTTGCAAGCTGCACTGACTTGTTGTCACTTGGGGACACCCCGTCACACCGAGAATAGCAGTCGCATAACATCACCCTGTTTAACGCTGACGTAATCGGAGAAGTGAAGAGCGATCCAAAGTTGACGCAAAATCAAACAATGAGCAGGGCACGAGGCGCCACGAAATTTTGACAGTGATGAAGCACTCAGGTCAGGCCATGAAGCCACAGCAACGTCCTGACAACGATTTGATTATAGGTTATAGTGAACACGAGGCTCATGTGCAGAATAAGAATCATCACAGTTTCAAAACAGACTTTCAGAATTTTAGAAAGAAACATACTGCGTCACTGCATTTGCCAAAGTTAAGAAACGAGGGACCACAACGCGAAAAAAGGCTTCTTGTAAAGCGATTCGTAATTTTCAGACATCAATATGGCATTTCACAGTAGTTTCACTGCTTTATGGCTTAAGCATTTTGTTACTTCATCCTCATTGCCTACCTTTCCAGCACAAACAATTTAATTTGAAAAAACGATGTTTTTATATGAAGCAAAAAAATGTTTCCCTCTGTAGGCCAAACATCCACACTTCAACGAAAGCAATGAAACAGCTTAGTTTACTGGAAAGCATTCTATCACACGAAAAAAATTTGCAGGCAACAAGACAAGCAGAATGGGTGCTGGCTACATTATACCGCCATCTTATGGATGGCGAAATCTTTATCCATCCTACAACCATGGTTATCTTCTACGTTTGCAAGTATGAGTGTTGTATGAACACAGACAAATACGCAAATTTGATCAACAAAAAGTTGCTTTGATCATAGGTTTCACTTCAAAAACACAAAACTAATACCGACTTTTGTCAGTTCGTCGCATGTTGCGATAGGAAATTTTGCGCCTACAAATTTAAGATTGTTTAGCAACGTGCGTACTTATTGGTTCCAATACGACGGACTCATTCAACAAACTTCGCGCGTAATATTCATTTCTGCAAGATTCTCATGCATTTACTGGACTATACCCACTTTATTTCTTGGGGCTTTTGTAAGTAACAACTTCCCTTACGCAGCTGTTTCAAATCGAAGTTATTATAACACAACGGTTAGGATGGTCGTGCCCTCCACCCGCGAGTAGCAAAATTTTGCTTAATGCTGTATCAGGACTATCATCTGCGCAATAAGGCAATTATGCTTTTTTTTGCAGTTCCTCACGCATTGCTTCAGTCTGGGCATTTCCTACTACTCTGCAACCAAACGACACGTTTAACAATAAAACTTCAACGTTTTGTCAAAATAATGGTTGAAGGCGTCTTGCGCGAACCACACAATGGTCTTTTTTTCTAAGCACGTAATTTGTTTTGCTTTGGAACTAAGATGCTGATGAAGCTACCGCCCTACAACCGAACTTTCAACGACTCAAATCAGTACTTCAAAATGTCCATTGTTCATAGAATTTCCTGGTAGGTTTACGCATTTCTAATTCATGTGTCATCCACAGCCTTTGCATTTTACAGGTTAGCATTGAAATCTTTCACACGTCTTGTCACGCCCATCACTCATCTTGAAGAAGCGAGTCCAGGCTTCGATTTGATCGGCAACCGAAAGCGTAATGGTGTGAAACCGATGTTCAACGCACATCAACAAAGCTTGACTTTGCAAAGCCAAAGCCACCCGTACGATTCGACAACATCCACGGAGCGCCGGTCAAAACAATCTCGTACTCGCTTTCACTCGGCGACCAAAAAAGATAATTTATCTCCATCCATCAGCTGTAAGCGTAAAGCGCTATTTGTAAAGGTTACGCCGTATTGTTTGTTTACAACACAATCAGAAAGCCTTCCTGAGCAAACGAAAGCAAAAGTTTGAAGTGGCCACCTTGTATGGGAGCCATCTTAGTTGCACACGACTGCAGTCCATTGGGCTAAAAACCATCCGCGTGCAATCTTACGGTTTAACATCAGGAAGGCGGCATCGGCTCTTTAAAAGAGATCGAAGTCTTTGAATCCCAACGAAAAATCAAGACATTTCAAAATGCACTAAAACGTAACCAAAATTTCCGTTAACCTCGATCACGAAGCACTCGAAATCTGTACTGTTGCTACCCGCTTTTCCGCATGTCAGTTCCACAGGAACCGTTGTACAGCCGACATCGACAGGGTTGAAGTGCTTAACAACATTAACTAAACTTTTCTGATTCCAGCCACCAATGTTATGACACAAGTTTCGATGCTGAAAATATGCAATTCGAGGACGTCAACAGAACCAGAAAAAAAACAGTAGTAGTGCAGAAAAAACAATAGCAGAACACGAAAAAAATTTGTACAATCGGAAAGCCAGAACCTTTAAAAGTCAGGACATACAGGGATCTGTGAAAAATTAGATACGTTCTGCCCATTGCCATTTCACGAACATGCTTTGTTTGATACCAAATGCAGCACATCATCGCTTTTAGGTAGTTGGTCTAAGAAAGGGCTGGGCAACCGTCATACTCAGTATTTTCCGACTTCTTTTGTTCTTCGATGCGCAGGGAGACCACTCACTTGTTGTTTACAGCATGGTCAGCGCACTTCGCTGAATTCGCCCACAACTTCACTAATAGGAAATTTCGCTAAATTCAGTGAGACTCATCTAACATAAACCAATAATCCGATATTGTCTTGCTACTTGGGGGTTATAGCCGAATACTTGAAAAGGAAAGGCATGATGAACCGTAAAATGCAAAGCAAAATAAACTCTTACTTATGGGGCAATGCATTCTATATCCAAATGACATATTGCTCTTCACCTTGAACAGTGCACACGGAAAAGTGTGAGGAATGATTGCGCGCTGTTTCAAATATGTGACACAGTAGCTTCTGGTTTTAACACAAATTTTTCAACATAATCCGCAGCAGATATTGATGAGGGAGAAAAGAACAGAGGATCTACAGTTTGACCGCGTGCGCTGAACTTTTTTAAGAAGTAAATATAACTTCCAATAAGCAGGACTTTTCAGGACAAGCAGTGAGAAAACAGCTGGCCGAACATGTCTGCTCAGAGTGAAGTGTTAACAGCAGCCGAAAGCTTCGGCGAGGAGGCCTGTGCAAGGCTCACGCACCTCATATGCGGTGGACGCAAATCGCGCAATGCGCATGAAGCACGCAATTACAGAAGATGACTAAAAACATGTGCCGTAAGTGGAATGGTTTAGAAAAACGAGAAACAATTAGAAATAGAACCTTGCCAGAAATCAAGTTTCAGTGCAGCGAAGATTTCATCACAATGCATTAACGAGTAAAAACTTTTCGTTCACAGTCACTATGGGAGGCCTGCAAATCAGAGGTTGACAGGTAAGCAAATCGAACTGCATCTCGGGTGACATTCCAAAGTGGCCAAAAGATAACGCACCTAAAGTACGAAAAGTGTAGGCAGGGTTTCGTCAGCCACGCGACAACAGCTATAGTGTGACCAAATAGATATACGAGGAAGCAGCATTTGACTCGCCTCGGCTAGCCAGATGTTCGTGAAATCGGGCACGTTAGGTCGACCGCAGCGGATCGAGAAAACCGCACCTGGATGGGGAGAAACCTCAGGGTAGAGTTAATTGAGAAGCATGGGAACAGCACGCGTGAAAAATTCATAGCAAAGGCATTTCAAAGTAGGAGGGCAGTCCGAATTCGGACTGTGGAGCGACTAATTGGAACGATTCTTTCACATGTGGCAAGTGCAATTGTCATCGATGAGTGGGGATTAACGGTAAAACATTTCAATTTATTAAAATATTGCCTCTATATGCGAACCATTAGGCGATAGTAAACCTGACGAACTACATTTTCCACCCAATCGATTAACGTCTCACTAGACATGGCCTATTATTCCCAACTCAACTCTCGGAACCAAACCAGCATCGCCCGCCAATGAAAACCTACTCAACTTAATTACATAACCAGCAGGGTTTAGCAAACATGGCAAAAACCAAAAAAGCAAGTGTCCCGTTTTATCATCCTATGCGCTTTCAGAGTATCTCATGCAACAGATAGCCGAATGTGCAGGACGCACAGCCTGCTATGCAGGTGGCAACAGTGCAGTGTTTCGACAACAATCGTTATTCATAAACGCAACAGTAGCTGTCGAGCCGGGCGCAATGGTGAAAGGCACCCCAAAAATCAATTCATGATTGCTTTTCGACAAACAACCACACCGGTTGTGCCCCGCAGTACAACTAGCGGTGATGAGTGGCGGATCAGGTGTCTCCGACACTTGAGGGGCAACTTCGCATGACTCGGTAAAAATTTCAGTTGATCGGGGCCACCACACGAGATTACACTTAGCCAGGATCTCCAATCTCTACACTTGAAGCAGAGCGCCAAGCACACACCAGCAGTGGTAACCGCAAAGACGACGAGCAAAGTGCTGCGAGCGCCAGGAGCATGTTCCATTCTTTGCTACGATCCCGTTCAGTTACGGTCGAAATCGAAAAACGGACTGTGGACGGTAAGCCTGGAGTATAGCTGCAACAAATAAACTCGCCGAGCGAAAATAAAGTCTGCGAGATTTACAAAACTGCCCACGCGGCACCTATTTACAACGATGCACTTTACATAAAGCATATATTGAAAAAAGTATGCATATATTACATGGCTTATAACCTGGCGATAACGATCGTGGCAAACTAGAGTAGACGAAAGTTCAAACACCTGGGCGGGGTGAAAGCGCTGAGCTTCACACCGGAAAAGGTGTACTTCAAAGGAAAGTTAGCGCAAAGCTCGCATGCCAAAGTGAGTTTTCAACGCACGGAAACGTCGAGATCAACACGCCCGACCATGAGATCGCAACTACAAGAAATGAAACAACGAACCGACGCTTTTTAAAATCAGGACAGCTGCGGGTTTCCTTCAGATAAAAGCGTGGTCTATAGTGCAACCCATCACGGACTGTGAATGCGAGAAGTTCCAGGTATGTGCCGTCGATCGCGGCGGACCCTCATCCAGCAGCAGCGCTCACGCGGAATTCCGCATACCGAGATGGGGCTTCGTCCGCCAGCATGCAGATCCAGCAACGAAGAGGCGCGACAGCGGCCGGATTTTTCAAGCGGTGGAATCTCCTATGTGTTTTAAGTGCGGCCGTGACGCCGCCATCGATGCTGTCAGCTGAGAGCAGCAAGGGGATTGGATTTTATGGTCTCGCGATCAGGTTGGGCGCATGTTTAGATCAAGCAATGCAAAGGTGTATCAAGCTAAACGGCTTACAACTTCAGCATACTTAGCGGGTATTAGCTCGAACGTAACAAGGAACGCTCTATTATCGTGGTAGGCCGACACCTTGGAGAGGCGCGATGATCCGATTGCGACTGCGATGGTGATTAGCATAGCTCGGAGGTTGCGTAAGCTAATGCACATAATTGCAAAGCGCTGCGAGAAAAACGAAACCTGATCCAATGAAGTGGCTCTCACCCGCGTCTTTTAGAAGTGTGCTACCCACGTTGTAGCTGCCGAGAACCACAGGCTGCAGGAAGGCGGAACACGCGCTGACGTCAAGAAAAACAAAAGCTTTCATTTGAAGCATACCTTGACTAAAAATGACAATCGCATTTTTTGAGGTCACGAACAAAAAAATAGTTGGAACAGTGCGTGCTTAACCCGACAGTCGGGATGTGTGATGCCCCAAGCACCCAAAAACGGGGTGCGTCAAACAGGGTTATAAGGATGTTTTGTTTATATTGGTGAGCATTCGCACTCGGCTCAGCGACGATGGTCCAAATGGAGTTAGCAGCTGACATTTTGCGCCATGGCAACGTATGGATCGGGATGTCTTATGTAGTCGCCCATCAAAGCGCACGCGTCATTTCGAGAGCACATTAACGGGGCACATTAACAACGCCCATTTTCATAACTTCCCTGGGAGAAATGCTTGCCATGAAAAATTTCCTCAGTTCCAGCCGAACTGCTCATCTGCGATCGGTTGGTGCTCACACTCGCCCTCGAGTGGCAGAAAACATCGAATGAAAACACCTCTTGATCACCCACTAGCGGTCACGAGAAGTGCGTACTTCGCGGACAGGGACGTTTGTTGCGTTCAATTGCAGAAGAGCGTATAAGTCTTCGTTTTACCGTTCAATCTTACGTAATGCCTTTTACTGGCGCCTCGTTAGGTCTCAAAATTCCAGTCAGTGAACAGAACGACTGAAAACGAAACTTGCAGCTCGAGGTTGAATGTCAGCCCGCATTGAGACGAGTGACCGTCTGCACGGACTGGTTCACTGGATACCTGCACGGGTTGAAAATTCTTGTTTGCACCACAAAACTATATATCTTTTCGCTTCCCAAGTGGTAATCCGAAGACAGCATTCCGTCCACCTGTTTCATGCCAGAATGTTACAGATCCAAATCACCATTTTTTCTTGCAACAAGGAGGCTACGTTTCGTATATTTACGCAACATTAGCAGACGGTTGTTTACAACCAGGCAACATAGCAATGCAACTATTGCCGTTAATTAACGCCCTGCATTGAGATGTGGCCGCATTGCATTTAACATGTTTTGTGTGTTTAACAATCTTATTACAAACTGCATTATTCTCACCACAGGTGAGCTGTGGGCAGGTCATTTAGAGAGCGAAGACTTCCTCCTTCACAGTTTGGTTTGTGCGAAGCCTGCTTCACCATACTTGGAATAAACCGTGCCCGCATCGCCAGCAAATCATGTGAGTTGCCGTAACTGGCACAGTTAACCAACCCCTGCAGATTTGCAACAAAAGCATTCCACGAGGAAACCCTGTTCCGAGTCACAATCCTGATTGCGACAAACTGGTAAACAACCCTAGCCATGTTGCAAGCCTGTTTACCGATGCCTTTATCAGGTACTTTGATCACAATCAAATACAGTCGTACCAAGAGAAAATTCAAGGTTTTCAAAACAGTGATCGAGCATTGTTATGGTTTTGAATCAGACTTGGGAACCAAGTTTAAAAATTCGCTCATCTCTAGTGCATTGCAACTTATCAAAACTTGCAAACAAAAGCAATTGAGGTCACAGAAACAGGCTGGTGACAAGTATAAATGTTCTCGAGATTTTGACATGGTCTGCAAGGAGATTTGTCATAATCTGCCAGCAGGCGATGTTCTGGACCTGGAGGATACAACATATTGCAGTTGAGCAGCCGACTTAGAAACGCTCGATTAGAAGTTGCCGGCAGCAGCAAAGCGTTATTATCCAAGAAAACGACATGTAACCAGGAACAGGCTTTGTGAGATCCCTTGCAAACTACATTACTTTCGTCAATGTACGCACGAACAAATGGTAAGAATAGAAAAATAGTGGACAAGCTCAAGTCGTCAGCAACAAAGTAATCGTTGAAAAAGCGATAAGGACGGTGAAGTGCTAATTTTGAATATGTTTGATTATGAAGTTATTATGGATAGATTGTTACAGTTGCAAAGTCTACATTCGAATTCAAAAACAATTAATGCACACCGAGGCAACATTCGACATTCTTGTGAATCATACGTGGTAGAATTACACAGACATGTAGCCAGAAGTGACAAACTTTCGTTACACAGCGTTGGCATGAAAGAAAGCAATGGTATTTATTAACACTGTATCTGGAGTTAAAACTAAATACTTCAACTGTAATGAAACTGCTCATGCGTATCCTTTGTGTAAAACACATAAAATTAAACCTGATGAACTCGCTACAACCGACGCTTCATCTGTGGAATTATTACTATCTGGAGGTAAAAATAACAACCTCTCGTGTTATGGCTGTTGCAGCTTGTATCTGCTAAATGTGCCGGATGTACAAGGACAATACCACAATCTTAATCGATCGCTGGTGAAGTAGTCGCTGATCTTTGCTTGTAAAACACATTCACAGTTTGATCAACGCTCAGTATTTTACGTTGGTTCAGTTTGCCTTTTTCGTTTGAACAATGTCATCACCCAACATGGACAGAACTATTACACTGAAAACCAAGGTATACTGTTAACTTTCGCTAGATAGTATTGCGCACACAACATAATTAGTGATATAGCTGTAGTATTGAAAATAGCAGAGCTTTTCAACGTTTTATTGACGATATTATCTGGATTTCGTTCGGAAAATAGTAAACAGAATTTATCACACGCCATCTTCAAAAAGCATTTAGACCTTCGATTTAGTGCTTGACTTCAGACAAGTAACCACCAGAGGTGGCCGAAGTCACTTTTTCAGACTCCGACTCCGCCCCTGTTTTAAAATTTTTGAATCCGGATCCGGGTACGGAAATTTTTCGGATTTGAAAATCCGACTCCTGTTCAGACTCCGGCTACCATCGATCCATCCGAAATTTACCCATGCTTTTAAGAAATGACCTCGCAGACTCATGCTACGGGCGAAATTGAGAAGTGACTCCGGATCCGGTTTTTCACAAAATTTTGACTCCGGGTCCGAAAAAAAAACGCAAAATCCTGCGGGAGTCGACTCCGGCACTCCGGATCCATGGCCACCTCTGGTAATCGCCAATGATTTGAAGCAATGTTGAATTTTCACACAAAACCAACTGCTCTCGGTTGGTAAGGCAATGCGTTTAGAAGACTGAATGAAAGACAATCAGATTTTAACGGATAGACCATACAGCAAAGCTTTAAAATCTGTTCCCCAAAAGGATGGTGAAAGACATTTTTAGCAAAGAGGATGGACTGAATGACTATGCGCTTATAAATGGATAAGGGCGAATTGTTGGCTTGAGCCTCTGGTTTCTCTCTGCAAAAGCTCTGTCAAAAATAAAGATTACTGCAGCTTAAGGCCATGATAACGCTTAAAAATTCCCCACCGTTACGGTTGACCACTTAACTAACTACAAGGAAATAGCTCATTACCAGGCAACGACGGCCAAACGTTGTTGTCTTCTGCGGCCTGCGGATGTTGCGCCGTGTGTGACAACCGCGGTAAAGATCACAACACGAAAAAGTAAACCTACCTCTGCACTCCCACATGAAGAATCAAGCTGACCCAACGCTTCTCTTGTACAAACTATGGAATCTACGTGGCTACCTGTTTACTCTGTGAAGAACATATGCGGGACAAACGAAGAATAAGTTTTCCACCGGACGCTTGGCAGGAATCCATAGAAAGAGCGTGCCTTGGTTAAACACTAGATCATGAAGTACCCGGATATGAGCAATAACCTGCCTCTATTAACCTATTGCTGTAAGATGAAATTCGTGGCACAACCCCAGTAGGAAAATCTTGACTGGTGTTAAGATAAATGGATGCAGCGAATAAAAACTTCAACCAACTTGGACTGAATGATCTTTCCGGATATCAAATAACTTCGGCTTTTATTTCGAATTCAGTTTTGCCTCTTCATACTCTTGGTGCGTAATTGCCTACCTGGATTCTTGGTTTTAATTTCCTCACGTGTTTTCACGATTTGGCTACTACCTTTCTCTGGTCCCGTTCTTCTTTAGGTAGCTCTGTTTTAGATTGGTTTCCCCTTTCAAAGATTTCATTACTATTAGTTTTAATTTTATTCATTGTGCAACTTTTCAATTCGTTGTTTGATTTCGAACGTTTTTTGTTTTTTAGTGCTTTTGACTTTTGTTTTGTCCTTTCGTGCTTTATTTGTTTATTTCTTATTTTCAGGTTGTTTCCTTCATTTCCCCCTTGTAATCCACGTTTTTATAATGCTTCAGTTCATTGGTACGCAGTATTGCTAATGTTCACGTGCATATACATACCGTATTTACT
>JGI24159J19872_10000764_pt1 | contig 31621 bp, 20 predicted proteins | sample Ectturendosymbi4_FD_19872 | JGI IMG/M metagenome (IMG submission 19872) | reverse complement strand
GAAAAATGGGAAGACAAGGCTGGCAACACATAAAAGTTAGGCAATAGCAAGTTGGCATCGCCTCCACTTTTTTATTTTCACGCACCATTTCCCTGCACTCACCATCAATACACTACAACGTTTACACCTTTAAAAGTTTCACACTTTCCCCCTTTGATAAAATGCTAGAAGAATATGCATATTATGTCAACAAACTTCGCCAAAACGTTGGTTTGGATACATGAATATAACGTCAAATTGTGACGTCACAAAGAACGCACACCACAAACAAACGACCACCATATGCTACGGAACGAAACCCCCCCATGAAAATTTTCTGCGTACGCCGCTGCTTGGCAGTATTTCATAAATATAACTCGAACTCATTGGCGGCCGTACCTCATATAAATAAAAGTAACGCGGCCGGCAATAGCAAAACGCTGTATACCCCGTGCTTTAGGAAGTAAAAACTAAGCATTCAGCGCCTCAATAAATGTCAGACTCGTTTTAAAGCAGGACCGTTCAACTGAAATGAGGATGTGTGCCAACACTTTTTATATAACCACAACATGGCACTGATATGCCATTTTGTGATTTCCACATTTCTACAGAGCAGACTCAGTAGATGCGCGCAGACAATATTGAAAACAATGAAACAGCAGAAGCAACCTTTCACGGCCGTGCAGAAATGTAACGTGATATTTGAAGACCTGCACATGACATCAATTTGGACTTAACTCGATCACAAGGCGTTTGGCCGTACCGATATGTTAAACTGCTATGAATTTGCCTGACTATGCCTTGCAATGCTGGGATGTTGCTACCCACAAATTATAATTGTTGAAAGATGTTCGGCATAAACGTTTACGCCATGACCGCTGGCTGTAAGCAAGCTGGCCACGAATAGGATTTGAAATGATTTGCGCCTGCCTGTGTGGAGCTGACCTGTTGGGAACATAACATCACCCAGGAAGGGTTCACTATTTCGAAAAGGAAAAATGCACCACACTATGAAAAGAGGAGCCAGTTTTCTTGTATTTGCCGTTGTGGGGAAGTTTTTTTTGTTTTTCACTTTTTTCTCAATGCAAAATTTACAACATTTCATTATCTTTTTGCCACTCTGTGCAGTTGAAAGCAACGAGGAGCGGGTAATTGGTTCGTCGTCATCCAATATTGTTATTTTGTTCTTTCTGAAAAGTGTCGTGATTTGATCAACTGCAGTTAGAAACGAAAAGTCAAACCAAAACTTCTTGTTTTACGAACGAAACAAACATTTTTTAAAAGTGGTATGTTCTGACACTTGACGCAGACTGTGAAAGTTCTGGTTAAAAACATCAAATATGGAAAACTGGGCCTGAAATTTAAAAAGGTCTGACTTGATCGAGTAGTGACTTGATCGAGCTGATAATTTCCTAATCGATGCGACTGTGTCACCTTTGTGGAGAAGTAATGCGCAAGTCCGAATTATGAAAGCAGAGCATGACAGGATGATTCTTCGAAAGCTTATAGCAAACCTGGAACTTTCAATCCTCGCCTTGATAAACGTTTTTTAGATTTTTGTAACTACAAACCGATTATTGCTGAATTTTCTCTGTACCGCAAGTTGCAAAATGAATGAAAATCGATGTAGGCGGTTGCTGGAGAGGGGGGAGCGCTGAGAAACATATTGGCAAAGGGGAAATTTTTTACGGCCAACGACGTCACTTAACTCACTATGCAACCACAGCATGTTACCATTGGAAACTCAAGAACACTTCAAGACTAGAAGGACGCCCTCATGACCAAGTACAGTAATAATATATAGCTGAAAGATTAGTAAGAATAATGTACATTAACTATGAGGGTCATGCTTTTGAGTGATTTTTGCTCTTTCGTAGCCATAAGCCCGAATTCCGTCTGGAAGTGTGCTCGTGACTACATGGGTTCAAGCTGTTGCGCAATGGAGCACCAAGGCCGGAGCTTTTGACAGGGGCAACTTCACTGACCATGTAATTCGATTGACCTTTTAACAGGGTAAAACAATTTCCTAAGAAGAGCAGAATGGGTCTGAGGAACAACTAACATGCCTTGAAAAGAAAATGAATCTAATTTATTGTTGCTTTCAAAGAGAGATTTTGGAAAATTTTGGTGGATTCCAAAAAAGTTGTTTTTTATGTGTACACAGTTTTTGTCACTGCGACTATTACATCTCGGCTATTTGCAAGTTACACCAAGCTTGACGCTGCTTCGCCTGATAATCAGGATAATGCGTTGGAGAAAGTTCTTTCCTGCGTTGACGTCATAGCAAGGCATCACACCAGTGTCGGGCTTTTTCGCTGATGAATACCTCGAGCTTGAGCTACTTTTACGGCCGGTAACCCTTGAATATTTTCCCACACTATCTATTATTGTGACCAGTGAAGCGATTATTAATTTACAGTTCAATGCATGCTCTAAGGCACACGTAGTAGAAGGAGCAGCGATGGGAGGGAAAGAGAAGGGGATGCCAAGGCAGCCGCTATAACTGATTCAGATTGTTCGTATTCAGTCTAACGGTTCCAGTGAGCAACTGTGATATTGAAACCTTGTGATAATATTCTAGTCAAAACAGTTGGAAATGCTTTTACAGCAAGTTACGACATTTAAGCCGGAGGCTGTGATATTGACAGAACATTCAATTGACCGAAATAGATGAGTTAATGTTCTTGCAAAAGATTAAGGAATGAATAAAAAAAGTTAATATCTTCTACAGACACCTTTCATTATTATTTTCATACAAGTTTGACCAGAGAAGCTCTTATTAGCTGAAACTTATTGTTCGCAAGTAAATGTCGTTTCGTTTGTCCCCGCAACATCGGTATGCGGTGCCGTGCAGTGTGGGGGGCATCACCCACACCAAATGAGGTATGAGGCTGCTTCATTTCGGTTTTTAATGGCGGCCAACGTGTTCAGAGTGATCTTACTCCCTAACCTTCCTGATTATTACAGCAGCTGCAGCCACTGCAACTAACCCAGTTAAACACTTATCTAAATCACCAACACGAACTTGATCTTTGTTAAGAAAATTTTATTGGTGATTGGCTAAAAAGAACATTGACTTCTGATCTTAATTATCGCAAGTAAGCTATCTTGATTAAGCAGCCAGTTCACCAACCATACATTAGTTGATTTTACCAAGTCCAGACTTCGTGTAGGAAGTTAAATATCGGGAGACATATAATGCAATTTTGCAGAATTACTGAGCAAAAACTTGAAATCAGATGACTTTGCTACGTTAATACCTCCCTGTGCGTTTCTCTGCAGCTGGAGTCTTGAGAATCGCCATTGTGGCCATGATGCAATGTCAAAGCTTTTAAAAACCGCAATCCGTTTATTGAAGCTCGCCGTCAAATTTCTTTCCAACTCACTTCCGCCCATCTTTTTCAAACCGATACATAAGCTGCACCTGCCCGTCGCCGTTTTGATAAAATTTTAATCGAACTTACTTGAGATGGGATGAAAAGAGGATTTACGCAGCATACGATTTTGACGCGTCCTTCAATATAAGTGATATTGTTGTAATTCTTGACTAAGTCATAATTAGCAATTGTTTCATCACGTCGGGCATCGGCTGGCAGGGCTATGAAGAATGGCGGGCATGCTTTGCATATCGCTCCAAGCAACTGACGATAGGAATGTATACACTACTTGTGGAGTTGACAACTACTTCGCAGTAAACTGTTTTGAAACCATGAAACAGCCTTTAGAAGAGAAAACAATTTGAAGCTGTAGCAGGAGGTTCTGACCCAAACACAATGATAAAAAGTGCGTTAAAAGTACTATGCAGAGTGGACCATGGAAAGCATAGTTTCTGAACACGAATCTGTTCTTCATTCTAGCATCAATCGCTGGTTATGTTGATTTTGAGTTCTGCTAAAATCTGAATTTGTATTGTACAGCTGGAATAACTCAAAAAGTCAGCTGCCAGTGAAACAATGGAATATCCAGTTATTGGCCTATAGCTCCATGAACATGTTGGGTAAATCCTTGCGAAATTTGAAAAGTTTTTTTTTTTTTAATTACAAAAAGGAAACTATATTTCACGGAGGTATTCACATAATGAATGGACTTTGTGACCTGACCAGGTTTGTTTGCATATTCGTACAATAACTTTACAGAAGCAATGACTCTGTCTTTAGTTTGTTTATGGGCTTTAATTGATGCTACGTAGTTTTGGGTTAAATTTGTAGCCTTAGACTATGCTACTTGTATTGGTAGATGATAGTGTGCTTATGGTGGGGTGGGCGGCGGCAAGGTCGTCCGGATCATCAGAATAAAATATTTGAAGATCATTGGGCGTTTCCTTGTATTGCTGGAAAGCGCATTCCTAATTTCTTTCATCATTCCAGTGACCACACCGTGTGCTTGATCTAACCTTGAGTGATCGCTTTAAAAAGTTGTGCTGTAACTCAGTTAGTGCAGTGGAACCATGCTTTTACGTCACGGCAGGGTTTTGCATGAGTGCCCAGCAATTTCGTTTGAAAAGCTTAATCTTTTCTATGTTTGTCAATGTTGTTTCCAATTTAGCAAAACTGGGGGAGACTTTGGGAGTAAGCAAATCACCAAAAGTTCAAAAGCAAGCTTAAGTTTTGTGATGACCCATTAGACGAGCTAATGCTGATCCACATACAAATTGATTGCTTAAGTTTTGCTTTATTATTTCATCTGTAAGCTTTTGCTTACAATTTACAGGACTGAAGATGTGTATTTGACGCGAAATCGATTTTCTAGTAAAACATTTTGCGATTAGATTCAGCTGCTTCGTCCTTGTGGTACTTTGTCACATACAAATTGCTAGCAACGTCTTGAAAAAACAATGAATCCAAGATCATTGATACTCCTAATAAAACAGGCACCAAAATGTGATTATATGACAAGCTCTTTTGCATTGATTATTTTGTTCAGTTTGCAGACAAAAGTCTTTTAACTAAATTCCACAAAAAAACAAATTTGTGCATTTCTTTTCACAAATATTGCCTGGTTTTAATTGGCATTGAATTTATTCTTGTGCACCACTCGCTAAAAATTAGACCTGTTTTTTAATCTATAGTTTTGTTCTATACCAGTTGTAAAATATTTCATTGACTAATGAGTGCATGCCACGAAGTGATTAGTCAGGAATGATATGACTGAAAAAAGGTGATTGAATGAAGTTGCTTCTCATTGCCGAGTAATTTATTGAATTTGTGCCAACTACTTTCAAATACCATCTATGCATAATAGCACTTCTGTATTTATGGTTACAGAAATCAGACTTTTAAGCAAAATGGCAGATGTTTTTTATAGCAAAGCATAAGACAACTCAGTTCCATTTTCTCAAACTTCGAGTTTGAGAAAAACTTCGAACTTCGAAAACTTCAAACTTCGAACACCTGTGACCTTCAACCTGTGACCTGCAAACCCGGGAACTGCAGAGTGAACATTTACACTGAAGCATCAGTCATCAATCGCATGATGAACATTTATAAATTTAGAATGAAAATATTACAAGTATCTTCTGAAACAAACTTTTTTTCATTTTTTGCTAACGACCCTTGTCTTTTATGGAGTGTGAACTACTTTTATTTTCTGTTCGGGTAGTCTAGCTTGCATCGGAATAAAACATACATGAAACAAGCACAAAGAAAGAACTTTGTAAAACACGTTGTTTTCATTAAAGCTTTACCAAATCTATCACGTTATAGTAAAAGTTCCAATTTCAAATTTCAAAAACCTCATTGCGAAGCGGATTTTTAATTGCATGAAGACGATCCTACTTCAAGATCATAGTTTTCACACTGTCAGCGATATTCATTTTTATATGAACACTTTCATTTTTACCACTTTGCCCCCAAAAATCTTTTTCGAAAAGCAAATATAAATCAACGATTCTGTTTTTAAAAAATATGTCATAAGTTCATTTAAGCCTTTGTTTAAACGCGACGAGAGATCCACTGAAAACCAAATAAAAAAGAATTTTCCATGAAGATCATGTTAAATGGTTTGTGTGTAGTCCAAATCTCCGTAAGTGTTCGAAGTGAAAAAGTAATTGGCTTCTCTTCCTACGATGCTTCGCTGCGTCCATTACTTGCACGACACGCCCTGAGGTGAAATCTAGAACGGATATGATTCGCGCTGATTGGTAGGTAGAAATATTGTCATGGCAACCTCTCCAAAGAGGTGTTCTTGCTCAGGTTGCCTGTATTACATTTCAAAACTGTTAAATGGTCGAGGGCTGGATAGCAAGTAATAACATTTAAAGAACGTAAAACCAAGCAGTTGAAGCACTTTTTTATGAAGTCAGCGACTTACTGGATATTTGCAAAATTGTCTCGGTTTTCTTATTTTGCAACAAATAAATCTGAAATTTTGGAAAGTCAGTTGGTACAAAAATATCGCAGCAGCTTTCAAGTTAAGCTGCAAGATTCTGAAACATTGGTTCACAGAAACTTTTGCGAGCAACAACTTGTTGAACAATTCCCTCGGCGCCGTCACCAAAATTGGTTGTAGTTTCTTAAAAACTTGTCCTAGACGCAAATATTTAAATGGCAGTTGTTATGAGAATCAGAATTCGCGCGCAACATATTTTGTTGCTGACAGGACCACCACCACCATCACCACTTTATCTGTGACAACATCAGTAAGATGGAGCTTGGTTTCCCAAACTTTTGTTAAAAGTCACCAATATCTACAACGTCAACCTTTTTTATCGGTAGAAAATCTTATGGAAGCATTTTGCAAATGGAGATCTCATTTTTTATTTTAAAATAATAATCTAAATTTTTCTGTAAATCTTTGTGGCCGCACATGAAGTTGTTTTGAAACAATGAAAGACATTAAATCTGCTTAATTTCACATTTCAGAACTTGCATTGTTCATGCAACCGGAATAGAACCAATTTTCTGTACCTTTCTTGCTATAAAGCCAACGCGAAGAAAACTCGTTCTGCAAATTATTACTGAAAGATTCCATTGGAAAGAAATCCATCAAATGCCTAAGAACCTTCAGGCACCAGCAGGTTTCCTGTATTGCAAGTCACTAGATCTTGGCAACTGCCGGTAGCGAGCTGCTGAGTTATCATGGTCATGAGCTTTTCCGAAAAACAACAAAATTTTCACGCATCGTCGCCAAACACGAGTCATAAGTTTGGTTCTTAAGCACGTGCAGCTTCAATTAGGCTTTGTTATGAAACAGTCGTAATGTCACTTCGTTAACACGGTATTTCCCGAGCGAGACTCTTCTTGCTAGGGGAGAAAGATGTCTTGGTTTCGGTGATATTCATCAGAAAATTAGCACGAGGTGCCACTGAATGATCATCTCCCATTAACCTTACTCGTAAATATTATCCCAAACAGATCACTCAGAAGCAAAAGCTAAGCAGAGAAAGCACGCCTTTTCCCTCTTCAAACTTGTAAGTAAAATGCAATCTTTGTTCAAGAAAACTAAGTGGAATTATTCGGTGACTGCAATAAAAATTATTGGGAGAGAAAGTTTATTGCAACATATTTTAAAAGATTCAGCTGCTACAGTATTTCATTGTCTGTATTTGCAAGTCGAATGGTACAGGTTGATCAGCACAGCTGTCTACGAGTCGTCATGCATAAGTAAACACAGCCTTTTTTAGTTAAAATTTTTCCGAATTCAGATATTTATCTGTCATCACCATAAACAAAGTTAATGCAAAATTAAAGAAAGAGATGCAAACTTTTACTGAAGTTTGAAATTCAGTTATTACTTGAAACATGAAATCTCCAGTTTAGGATTCCATGACATTGTCATAAAATTCGAGTCTTTTTTGTATCGCACAAAATCAGCATAAATTCCTTTATCTACAAAAATGCCTGCGTTTTCATTGCATTTTCTGCATTTTTAGATTTGGTTTGGAATTCGAAACGTAATGTAGAGTGGCACAATGAGCTTGAAATATGACATCACAATCAGATGATTGATAAGGTTCGCACCTCCGTCATTGAGGCACTTAATATAATGCTTTACTTATTTGTTTACTTGTTTACGCAATCGGGAACCGCGGCAGGTTTGCGCGATTGATACGTAACAGTAGGAGCGCAAGGTTATGGAACGGATCGTTTCATGTTTGCCGCCAGTGCCCCAGGCAGGGCTACTCGTCAGACCAACGACGGGAGGAGGCGACAGATCAGACTGCAGCAGGTACGAGAGCAGGCCGGAGGGGACGGACACAGCGAAATGTCGACGAGGGGTTTAAAGTCTTAGCTGCTGTGTCGCATTTCTTTACCCTTTCCGAATAATACCAGAATAGTGCAAAGAAAAGATTTTTAAGAAAAGTGGGTGAAGATATTGTTTACGCTTCTTACCTCAGTATCTGGAAGAAAATGTCACGGTGCAGAATATATTGACAAATCGAAGAAGTGATACGCTAACGTAGAAACAGGACTTTAAGATACATACAAGACAGGACTGATTCCCTGCAAAGTGATATTTCGACACAAAGCTGAGACAAAACAAGTGGTATGAAAAAATTTGAACACAGTTTTCAGAGAATTGCCGGAAAAGGTTGGTTCATCTTTAGTTAGCAGCGACACTGGTAACGTTGCGATAAGTAGTAACGTCGGAATAAGGATCAGGTGGTATGGGGTTTGCTTTAAAATCTTTTGCCTCAAATTCCCCAACATTTGATTCTAGAATTTTGCATCACGAGTAAGTGTGTGGGGGGGATATCAAACTGTCAACCAAACTTAGTGTCGTTTCGAATTCACTCAGACTTTGGTGGCAACAAGAAGACCAGGAAACTTGAAGCAGTCACAACATCCTTGGGAAACCTACTTGAAAAACGTAGCAGAAATTTTCAACAGCAAATTTCATATGTTCGAACGTAAAAGTTTTCGTTCGAAAGTAGATCAATATTTTCAACATTTTTATGATCTTCTTGTTCCGCCATTTTGGATGTTAAGTTCCGCCATATTTGAAAGTTTATTTCAGCCATTGCTGGGTTACATTGCCGTAAACTTGTTGAGTCCTGCTTCACGAAGACTGTCCAAAAAATAAATATCACCTTGTGAGTAAATAGGTTTGCATGCGGTCAGTCAGTTACCATGGATTTGATCTTTTCAACAAAATATTGGACAACTTGGTGAATGACTGAGTGCATGGCTGACGCAAACAGCATTCCGAATATAGGTTTCGTTTGAGGATTTATCAAAACGTGTGTAAAATTATATTGTGGTGATCTGTGAAAACGTTACTATTTCTACAGAATTTTAGCTGATGATCACTTGCAAACTTTGTTTGACGCAAGTTCTTAACCTTGAAAGCTGTTGATTCTTTTCGCTTGGAAGGAAATCGCTAACACTTGGAAGGTGCGGGGATGGTCATGGTAAGTGGGGTGAGACCTTATGTGTCAAACTCCAGTTTTGCGTTTGCAAATTTTCTTCCTTTTGCACAGGCTTGCTCTGAGCATGTGCCTGGCATTGCCCGTAAATATCAGAAATGCTTCAAATTGTTTGTTTTTCTGACATTTCAAAGAGTGAGAATATCAATTGTAATTAGATATGCAAAGTGTTCGGAGTACAACTGATCTGAAAAAGAGGAAGGGTTAGAAATATTGGAAAGTTATAAATGAATGCAGCAATTGCTAGAACCTGGTCGGTGTCTATATATGAAAAGCTTTTTCAAAAGACAAGCATATGAAATTTATTATTAAAATGCAAGAAAACAAGAATCTGGTTAAGTGTCAATTAAAATTCCACCAAAGTTACAAAGAGCTCTTGGTTTTTTCAAGTTCTTCATTGCAATCTTATCAACATGAACTTCATAGAAGTACAAGTGAGAAGCAAGCATTGTAAACAAACGTCTAATTTGTCCAATCGTGTGGAAGATGTATGGACATTTTTCAAAATTAACTTACTTTTTGATTTAATTTGAGGAAAAGTTCTTTTTTGAAAACAGTGAAATCTTGAGAAGGAATTTCAATATATTTTCACTCAAATTATTCGTATTTTTCAAAAAAGAGTTCAGTATGTTTCAAAGTGAACATCCAGCCTATTTCGAACAAAGCATTCTGTATTGGCACTTTGCGCAACATACTGGATTTTGTGATGCAACTTACAATGGAGGATTTATTCAAGAAAATTCTGAAATCTGCCACCACCTAGTTTACTTATGAAAAAGTTCTTTTTTTCTACAACCATTTTGAAAACAACAGTTGTCGAATTGAAAAGTAATATACCACTTTCTGTAAAATGATGAAGCACTTTCTCATAACTGCAGGGAAAGTTATTCATCAGAACGTTTTTGTTGTACGTTTTGTAATGTAATGTTTGGAAATTTGTTTCACGCAANTTCACAAACTACAGCAAACTCACTAATCTGCAAGATGGACACGATTTACCACAAANAAATTCAACAAAGATAAGTTTTGTAAGAACGTGTTTTTAAAAATACGTTTTCCGTAACAGGAGTGTAAGCATTAAACAATAAAGATGAAATACAATGGATTTATTGGTCTATTAGATGTTTTTGACAAATCTAATTTACTTTNGATAACTTGCTTTGTGCTGGTGATTCCTTGAACAAACCATCCGGAAAGAAAAANTTTACAAAATCTGAATATTTGTTCTAAGTATCGTTGTTTGCTTGCCTCAGTTGACCTAAACATCGATAAAGATTGTTCCCCTGATAAGGTGTACATTTCTCCGTGAAAAGGTTCATCTAATGCTATATTTTGAAGAAATGTGGTTGAAACATGAGTGGGTGGCGTAGGAAACGGTTAGGATCAGTTTGTAAAGAAAGTTTCAGGTTTTAACGAACATACTCAACGAAGATAAAACAGTGAAAATAACTAATTGACGCAATGCTCAAGGCTTGACTTCGGTGAAGGAGTTTATAACCTGTTAGAAATTCCACTTAAACATTTCATCCATTTCATGAAGGTACTTTAGTGGCCTTGGCCAGCTTTACGCGCCTACAAGACAAACCTCTTGAAAAAATCTTCTTCAGCCGATCACTGTGACCAAGCTTACTTACAATAAAAGCTTGCGCAGGTTTTACAAAGATTTGCGGTTTTACTTGTCTGGTCTGCATTTTGCGCGAATCAGAATAAGTTTATGGTTCCCAGAAAGTTGTCCACCGCAAATGTAAGATTTTTTGCTTGGCTTCTTGTGAGTACAAGTTTTTAATTAAACGCAGATGATTACGTATAAGCAGAGTCTGTGCGTCTACAGGTCGTGCTATGATGAGAACTGATGATGCTTTTCAATCTCACACATCAAAGTTCGGTTTTGCCAAAGGCAAGCAACCTAATCCATGCTGAGAATGCCTCACGGCGAAAAGATCGTGTTCAGGTTGTGCTTCTCATAAAATCCAACCAAAAATAAAGAACTGTCGTGGCCGAGACTTAGAATGAGTTTGACGCATTCAGCAAATTTCAACACAGCCCGCAGCCTTCAAAGCGTGGGCACCTCATCAAGAAGCAGCGTGTTGAATTGTGTGGGTTCTGCTTGAAGGTTCGGTTTCAGTTCATAACGTTAGCGATGACAATGTTCGTGGGCATTTTGCTGCTGGTTNAGAGGCGCACAGTTTCGGCAAAAATCTGAGCGAAGCAACANTCAGAACTTTTATGAACTGTGNAGAAAATAAACTCTGAAACTCGAAACGAAAGACTNTGTGCCCTGTTGTTCTGTGAAGATTTTGCAAACCAGGTCAGGTCCACACTTGGCAGTTTGCTGCTGTGACACAACCACACTTACTCTGTTTCTCTCTCTCTGTCGTCGCGTTGTAAAAAAGAGGCGTCACCCCGTGTCTAACGTGCCTACAACAATATACAACATCCTTAAACAAATAAACAAGAAGCTTTCATGCACCGCTGGCTGTCGCTTGTATTCTAGAAACGCTTGGGGCAAATCGCACAGAGTTGCCTCACGCATTGGATGATATCTCTGAAAGATAAAAACATTGATATCCAGGAATGAACCTTTCGTCCGAACCGAACATGGCCGAGATGGTAGTTTCTTCAATCGCACGACATTTTTCACGAGTTTTTCTTTGACTCTTTTCATTTTTGTGAAAAATGGGCAGACGTGTGTTTGTTGATTCCATTTAAGTGCATTGTCGCTGGGTGGAACTTGTACTTGACTACATCTGCGCCCAAGCAGCAATTACGGAAATATTTTATAAACTTTGAAAAACAACAACAGTTTCCATTCTGCATGAATTGCTTTGTTGTTGCTCGAAAATAAATCAAATCAAATGGTGTTTTCAAAACCTTGTTTTGATTTATTTTAGTAGGACCTCACTGCACTTGATTTTTCTTGAAAGACAGTCGTTTGGTAAATTGTTTCAACTTCTAAGCATGTGTTTTGCACAAAATTTCACTTCTCTTCGATGAACTGAAGCATAAGCCTTGCTCTTTACAAACCATGCTCAGGTACGAACTCAAGTCCAGTAAAACATTAGAAGCATGCGGTTTGTGTGAAGCCGGGATGCTGAACGCGAACCCGTCATTATCTGTCTCTCAGCCGCGCGATGTCCCATCGGCTTCCGTCGGATCACAACCAGCCACTTGAACCTCAGCACGATCCAGCAAACTCTACCAACAGTATAATTCAACATGAAGAAGTCAAATATCTAAAAAAAGACATTCAGTGATGGAGCATTTGCAAAAACTTTAATAATTTCAATCATCTCCATGGCTGCACTTTCTTGCATTTATAACTATATGTAATTGGTCGATTCTGTATTAACTTCGCCAGTCACTGTTTCCAACCGAACAAATGACATCAGAGCCTCAAAAACAGTTATATTCTGAGATGCACTGATATTTAGAAAATTTGCTTAAACCCTCGAAACAAAGAGAAGACCATTGCATTTTTGCAAATCCTAATGTTATTCGATGACCCTTACAATCAAACATCTCATACATTTCTTTTTCTGTCGAAAAAACTTTCCATCAAAAATGTTCCAAAGGTTTTGTAAGAAAATTGCTTGTCACTTTATTTAAACTTTATTTTCACTTTATGCTAAAATGTTGGTCGGGTTTTCAAGTTTTTGGAAAACCGATTTGTGAAAAAGCAGGTCACTGAAAACTATTACATTTTAAATCCCAACATAATTCACTAATCTGCATTTTCAAAAAAATGAACCGAGTTTTGACTTAACTGCTGGTACATCAAATTTTGTCATCATTCATCTTCATTTCTAGCTGAAGCTTATTAAACTGGTAACACACATTTGTTACTAATAATAGTTTCACCATTTTTGGTCTGTTGATCAATTTGGTTCAAGAAAATTTTAGTTTTACAACTCATTTATATTTCAGTTTGGAATCGCTGAATGAAATAGTTTAGCAAATGTGTTGCAGAAAGTTTTTATGAACTGGAAACCCACATGATATATTTGGGACTGTAGCAATTAACTAATGATTCTGACAAAACAGACAACAGTTTTTAGCAGCAAGCACCGTCTGTTCACGAGAGATATCAATAAACTGGTCTCGTTCCATCGTTTATGTTTTCACACCGATTCGGAACGTTAATTACAGATGAAAAACTTCCCTTTGATTGAAAGAGCATGGAACTATGTTATGAATCAATTGTGCGTAATAGATCACACTTTTTTTAAGTAAGATCAAGTTGGCAAATGGTGACGGTTATGAGACTTGAGGTTAGAATTGTGCGAAAGTAAAGTTGAATTAATATTTCAAGAACATCGTGGACTTGAAATAATTTAAAAAGTGCGTTAAAGGATCTTCGATGCTGATGTGCTTTATGTTGCAAGTTCATTATTGTGCCAGTAGTTTTTGTATGGCCAGCAAACAGACTCATCCTCATAAATTAACCCAGACATACAAAAACACAGCTGTACTGTGTGATAGAAAGGGACTTTGGAAGCTCCAGTTGAAATGTATAAACGTTTGCAGCACTGACCGCAAACAAAGAAACGTTTAATATTAAAGGTTAATTTTTTTGCTTGTCAGCTGCACATTAATCTACACACACCTTGCCTTCCAGCACTCTGAATATTATACAACGCTCTGGATTTAAACATGTGTTTTCTCAGTTGCTCAAATCTATTTAAAGTTACTCAAATCTACTCAAATCTATTCTCAGTTACTCAAATCTATTCGATGTATTTTTTAAACAGTTTGTTAAGGGCACTTCGTGCATTGAAAACCTATCTGCATCGATTTGCACACATTGACTTTCCGCAAGGGAATGCACAAATTGTTTTCACAAAACTGGCAGGAGGCTTTAGATTGTTAATGGGAAAATTTATTGGATGTTTTTCATGACAGCATCTGAAATGAAGTGCCTACCAGGACAGAGAACGAAACACAACTTACAAAAAGTTGTGCTTTCAGGGCTTTCAAGGCTGTAATCACAATTACTAGATTTACATCATCTGCATCAGATATGTTTGAAACGACAGGGATACTTCTGTAAATCAAAACACATTTTCCAACACACCTGATGCAAATGATTGAACAAGCACGCATGGTGTGTGGGTTGGGCACGAAAATTGAAGTTATTTTAAGTTTNCGAGATCCTCTGCACATTAATATTTAAAAATATGCCTGGCAGAAAACCAGTCATCTGCACAGCCCTATCTATACCTTGTACCTCAACATGGAAACAGCTTCTTGTCTTAACTGAAAATTTGTACTTTCAGCACACAGAAAGCCAAATGAGCGCCTATCCCTACAGCTACGACCCATCGGGGGCGACTACAGGATATCTGAGCAACACGCGCGGGCCTTCAAGTTTTGGAAATACCGTGGGAGGAGGGTACGCCATGCCGGGCTCGGCTTATGGAGCTCCCTACCCCGCATCATCGCAGCATCCTCCTATTCAGGGCATATCAGCAACGGTGCCAGCAGGAATGAGCCCTGTATCAACTCATCATCCCCACCCAATGCAGTCATCCACACCTGGATATTCTGCACCTCCTCCCCCTACTTTGGGGACTGGATCCGGTGGCTTCCACGGATTTTCATCCCCCTACTCCACTCACGCGCCATACAGCGGACTAATGAACCAATACCAAAACTGCCCTGCTTTGAGCGACGCTGTTCTACACCAAGGTACGTTGCTGAGAGTCACTTACCTCTACGTAATAAACAGCTTTGTTGCAAACAATTAAAGCATTATCTTCGCATAAGGTTTCCTCATAAGGAGTTTAATTCGACATATGGACACATCACTGGGACCCAAGGCTTGAGGGCAAAGATTTGAATTTTAAAGCAACTGCAGTCAATTTTCTTTCTGAAACGATTATAAATGACGACATAACCTGCTACAGCGGTCTTCATCACAAAACTGACGTCATTCATGCGGCTTTTATTTGAACAAACTGCGGAATGGGTTCTTTTAAGAGTTTAATAAAATTTTGATGACGTAATTTCTTAGTGAAGACTAATTGTTAAATATAAGCTATCAAGTATTTTGATGGAATATTCAGCGATTCATTAAAGAAGTACGTTGAGGAGAAACGTGATGGGAGAAAAACGTTTAAATAAAGTTTTTATTCAACCACTGGTCAGACTTTCTTTGCATTCTACTTGACTTAACAAAAAACTTCAGTCGAGTATATTAGCATTGGCAAAAAATTAAAGTAATTAATTGTTTTCGAATCTCTATCAAAAGTTATGTTTATACTGCAGCATATACAAGTTGGAAAGAGTGAGAAACTTCCAAAAAATAAGTTTAAAGATCGTTGCAACAGGAAGTTGAATCGTTTATATCAAAAACTTTTATCAAACATTTGCGGAAAACGCGGAAGAAATTCACGGAATGCTTCTCACTATTCAGTTTATTTAATTAGAGTGTTTTTCTCGCGGTCGCGTCTTCCCACGGGGTAGCAGCCATTTTCGAGGTTAAATAATTGGCCTGTTCGTTGGAGCGCATCTTGTCCGGCATCAGCGCAGGTCGATATGTGCTGTAAGCTCGACATAAACTTCAACAATAGAAGATTAATGAATGAGCTTTCCGGCATATATGGTCACGCCTGACCTCCACCGAAAATTACTTTGATATTTTGCCGATAAATTTTTAGCAGTGTGGTTGAAAGAAGCCCCAGGAGCCGAGGTGTCATCAGTTCCTTGCAAAAAGATTCTGCGGCAGGACGCAGTGCAAAATCTGTATTCGGACAAACTTAATGTTCCGATAAAGAGGGTTGTTGTGTTGGTTGAAATCTTCAATGATCTGTATATAAATGTATACTTTATCCAATGACACTACTATTCAATGCTAACCTTATACGTCGTAAATAATCCCATTTGCATCAAAACTAGTCAGTCTTTGCTTTCTTGTGTTTTTAAATATCATTATTCACCAACAGAGAGTAGATTGTTGTGGTTACATCGGCTTAACTTGTCGGAAATGTTCTGTGTATAATTTATTGCTATGCTGTAATTGATACAGATTCTGATAAGAGCTTCTCACAACAAATGCTTATCGCAGCTGTAATTACTCACCGCAAAACGCAAATTATTTGACGCTGAGCTGAATGATCCTCGTGGCCTCCTATGTGAGCTTTGCTGTAGTCATACAAAATGATTGTGAAGTCACACAAAATGATTGTGAAGTCACACAATATGATTGTGACATAATATGATTGTGACACAATAGCTAATAAGCTTTCAAAAATCTTCAATCCACATTTAAACTGTTTCTGCTGAACAGAAAAACGTTGCCCCTCAGTTTGTGTCAATGTCAAAGACAATTAGTTCAACCTCGACGAGAGTTCAAAAACGCTAAGTTGCACTGAAAATATATGTTGCACAGAAAATCTGAATTAAGAAAAGAACTTTTTCATATGCCAGCGATTTATAGCATTGCACTAATGGTTCGATGTTTACCGGATTAACTATGTTCAGGGCTTTGAAACGAAACTCTCTGAACTTAATTTTGTCCGAGATTTAATAACCTTAAGTTTATGCTCAATATGGCTTAAAATGCACATTTATTTCGACGTGGGCTTCGTTTGCGGATCCACAGAACAAAGCAGTAGAAACAGGTTTGGTGCTAATCAAACCTCACCATTGTGCGCACACCATTGTATAAACAGACCATTGTGGAATACTGAACGGAAAGAAATTTATGTTTTTTCTTTAAAACTGCAAACTTTCTGCGTATAACTAAAGAAATATTGTGAAATGTTGAATTCCTCATTGCATCATTCGACTCCCGCATTACCAGTGAACGATTGATCTTGGTCAGTTAGTTGTCATCTCCCTTGTCACAACCTGCTGCCGGTAAAATTTCATTGGGAAGTTTAAAACGTATCACAATCAACAAAAGTTGTTCAACAGTGTTTGAATATTTGCTTTATTGTTTTGTGGAAATATTACAAGATGTAGTTTCAATACTACGAAGTGAAAGAACAAACCCACCGCACTAGAAACGTAAAACTTTATTTGCTTTCTCTGCTGTGCAACCCAATGCTTTTACACTTAACTTATCAAAACCCTTGATTTGGCCGCAAACCAAGCGCTTACGCCCTCTCGCCAATCACCTGCGCCCCGAGGACATCCACTGACTTGGTTCATTGTTTCAAATATGCAGATCTCATGTCATTCTCTGTGCCAGTTATTAATAATGAACGTGGTCCGAGCGAGGCGCGTTGAACAACGAAGGGAATGAGAAATTGCATTCAGGCACAGAAGCTACAGCTTCAGGTTTGAATCAGTGTTAAGTAAAAGTCAGACAGAGTGAAATCCTAGACCAAGATGATCACATTAACCCCAACTACTGTCATCGAACAAAACTTGTGCACGTCTGAACGTAGCTCAAAACCATTTTAGTGCTTTTATTACAAAGTTGATGTGTCGCTATTAATTTCGCGATATACGAGAACACTAGAATTTGTTTGTTTTTCTCGTATTTTCCCCAAAAACATTTGAAGATGTTCGCAAGACTGTTGCCATTTTTCCGTACAACATAACACACTGAGAAGTTAATCAAAGAATCATTGAGTGACGTGTTCCTCAATCCTTTCAATCGTCCAAACGCTTGTTCTGTTGTGCATCTGTGAGCTTGATGGGTTCCCGCCAACCAGTGTAGTGCGAAAGACTGGCAGTTCTAAGCTCCCTTCACAGCTGCACAGGTTTATCAGTTTTGCCGCATGCGCTTCAGCGAAGCACTTAAACTGACAACTTTTAATTAACATCGCGCTTCTACGTTGTGACGTCACAAAGAGGTTCGCGTGAATGGGATAAGCTCGCAGCTTTTCACGCTCTTAACTTGGGTAAACAATGACTTGGGTCGGCTGGATAAAAGCGGCTGACGCGTGCGGGTCCGGGTTAGTGGGCCCGAAACAATGGAAATGACGGGCCAGTCGCTAGAAGAAGAGCAACAATGGCCCAGGTGGAGTGTGCATGCAAGGTTTGTGCGGTCATGGAAACCACCTGGGCCGTTTGATTGCGCGGCTTCTTGATTGACAGTCCTGGACGTCCACCTACATCCGGGCTACAGAGCGATAATTACAAGCTAACTCTCTAATTGCCACTTTTACTGCGCATGCGTCGTGTTACTTGGCAACAGATCGTGCCTGCCGGCCCTTCTGTGACATCACCAATCCACGACGCAGTGCCATTTTGTGCCCAGAGAAACAGGTTTCGTAGCGGAGTCAGCGCCACGCCTTTGTCACATTGTATCTTGTTGCTCGCGATGCAATGCAGGAAACCAAATCGGCGACCACGTGACCGAGCCATCAACAATATTTGCAAACTGCTCAAGTGAAACGTCCATCTTCTCTGATTTCGTCATAAAGCACATTGTGCCGCCACCAACGTTGTATCCTGCGGTTGTGCAAAGCGAAATGATCAGCGGCGCCATCCCCTGCTACCATCGTTAGAACCACATCCGACATTAATTCAAGCGGTTAAGCATGTTGCAGTATATGATCAATGGCCTGGAACGATCGGGGGGGGTGAGTGATGGGTCAGTTATGAGTCACAGCCGGGATGTTGAAGGCGGATTACTTCCGCATCTCGGTGATGTGTAAGTGGCTAAGCATCCCCTTTTNTNTCGAACCACACCATGACTGACTGATACCATCATGACGCTGACCAAAGTCTGGAACTTACGATGTTAATCATTTTGTTGCTGTAAGAATGTCGATGTGGCAATGTCCCCCACATATTCATGTTTCCGATGCCTTCAGTTCCGGTGCATATTGGAAATGTTAACAGTTTCTGTCGCAGAACCAGCGCTCATTGTGAGGTCACAGTCGAGAGCACAACGTCACAGTCTTGTTTTGTGCGTCAAAGAGCCGTTGCTGTTCTAGAATCCGAAGCAATCGCGCGGCGTCGTTTGTTTTCACGCTATCTAATCAAAGTGCCGCCCCCCTCCAACCATTAAGTCGAACGAAAAGTTTTGCTTTTGATCCGAGGCTATAGAAAAATTCACAATTTCACGTCAGGCTGCGATGGAAGATGAAGCAAATATCAAATCGTTTGTTGCTCAATGATTGAGCGACGGTTGGGACATTTGGGAACAAATGTTTTAAATCCAAACAAGGGGACGTTTTGTTTTGTCGCTACAATTCAAGCGTGACGAACAGAAACAAAACCACGTCGACTTTAAACGATTAGTTCCAAGTTTAACCTTCATCTTTCTTCAACTCACAAAACATTATTTCGCAACAAATTTTTACGAGTGACGGCGTTTTCAAATGAAGGATTTTTGTGCTTTTTCATTGCCAGTAGTTTTGTACATGTGCCATGACATTAGAAAATATTAGTAAAAGGCTACGTGAACAAGGAAAAAGACAGCAGCAGTATCTGCTTTTTGGCAAAGAGTTAACTTGATGACTAAAAAAATATTGATGACGTTGACCCACCCCGTGCGATGTACTGTGAAGATCACGCTGACCTGGGTACACTTATGTTTCCGCGGACACACGAAACATTATCTCTATCAAAGCAAGTCATGTTTTGCGGGCGTCCTTGTACAAATACTCGCAACGCATTAGATCGATATCGGGAGCGGTTCTAATATCCCTTACAACACGTCGCTGTCGCCGCCATTTTAAGTCTTAACCCAAGACAGACACGGTGCGAAAAGCAAAGGCTTTTAGTCATGTAATGGCCAGTGAACAGTTTCCAGGTTGGGTGCGTTTCATTCTAAAAAGTGAAGCTCACATTTTACGTTACGTTTATTGCGAGCGCCAGCAATACATTGACTTTATTTTTATCATTCGTTGAAGAGACGCGCGCGAACGCACTCTTACAAAAACAATGAATTTTTCCCGGGCGCACAAACCTTTCATTATGTCGCGAGAATGGCGCTTTATTACAGTCACAAATGTCATTTTCAATGCACGCGATAAGTTCTCGAATGAAATTTGATCTAGCCCTGTCGATAAGATCTGGAGGAATGAAGTGCCATAGTCTTGTTTTATGACATCATGAATATCGTGCATGGACAGTATATCCAGAGGCGGCAAAACAAGATTTCACTTTTGTAGTGCCAATGATTTTCGAGAAGATTGCTTGTACGAACACTTCAGAGTCATATATCGTCTTATTTTTAATACGTATGAGATCAGGGTCATAACGTAGTTTGAGGTGAATGTCCAGTTGCCATGAACTCTGGATATGTAAGATTAAACTAACTCGTGTCTGGGCCACAAGTATATAAGTTCAACGTGAACATCTTGTTTCAACTTTCACAGCTGAAAACTTAAAATCCGCAGCAGTTTCAGCTACTTAGACAACCACTCGAAACTGTCAAGGCTAGCTGGGATAGATGATCATTACATTAGCTACGACAGTGGCCATCCACTCAAAAGATNAGTAAGACCTCAGGCATGTATGCTCCGTTTTGATAATTAATTATTACATCAATATTAGCAGCATTTGAAAATGCTGGAGACCTAGAATATATGTCAACTGAATGGATTTTTCTCATAATATTCCGACTGCAGACCATGCAAGAATGATGTTCATGCTGCGGTTATTGGGAGTGATTGTTCCTTTGCTTCGCGACCAACCGTCGGATGGACTGACCGTGTTCTTTTGTTATCGATGTGTATTCACTTTGACATATTGTGTAGAACTTTCAAAAAAATATGCGCTGCCATGGCGTTGTTGGTGGACAATGATGCCATAGCTTAAAATAAACTTCACAAGCTCTTAAATGCATTGGAATGACATATGGCAAGCAATCTTGGGTTTCAAATGTTTGTTTATTTGGATTTACACTTGATCTGTTTTTCTGCAGCTGCTCCACTCCTTCCACGAAAATGTTAAAATGTTTTAACCATTAAATGTTTATCTTTGTATTTCACAGATTCCAATCACGTCATCAACGGTGACGTCATGCTAAGCAAAGGTAAAAAGAAAAAGATGAGGAAACCTCGGACAATATATTCCAGTTTGCAGCTACAAGCTTTGAACAGAAGATTCCAGCAGACTCAGTATTTAGCGCTGCCGGAACGGGCCGAGTTGGCGGCGACCCTTGGATTGACGCAGACCCAGGTGGGAGGCCTGTGCAATTTCAGCTCTTTCTAACAACAGTGACGTTCGTTTCCAGCGAGAAAATGTGAAAGAACATTAGTGTATATTAAAGTTGGTGTTAAAGTTTATGGATGAAAACGTACAATGTAGTTAAGTTGCAAAATAAAGTTGGTGCTAAGTGACTAAGAAATGACCCAGCCGTTTTTCACATTTCTATGACTTAGAAATGACAGCCGTTTTTCACACATTCGCTGCGCCCCCACCAAGAAAACCCTAATTACAAATGAACCAGACTGTTAGGTTTCCCACTTACAGCCCAATAGCGGTATTGTAACATTCACAGTTCTGCGTCCAACCCAGCACAGTAATCCCTGGATCAATAGCTCAGTCAAGCGTGGCAGGGACTCTAAGACCCTCACGCAAACGCATTTCTTTCAACTAAAGCTCAAGGATTTTGAAGAAATGTTCCCTATTTTTGATCTTTGCGGTCTCTATGTGAAGGTTTCGTTGCCCAGTCGATTTTTATCATCTTTGAAGCAAAAAAGGTATCGATGCGAAACCAAGTCTTCGAAGATGCGTCATGTTGTGATAAAAGCGAAAGTTTTACAGATTGTGCAAAGCTATCTGACGAAAAATAGAAGTGTAAGGCTTATTTGATTTAAAAAAAATTCGAATCAGGTGGAAAAATGTCTTCCAAATTCGAGCTAGCAATTAGCGTCACTCAAACATATAATCACAGAAACAACATGACTAAACTACCACATTTCATCCGCATGGCTGCGCGTGCATGGCTGTGCGTTCCACTAATAGGATGGCTGTGCAGAACAAAACCTCGCGCGTGCGGGACCCTAACAATGCATGGAGTTTGCAACGCTTCGATCGAATGCCGAAATGAAGCGCTGTTCATTTTATCGAAACTTTATGTTGCAAGACCATAGAAAAACCTCAACATTTATAACGTTTACAAATAATCATATTATTAATAATAATAATCCTAATACTGGTTTGCAATCGGAGATTCACTTCCTCGAGACTTCGCTAACTCCAAAACGTTTGTGTTGTCATAATTGTAATTAGTGGGCGTTTGGAGCAAGTCCAACTTCAATCGGCGCACGCCTGTCATTACGATATCGGCGATTTAATATTTACAAGAACGTGTAGCCTGTTTCCTAGCAACACGACACTGCTGTGACGTGACAGTCAGTAGGTCGTGATTGTGCGGGAGAAGCTACGATTTTAATTGGCAGTTGAACGATTGGTCGGTACCTGTTACCATGGCACTCCTCTTCCAAACTAACGCAAAGAAGGTTTGTTATTTTCGCAAAAATACGTTTTTAAAGCAGGACTTAAATCTGCAGTTTCTTTTCATCTTATAATTTTGGACCTATGTTTATTGCTCAGTTAACTTTTAATTTGTTAGGTCGGTAAACAAAATACGTTACGATTTATTGCAAACCAAAGTTACGGTAGACTGAGCACATCAAAATAGTCGTTTCACGATGGCATGTGATGACTTTTTAAATCTTCGCGGAAACTTGATATGGACCTTGGCTCTGAAATGAGCAAATACATTTGGTTTTCGTCCTGGCTGCAAGCACTACAGATCAAGCTTTCACTCTTCAGCAAATTTTCGAGAAATCTTGGGAGCATGCCAAATATGTCCACACATGTTTTGTCCACCTCGAGAAAGCATATGACCAGGTCCCTCGAGAAAAGCCTTGGCGAGTGTTGCGGGAGTGCGCTGGTGGCGACTGCCTGTTACAGACCGACAAGTCACTGCATTCCTGTACAGAAGTTTGTGTCCGTGTCGGCGGAGTTAAATCACAACCGTTCATCGTTGGTGTTGGACTCCGACAAGGATGTGTGCTGTCGCCACTCCTCTTTAGCATACATGAATTAGATTTACAGTCACAGCCGAGTCGATGAGGGTGTTACTGTTGGAAGTTGCAGGATCAACCGTTTGCTTTTGCGGACGATTTGGTGCTGCTTGCATCTTCTCAGCAAGGGTCTTCAACATGTACTTGATCGGTTTTCTGCTGCGTGCGATCAAGCCGGAATGAAAATCAGCGCTAAAAAAACGAGGTGTCATGTCTCTCCAGAAACCCAAGGCAGTGTGTGCTGCAAGTGAGCTGCAGGTCGAGAAGTTCAAGTACCATGGGGGATTATTCACGAGTGACGGAAAAAGGAGCAAGGAAATTGATACACGGATTGGTAAAGCAAAAGCAGTCCTGCGTGAGCTTAATAGCTCTATGGTCACAAAACGGGAGCTTTCAAACAACGCAAAGCTGTCAGGTTTTAAACCGGTCTTTGTTCCGATCCTCATCTGTGGACATGAATCTTCGGTAATGACCGAAAGAATATTATCCAAAGTACAAGGGGCAGTGATGGGATTTTGCGAAGAGCTCACGACGTGACTCAGGAAAGACTGGCGAGGCAAGTCCTGCTGGCTACACCCACGGGAAAGCGGCCCAAAAGTCGACAAAGACTAGGTAACATGGTTACATCTCAGACCTTGTCTTGGTGTGGAGCCAGAAGAAACAGCTGAGATTGCTGAAAACCGTGAGGTAGGTCTCCAGGAATGCTTCCCCCGCGACCTTCCCCAGAGAAAAAGCGGATATGAAAATTAAAGAATGAACATTTAGAAAATGGAAAACATGTGAAGATGTAACGTAGGAAGTTTTCTAACGATTTTTTTGTTGCTGGTCAACAACGTTACTAAGCAAAAACTATCCGATCGGCTGTGTCCGAATGAGGAAATGCTGCTCCGTGGCTGTCTGATGAAGAAATGAATCACTTTTACAATCATTTCTTGTTTTCGATGAATCTGGCTTCAAAATAAGGGTGTGTTCTAAAACTTGCATTTTCTTAGTTTTCAATTGAGCTACACTTTTCTTTTCCTTGGTCTGATCTTGCTAACATGTCTTACTTTCATTTCTCTTTTACTGGGGATCATCTTTCTTTCTAAACCTCGTTAAGGTCATGAACACAACAACATACTGAAGTTGTTAGGATTTCAACAAAATCATGGTGCTGTTGATGGTGTTCTTCTCTCCCCCTGATCATTCTTAATTTGTCAAGTATTTTTTTCCCCAGGTGAAAATCTGGTTTCAAAACCGGAGGTCAAAGTGCAAGAAACTGATGAAGCAGGGAATCCATGACAAAGACAACCCCATGATGTCACCAGGCAGTAACAGCTCAAACAACAACAACCAAGCCGGTTCACCATCATCAATTACGTCACCCATCATGACTTCAGTGCCACCGACATCATCCGACATGGAGACTCCAAGCACTGTGGCTCCCAACACAGAAGGGGTGTTGAGTTCAGACACGCATTCTTGGACACCCCCTGATGAAGACCAGGACTCCCCTCAACCTCAGCAAGAACCTCAGAGCAGAGGCATTGCCTCCCCACAGATCACGTCACCCTATCACATGATGACGTCAATGCACAATGCCGGTACGATGAAGACGGAAATTTCTTCTCCGCTTCCGGCAAACGGCAGTCCGGGGGGGATGTTACCCCAATACGGCCACCACAGCGTGTCACGTGACAATCCAGGCGGTTACATAAGCAGCGTGCATCAACCGACGAACACACTCCCCTCCCAACCAATGATGCAAGGAAACGGCTACTGGTATGAAACTGAGCCTATAGATGGACGTGGGTTGAGAGAAACAGCCTACTTGAAGTAAAACTTAATATATATTTTGCTCGAGTGAGTTTTTCACGGGAGGTTCGGGCAATCCCCTCCTGTGAGAGCAGCGTCTCAATTTGCACAACGACAAAAATCTCACAATGCAGGACATTGCATTCATCCTGACCATTCAGGGTGACAAGCCGTGCTATTCAGACGGTGCTTTGTACATACATTTTCGTATTTATCGCCTTTATATAGCGGCCGGGTACGCTATTCCTTCTTGATATGTTCTCCAAACACATATGCCGTAATTGCGTTTTAAAATCGTTCGTTTCACTACGAGTCCTTGTTGCGACCAGCACCTATTCAATGCTGGAAAACACATAACTTGTTTCCGGCCCGGTAATGACTCTGGCTTTTATATAGTTTTTCACATATTGTTGATGCTGTAATCTGAAGCAGCCGATGGAAGCACTGCTAAAAATCCATGTCTAAATCTTGATATGGAAAGACGCAGACACCAATTTGTAATTTCTGAGGAAAGATACGAAGTGCTTAATTATTTTTAAAATCTCTGCACCATAAACCATCAATTGTTCCAAAAACCGTTTCATTATTGATAAAGTAGCGAGAGATTCTTGCGCACTTGCTGGTATTTTGTTCGCGTTTTATTTTTGTTGTTTTGTATCGCATTGAACGCAGTGAACAAGTTTCATTTAGGAAATCTGAAGTGTAAGGTGTGATTGTGAAAAAGGTCTCATGTTGTTGTGCATAAGTGCGAAAAAATATCTGGCTTGAAATACTTTCACATACCAATGGCTACTGAAGTTGATAAAGTAAAAGCTCATCAAAATTTTGAGCAACATTCACAACGTGATTTCGGTTAGCTTTTGAAAAGTGCTGACTTCATTTTAGCGTTATTCAAAAAGCACAAGCAGCCTGGTATGTTAAACTAAACACGCATAAGGTTGCAGGTGTACAGTGGGACTTTTTACGGAAAATAATTAATATTTTTTCGTTCTTCTTGTGAAAGATGAAAATGGATGTCAAAAATAGAGAAATTTTGATGTGAACACGATGAGAAAGTCCCGGTTGTGGAATTAGGTGAAGCGTGACCGATGGCAATCATCGGCTGATCGAGATTCCCATCGAGAGTTAATTTGTTCATCGGTGGAGTNCCAATACTTCCCCTGCATCTTTTCCCCCCAATACTCCCCCTGCATCTTTTCCGTGGAAAAAAGGTGCAAAGCAGAAAAACCTCCATTTTTTCTCGAGCGACGTAAAAACGTCGGCGCCATATTCCTTGTCCAGACGTTCGGCCTGGAATTTCACAAAGACCGCTCTTCATGGCTTGTGAGATGATCCTGAAAAAGATACCAATAATTGGTGTCACTTCCAGGGGTCATTCCGGTAGTTTGGGGTCGCCCTAAGTCCACCATTGATGGTGACTTAATGGTGATGAAAGCGAAGAGTTTACTTAACGCTTTAATCTTCCTGCTTGCGTAAACAGAATGACAAAATAAATCTTGGTTTAAGACTCAAGCCTCTACTCGGAAGCAATACATATCCTCAACTTTAGCGTTTTATGTTCGGCGTTACAATTTTTGACAAAAACTTAGCAATCTATGCATTTAATTAACGTGAACATGAAGTGTTCGCAAAACATCCAAATATTTTATGCAATGAAGGACTGCCTTCGTGTACACGTAGTTAATACAATGCTTTGCGGTTGTGTGTTCACTCGGGCAGAGGACTTTCTCATTTATTCTTTTTACAAAGAATTGGTTTTGTCGCTGGAAACACTGCTTTTTTTTCGCAGCTAATCTGTTTCACAAAATGTGCGAAAACGTTTTTTTTTGACTTCAGCTGTTATAGATTTTAATACAGGACTATAAACAGTATTTTGCGTTTCGGTCGGTTGTGGATGAAGATCTGGGGGGCCAAGAGTGGGGGGACTGTGCTTGCCGCCAATTACAATTGGTGCCCCCCAGACCTGCTGGCTTGCTGATAGTGGCCACTGCGCGGTTTTATGGTCCACCCCTCCAATCAAACCTAGCCCCGTTGTGTCTGAAGTACAAACGTTGGATTGGTTCCTAGCAAGTAAAAAATTAACTGGGACTTGACGTTCTTTCAAATTGTTGAAATGGAGTTGAGCGACATCAAAGACTTGAAGATGGTATTTTCAGATATCCCGGCCTTGTGTTCAGTGTTAATGGGTTGGTGCAAATGCAAGGAAAGGTCCACACGCTGTTCTGCCAATGCTTTCCGCCAACGCAGCATTCACTACAGAAATAGCTTCAGGCAGAGGTGGACACCCTTAGACCACTTGTGGTCCTCCAGCGAGAGCACAAAATGATTATAATGAACTTGCCTTTTATTTATGTTCAGACATGGATCAGAAAAGTTTATTTCTTCACAAGGTTTGGCTTAAATTTATCGAAAAGGAAAATTTGCTTGATCCCAACCTGACTGCCCAGTCACATTACGTATGAAACAAATTTGAAACTGTACACTTGTGCGAAGTGCAGATGATAAAATGTCGATAAGCGCATCGTTAATCCAGCGATCAATGTATTTCTGAGCTTGAGTTAGCCACCGTAGTCAATAATTTGTTTTCTTTATTTGCTTGCCTTAGACACATGATCGACATCACAGGGGTCATTCAAAGCACACAAAAATAAATGCTAAGACACAACACATGGCAAAGTTAGTAATACGTGTCACGTGATGCGCACACACGTGTCACGTGATACGCACACACAATACCGGAGAGGAACAAAAATTACAACAACGCACCAGTAACGACTGCTTTCGGTCATTTTCAAACAGAAGCGTTACGTAGGAGAACATTGGAGATTTATAAAAAACATCAGACAATCAAGTGAGAGGATAAAAAGGTTAGATGAAAATGGACATCATTGAAAGAAAGCATATAAATTGCTTGCAATCAAATGTTCTGACATAACAGATAACTTGATGTGGGCGAGCACATTCATTCCTTGGGATGTGATGGAAAATACGACATGAGTTGGTGTAGGAAGTTCGGAGTCACTAAACACTAAACTGTATGCCAGGCCCGTAACCAGCTTGGGACACCAGGCGGGGCAAAGTTTTTTTAAGAGGGTCCCAAATATTCTAAACTATGTCCAACACACTTTTCCAGGCAGGGGGGCGAAAAATTTTCACTGCTCCCCCCTAGTTACGGGCCTGATTGATGTATGCACTTGCAACACAGTCGGTAGGCATACTTTGGCATGCAATAAGCATGAAACAGAGTGCTAAACTGCAGGTGAGCACTGAGCAAAAGTGCCTCTGAGCTTATTTACTGCACAATAAAGTAATTTTATTTGCTTGTGAGTGTCTTTCCTGCCCTCCAGTGAGGCATGAAGTTACACACCAAGATATTTGACTTGATCAGCAAACTTAACACCTGCGTCATCCAGTAAACAATTGGTGTTCCCCACTATTTATATATTTAGGGGAAAATTACATCCACTGTTTTTTACAATTAAAGACAATTTCATGTTCAGCAACATAATCACAACAAATATTCAAAAGGTGTTGAACACCGCTAATGCTGGGACCAAACACACATATATCATCAGTAATAACAACATGCTAATACGCCAAAGACGGATTCGGAATCTTATCCTCTTATGATTTTGACCTCTTTAGCCGTTTTGCCTTCACTGACACGCAGAAAGTTTTTGCCTGGTTTCGATTGTCTGGTCTGTGACCTTTTTCTGTATATACAGCGGCAGCCTACTTGCGCACGGTTCAATTCAGTATAAAAGCGCCATCGATTCGGGATTTTTTGGTTGGAACAGATGAGTAACTGACAGCGGAACCCAATGGAAGTTACTTGTCATGAAAGGCCGATTCTCTTTGACGTTTAACACTTGGCACGTGACCTCTACCTGGAGCTATAAATATTGTTTGTTGATAGCTCAATAAGCTAAAGCATTTTCTAAAATTTCCGGAATTGGTAACAAACTTTAAACCTTTTTGTTCTCTACTACTGAAGTACTACTGAAGTAAAAACTAATGTTATCACTATAACTGAAGCCGGATCATATGTTATTTAGGTCCGAAAAATATCTAAAGTGCTAATACATACACACGATGCAGATGTGGACCCACTCATTCATAAGGGTAGCAGCAGGCAATTTTGTGAGGGAGCAAAGGATATTTTGCCCGAATTTCCCCAACTTTGCCGGAAATACTTTTATGCAACTAACTCTCCCCCCACAAAATTTTTATAGTTGCTGGTACATTAGACACTATAGTCAAAATTAATAACAAAAGCTTTTCCGGAAAAAAATGCGGAAAATCCCATATTTTGAAGTGAGTCAGTTACTCATCAAGCCCCACAAACTACAGCAGAAACTGTTTGTTCATTTTGTATATAAATAATGTGTTTTTTGTGGCATAAGACACTTTTATTTATACACTCAATAACAAACAAATATAATTTCATTAATATTGTTAAAAAAGTGTCGAAACATCTGTACCCGAATTTATTTGCGATTTTATCTCAAATTTTCGACAAATTAAAACATTTGGTGGTGCGCTTGAACCCCTTGTACCCCCCAGCTCCTGTGCCACTGCACTCATTCATAAACGACTCAGCTGACGAAACAGCTTTAGCTGAAGGTCGTGAAATGACTTAGATGCTGTGTATATTCACGTACCTTCAACATGTGTATATTCACGTACCTTCAACATGCCTTTTAATAAAAGTTTCCCAAGTGTCACAACAAAAAGTATTTCGGACCGTCCTTAAAGGCAGGCGAGCTGGTTGAAAAGTGAACTGCTGAAAAATAGCATGATCGCCACATGCGGCAGCAGCGAGCAGTGGCAAGTGCAGCTCCACTTCATGAACGACAGCGGATGTGACGTTCGGCAAAAAGCAACGGAAGTTTCAAGTCGATGATTTATAGTTTTTGTGGTGTACGAAGCCATGATAGGGAGAAATATGTTTTGGAATGCTATGAATGCTCTTAGCAAGACAATAACCTTGAAGGCGCATACGATTGCTAAATTACTTTGCAAACACCTGTTATTAAAGTCAATTATCTCTCGTTGCATTAACCAAAAATATATACGAAAATATGTATGTTTTAAATTGACCACACAACTACCGGGAAACTACCCAATACTTTGTATTTTTGGCATGCAAGCTTTTTGTTCTGCAACGATTGCTTTAAGCGCAGGGCCGGCGCAAACCATTCCAGCGCCCTAAGCGAGATCCATTTTCAGCGCCCCCCTCATAGTTTATGACAAGGGTCTCAAACTCAAATTGCTCCGAGGGTCATATGACGACTTACAAGGTAACCCGCGGGCCACATTATGACGCTGACGCAACAATAGCGGCACCCAGACTAAAGTTTACATCTTATATTCTGCGAAAGGTATTGTTGCAACCTCTCCGGTGGTGTTGCGTTGATTGTGTGATTCACCACGAAAGGGATGTGCGTGAAGAATAACACGATCATATGTGTAGCGCGAGCAAGCAATAGTAAGAGAGATTGCGAGCATGATCTCTATTGTTGCTTGCTGCCACGGTGCGAAGCTTTGCGCGCATGCCGCTCGGGATTTCCGATCGCAACAGTATCATCAATTAAAGGCAAATCATTTCTAGCCGTCTCTACGTTCGTATTAATCAATTCTAGCCGTGTAAGGAACTTGTTGACTATCTTGCTAAGCACTTTTGAACACCGGTGAATAAACTAGATAACGTAAATGTTATTCATTTCATTCATTTTCATGCCCGGTTTTCCTCTAGGGAGGGTCACGGGGCAACATCCCTATAGGAGGACTTGGAATACTTCACTGTCAACAGCAATTTCATATAGTTCTGGTGGCTCAACGCCAAGACCGGACCAAGCAAGGTCGGAGATGTAGTCACTCCACCTGGTCCTTGGACGACCTCTGGGCCGATTTCCCGGTGGGTTTAACCAGCAGGACTTGGCTCGCCAATCTTTCTTTGGGCATTCCGGATACATGGCAGAAGTAACGTGGCTTTGATCTCTCAGTTCGGAGAAGTAGCTCGACATTTAGCGCTCTGCGAATTTCACAGCTGCGCAGTTTGTCGCAAAGGGCCGCACCGGCCGGGGACATAACAAGGGGGGCAAAAATGCCCGGGCGCCGAAAAGTCCCGACCAAGTCGCAAGTGTTTTCTTCAATACAGTAAATTTGCTTCCGAAAGACCTCAGGTTCGAACATGGAAGCGCAAAACTTGTTTCTTGCCCCTCACCTCGGTACGCCCCTGGTTGTCACACCGTGGACTCTTCGCAAAAACTCCATCTCTGGCGCTTGCACCTGAGTTAATATTCTTTCGGTCATTACCCAAAAAGACCATAGGTGAGTATCGGAACAAAGACCGATTTAAAAACTGACAACTTTGCGGTGTTTGAAAGCTCTTGTTTTGTCACTGATTTGTTTTGTCTCTTGTTTTGTCTCTTGTTTTGTCGCTGTTTTGTCACTGACCACAGGGCGATAAAGCTCAGGCAGAACTGCGTTAGCCTCACTACTCCGTGTAGCAATTTCCTTGTTCCACCTTCCGTCACTCGTA
>JGI24159J19872_10000762_pt1 | contig 31627 bp, 21 predicted proteins | sample Ectturendosymbi4_FD_19872 | JGI IMG/M metagenome (IMG submission 19872) | reverse complement strand
TTGAGCTTGATATTTTACAAAAACTTTATTACCTGCGCAAAGGAGATTAATTGTTTTCGCATACTTTTGCTTGTTAATTTGTCGATTTAATGCAAATGCCACGGAATTAATTTGCATGCAGATTTCAAGGAACACTGTACATGGGTCAAAAGGTAATAATTAGGATTTGGTGGGAATTTCTGGGGTTATCGTCTGCATCCAGAAACCATCTCACCACTTTTTGCAGACCTTTCATCCACTACGCATGTTTACTATTGTGTTCCGCGATAGTTCACGTCATCGGAAACAATTGTCTTTGTTTTGTCTGCTGTGGCTGAGCAGCGCAAGTGCTGACCGCAGTGGCTACATTACCAGTTTCTGTAGCATGATGAAAACTGTTGCACGAGCTAAAAAACAGCAGTTGTTAAAGTAGAAGCATTCAGGCATTTGATAATGTCTCATCATGGAGAAAGGAAAACTAAAAATTTTCTGGACTTCTATACATAACAAAAAATCGAAAGTTTACTTGCGTACTTTATGTGCATTCTCAATTCTTGTGTAGTTTAGCAAGATTCGATCTTGCACACCTTGGTGTGCGTCAGACAGTTCAGCCGCACACTTTCTATTCTCGACTGCTCGTTTTCAACAAGGCATCAGCGCAGCCTCATTTTGCAGGTGTAAATTGTTCTGACGCAGTGATAATTGTGTTTTACTCCACTGTTTTAACGCGCATCGTGATATTTTTGCAGTTATGAACTGCTGTGTCGAAGCGTTGAGTGTATTTTCCTCCGATATCCTAACCTGGAGTGCTGATAGTTTACATTCAGTTCAATGACATAAATTAGGGGAAGTGCGTGTAGACGAATATGCGTATTATGTCAATAAACTTCGCCAAAACGTTGGTTTGGAAACATGAATATGACGTCAAATTGTGACGTGACAAACAGCTCACACCAAATAAAAATGAACACATGTGCCACTGAATGAAACCCCCCATGAAAATTTTCTGCGTACGCCACTGACCAGAAACGTTGACTATAGTTTTAGTCATCTTAATGCTTTTAGCACATTTACTGTTCATTTAGAAAAGAATCAATAGGCCAATCGTTCACACACAAAAGTTTAAACTGTTACAGTAGGGAGAACGAAATAACGTTTCAAGGTGTTTCTACATTCTGCTGGTTGTCAAGTAACTACTCACCACATGTGAGATAAGCAAGGAATCTATCTGCTGTTAGTACTCGGTGTATATGTGTGAGATCAAGTCTTGCTAGCACAATTTACTTTTGTTTCGACTCTCTAGTATCTCTTCTCACTCAGCATGGAGCCGCTTATTATTCGCTAGTGTAATATTATTTCGTTAAATTTCATAAATTATTTTTTCTTAGCATACATGAAACCAAACCGTATCAACTCGTTTGTTGGTCTCACTCGCCTAAATTAGAAACTCTTTCATTTTTTGTAAATGAACGTAATGTCGGAACGGCGATTGTTAGGTAAATGTATAATGAAGACTTTCACTTGTTAAGTAAGAACGCTAGTTCGCCGTCACTGCTCGGATGTAAATTATCGTCTTGGCAGTGGCGTAACTGACGGGGGNCAGAGGCGAATCGCCCACCTGGCAAGCTAAGTGTAAAAACCGGGCCCCCACTTACCTTTTATTTCGGTTTTGGTAGTCTTTTGATTTTCAGTATTTTTTTTGCATTTTTTCCGGCGATTTGGGGTTTTTCTGTAGCCATCGACATCCGGATTCACCATCATTTCCCAAGTTTTTTTCTGAGTGTTGGCTAGTGGGTCCCCTACAGTGGCCAGGGGCGATTGGGGCGATTGCCCCCCCTAAACCCTACGAAAGTAACTTTTTTCACCATAATTTGGTACAATTCGGAAACAGCATTCGCGATATAGAGCCATTTTGTCGTCCATTCTTTTGTCACAGCAATGTTGTGAAGTATACTTCANCTCTCTTACAGTAGCGAAACCGTTGAGTCTTGACTANTAANTATTACTGAAATCGCCCCCCCCTAACCTCACTGGCTAGATCCTCCCTTGACAGTGGCCAGTGGGCTCTTTTCAACTAAGTTTCCCCCTGGCGCAAACCTCTAGTTACGCCACTGCGCCTTGGAAGACTTTTCCATTGTTTAGGTTAAAGTAGTCATAAAATGCAGGTAAGCATGTTTAGTCTTTCACTAAAATAAAGCAAACGGCGCATAAGTAACTGCATTATTTTCCAGAAAAATGAATCATGGGGCTTAGCGATTTTGTCACTTGAGGCAGTTGAGGCCGTGCCATGCGTTGAAGTGCATTCTTGTTGGCCATGGCCGTGACCGCGGAGTCTCGTTTGGAGACGCTGCAAGTTTACAAACTGCTGCAATGCGTCCGACAAGAGGACACTGAGCAAATCACCAAACTATGCACTCAAGGAATTCCCATGTAAGTTTAACGCTGAGGTAGCAGGTGGGTCTTGCAGTGATCTCGCATGTTTTTTAAAAAAGAAGTATAATCTACCTGTATTTTCTGGATTTAGATGCTCATAGCCGATATGCACGGCATTAACCACAAACTTACGAACGTTAACTGAACATAAAAAAATATTAAAAGACACACAGTGCTGGTGGATGCCTCTAGTGTTCAGTAGTTCAAGCGTTCTGAGCTCCGACACGAGCTTTTTTGCAGTCCGTACGTCCGATATTTTGCGTGTTTGTTGCACATGCGGATAAGCCTCTGACTTCGTGCAGGTGTGCGCGCTTCTGCGAAAATGGCAAAATCATATTTTGCTGACAAGAAATCGGTATGCCTCACACTTTAGCGCAGGAAGTGAATCGTGCACATGTTTTGAATCAAGCATCGCTCTAATTTTAAAACTGTTCTCTTAGAGATGCAGCTTTGCGAAAAAGCCATCAACAACAATCATTGGGCTAATTTTGTTTGGACAACAATATCAACTAACAGAAAACCTTTTGCTTCAAAAGGTTAATTAACTACCGCGACCCGAAGCATGGCGAATGCGCTCTCCACCTCGCTGCCCAGACAAACAACGAATCAATGACGACATTTTTGCTGAAACTTGGAGCTTTCCCGAATGTGCAAGATTTCAAAGGTCAGCCATCTTTTTATAATGACAACTTCGACTTGGATTGCTGTAACTCACCGTTTTTAAATCAGCTGTAAAGCATAAAAACAACGCCGTGTGTACACTGTGCATAGTACTTCACTCACTTCACATTACAGTTGGATTTGTTTCGTAAGTTGTTTCAGATTACGCTAAACTGCCCTCCTTTAGGATGTGAAGAGCGTAATTTTATTTATTTTTTAATATTTTCGTACAACTGTAAAGTATACGATTGCCGTAAAAGTACATCCGCGCAACTTCAACGTTTTTACTTTTTCCGGTGCAAAGGATGCACGCCTTTGATGAAAGCTGCCGATTACGGCCACGACAAGACCGTGGAAATACTCGCCAAGTCTGGGGCGGACACCACAATCCGAGATAATGAAGGAAAAGGTGTGTTGTTCTGCTACGTCGTGTTTTTTTATTTGTTGATTCCATCAGGAGTAACAGTACGATTGCCAGTGAAACGTCATTATCAGGAAAACTGATGAGAGTAGAAATCGTGCGAGACAAAAGGGTTGCAGATTTTGTCGACTTGAGTGCAAAAGTCGTTGAGACTAACCTTTGTGTGACTTTTAAAACAGACAACTGCTCAGTTTGAGGCAGACGAGGCATTTATTTCTGCAGATGTGTTGTTCTACTGCCTGTCGGCTGCAACAAAAAGGCATAAGCGTTGTCTTGAAATTGTTTTATCTAACGGTGCGAATGTGAACAACGTTACCTTTGGCGGAAAACCCGTTCTTGTTTCGGCGTGCGAGACGGCGTCGGAGAATGAGATCATGTGCCTCATGCTGCTCGAAAAAGGGGCCAACCCGAATGCTTTTAACACGGTCAGTGCGACAGTGTTCCATTCACAAGCTGTTAACGATATAGAGATTATATTAGAATAAAAGTTGATGATACCTGTGTTGTACCTGATTTATACGCTCTGTTCAGGAACATAGTGATTGATTCCTTGCTGAAAAATGTGTTCATTTGAAAGCCAATATAGGGCAACGTTTTTTCCTTAGTTGCAAAATTGTTTCAAAAGAAATCAACCAAATAACGAAGTCGTATCAAGCCCATGCTGTTAATTTTAATGTTTGTTCAGAAAAAAAGCGTTTTGAAAAATTATGGTATGTGGCGCAGTGATTTCAATAAAAATGTGAGTTCTTTTAAATCTGCTTACAAAAATCACCAGGTAAACAAACAATTTGTCGAATTTTAAATATATGCATTTAGCTCACAGGCCGTTCTGCACTTTCGGAAGCTTGTGCATCGGGCAACGCAACTGTTGTGAAAGCTTTGCTCGCTCAGGGAGCAAACCCCAACGTCGTTGACAAAAGACGACGTGCGCCACTGCATTTCGCTGCTGAAAAAGGTTGCTTTGATGCCATCAAGGTACTTGCAGCTTAAAAAATCGCCAAAGCTTGAACGTTTACTATTTTTATTTTAAAATCCTTCTTATGAACACTCTACCTAATGGCTTCATGCTTGGATTGTATTCGTTATAGCTCGCTGTCGACATGCCGTTATTCACAAAATATCTTTAGTCGTTACTGTTTGCCCAGAATGGCTAGTCTGCAATTGCTAAAGTATTGTGAGATTCTTTTGTTAACTGCAGTAGTTTAAGATAGGAAGACGAGCAAAGTGACTTTATCTTTGACTTTGTACTTTCTCAAATGTTTCATCACCTGGGCGTTGGAGGCAGGAAAGGCGATCACCTTCTTCCATCCAAAAGTTTGGGAAAATCGAGCATATATTGAAAAATTGGGAAAAATATCTTGAGACATTTTAGGGGTACAAAATTTTTTACACTTTATTAAGTTTTTTTGTAAGCAGTCACGAGCAAAAAGCAAATGGTCACTTTCACTTTTTGAAAAATGCGTAAAGCAGTGATTCCTTTTTTGTTTTGTCGTGAGCCCCTCCCTTCTTGTAACGTTGCTTACGTTTTGTGCTTGACATGTAGATATTCTTTCCAGTTCTTCATACAATGCTTAAAATTCACTCTGGTTTGAATACATCATCATCAACGTATCACTCCTTGCAAGGTGTAACCCCACAATAGATTGTCAATTGCAACTACTTACGGTGTCAAGTACGTATTTCTACGTGCGTGCTTGCATGAACAAAGCGCCAAAGTACGTTGAGCTACGCACTTCAAATAACGTCGAGCTGTGTGGTGCCATGGTAGACATTTCTTCTATTGTCAAGTACAGTACGTAGATTTGCGTGTCAAGTCTATAGTTTCCTTTACTGTGCTTTGGAGCGGTTGCAAGTAGTTTCTAGTGCAAGAATAATTTTGAAACTTGGAAGAGAAAGCAGGATTATTTTGACCAGCAGATTGTTGAGAAAACTGAGTGTAGTCATCATTTGTTTGGTAGTGAGTTGTTACATAATTTTCTTATTGCAATATATACGAGTAGTTTCAAATACAGTAGTAGGATATGTAATATGCGTATCATGCGAATTTTCACGTTTGCTTTGATTTATCAAGTACCCCGAGTATCCACTTCTGTTAAAGAGAACCCCTCAAAATCTGTGTCTCAGGCTCCCAATTTCCTAGATCCACCGTTGTTATTTTCTGTTGATGTGTTGTATGGTTTGTATGCTATCAACAANTATGAAAACAAATAGCGTTTGAGCCAATAAAAGTCTTGATCAAGTGTGCGAAAGTTGATTGAAAACAGCAGATGATAATTGAAGTTGCACCTTGACACCGATGGGGAAAGTTTTCATTATAACTCTCGGAATTTATGCTAAGTCGCGGGTGCACGTTACCTTGGAAATCGCACTGCCTAAATCTGAAAAACAACATTTCAAACAGCACAGCGCGCAGTGAAATGTTTGCTCAGTGCCGGAGCAGAGCGCCACGAAAATCTTTTGACAACCGCTCGTGTTCGTCGAGAGATTTTCGGCCACATGACCTGTAGCTGCTGGGCAAACAAGCGCCAGTAACATGTCCACATGATGTACCTCGCAGCTTTGTTGTCACAGCGCAGCTTGCAAACATGAAACCAAAGTGATTGTATGTTTTCACAAGAGCACTGCTGGTTTTACCGAACTTTATGGTTTCTTGTTGCCGATGTACTTCATTACTTTTTCGTGTCTAATTGATGGTGGTGTTGGAAGAAATTCTACTGAAGCATGTTTTCTTATCTTCGTGGCTAATATTCATTTTGGATTGTTTACCGGTTATACTCCCGTGTTTTGAACTTTTGCTTGAAAGGAAGTGTGGAAATGGCACATGTGGGCATGTTTTTTGCAAATTGTGCGTCTATACAATTTACGAAATGTGACAAAAGTTAGAAAGCACTTTGCAACGAACCGTGATGTACTTTTGTAAACCGTGAAGAAAATATTAGTGAATTTCGCCGGCAGATATTTGATCTGGTTGGAAGCAGATCCTGATATTGTGCAGCACGTTTTACGTTCTCAAAGGAGGACATCAGAACTCCAACCGTTTAAGACAGCACTATGCTGATGTCTTTGGATTTCGCAATTAATCATCAGCTAATTTCTCATTGGATCAGGGTTGTTTTTTCAGTCTCTTGCTGCGCACGGTGCGGACTGCGCTGCCGTCGATGCAGATGGAAACAACGGCATGCACTTTGCTGCTGAGGGTGGTTTCGCCATGATATGCAAATTTCTGGCACAAAGAGGTAATGCTTGTATTATAAAGCATTGGACTATGTTTTATTTTATGCAGGCAGCTAAATTTCTTTCAACTATTTTTGGAAACCAGCTGCTCGCTGCCACTGCAAGCAGGCTATCTTGTGAAAGTCCAGATTTTTTTATCAACCTTCTTTTTTCCAGCTGAATACAGAGCCGGCCCTAGCAGGTGCGGGGCCCAATGCAAGACCTGGGCGCAGGGCCCCTCTGAGCAGTAATTTGATGACGTCATCGTGTTCAGTCAACCGTGTTACGATCGTGGTAGAGCGCAGATATGCAGTAAAGCACTAACACGAGAATTGAACACCTTTGCTAATGTCCGAGAGGAAATTCGCTAGTTCTGACGAGAGCGTTGTTCGCTAACAATGAAATTTATTTGGCGTTTCTTCTGAATTCTCATGCGCAAGGTGTATCTGGCAAAAGTGAACAGTCTACTCAAACATCGCGCGGGGCCCCAGAGGCGCGGGGCCCAATGCAGCTGCATCGGTTGCATCGGCTGAAGGCCGGTCCTGGCTGAATAGTATGTGATGATAGTGTTTAAAGCAATAGCTTAAACAATATTGCAATATTTTTGTTAAAAGTTTTTGCAAAGCCTCGATTTCAACTTAAGTAAAAAGCATCTGACTCGCAGGTTGCAATCCGAAACTGAAAAACAGCGGTGACTTCACTCCTCGCTTGCTCGCGAAAGAAAAAAGTTACAAAGAAGCTGGAAAGGAGATCAGAAAAGCCGAAAAGTTGTTTGCCAAGTATTCGAAACCCGGGATGAAGAACCCTAATGATCCGCAACTACTGAGGCTTTACGACTGGACATACGAAAAGTCTGAACGCATCAAAGACAGTTTGATGAAATCTGTAAGCAATAGAGCCTACGAGCTCTTTATCAAGACAAAATTGTGCTTAAGTTTGTGTCTGTCTGTGTTACTTGATTTTGCACCATTTTCATGTACGCATATTTTTGCACCTATATTTTCACTTTAGAAGTAATTATGGCGTTTTCATGATATCTCTGGGTTTTCACGCAGGTAACTCCACAAGAAAACGCTGATGGACCAATGAAGGGCAATTTTGTTTCTAGACAATCTTTCGACGATGTGATGAAGGAGCTAGGCGCTCCTATACCAGAAGAAATTAGGAAAAGACTACACGAAGTCAGGCACATATTTTGCCGCTAGTTAACTTAAAGTCTTTTTTCAATTTTCATAATACGACGTGAAGATGCGAGAGAACTTTTAGTCATCTTTACCGGCTTTCAGTTTCATTTGCCTTTTATTTTCAGGTTCACGACAAGGATAGAAAAGGAATAATTGAAATTGATGAATTTTTATCCGGGAAAAAGTATATTTCCAAGACGTGTCTCATGTCCGCATTTGAAGGCAAAAAGAAGAAAGGAAAAAAAGGAAAAAAGGGAGGGAAGAAAGGGAGGAAAGGAAAATTCAAGTTGCCCGTTCCCATTTGCACTGAAAAGGATGGTCCCAGAAGACCAGATGGTGGACCACCTCACAGATATGTGGAAGAGCAAATGCTTTGGACAGACACCAGCAGATTTAACAGGTTAGCAAAGTTCGAAACGAAAACCGTTTTTTTTTAAATGGTGGTTTTTATAGCTAAGAAAAAATGAAGGACATCTCTCTCTCTCTAAGTCCNTAGGTTTCGCCGAGTTTACGCGATGCTATACGCGTTTCAACCGATATTTTTAAACTGAGNCGCCTTTCTTCTAAAATGCAGGGATAAGCCACCGAAGCATCCTCTAGAAGACGATTCTGCGTGGTACATAAAAATGCCGGACAAGCAGTACATTGGAATCACCGAAGCTGCCAGACGCGGTGACATGGAAAGTTTGAAGAGAGCTTTTGAGGTAAACCCATTGACTATATGTATTTAGCGTCACGATGGAAACGGCATTTGAGATCTCCAATTACTTGTTCTCAACTGGCGTTGCACTAGAAAAAACAGAGTTTGTTATGGTTGATTTATGTTCGGGGATGTTTGGTTATTTTTTGCAAGGTGAAGATCCATTCGCTATTTCAAAGTAAATTTTTGCCAACAAGTTTCCTTTCACATTTTGCGCAAATCATCATATCTTTTTGCACCGTTTCGGCAAATGTGAATAATTCCAATGCTTCCACTGTTTTCGCAGACTGGAACAGAAGTCGATACTCGTGATAAATATTTCAAGACTCCATTAATGGCAGCGGCAGCGGAAGGAAACCTTAAGCTGACGAAGTATCTTCTTTTGAAAGGGTAAGTGCTGACTTCTTTAATCGCTCGACTTGGGGCAATATACAGCGAAAGTTTCTGAAAGAAGTTTTCGTGACTCTTGCTGCTTGACGACACGGGCTTGCGCGTGAGTAGTCTTTAGCGGAATAGTTTTCAAATCAGACAAACTACGTCGTTCGCCTCGAAAAAGCACTTAATTTCTGACAAGCCGAGCGCCAGTCTTTTCTCAGCTATATCTGTAGCTTCTGAAACATGTTGTGCGAAGTTATGACTCTATTCTCCGGTGTTCTTTTGATTCAGGGCAAGTGTTGAGGCTCGAGACAATTTCAAGTGGACGGCACTTCACCATGCGTGCCACTCCGGCCAACTTGACGTCGTGCAGGTGATGATGGCTGCTTCCGTTATGAACAATTCATCTGAAGCCTTGTTGAGTCCCTGATTTTCGTGTTGGCAAAGCTACCGGTGAAACCTACCGTTTCTATTGGGCGGGAAGTTCGCATGAAAAAAATTAAGTCATTTTTAGCGGAATAGTTTTCAAATCAGACAAACTACGTCGTTCTTCGCGCATAACCTGCAACGCATATCGGACGAGGATCCCGTTTTTTTTCTGGCAGATGTAGCATAGTGCAGTCCAAATTAAAGCAGTTACACGTTAGTTTTTGCACAAAAATGAAACTTTTAATGTCTCCTTTGCTTCTATCAAGGCTCTTATGCATGCTGGATCTGATGGAAACGCAATGACCTGGAACGGAGCAACTCCCCTTATGCGCGCCATTGAAAGCTGCAAGCCTGACGTTGTCAAGTATTTGCTTGACTGCGGCGTGTCTGTAACGGCGCAAAACAAAAAAGGTATGGTTGTGAATTGTTTTGGTCTTGTGGAGGAATTTAGTTGATTACAGGCTCGATTCTGACAAATTGTGTATCCCAGGAAATCTGGCAAAATAGTTTTCGGCAAGCGTGTGCCGCAGTGGATATATATCAATCTGGTGCCAACATTTCAGCGCCTGGGTGTGTTTCGCACCTGAGGTATTTACGTTTACAAGCATCTTCGTTTGACGAACTACTACACCGCCTGTGCAGTAGCTGATGTGAGACAGAGCAAGATTACTGCGTCGTTGTGCGCTTTTTCGACAAAGCTTTTTTTAAGCTGACGTGAATGCAGGAACATTGTTGCGTAATGTTATTTGTGATGATTTGGATTTTCTATCTGCTTTGCATCAACAGCAACTATATACAGCAGAACGAATCGGAAAACTTAAAAAACTTGAAGCAAATGAATCATCAGTCGGGAAGTAACGAGCAAGTAGTTTATCAGCCTTCTTGCAGAACGTGCTATCAAAGTTCGCATTTTGATGATTCATCATCATAGCCAGGTTTTCTTCCAATACCACAGCGTTGCAAAATTTTCCAGAACAGCCTCAGCTGTTCATCAGCAATCAGCACCAAGCATCAGGTCATAGTTTACTCTTGGAAATAGGAAGTTAAATGTCGCAAGTAATCTGACCCTGGTTGGAGACCACGTTGCCCCGCCACAGTACGACGCCCAAGCTGTAATTTAATTTGAGAAAGCTTCTCACAATGGAATGCTCGCCATTGTTTCAAAAGAAACGGCCTTGCCTTACCCAAGGGTCATACTTGATTTGTGACTTTGTTTCCGGATATACCACTCGTGCTGCTTGAACTGGTGTCGCGATGCCACGTTTTGCTTCATGTTTTGCTATTTTTATCCACTGATCCAATAAGCAAATGCATTTGATTTAATTACATGTGCTGTTCAATTTGTACGGCGATCTTCAGTAGCACTGTATGGAAACTAACTTGGGACAGCCAAAAAACAACTAGCAAGCTTGATTAATAAGATAACTAAGCGGATTTTCTTAAAAAAGTACCTTGTGTCCTAAATTAGACCATTTATTCTTTCAGCGAAAAAATGTCTCTTAAACAAGTGTGTGGTGACGATTTTCTGAACAACGTATCCATGTCTAAGGATGATTTGCAATCTTAACCCAAAGGTCACAAAAGGTATTTTGCTGACAACCTCCACCAAATAATGTCGGCAGTGCCTTTAACCTCTGTCTGTCTGCATTGGGAACTATTTCGGTTAAGTAAAAAATACTGTTTGGATTAGTTCTTCACACAGACGCTGCTGTTACTATAGCAGGTCGATTGGAGTTTTCATTCTACGCCTAAGCTTCTAATCATTTCCAAACCATTTTCAATGGTCGAATGTAACATCGGAAGCCTAAGGTCCAGTCCAGTGGCTTATGTATCGGCGAATCAAAAAGGTCAAGTGACTTATCAGCCGCTCCACTGCTCTCGCGAAAACGTCATCAATAGCAAGCAAATATTGTATCGAATCTTAGAGGGACAAAAATGTTAACGGAATTCGGACCGGAAATGACAAACAAACCTTCAGCTTAAAACTCCAGCAATCAAGTTTCCTGTATACCGCTGTTATTTGAAAAACCTTGGGTAAAACCTGATTAACTTTTCAAAATGGATGAAAAAATAGAATTCTTTAAATACAAGTCAACTTGTTTTGGAAGTTTTAACCTACGTCAACAAACTTGAATTCTGTCCGTTACCTTTCACTTCAGAAATGTAATATTCATTTCAAACACACATGCTCCGCTAACTTCCACTTTTGTTGCTGCTCCCTCTTACATCAAGCAACGGTTGCCACACAACTTCAGGCCAAGCGCAGCCTTTCCGTCTTGCATCGATCAAAGAAAACATTTTCACTGGTAACAATAGAAGTGTGAAATGATCTCTGTCATAGAGCAATGTGAATGTCAGTTTAAAAGGTTGTGGGCCCTTTTTTTCCATCAAAGTTCGAAATTTGACACAATGCAATGATTTGGTTCAACTTCGATTCAGGTGACCGGCTGGGTTTGAGTTGATAACGCTCAGTTATTTTCACGTACAAACATACTTTAGCCAATTAAGAAAAACATATTACCTCAACATGGCATCAACTAAACTTTCTTTGCGGTTGTAGCACGGTTGTGAAATAGTGTGATATTGCCTGTCCTGGAGCACTACTTATATCCAAATTCAAAATTTTTCAAAAAGTGGGTCTTAGCCACATTGGTGAATTTTTTAACAAACGACTGAATCTTTTAAGAGGTAACTAAAAAATTCTCGGGCCTAAAACAACACTTGCTTTCTCAATCAAAGATAGTGCAAAGTTCCAGCTGATTTTGGGATTATTTTGAGGCGGGGATAAAAGTCCTCTACGTCTTGTAAATGCTTATGCTTAAGAAACTTTTTAGAAAAAGTGTGTAGAATATTTTCAGCAAAAAAGGCAGCTTTACAAACAAGATGCTTTACACAACTTTTTAGAACACAGTTTAGAAACGTTACTGCATTAAAGCGCATGAAACGCTTGAAATGTCTGTTTAATGAACGTATTCTAGTTTTTCAGGTTCTGTGACCTCAAAAAATATTTTTATGTCAATATTTTCATATCGTTTTACGTCCAGAAAAAACTGCTGTGGATGTGGCTCGAGACTGGGCAAATGGAGAAATATATCAAATGGTTAAAGAGAGGTATGACGCAGCTCCCAAGCCCAAGGTTGACAAGAAAGGAAAGAAAAAACCTCCGAAGCCCCCCAAACCTCTTACCATACCGCCAATACCTTTGGTAAGCTCGATATTCATTTCTCTTTGAACCTACTTGCGAAAATCAGTTGTTACAAAATATGGTTAATTTGCTGTGGAATATTTTTGCATTGAGCCACTGCTATTTTAATGCAACAGATATAAAAACATTTGCTGCTGGAGTGTTAGTGATTGCGTTTGTATCTTGAAGAGCGCATTATCCTGCGTGTAGCACAAATCAATTTTTCCATGTGAGTGCCCAAACCGAAACATTGGGAAGAAATTCGCAAGTAAATTAGCTGTGGTTTGAACTATGGTTGAAGCTACTTGTACATATTTTTTCATGAAATCCAAACAATGTCGCTGGTCAAACATGTGGTGATTCAGGTGCTTGGGCAGGTTTTGGCTAAAGGAAAAGATAAAAACGGGATCACATCAGCCGAAGAATGAAAACAAAAAAACATCATTACGAACGAATGAAAGGGGCACTTACTGCTGGGGGTGGCTCGGCACCACCAGCCCCATCCACTGATGACGACCTTGGGATGATTCTCCCCAAATGTCCAAAGGTTTTGATGTGGGTTAATAATCTTGTAATGCGCATGCTGGCAAAGCAAACTTGGTGTGGGAGCAAAGTTGTGGCCTCTTGATTTCCATTCACTTTTTAACTACAGATCAGTATCTTCTTGGTACAATACAATTTATCTACTTGCAGTTTTCTATATTTAGGAATTTATATTTATGAAGGATGCTCACAGGGCGGTTACTTAAACCACTTCATGTTTTCCAAAACTGGTTTCAAGCTTTTGTGATTTGTTAGGCAAATGTTATTCTACCTACAGGGTCATTTAACAGCATCCGGGACTTTAGTAGAGGCGGAGCCACCGCAGGCCCAGCAGCAAGCTACTGATGCTGGTGAGCTCTTACCAAATGAAGCAAGTCAGGTGTGTAGAATGAGTAAGAAGAATGTGAAATGTTTCATGAACTCCTTCGGCCAAAACATTGGTATATCCAGCTGTTTTTGATTCGTGGTAATTTATTATCCAGATTCGGTTTTGTGACTAGAGGAATAAAATTTTCTACCTTTAGATCCATTTTCTTTCTATATTTTTGAACTATTTCATAAGCTCTTAGCTGTATGTTAACCATTCACTGGGGAACTCAATGGCTAAAAATAGAATTTCCTGGAATATGCACTGAGGGAATATTGTTAAGCGATGAAAAGTAAATCACAGTTGTGAAAATTATGGTTGTGGTGTTTGTGTTAAAGGCAGATGGCATAAATATACAATTATACGTTGCAGCACCACATTCTGTCAGAAGATAACAATACCAAGATAATAGGAAAAAAAACAAAATAAATTCAAATTATTTTGCTGAAATATAGCTCGAATGAACCAAGTGCAGTTGTACTGTTTGTTGATCGCAATGCCTATCCACCGCGATATATGATTCACAACAGATTCAACGATAATCGTGACTGTATGTGCCAATAAATCCATATGAGAAATGAAGGCTTGTGTTGCTTAATTACTTGCCTGTGACTGATTGATAAACTTTTTCGCATGATCGCTGAACATTTGGAAACCTATTTGTTTAGCATTAATTCTGAGGAAACAACGTGATGCAAGGTTCTACATTTGTGAAACTACAAAATCTATCTTATCATTACCATTTTGTTGGATACATTTGGAGGGAGCAAGATAAAATGGAGTGTTTGAAGATCCACTTTGTCTTTGAAAATATCACGCAAAAACTTTGACTGCTTGGTGTTTTTTTACCAGGAAAACGTCGAACCATTTGAAGTCACCACGCCGAAAGTTCCAGACTTGGAGCAATCGTCTCCCAGGAAAAAAGTTAAGGCCGTGGTTGCCGCTGCAGATGAAATATCCTCCGGGGCCACAGCTAAACAAGATATTGCATACACGCCTCGAAAGGTTGGATGGCTTAATGAAGACGTGTGTAGTTTCAAAGATGATTTCTTTGAAACTTGCGAGCAATTTTTACTCTGCATAGATTTACGAAACACGGAGTCACTGTAATATTTTTGCTTACGTACGACAAGTATGAAACAAAGTCCACCTTTATTTGCGCAACCTGTAATATGTGTTGCGACATTGCGAGCACCTCAGATATGTTCTTGAATAGACTTCGAACCCGTAGCAAACACGTTATAGGCTATGTGGAGTGTGGACGGTCTCCAGCGGGGGGGACTTGCCACTCTGTTTACCTTGCGGCGCGGATGCCTCCGTATCAGCGGAGCTTAGTGGTACTACATGTTTCGTGGTTAGCTTAGTGGTCACGAACAAAGCAAAAGTATCTTAATCATTGCGCTGATATTAAATTCGTGTGCACTATAGCACTTTAGCTAATACTGATATCAGAGGGCACTATTTTTTATTGAGAAATTAACACAACTTCCACGTAGGCCTGCAACTAAAGAAAATGACCCGGATTGAACGACCTCAAACACTTTTCTATCTTTTTTCAAATAAGAAAATTTTCCGATAAAGTCTAATGCTACCTACTTAATATGAGAAATACATATGGTTATGTTTAAGATTACAGTGACCGATTCTTTACCGAAAAAGGGCTCGTTTCTAAAGAGCTTTTTGCATAAGTAATTTGGTTGAGGTCAAAATCACAAAGCAGGCCTTGACAATATTTCCTAGCGTTATACTGTACGGTACATCTCAAAACTGCAGGATTTTTTTACCACGGTATAACTTTCTTTAAGACAAGATTAAGCTTCAAGCTGTGTAACTCGGTCGAAATGTAAAAATAGTTCGAAAACAATGAAACGTGTGACACAAATTATTTCAATTTTGCTGTTCAACACGTTTGACCGGTATTCACTGTTTCTGACACTTTTTGTAATCAGTTTTATAAAACTTTGACCTAAAACATGGCACTGCGTCTACAGCACCAATCAAAAGACAAGAATTTGAACCGTATGACAAAGTAGAATAAAACGTTTTTTTGTTCTGCAATCGCACGCAATAGCTTGGAGTCATGGGTGGCGGAACCTTTTTCAAAGAGGGGTGGCACAAGTGCAAGTCAAAAAAAGTATAGACAAATATTGTGGTATGAATTAGCAATTGTGACGTCACATGCATTGAAATGAGACGTCATTAATTTTTGTCAGCATGTTTAAACAATTTTATGCAATGTTTCATGAGCCCTCAAAGACCTCTCTCTACTGTGCATCCTACTATCTACGCTACACTTGAGCACATAAATGCAACCAGTTGTTCGTAATCTTACATGAAATTCATTCACAAGGAAGTACAAATGCAACATGCACAAAGCTAAGAGAACGTTTTAGTACGTCATCAGATAGGAGTAAGCAGGGGTGCAGCGGGGCGGAACGCGTGGGAACGGTATTCCCACACCTTTTTCACGTTTGTTTTAAAATGGCTTTGAAGCTGTTTCAAAACGGCTGTTTTTTGGATGCGTTTCCACACCTTTTTTGTTAGCACTACATCCCTGGGGGTGAGAGGGGCTTTGTTGCCAGATTCACTTTCAGATTGTACACCATATGAAGGTCAAAATTACACTATTTCAGACAAAATCACACCACCATGAAAACGTATCTGTGAACCACCTGAAATTCAAGTAGGCTGTTACAGGGGTGACTCAAGGTGAGCAGCGTCACTCGGGCCCATCACGCGAGTTATGCTGACTGATTGCCGGAGTCGTCAACAGCGGGGGGGCCAGTGGTGTCCGGCCCCCCATTTAAATTCCGTGAACTCCCATTTCATCTTTGGTGCCACGGTTGCTGCATACATCCAATATTATATTTAAAAAATGTGACCCCTCTTTGTGATTGTTGGCCCTCCTGCTGCAAAACCCTGGCGATGGGCCTGTTGATTGCACCCTTTCGATGCTTACGTCACTGAAAGTTCCATTTGCTTTCATTCTGGCTGGCACTATCTTTGCTCTGTGACATTAGTTACGTAACAGTAAATGAGAAGTTCTCATGATAACTTCTCCATTGTTGAGTAATGTACGTCACAGAGCAATGATATCTTCAGTTACTCCTCTGCGTACTAGGCTCATCCAAATTAGCCCGAGTTACTGGACAATGTTTCGTTCGTTTGAAATTATTCTCGAAATGGGAGCTGTCCATTGGATTGGATTTCAAATCCAATGCTCTATATCAGGGGTGGGTATACTTGTTCAGTAGAAGAGTTTTTTGCAGAAAACCAAAAACACCAGCGAGCCGCAAATTCCGTTTGTAGCGCCAATACAAATACAGTTCGGTAAAGAATGGAAGTTTTACAGAAAATGTTTTATACAAAAAACTCCATCAAATCTCCCTAAACTCCCTGGACAGTGGTATTGATAAGGCCCAATGAAAAGAGCCCGAGTTAACAACGTGGTGAATTGGGACCGTGGGACAAATATACAAAACAAGCAAGCTCGCTTTCTCTAATATAAATCGTAATCGAAGACTCGGGCTAAGCCTGTGTAGCAAGTTGTCTGCAGAGGATGCCAATTGTGTTGCAGTGCAAAAATAAAATATAACTATTTGGTGTTGCTAATGCAAGAACAAAAACACAGCTAAATTGTTCTGTTAAATATTTCATTTTGCGTATAAGCTACAGCAAAATTTTACTATTTAGAATGGTGTTAAAATAAAACGCTTGTGATTGCACCAAATTACAAGAATCTGTCGGTGAAGTGGCACCACACAGCGGTGTGTTCTGCCAAATATTTACGAAATCCTGCCAGCTTCACTGCCAAATGACAAATAGTGTATTACAAATAATATTGCCAAAATTCTGCAAAATTGTTCATCAAAGTTTGAACGATTTACTTTAACAACGGACCCAATCCTAATTGTGTTAGCCTACTCAAACTTATTTAGTAAAATTCGAGATTTAAAAGTGGTGGGGCCAGGCCCCCTAGAAAAAAAAGTGGGGGGCCTAGGCCCATGCGGCCCCCCCCGGTTCCGCCATCTATGCTTGGAGTTCAATATCAGCAACATTTTCCAATCAATACAATTGGTAGGTCTATGTGTTTTAGAACTTCGCAACAAATTAATGCATTTTAGCCACCAACACAATCATAAATTTCTTTAACTCAAGATTTCTTGCGTACCTTATCAACTTTTAGCAACCAAGCTAATTTCTAAGGAAAAATTTCTCTTTAATTTGACTGTCTCTCAAGCGAACGTAGTTCGACTTCTCTAAAGCGGGTTGGACCAACCACATTAAATTGCACACTGGCTACGTTGCGTAACTGGTTGCAACCACTCGTTGTTTTGTGAATATCACATCTAAGCATGTTTTGCGATCACTGTCTGTTTGTAACTCAAGTCACAAAAGAGGTTCTTCGCATTAACACAACAATAACCCTCTTCATTGTCCCCAACAATGACATGAGGAAAATCAGGACCTTTTGAAGAGAATTTACACCAATTCACATTCGCACCGTTTTAAGAAAATTATCCATTTACGAAAAATACCATTTATCCGCCCGATTTTCAAGTTACAGTGGTAATGTTTCTTCGATTCCATTTAGAAATGGCCACGCCATCGAAGAGGCATTGAGAGTACCACAAAAATTGTAGGCCTATAATTTCCGATTATTTTAGTGCCTATGTAGTGCAGATTATAAAAATTGTTTGATTAACATCTGAAAAATATCTTTTATTTTGATTTTTTCATGAAGATGTGGAATCACCAGCCAACCACAGAAGATTTGCTCGAAGAAAAGCAAGACAAGCGCGATCGATTCGGCTACGAAGTCGATTTCGATGATTTTGAAATGCCACTGAAGAAAAACATTACTGTGAAGATCCACGAATTTCAAACTCAAACTGCGTGAGTTTGTTCGACATTCACACAATTCTGTGTGCAGTTCAATAAACTGCGCCGGTTTCGTGCACGGAATTGCTTCAGCTCCTGAAAAGTTTTCTGTCGACCGCCTCATTATACTCCGCAGTTTTCAACGATGCACTTGTAGAGCTGGTATGATCGACAGCGGTCTTGGTGTGGAATACTGGATTTTAAAACGGGAATGAGCCGCATAGTAACAAACATCGACGTAGTTTCTGTCGTAGTGTAGCTCTTCTTTCTCGACCTTATGAAAAGCACGAGCATATCTTTCCGTTGTCTGCCACGTCCCACCTAGAAAAGTGGGTATTTGGTGCCGACTGCCACGAAATATCGGCTGGACTGCATTGGCGCTATTACTGCCCTGCGCACCTACTCCCTGTCGCTAGTATTTGCCTTCAACTATTCCATCCATTGCGTTGTTTATCACTATTGTGCATTTATTGTGAAGCGGTTCAGACTCCTTGTTCGCATCACGCTCTTCAGGTATTGCGTTGCTTTGCATGTGCCAACCGATAGATTGCGTATTGTAGTACCCCAGAATCGAAGCGCGACTTATATTGATCGAAGTACACGTGGCAGTATCTGGATGACTAGAATTATCTCGATCACAGTTCGTACTTACTCGATTAAATTGCACTATTGTCGGTGCTGAGTCGATACTCCCAGACATAGACTTCAAACAGATCTGTTTACACCTCAGCTTTCCGCTAAAGCTAAGCAGACCCAACAGAATAACATTTCACTTTGCTAAGCATAGAGAGCTCAATGAAATGAAAATCTTCAGGTTGACCAACAGCAAGCTGCAGCCAGGGCAGGATTCAGCTGACGCAAGACCCTAGACAACTCCACTTGTGAGGCCCCGTCTCCCATCGCTGCCAGTTAAGGAAAATGGAATTAATTTGCACAAAGCCGAAAATGGCCGTATGGACCCTCTCCAAGTGTCCTCAATAAAATTAAAAAGTTTAAATCCTCACTAGAGTGTCCTACGATCGTTGCGGTTGTTGATGCCAGCGCGCAAAAGCGTTCAATGACACGGAATTGGGGAGATCGTGCTTGGCTAACGGGAAGAGGATTTGTGATCTCCACAGGCGAACCAACAGGAAACATTACTGTTTTAAATATTTGACCAACACACAGCATAAGCCAACGTATTTCGTAAGTTTCACATGTAGTTTTTCCTATCTGTGCTCAACAGAAGCATCCAAAATATGCAATTTCCTGAAGCAAAACACGATGCACATATGTGTGGCGGCATGAAGGCGTTAAAGCAAAAGGGAGTGAGGTCCACGTTGTGACTCGCTTATCATGGCTGGGCACACATGTAAGTAATCATGAGCAAATGTTGCTCCTTTCAAAATACGTCAAGTAAAACGCACCCGAATGGTTGCAACTGCTATAGATTCACGATTCGCGCGTTTGTTAGACCTACACTTTCAGTCTGCAAAGAACCGAACGCAACGGAACATACAAGCGAAAGGACATTAGCAGGCCCGTAGCCACGAGTGGGCATTCGGGAGCATTGCCTCCCAAATTTTGTGCCCGGAAAAATTTGTTTTAAACATATAATAGAAACACAAATATTCCCCTCTTAAAATGCAGTTAACCCCAAACTTTAAAACCTGCCTACGGGCGTGGACATGAGGTTTAAAACCTTCCCTTATGTTGTCATTGAGATACGTGTAAATAAATAAAACGCTGCAATCATCTAATCTAGTAAGGCTGGACAATGTCTCGTAAGGCTGGACATGTCCAGTGGACATATCTAAATAATTAAGAAGCTTTTTCCTGACCGTCATAGCAAAATCATCTAGGAGCTCATTAAAATTTGTTTGCCTAAACTTGTTGCTTTCAATGCAGTGGTTGATTTGATGTGTTCGTGGTTGATGCAAAAAAACAAAAACAGTGTGGGTGTTAAATTGTTTACGGCATCCCCTTCGAGCCTTTTCCTCTTGCGCTTGCTAGCACCACCGTTCCCAAACATGTTTGAATGCGACCGAAATCTGAGTGAACATCTGGTGATTAAGCCTCAAACAGCGTATTTTAACCAGGCCCGTAGCCATAGGGGGCAGTGCCCATCCAAATTCCTCCCCCCAGAATTTGTTGTGGTCAGAAAAACTTGTTTTAAGCATATAATAAAAGTAGAAACCTTGCCCCCAAAACCTTAAAACCTGGCTACGGGCTTGATTCTAACATGAAAAAAATGATTGTATGGATGAATTTTGACCGTAAGTTTCTAAGATGAAAAGAAAAAAAGAATGTTGAAAACATATAATCAAGATTGGATCGCGATCCATACTTTGGGAACCAATGGATTAGAATCTGCAAGTAACGACACGTGTTGCAGTTCCAGTTTATCGCTCTATAAATTCCGCGTTGTCGCATTAGTCGATTGCAACATTTGTTGGCTCTGCAGCAGTTTCCACAAAAACGAGGTCCACTATATTAATAACAAAACTGAAAATGAAGGTTTTCCTGCATCATATTTACTCGGATATTTTTTTGAAAGAATGGTTATTTATTGACAGTTATAGGCCCATTATAAGCTACGACGAAATCTGCTTCCAAAACCTGCCGCAAAGCGACGTTGCTTTTGCTTCCATCAAGAGCAACAGACATGCTACAGTACAAATACTAAAACGTAGTTTTATCCCTACCTTAACTGATGAAAAACGGCATTGTTTTTAAATACTGTACTTGCGTAGAAAACAATCCAAGAAATCGATGTTAGCTCTCATGGCCAATATAACGGTCGTCTGATTGAGATGCATTTGTCATGATCAGCAGTTACATTTTCCCTCAGGCCCGTAGCCATGTTTTAAGGTTGGGGGGAAAGATACATTTTTAAGGAGGCAAAGTTTTTGGTTTTGTTATGTGCTCAGAACATGTTTTAAGCATATATTTGGGGGTTACTGTACCCGAATGCACCTTCCGTGGGTACTGGGCCTGTCTTCCTTGATAAATACATCTATCGGCGCTCAGCGATCTGGAAATTTTTCAGTAGTTTGAAGATAATTAAAATCGAAACAAATCACAACTAAATGTATGTCATGTACAAGCTAACAAAATTGCTCAGAAAAGAACTGTAAACCCAGTATTAATATTTGTTTCACCTTGACTTTAGTGATGTTTTATTCTTGATCAAATTTCCCAAAATAAACCAGTCTCTACAGAATAAATTAAGTTTCAGGGTCTGGCACGTTAAGCCAGTCGCTCTCACTAAGAAAGTAGGGCTATATGCATTGTTAGAATGTAAGCCTAAAACAGTGTACAGGGATTTTACCATGTTTTTATCGTAGGATACTGCTATCCTTATACGTAGCTCTTTATCTGCAGAAGGTCCGTAGACACGGGGGCATCGGGGACAGTGCTTCCCCAAATTTTGTTGTGCCCGGAAAAAATTATTTCAAACGTAATAAAAACAACAGTGCTTCCCCCCTAAAAATGTATTTTGCTTCCCCAAACCTGAAAACCCGGCTACGGGCCTGCTTAAGCCTACTCCGCCTAATGGTAAATCCGACCTTGGTCCTGCAGCCATCATACTGCTTCGACCTGAAATCCAAGCACACTGTTCTGGTTGTAACCACTTCGTGCAAAAAGATTGGCATCTGCTTCACAATACACTCCTACGTTTTTCCGCGATATGTATACATAAAAAACGCGGGTGGGTTTTACGCCAAAACGCATAAACATTCCTAACTTTAACAACTACTTGTTTCGCAATCAGCGAACTCGCGCGTCTTTGTGAAGACAGACACACTGCAAGTCTTACATAAACAGTTTAATTGCAATCGCATAGAATTACAGTACCTGAGTCCGCCCTCAATCAGCGAGCTGTAATAAAGAGCGTCTTTTCCCTGATGCCCAAACCGGAAATTAATTTTCTAAACGCCTGTTGAAGATTTACGCCACGCACCTATGCCGCCTCGTTTTCCAGTGCCGACTTTCTGCGTCTGTTGCTTAAATACAACTACCTCTACTTGCTGATTGGTGGCAGTTGATAATAGAGGAATAAAATAAATCGTGCAAGGCCATGGGAAAGTGGCGAAAGGTAGTCGACCAAACGCAATGACGACATTATTAGACAAACAAAAGATATTTTGTCACTCGACAAAAACGCTCAGCTTGATGATAGCCAGAAATGAAACCTGGACATTAATTCACAAAAGCTTTGCGATCGAAAAAAGCACACCTGGCAGTGAGGAAGACATGAGGTAAGTTCTGCGATGGCAGCGTTGCTGAACGGCCAAGACATCAAGCAGCTACTAAATGTTCTGCTCCGACACATCGACAACTTGCGCGCGTCAATCGACCGGCTCTCGCGACTTCCTGGGACGTTTTCCGCTCATTCCATATTCGACCGCGTACTCGCTAGCGTTCGGTCGCCTCCTCACGAAGTCAACCTGTGACTGCGCAGTCAGCAGCAGACCGGCCGCCTGCGCGTTCAGCTTCTTCCCGCTCGTCAAGATGTTCTTCAACGTTTTCATTTTCCAACTGCGCAGTCGAAGCTTCGTTTCTGGGGCGCTGCCGTCGAGCGCTTTGTTCGGACACTCGTCGGTTGTTGACGAACCGGGGGAGTGAAAACCGCAAAGGGAGAGCGGTGAGCCGAGACCCCTGCTCGAGCGACGACCAACCGTATCCTTCTTCGGGGTGTCAGCTTCGTCGCTGTCAGCGAAAGATTCCCTGACTTCAGCTGAGAAACGACCGATCGCCATCGTGAAGAAGCGTGCCCACCACGAATGCAGTATTGGCGTCGAGCTGCCTTCCTCCCACAAACATATGCCGTCGTAAAACCTGAGAAGACAAGCAGCTGCATGAGGTGAGGACCAAAACTTTGACCACGTTTCTTTTCTCCTTTTTTCACTATGACAATAAACTAATGCAGCAGTAAAAAGACGCTGTGACAATCCGCAGCTGGTTAGCCATCACTTGACGTAGCAAGATACCGAAGGAGTCGCACTCATTTTGCAACGTTCGCAATAGTTTCCCAAATATTCATTGAAAAACAAGTATGTTTCGCCTCTAGTTGAGAATTGGATGGTTGGAGTAGAATGTAAGGAAGGAAGCAAAGCGGCGTTTAGAAGCGAACGTCTTCAAAATTGCGACGCTAAAACAATGCTGACGCTTTCAAGTCAAACGACGAACTACGCTCGTTCTTTTGACAAATACACGCATTAACTGTTTAAAAAGAAATGCAGTCTTTAGCCTCTTTGCCATCTAAGTACACTGTTGCAGGTCGTTCATAATTCGATTAGCGCCATTTTGATTACTTGTAATCCTCTACTTTCCACACGCAATTACAATGTTCACTGCAAACCCAACTGACAGAAAAAAGTAATCATCCGCAAATCAGTAGTTAAATCAGAACACGAGGCGGATAGGTGAAACAAATTTAAGTTGTCAAAAGGCCCAATGCGATGTGCGCAATATTGCGCATTAGATTTTGAAATCCCTGCGATTCCATCAACAACGTCACATTGTTGCATTTTTGTACAAAGTGTTAAACACATGATACGCTGAAAACTGTGATTCACCTCACTACGTTTTCATAACACTCGTGATCACCGGATATCGTGGGATCGCTTTTCAGCGACTGCGGCAACAGCTCGTTTGCAATTTCTATCATTTCCTTGTAAACTTCTTCATCATCCTTCATGTAGTTATACCTGCGATCAGGTTTTTCACTAGGGTGAAACACGAAAATTTCCAACGATCACTTCCTTATCTTTATCCTTACTTATATACCTTGATACAGCCTGAGCTGCTTTAGCCCAAGACTTCAGTGCGTCCCTGTGTTGACCCGAACGCTGATAGAAACTTCCCTGACTGCAGTACGGGAACACATGACAGCCGTCATATATAGTTTCCACAGTCTGTACAGCCCTCATATGTATCGTTTCCACGGAAATGTCCTGCGTGTACTCAAGCGGAAACGTTTCCTGCATATCAGCGAATGTTGCGAGCGCCATGGGATACCTGGGATAAAAACAGACGTAAGCGAAACAGAATCTCGGGCACAAATGCGTTGGCCGTTTACGCAGACCCAAATGAAAACTGGCACCAGTCACTCACCGATCCAGATGTCCTGTTCTGTACATATCAAGTAGTAGTTTCTGTTGAATATACTGGAGTTCGTAGCTATCAGTGTACCCGTCAATGGAAGGGTTCAGGGAGAGTATGAGCGCAACATATTCCATCCAACGGTCGCAAACAACCGGCTTCCCTCCGTGGTAAAGCCAACTCTGTAACGTCAGTGACGCAGCTGGTATTGGTCAGTCGTACGCATGGTCACAAATGAAAACAAGCCTGTAGCCGGAAAGCGTAATAGGGAGGAGTCTTTTTATCTAGAACACGAGGCATGTTGTAGTGGAAAATTGCAAAAAAATGGCTATTTTTTTAAAACGAATTCTGCAAGCGCATGCACAACACTTGCTTCTGATGTCCCTCAATGCCAAAACATTTCTCCAACTGTTTGAAGTAAATGCATCGATTTCATGCAACTCAAAGAACCTTACACTGTGACATCTTGCGTTAATGATATAGTGTGTCAATGAATGCAATCTATTTCAATAGTGAAGCAGTTTCAATATTCCAACTACCTTCCACACAACTTCCGACAGACATCAAAATCCACATCTGGCATTTGCTACACTGTCCTTCGGTGGGAGCACCAGGGGGGTATAACATGCCAATCGATTTTATCTTGTAGCAGTTTCATGAAACTGCTTATGGTTCTAAGACCATATGCTAGCTTTAAGTTCATGTTAGGCTCCATGGAAGTTTTCCATTGTCATGTAATAAGTAATTGGAAATACCAACATAAAAATAATTGGCACTTCAAACCTGAAAACATGTAATAGTTAAAGATACCACAATAACATTTATGACAAAGCCAACCTGTGAAACATTTTCAATATCAATGGATGTTCCTCTTTTGTCTTCAGTGCTGTTACCATGCCATGTTGTCTCAACCATGCACTGAAAAAAACTACAGCCTAAATATAGTTTGAAACCTTGTGCTCTTAAGAACACGTGTTCATAAAATATCTACAAAATTTTGATGTGTTAAAAAAGACATTCTTTTATTTTTATACAGCTGTTAGAGCCAGGACAAAGTGTTATAAACTGGCTGCAGTGCTAGATACACAGTGGCATCAGTGATAGGTAATCTGACTGATGTAAATATTGAGCACTAATTAACATGCTGATAAAACAGTTTTACATTGGTAGTTAATGTTAGCAGTAATACTGATTAGAGTTACTTGACCTAGTCAAATAAGCCTCCGGAGTTAGCTGCTTGAATGTTGAGATGGGCAAAGAGAAGCACAGCTATACAAGCACAGAAAAACTATGTAAGATTAAACAAAATGTGCAAGCCCAACAAAACTGGCTGGCTCCTCTGAAGCACCTAGCAAAAGCAGGGATTTGCCATGTTATATGGTTTTTGGTCCACCTGTAATAATTAACATGATAAAATAGCAAAAAAATAAGAATGCAAGACATGGTACTGTTTTTGTAGCTTGAGGTCAGGTGCTATACTTTGCTGAATAGCAAACCATAGATGAGATGAACTAAACATTATGCCATGTTGTTGTAATCCTTTTCATGAAGATGTTTTGACACAAACATACCCCACAATTAAGAATTTTAAAAATAAGCAGTTCTACAAGTAAAACCATGTGCAGCAACAGTGTTATATGACAAAAGTGTATTGCTTTGAACATCGTTGGTTGACAAATAAGTGATTCTGCTTACACATCTGAAAAAACTTGCAAAAGTTTTACAAAACAATGTGCATGCATGCACTAGTGACAGAATAACTAAACATGATTAACCACTGCCACTTAACTGTAAGATCATCAAAGTTGTAAAACGCACAGATTCAATTTGTCTTAAAACCCACACCTGATACTCTTCTCCACAGACTGCCCAAGCATGATCACCACTGGCAACCAGGTGCACATCTGAGTATTTTAAAACTTGACATGCTGCGATGACTGCAAAGGCCAGACCAAAACAATCAAGCTGTTGACCTGAATGGAAATAATAGTTGACACTACAAACACTCAGCAGACTTGTTGAATCTCGAACTAATCATTTGTCTTTGTTAGATACAAACCACTTCAAGTTATGTCACATTGTATAATATGTGAATCTATATAAATGAATGATGGGGATGAGCTAGGGATTCCAGAATAGTTTGGTATTCTGGAAGAAGTTACAGAATAATTGAAATAATGTCACACTGCTTCATCATACATCATCATACGATCAATGAAATCGCAAGTTCATAGCTTGTTCTTATTGAAATGCAGAATGTACAGCATTTCTAATTTTTGTCTTGTCAAACACGATTAGTGCTTGCAAGTTCCAATAAAGAAGGTATTTTGTACAACACACAAGATCTTTCTGCCTGTGCAAATGAAAAAAAATGCAGTGCAATACTAGTTAGTAAGTACTTCTACACAATAACATGCCGAAAAATAAGACGCATCAGGGTTAGTTTTATTTGGTTATTATCATTTCAGTTTCACTGGCCCAATTATAGTGACATTTTGGATTCAAACATTTTAGGATTTAGATTCAAAAGATTCAGTAGTCTAAAATGCCGATCCTAATACCAGTTAAGATCTGGTCAGATACTCTTGTCAGAAAAGTCTATTGGCAGTCAGTGCTTTCGAACACTAACAAGGGAAATGACCTTTAGTGATTCCTTGACCACTTTCATGCTTGTAGGCAAGACAAAGACCTGAAATGAATCAAACAGACCTTAGCCTGGGGAAATGGGAAGATAAATGAAGGTAACATGCACAATGCAGCATGTATGTGCGAAATCAGCTATAACCAAACTGAATAACTTTGAGATTACTTTGAAAAACAGAAAACAACTGATATCTTGCCGTACAGTACCTTTCATAAAAATGTGGGATGTAAAGCATTTGAATAATGAAAACAGAACTCTAAACCATTTGCATGATGAAAACTAAACACTTTGATTGAAAAAAACAACAGCGAAATGGTGAAACGGAGTTGCCTTGTTTTAGTTGCTTCAAGAACACCACATCTTACCAGCAAATCAAAGCATGCCTGAACAGGCTGTGAAGTTAAAAGTTGTCCAAATATTGGACTTGGAAAACATGTATCACTAACTTTCTGATGTCTTGCACATATGTCTAGTGTTATTCTACATCCACACTCTTGCTAGCTTGCCAAATGTTTGGGCTGTGACATAGTTGGCCTTTTGCAGATTTGCAATGCTGCAGGATTTGTTGTCATACTTTCTGTTTGACTGCTAATAGTCAAAAATTTTACAGATGTTTTCAAAGCTTTCCCAGTTTAGCTGCAGACTTGAAGTACAAACTTTACCTCTATAAATTCTAACAACTTGTTTTGATATTCATTTCAAAACATCATTAAACAAACATGTGCTACTTCATGCAATGGTCACCAACAGTAAAACCAACTCACCAGTAAAGTAACTAAACAAGGACTGTATGTGAGGCTTGTCTTTGTGATATGACCTCAACAATCCACTCCATATCAGGTCACTTACACACTTGCAAAGTTTTTTTGTTGCACACCCAGACCTGGTCGTGAGTTTATCCAAACTCTTATCTATGTTTGCTTTTATCAATAACACAAAATGTTCATAAAGGCCTTGAACAATTTCAAATTCCAATGTGGGAAATTTTTCTATGACACTAGGAGCTACAAATGCATTTCTCTCTTCTGCTGATGTGTCATCAGTGACTACTTTTTCTGTTTTTATTAATGGTTGGATATCCGATGAAACAATCCGATTCAAGGTAAGTTCATGCTCAAGATATCCAAACAGGAGTGATAAAAAAGCCAAGTTAGGCTCAGAGTCAGTATTTGATGACAAATGAGACTCAATGCATGACAAGAACTTTTGAGCACTTGTAATAGGAAAATGTTGTTTTTCACCATCTAAAGCATTCATTACAAATAAAAGTTTAAGGAAACCTGGAAATAAAATGCTTCATTGAAAATTCATAGTATAATGTTTCATAGAGATGCACACAGCAGTGAATAAAATGAAAATTTGCCACAAGTTCAGGATGTGACAAAACTAGTTTGTTATGCTAAACCAATAAAAATAAAATATCTATCAGCCAGACTACCTGGTACAGAGGATTTAATATGTATTTCTCAATCTCTTAGAATATGCTTGATGCTTGCTTGGATAACACCAAAGACTTAAAAAATAATACTTAGAGCTTTCCTGCCTTATTTGTAATGTCAAAGAATGGGCGAAGAAGCCTGATACATTGATGTTGTAACCATGGGCTGAATTTCGTTGTAAAATGTGGGGGGACAGCTTGGTATGAAACCAATATATTCATCGGGTCAACGCATAAGTGAAGTTTTATAAATACAAATTCACAATCTTGTTTTTTAGAATTGTTTGAAAGCAACACTAATCTTACAAATGATTTACAAAATTATACACTTAAATTTGTTACTGGACATGGTACTACAATTCAGCATATCATCAGTATGCTAAACTTTGACAAACGTGCTGTGTGATCTGGTCACATATAACAGCATCTACTGCTACAAGTAAAAGTCATGAACTTTTCCAATAAGTGATGTCACTTTCAAGATTAGCCAACAATTGAGGTTTAACATCAAATTTTAGTAGATGAATTAATGCAAAAAGTGTCATTGTAAGAGTTATACTTGCATAAGGACATAAAAATATGTTTATGATCAAACAGAAATCAAAATGCACAACAGTTAGTTAACAAAAAAGTACCAACTTTCCCCCTGCATTAACAGGAAAAGAATGTCCAACAAAAGTAGTTATGTAAGCTACCTATAAAGCAAATGTTTTGCACTTGGATGAAAACATTGCTGCATTGTGGGTTTGTTCAACTTAGGTAAATCACGATTTACAAACCAATGTATTCAGTACAGGCATAAAGTTCCAATGTGTAAGAGTCACGGACTAAATATCTTTTGGATTGGTTGGTCACTATTATCATGATATTGCAAGAAATGAGGCTAAATGTATACGCTATCTTTAATTCCTAGGCAAGTCCCTAAGTTAAAGTTATGAGCTATAGGTCAATAAATACCTAAGTTAAATACTTCTCCAACATTTTGATTGAAATCCTGTTTACTAATGATTGAAGACAGTCTTTTGCAAAACTGCCCATTCTAAAACTAAGTCTTCACAATATTGCCGGTTTTTGTCTTCGGCAAAAACTTTGCAGACATTTGCCTNAAATTGNAACTTCATTATAAACTTGCGTCTNTAAATTTTACGCTGTCTGTTTTTTAATATGTGACAACCAATTTTATAGTTGAGCCAGTTATATTTCTGCATGACACAANGCATGGCTGTACTGTGGTCTCTCACGGTTTGATGACTTTTCATCATGCGACAATTTATCACTGACATTTAATCTCTAGATAGTTAACCACGCAGACAATTAATCACTTGCACGGTTCGGTGACATTTAATCATGTGACAATTAATCACTGACATTTAATCACTGGATAGTTGGTTAAAATGGTGTTAGTTACATCTGCATATCTTTTTCAAGTCTTTCATAAGTCCACAAGATTGGGTGACGACATTGAAAAAGTGCCTGCATTCTGTAATGTCCACCTCCAGCCAGTCCAGCTGCACACTTTCTGTACTTGACTGCTCGTATTGAATAAGACATATAGAGCAGCCTGATTTAGCAGTTGTAAAAGTGTGTTTTACTCACCTGTTTTAACATGCAGCCTGATATTTTTGTAGTTATGAACTGCTGTGGCATGGCGTTTAGTGTATTTGCCTCTGAAATCCAAACTTGGAGTGCTGATTGATAGTTTATATGCAGTGCAATGACACATAGATTAAGGGGAGTGCGTGTAGTAGAAGAATATGCATATTACGTCAACAAACTTTGCCAAAACGTTGGTTGGGAAACAGGAATACAACGTCACAAACAAGTGCACACCAAACACCAATGAACACCATATGCCACTGAATGAAACCCCTCCCATGAAAAATTTCTATGTATGCCACTGGATGAAGGAACCATAGCTAAAGCAGGTAAGCACCGAAGAGCCAATCTTTAATTATCATTCTTTTCGTAGTCTTCTTCCATAACAATTCTGGTAATTTTTTGCATAGCTGTCTTTGCACTTTGCATCAAATGAAATTATAGCACTTTGCATCAGATGAAATCAGCAGCCAAGAACTGTTGCATTTAGAAATGCTGATCTAAAAGTATTTATAGCTGCACTCTCAAAACCCACCAGTATTCTCTCAGAAAAAGCCTAAATAACCATTATTTTCACTTCATTCAACGTGCCATCATACACACACCCTGAATCTTATTGATATTCTGTAGTGTACAAGGCAGTAAAAGGCAGCAGGATTTATGCCACAAGCAAGTTCAAAATGTATTTTGTACAATTGAAAAACTACGTATTGTCACTGTGTACAAATGCGCATGTTTATCTAGACCTACCATGCATCCTGGTTTGGCCAAGACTGTCCCAGTTTAAACGTCTGTCCCGGTATCTCGTCCCAGTTAGCAAAATGTCCCAGAATTTCACTTCAGTGAAATTTTGAAAATGAACTCCAGCCTGATGAGGCATTGTTATGAAATAATTCTGCTCAATGACCATTTGTAAAATTGGGGGCTTATTGTTTCATCATTTACCAATGTCTTCAATGGAACTACAGCAACTGCTGCAGTTAGAAGCCATTTTGTATGCTTTGAGAAGACAGGATAACTTTCCGTTAGTTTTGAGTCATTTTATGAACGCAAGCTAGAACTTGACTTATTGCAGAGTAATAAGGCAGGCTAACAGTGCGGTACGAATTCTTTTCACAGATAAGCACTAATAAAAAGAGCTCAGGCCTTCGACCGCTTGTCAGGTTATTTCATTGATGGTCTTGAATTTTGTCCCGGTTTAACAAGCCGAAGAAATTACGGTAAGTCTATGTTTATCTGTCTAGTGATAAAGAGTCTACTGTAAGGGATTACATGTCTGGGTGCTTAATAATTGTCTGCATGATTAACTATCTAGTAATAAATTTCAGTGATTAATTGTCGCGTGTTCAAGTATGTACTTTCCACGATGGGTGTAAGCAAGGAATCGATCAGCAAATTTGTAATAGGAAATCGATTTAACGTAAAATTACGCATCCTCAGTCCTGAAAATTGCAAGCAAAGCTTACAGGTGAAAAGTTGAAAGGCTGAAGTAA
>JGI24159J19872_10000760_pt1 | contig 31655 bp, 7 predicted proteins | sample Ectturendosymbi4_FD_19872 | JGI IMG/M metagenome (IMG submission 19872) | reverse complement strand
TTCTAAAACCGTGTTGTATTCACGTAGACTACGCAACAGGACAATTTTTGTTGCGAGAAAAGGTTGGCGAAAATCTCTCTAATAATTCAAATTAGCAAAACTATTGATAATCAGATCGAAAAGCAATGAGAGTGTAACAAAAAAAACGTTTTCCAAACATTTAGGCGAAGTTAGCACTGTGTTGAAAGTAAACTAGGACAAAAGTGTTTTTCAAACAAAACACAGAGTTTTTTTAACATTTATTTGAACTTAAGATTAAATTCAAAGTCAACTTAAACAAACTGTTTTTCGAACTGCAAACGGTTGTTTTTCAAACATTAAACGAAGTTAGCAATAAAGGTAATCCTAATTTAAATATAAAAGTTTTTTAAAAGTTTTCTATATGTTCAAAAAAAAAACAAATGTAAACTTAGCATGCAAAAGTTGTTCTAACAATTTTGCATAACAATGCAAACTATAACTAAATGTTTCTTAAACTTTTTTATGCTATCTGGGGTGGGACGTGTTGGAGCGCAGGTATAACGATCAGCATGAGAACTGAGCATGTTTGATAACGTACGATAGTAATTAGAGGAAATTCACCGTTCATTCAAAAGATGTTTCCTTACTCTAGCATTGAACTGAGTTTCAGAATCTACCCGTCCGTGATAACATGCTGACTTGTAACTTTTCAGTGACTTACTATTGTAATTCATTGCTTTGCAGATTTTACGTTTTTACATTTTTATTATGTGGAACTGACGATGCTCATTTAAGCGAAATTAATATTCCCGTTTCAATTACTGTGGCCATATTTTTTTGGAAGACTTCTGTGAGCTTTCATGTGTAACGTTCATTCAAACGATAATTATTTGCTAACAATGAGATTTATAAGCCTTTCTACAATTCTCGTGCGCAAGGAGTATCTGGCAAAAATAAACAACCTGGCCGACCACCATGGCACGGGGCCCCCTGAGAAGCGGGGCCCAATGCAGTCGCATCGGTTGCATCGGCTTAAGGCCGGCCCTGAGTACAATACCTACACACGGAACCAACTTTGTTGGGCTTTTTCCTCGTCCACTGCTCAGTGACGGAGTCACGAGACTTCGCCGCGGTCTCGAGACGCAATGTGAGACCTGCTTTGATTGACGTACATGTACACAGGCATGCTCTCTTCATCTGTAAATTTACCTCAACTTGTTCTATGTGTGCTTGTTTGTTTTTTCTAACAATGCTTATTTGATTTCCATCTGTTGTTTTTCAACACTTTTCCAAAGTGATAAACGGGGTTGGTTGACTGGATGACTGCCATGATCTTTCATCATAGGCGTAGCCAGGGGCCCAGTGGGCCATGGCCCACCCCAAATTTATGGCATATCCAGTCATTTTGTGCTTTGAGAAGCGGTGTCTCAAATAAAATACTGTTTCTCGTCTAAAGTCAAACATTTTGCCCTCCCAAATTTTTGCCTCCCCCAAAAATTTTGGGCTGGCTACGCCACTGTCTTTCATGAATCCTAGACGACCAAGTGACACTCTCTGTTCAAAATGATCAGTTATTTAGCCATTGTGTTTTCATTTATTCTAATATTCACTAACAATTGGCTTCCTTATTGCGTTTGGCTCTTTGTATTGTTCTGCTTATTAGCTGAGTCATATGAAAGAGTAAATCGATCAATCAATAAACCTTGGCTCCTTCTCAGTCTCGTATACGAGATTTATAGTATGCAGGTCTTGAACCTATAGTATGCAGGTGCAGGTCTTGTAAATGATTTCTCTTGGCCGAGACACGATCTCGCATAGTACGCCAAGGACACCCTTACGATGCTGTACATATAGTGTGCAGATCTTGTTCTCAAGCTCTTTGCCTCATGACATTCTGTCCGTAAGAAAACATAAATATAACCCCGAATTTTGTGGAAGCTTTAGAAATGGGTGTGGACACCAGTTCTCTGGAAAAAAATATCCGTTTCCAAGTTTCACTCTCGAAGGTTCCGGCCCCGAGTCTCTGTTCGTTTTTTTAACCAAGTCTCTGTCCCGGAGGTTCAGGTCTTGGTTGCATCACTGTCAGTGTTGTATTAAATCTCGTAAAACAATATGAGCAAACAACAAAAAGAAAAATACTTACTTACGTTACGGCACAATGGCACCAACCATTTAGGTGCCTATAACGTTTTTCGCTCTGGTTGAAAAGAGAAACGGGCTCTGGGCGCCAACAACAAGAGCCAATTTTTGGCTCAAGATTTTAGTGGAAACTAGGCTATAATACGAGTCGTTAAAGCCTTTGATTGGCCATCTAGCGTTTCTGGTTGGCGAGTTATGGCCAAAAAAACAGAATTTCGGTGAAAAATCAAAATTTTGGAGAAAGTATCCTTTTCTGTTTGATGTCCCCAACCAGACTTGAAAATTGGGTTGGGTCAAGCATGAGTTGTTTCACTCGGTGTCACTCGGACTTTCCTTATTCAATGGTTATGCCTCGGTAGCTTGATCGATTCTTGCTAGACCTGGCAAGCAAGCAAAGACCACGCTTTTGAGCAAATGACTTGTTCACAGAAACAGTGTTTCCGTCACCAACCAGTATCACATGCAGCACCTTCTCACCAACAACATGGAGCCTATACACTCGAAACTTTCACAGCACTAAAATTAAATTACTGATCATGTTTATGCTATTGTCAGAACAATCCTGCGGGCGATCCACGTGGTCCGCGCGGGCGACCTGGTGCCCGCGGGTACCATGTTGGTGACCCTTCCCTAAATACTCAACTAGCCCTTGAACTCATGTCAGCGATGTACTTGAAATGCGTTCTGCTAACATATCGCTGATGTACTAAAGAAATTTTCATAAATGTTTCATGCAGTAAAGCGATTGGATGTTTGGGTAAGTCTCCTCAACGTTTCGCTTCACTGTATAAATACAAGCGAAAATTGTTGTATACGAAATCTCGATATTGTCGCTGCGCAAGTTCTAGCAGTTCTCATATCAACTTTCTTCACGAGGCGGCGTATACTTTTTCAAGTGCTGCGTTATACTGTCACGAAATAAGCCTGTATAGACATGCGTCTAGAGGCGGAATGTGCGTTTGTGTATCACTTTGTTTTGTGTACAGTGACCACAAAATACACGTCTCCTTGTCCAGCCTTTTTCGGAAAGCTTCCCGCTTGATGTCGCCAAGCACTCAGCATTATGGGAGGCAAATTGGGAAAACCAACAAATTGTTTCCGGCTTTTAAACGCTAATTGGTCGATGTTCTTTGCTTGTGCGGAGGTGAAATTGTAGACGAATTCATTTTAACGCGAAGCGCAATATTTCTCTAAACGCAATGGCTATTGCTTTGCGCTTTACAGCACTTGCCTTTACACACAAAACAGGAGACTCCGCTGATAATTGCAAATAACTTTGCATGTTACACCCAAAAATAGTATAATGAGAGCAGATTGTCAAATTTAGCCAAGGAGGATTTCCCGATAGCTTTCTGGTAACCGAGGTTCGCAGCATTTGCAAGGACGTTTGCTCTTGAAAGTCAACGAAGTCGGCATGTTTTCATTCACGCGTAAATATTGCCTGTGTATATAAAAAAGAGGCTTAGACAATGTTGCAACTAAAATAAAGACTTTACTAAATGATTTGTTTGCTCACCTAATTGTAAAGGAATTAAGAAACTGAGCTCAACTGATGCAGAAGAGACTAAGTGACACATGGTCTACTATGGCCGAGTAACTTTTCCCAAAATCCAGCAAAAACGCGTTTTGATCAAAGCGTACTCGTCATCTTGGAAATTATCCAAGGACTGTTAATCAAATTTGCCACTCATGGAATTTTATCCAGCTGTTTCTCATTCCTACCCGAGCTCGTAGTTTATTCAAATCTTAATTTTGCCAAAAAGAGATCTTTTGGGAGTTGTTGATACCAAAACCGTTTCTTCATTACCTGTCATAACAGCAAACACAGTAATATACTTTTTTTGCCATTTCGCTCTGAAATATGAGGTTCATTAACCAGCAATGTTTTTATTGAGGCAAAAGGGGAACTTTGAAGACAATAGAGGCATCAACGGGGAAAAGCAAACATTTACTTTCCATTGATATCTTAAACCACGGGTTCCCAACCTTTTTTACTTGTGCACCCCTAAAAAAATTTATTCTAATCTCCCATACCCTATCGTGTAGAAAGGAATTTAAATATTTTAATATGTAAAGAAAATCAAACAAATGGACAAGAAAGGATGACACAGATTGGCATTTGAATATACTCAACAAACAATAATCACTTGCTGAAATATGTAAAAAATAATAGAGTCAAAAGGTAGACTTCCAAAAGTTTGTTTGCAAATGTATTTCAGTCCAATGACTGTTTTGTTCCTGTTTCTTGCTTATGAGTTTAAACGTGGAACTATGTTGCTGATTGCAACACGCATGTTTGCCTGTGCATTCACGCGATTTCTAGATTTGCAAAGAAAACAAGAAAGCCGCAGGAGAGTAATAAATAGATCAATTTCCAGTCATTAAGACGGATGCTTCTCGCATATGAATGATGTTTCGCACCCCTGGTTGGGAACGATTGTCCTAAGCCATCGCATAGCCAGTCCAAAATGTAGGGACAATTTAAGGCCAAAACCATATATGAGACGAACCTCACCGATCGCCATCAGCATCGTTACTGTTTTGCGATATGAACATGTTCTTAGACTATAAGGAAAATAACGACCTGTTCTTTGTTTCATCAGTTGTTTTTACTTTATAGCTTTTTTCAGAACAGTTTTAAGTATATTCACAGGTAAAGAAATGGCAATCCTGGAGTTAAACACTAATTTCATTTTATTTCGTGCATGACACTGAATATTAAAGGCTTTGAATTAGAACGACTTCTTGCAGACCACATTCCGAACAACATTTGATATACAACTTTAATTTCAAATCGCAACTTCAAATCCCCTACGTTGCTTGTAAAGCGTTTTTTAAATTATTTGTGTTGCCAAACCTCAAGTATGCCAGTTTTTCACCAGTCTCGCAGACTTGTTGATCATTCATTCTTGTAATACGTCAAAACAAAATTCGTGCTGACCTTTGGCGTTTTGGTCAGAAAACAACCATCAAAGCTGAGGCCTAACGTCTTTTTCAAAAAATTTCGGACGAATGACCAAAACTTTTCGGCAACTACAATACTAACCTCGAGAAACACTGTGCCTAAAAATCCTGGCAGTAGTTACGAGGCATACACGAGCGAGCTAATTAAATAACCACGCTAAAACAATCCATCACGAGAACAACCAGGGGCACTTACAGACGAAAGTACCAGAAGTTATACAGGAAAACGTCATTGACAGCCTTGCTCAGCACAGCAACCGTTCACAGCGTTTGTTTTATTCTTTACACGCGTTGCTGTGACCCTAATTTATATTAATGGCTTAGTTTTCAGCACTCTTTTTTCTCGTATCAACATTTAGTTGTGAGTTTTTGGTTTTATCTTAGATGATATGTCAGTATTAAGCCATCGCTTTTTCTATAATCATGTTTTTTTCTCAAAAATTAGGCATTTTTATCAGTCTCGGAAACAGACAAATTCGGCGCAATATAATTGCAATTTGCCTGTGTGACTGGTAATGATAACATTTGCTCGAACTGTTAGGTGGATTCGAGAAAAACGTATAGATGATCTATCAACCAATTTTTTTAATTGGCTTTGTGTCAACAACCGCTGAGAATTGGGGCCCCAGCTGACGCGAGATCCCATTGCATATAGGGGGCCGAAAAGATAGATTGAAAACCTGCATTTCAGACCTTCATCCTTTCAAATTCAGGTTTAGAACCATATCTTTTACAGCCGGTTCCGCAGTTCACAACGGCTCTACGGTAAATGGTCAAAAAGACTTGTCTTGCTACGTTCTGGAAATTTCTTTTCATAAACGTTGTACCGCACTGTTATTTTCGTAGAAGCGGCACTGTACAGTGCATCGCTGATGTATTTTGGCTTTTGTTTTTTTTGTTTTGCTGAACTCAGCAGGGTCGGCATCGACGGTTTAGTGTCACTAGTAAAATGATAGTCTGCTGACGTGGAAGACAGTTGCTTTCGAAACGTCAAAGCATGTTTTCGTTTGATCAAAGTTTTTGCGATTTTATTTCTGCGCACATTTATTCTATTGTTCCAGATGTTCCAGAACTGGTCACATTTCACCATTTATTGCAATTATTGAATATGCAATCATTTAGAATCTATTTCAATAAGATTTCAGGACTGAGGATGCGTAGAGTTACGTGAAATCGATTTTCCTATCAAAACATTTGCTGGTTGATTCAACTTCGTTGCTTTTGTGGAGACTATATTTACTTGAAGAGAGATTTTTACAAGTCCGAATCATCCCCATGTCATCAAAGCACAGTCGGTTTGACTGCTTCCTCGAAAGCTTGCAGCAAACTTAGAGCTTTTAATTGTGAATTCGTGTAATTAAAGCGCAACTTTCGTCTACGCTGCTGTTGTGTAAATTAGCATTGACCACACTAAAAGTTGGGCGTCTGCGAGAGTAGTTTTCTCAGAAATTAACATTCCTGTTGCGCATGGCCAGACACGAAGAATAGGTATGTCCACAAAACTTCAAACTGACTTTTTCTCGACTTTTGTTTCAAAAGTGTTTTGTGCTGTTGCCACAACACTGCTAGGTAGAGCGCAAACCAGAACACAGCACAAGGACTTCGAACGTGGCAGTTGGGTTAAATGACCCATGAAGCATAACGCCGCAGACATCTTCTTGTCTCTTGTTTTTCAGTCTGGTCTTGCTGACGTTGTTATGACCACCAAAATCACTATCTGTAGAAAAGAAAGTAACAAAACTCACTCTTTAATGAAATTGCTAAAATCTGGAACCAGCAGAGGTGTTTTGCTAATGTGTGTGCTATGGTAAAATCTTAACCGACAGTTTCGTTGTAATGAAACAAAACGTTACCTTTTGAGCTAATGTGAAGGATATCTTCGAACCAGATGCAATTGAAAGACAGATACAGTATATGCTAATTATGATTACTCCTTCAATTCCAACCGAAAACAGAAGATGTGATGGCTACGACTTAAATTAATTTTACCGAGCAGGCACCTGGCTACAGGGTTATTGAGATGCGCCGCATCCAAATAAGTTTGCAACTGCGGAAGGCTTAACAAAGTATTTAATATTTCGCTGAGTTGGTAAAATCGTGAGTTGTACATTTTCAAACCTGTTTACGTACAAATTTCGCAAAAGTGGTTTTGAAAATTCGTTCAAATTATTCCAGTTTCTAAATCGATCAGAATGCCATTTTCCACTTTGAGGTATTCAGAACGTAAACGGAGTCTAAATCAAAGCCGAGAAAAAAATGAAAAACTAGAGCCCAACTAGAGTTGGGCTAAACACAAGTTTCAAAAGCACACATACCTTCTGTGGTCCTACTGGACTGTGCATATCCGAAGTAGACAAGGTCAACAAATTCATTGCTGATAAACCTCGAGAGAATTGTACCGATAGACATTAAATATATTACGTGTTTGGTTCCAGCATTAACAATCTTGAAGGCTTTCTGCATATTTTCTGCAACAACAATGCCGATAACGAAGTTTTTTTAACTGTAACAGGACAGTTGGTGCAAAAAATACGAACAGCCTGTATCGCCACATGTTTCTCTACTAGGTGGTGTGCGTGTTCAGTATGCTGAACAAGTCAAATATCTTGGAGTATCACTTCATGCCTCACAAAAGATGACAGTGACTTTCACATACAAGCGAATCATTTTATTGTGCTGCTGCAGCAAACAGGTCAGAGGCACCTATGCTCAATGCTCAACAGACAACTGCATTAAAAATACTTTGTTTTGTGCATGTTGCATGCCAGTCTATGCCTACCGATTGTGGTACAAGTACACCCAATGTAATGTTAAACGACTGCGCATAGCCTGTATACCAACGCCTATCACATTCGCACTACAATTACATCCCCAAAATATAAGTGTTCGTCAGAATCAAGTTATCTATTTCGCGAAACCATCCAGTGCCCTGATTTAAAAAAATTGTATGTGCGTCTTAATCTAACTTTTTCATCTGCTCATTTTGAATGTCTGATACTTTTTACAAGTCTTCATTTTTACTCTCTAGTAGAACGCTTCTGCTGCATGGCGACCGGCGAATGCTGTCGTGGTTGGTGTGTGTTTCAGTGCTTGTTTTTTTGTTTCTACTCAATATTGCCTGAGTTGAGCACCTCAGCTAAAATCTACCTTGTGATGTGGTATGGCTAAGCATTTTTGCACGTGTCTTGTTTTCCTTGATTGAACCATGGTATGGAACATGAATCTGGGTTAAATACTTAAATGAAAAAGAATAAATCCCAGTCACATTTGATTCATAACATTTGGTCATGTGCCTGGTGACAAACAATTATCACAATTGTGGACTACAAGTTTTAAAAGAAACACTTTCTTGGATTTCACATTTAAAAGATGCTTTTGTACATTTTATGGAACTTGTTTTGCGATATTTGTTTCTTATCCGGAAAACTTTGCGAGGACTGTATTTTAACGACCGATTATACCTGTGTGCACGTTTCTTTGGCAGGTTTGAATAGATTTATCTTACAGAGACATTTATCGCATCCTAGCGTATGTTTGAAAGACCTTTACAGCGAAAGAAATCAATCATTGAAAACGTAGACGAAGTTTTAAGAAGTTTTAAATTATCCTGGTAATCATGTTAAGTGATTGAAAAAGTGAAGTTACCCAAACACTTGTGTTCACCAATGCGGGAAAGCACCAATGTCACGTGATACGCAGTGGAATGTTGCAGCGCGTATGGTGAAGCGTGTCCTGCAAAAACAGCTCAAACAATGCAAGCGGTCATGTGGAAAAAGTCGACGCAAGGTTTTGTCGATAAGACTAAAATTTAAGCTTCAGCCGAAAAGCAAACGTTTTTCGCTTTTGAAAACCCATTTACTAAGTTTAGCAAAGTGTGAAGCGAAAGTTTGACCAGCATGCAGGTGGACGTCTGCGTCATAGTAACCGTCCAGAAATACATGGAAGACAAGATCTTCCAGGAGTTGAGCGTAAACAAGTTGGTTCGAGCAAGATGTCGACGACCTGGTGTTGCGCCATCGCTGAGCGAAGGACTCGATCATGCGCAGTCAGAACATTGAAAGTTTCATCAGTGGTTTGTGAAGAGCTGTCTGATTTAACCAACAGGAATTTACACATTAAAATTTATCGTTTGGTGAAAATACTTCAGGTCCTGAATATTTTATCGCCGCCCTTTCACTTCACTGGTCTAAAGGTTTTGTTTCGGCCATTTTGAATTCAGAAGGTTTAACCAAGCGTTCCCGGAGCGGTCATGCAGTGGTTGAGGCGAATAGACTAGTGAAAGTAATCTAAGACGAGATGTACCATTTTCTCACATTTTTTTACTGCAAGCTATTTATTTGTAACTTTATTTTAGTAAGATGTCAAATGAAAGTGACAGATACAAAGAGTGCTTTGACATTTAGATTAACTGCGATGTTTTATCCAGTCCATAACGCCTCTATCCAAACGAGCACATTAAGTGGTCGTGCATGCATAGACCAAACCCTGGGTTTCACAAGTCTGTTAAACAGCTTGATTTTAGAAATTACGACATAAAGTTTAGCTGGAAAAGACTCAAAAGTTTACTGAAATGGCTTCCTGATATAATTCAGATGAAGCAAGACGATCTCTATTTCGTAGAGTATATAAAAGCTGAGACATGCAGCGAGGTTCATTTTTTAGGAAATCCGTGTTAGTCAAACAACTGTCTGTTCAGGCAGTCACAGCGTTGTGATTGCGGTAATTAGTCTTTCTTGCACCAATAGCTTCTACTGTATTGCCACAGAAACGTTGATGGTTTGTCTTTCCGTTTTACAACTTTCCAAACACAATCAGAGCGTTTCTGGAAAATCAATCGACCATCTCAAATAATTCGAAATAATGTCACGGCGTTATTTCGAAATGTTTGATGTTTTGACCAGTGTCAGTTCGTAAGGCAAGCATTATGCAGAGTTCGCGCCTTTGGACTCAATTTTATCTTTTTAGTTGGCAAAGTGAAGGTGACAAAATTTGCCATCAGCGTGCTTGCCACACGCAAAATTACCGTTGACACAACTAGAAGTAAATGAAGTCATCGCAAAAACGTGTTTCGCTGACGACGCTCAATCAAGTGCTGTACTTGGAAACTGTTTTTCTCAGCGCTAAGTGGGGTCAAGTAAAATAATTAAACTGTGATTCAACTTATTTCACTATTCATAACGTTTGAGTCGTAAAATATCAGCGCGGTCGCCTGTTGAGCTTCACCAGATAATATGAGACTTCTTTCGCTGGACCTAACTTGAATCAGGTAACAGAATCAGAGAGTTTAAAGTTTTATCTCAACTCGTCATTTTCTGTTTGGGCAGCTAACTCCGAAAAGCCCTCTGTCACGACGGGCCTGCAAAGAATTTGTTGAAAGCTATATTTGTGAATATTTTATGTTTGTGCGCAAATAAACGCGAAATTCGTAATGGTTGTTTCAAATTGAATTAAAAAAATTGCAAAGCTTTTTTAAACTTTTACAGCGATTATCGCGGCAAAAAATGAGCGAAATAGCTGGTTGCACTTCACGGGCTCCTACAAACAAACATAGCTTTACCTTAGCTTTGAAAGTTGTTACATCGACGCAACAAGTTACTACGATACCGTTGCTATTATGGAAGTGGGATAACGCTTATCAAGGCTCGATAATTTTATCACTGAGTTGTGGTCAAGGGTGCATTGCCAAAAAAAGAAGGGGGAAACTGTTAATAAAAAGGAAGACATGCCGTACTACAGTCGTGATAGCTGAGAAGAAATTTTGCTGATAATGTCACTAAAATAAAAACATAAACAACATAAATGGCGTTTAACTTGGTGTCACACAAAAAAAGTGAAGAAACACCGTTCTCTTTCAAGAAATGGGTTTGACTTTTCCCTAAGTTCTCTCCCGGTTACTCCATTCATTTTGTCTTCACTTCTGGTGCAAGAAAAGTAATTTGCAAAGTTGTAATCATTTTGCTTCAAGGAACTGATAACTTCGTTGCACGCTGTTCATTCTTTTGCAGCTACAGGATAAGCGACGTCACACTAAACTTGTCTAATGGTGTCTGCGTTAAATGCTTAGCAATGGATACCAAGCTCATTGCCTTGGAAGCAGGCGTTGGTGTATGCACCATCGTAAGCACGTATGTTGTTATATCGCTGACGTGGTACTACTGCAAATCGCATTGTTCCACTGACCGGCCTCGATCTCGTCATGCACCGAATTTCACCCAAGGGAGCGGGAGAACCACTCACCAAGTGAGATACGGCCAGTCCCTTCACTGCGTGTCTAATGGAAGAACACAACTCTCATGCACAGGTGTGAATGGCCGTTTGGGCTACGGGGGCCGCGCAGTTTCCGTCAACCACAGCGCTAACGTCGCTGTCACAACAAACCATTCCGTCGCTTTACATCGCCTGTGTTTATCATCCGCGTGGCTGGTGCTGGCACACCATGCAATGGAACACATCGTGTTGGCTTTTGCTCTCAGCAATTTGTACGCCTGGGTGAGCTGCGAGATCCTCATTAGGCTGCAAATCGTTTTTTATTTGCTGCCACTGTCTCTACAGTACATTTTTCTGTGGCTTCGTCAGCGCGTGCTGTGCCTCAGCCCGGTTTTAACGCACAAAAGCTGGACCTGCAGCCTGTGGCTGGGATGGATTTTCATTGCGATCTTTTTTCTTAGCGAGGTTGGTTCCGTTGGATTGTTCATGATTAACGAGAAGTACGAACGAAACTTCACCAACAATGGCACAGAGAACGGGACTATGTCCTGCACGCGAGTGCCAACTAACCTCCTGCCGGATTATCTCCCCTGGGTTGTCACAGGAATATTGGCCTTTTTAAGTCAGATTATTTTTCTTTCGCTTTACATTCAACCGTTGTGCTGCAAGGCCGAAGCGATTAACGTCGCAGAAATGACTATGAATCGCCACCACAGCAGTAGTTTTTTCTCGCGAGTAAAACGAGTTTTTGTTGCGAGTGGCATTCTTGCAGCAACCGACCTTCTTGCATTAGCATGTTGCACGATATCCGAAGATTTGTACATATCATTGGTGATACTGGAATGTAACCTGTTGATCAATCAGGTATCGCTGGTCGCCTCATACTGGACTTGGAAAGCACGACTCTTCCCCTTGTGGGCGGCCAGGTTTCGGGAAGAGAATGGCCTTCAAAATGAAACTTTGAAACTTCAAATCCCTTCCGTAAGCAACGGCATCAGTTCGTCTAGCAGCCATATATCGTCCACTTCGACCATTCAAGAAGTGTGCACGGAATAGCAAGTGGTATGGAAAACCGTTGGTCACGCACGAGTCCACGTGTCGGTTTTGTATGATTGGTTCAGGAAAGTAGAGGAGGCGATTATGGAGTGTAGGGAAGGAATACTGATTTACAGTTTGCAAATGTCTATAGTAGGTGTTCGATTCTATTGGAAACCAGTGCTTTCAGTGACTGTCAATGCAGATCTTCCTGATTTAAGGGAGAAATCTTCCCCAAAGAGAAATACTGCTGGCAGAGTTGACATGAGTGAAAAAAGAAAAAGGATAGCATGTAGAATTAGATACGTGCTTCCTGTGTTGGAAAGGAAGCTGCTACAGCAGCAATGTTTTATGAAAAAAAAGTAACCGATGTTGCGCGAGGACATTTCTGCATTCATTTTAATCACTGTGATTTAATTTGCATTATTGGTTGTGATAATATTTGACGTTTGGTGAATGCTTTACATCGTGGTTATTCACCACAAGAACACCTGTCATTACGTTTTGGACCAAACAGTAAACAGATGACAGTGGCAAGCTTTTGAAACTAGCTAATGAATGAAATCACGAAAACTGTGTTTGCAAAATTTCTGGTTGGTGGCTTGTAGCTGGAAAAATAGATCTAATTATTAGTTTGTAAACTTTTTGTTGTCGAAAACTGTTCCCCGATAGGAGCGGATGCACCACGTGGGTTTGATTTTACTTTTTTTGGTAGAATAAGAATGTTTTAACGAATAAAAAAAAGCGATGTAAAGACATCTTTGTTTATTTTATGAAACGCTACTGTGAGTAAATCCGACACGTCTTGTGACACTGCTACTACACTAATCGTAACATGTTTTAAATTGACTTTCTGGCATGACTCTCACAACCCATACTAGCTCAGGTCGTGGAAATCATCGTTAAAGCTTTCTAGTTTGCGCTCCGGCCACTCAATACAAAAATTGCTTTTTGCGTGTCGCATCGCTTCTCTGCTGGGTAGCAACAACCATTGCTGGTCGCGATATTGTTATTACTGTCGAAAATTTGCAAATGACTCTGTGCTTTTCGAAGCAGTTACCCCGGACTGCGCTACTTGCCTTGCGCACCTTCTTGGCAAATGTCGAGATGAAACGTGTGAGATCTGGGCGCCCAGTGGTTGTGCTGTATTTGATTGCTTAGCGGCCCACAATTATCCAACTGCTTTATTTAAAGTTATCCGGATCTTAATTTTCTTAAATGCGATTGGAGTACGACGGCTGCAAGAACCGGATTAAAAAATTCTTTGGTTGATATCGTACCTACTCGCAGATTTACGCCGGAGCAACCAGTCACAATTTTGAAGCAAACGTTTACTCCAATTTTCCGTGGGTAAATAGTGCTGGTTGAATCAAAAATGTGCTTACTGTTCAGCGTTTATATCACAATTAATTTTTTCATTTTGTCGAGATGACTTCAAACTACAATTTTGTCAACAAAAAACGGCACCTGCACAAGCATTTGACAGTTGCAGATCTGTTGAAAACAGTAGCTTTCTAAACGCTGTGAACGCTGTACATGCACAAATCCTAAGCATAACAACTTTCTTAGACCAAAACGGAAGAGGCACAACTTAGTTTTGGAGAAGCTGCTTGCAGAATTGAAAATTCTATATCAAATGTGTTGCAGAACTTGGGCACTCTCATAGCCTTCTTAGGCTTCAAAAATGGTTAACCTGGCGAAATAAAAATCACAGCAATAATATGCAGTTAAAAATAAAACAGAAAACGCTACGTTATGACTGCAATTCATTGTTACGTTCTTGTGCTGCGACCGTCTAAATCAGCTTTTGCTAAAAGTCAATGTGCTGCTTTTCGCGAACAGATCCATGAGAGTTTTGACAGGTTCTTCAACGTTGTTGTAAATGCAGCATATTAACAGCAGCAATCTGTAAATGTAACAGTCTGTAATTGGCTGCTAACATCAAAACGCTGGTTTTAAATAGCCTTCCCTCAAACATTGTTACGTCATGTGGAGCAGCCGCGTATCGACACCATTCCATAAACCTAATGGCAATGCATTTGCCAGGTTTTAATTAAAAATTTGCCACACTGTCCTCACACTCTTTGGTACTCAACTTCGAAACATAGCTAAAAAATTTGACAACTCGCTCCGATTGTCTGTTATAATAGCAGCAGTACTTACTGAATGTACCAGATTTCTTCACAAGTGTTGATTTCACGGGTAACCAGCGTCCACAGCAGAAATACCATGGGTAATTTTCAAAAAGTCCAGTCGGTGCGGATTTTGCAAATCCACTTCTCTGAAAGAAGCTCGAAGGAAACTTGGTGCATTTCGATTGTCTTCACCCCTGTGCTGCCCGGTTAGGCCTATTATCACGCACGAATGCACGTGCAGACCATCACAAATTTCTGCAATTACTAACTGGTGCTCACCATCGAAATCTATTTTGCATAAATAGGTTTTCAGCGGAAGAAAGATTATCTCACCCGCAAATATCCCTGCAGAAGAACATCCAAATTAAAAGTGATGGTTTGCATTGAGTGTCTTTGGTGACATTTGATACCACCCCACAATCATTCAGTGAAATGCTGAGTGAATAAAGTCTGCTGTTGGATTTTCATGGTATAGCGGTCGCCCCTTTTACGATGTAGCCTACCTGCGCAGCTCATACGTGACCGTAACGACATCTTTCGGCGTCATTTGGCAAGTGAGCTTGTGTTCTTCGCAAGTAATGACTTTTGCTCCGCAAACGTTACGGACCAATAGCAAGCGAGCCACAGTCGCAGTGAAATGTTTTGCGGTGGATTACTTACTTTCTTGACGCATTGTTGACAAATGTCGACTTCAGTAAAAATCAGACAGCTGGCTACGCAATGTGAAGCTGCATTGTTTGTTGGTTGACATTTCCTTTAATAAATAGTAACTGCATCAGTTTCTGTTTACGCCATATCTGTGCACACTCCTCTGCAGTTGTAGATACCCATGTATTTGATTTTTGTCTGAAGACCAGAATTTAACGAAAATGATTTCCAATCTTTCCATATCAAGTTATATATTATTTTTCCAACTCAAGTTTGCGATTGCGAGAACGTGGTGTTTGGTTAAAAAATTTCTGGAATTCCTTAACGTCAAGAAAAAGTTTACCTCAGCTTGTGACGGAAATACTGGTGCTTAAACTTCTGTGTTTTCACACAAAAAGACGAAGAGCACAAACGTGTTTGCAGCAGAAAGCGTGTTTTTTTTTCACTGATTTTGATCTCGAGGGCGGAAGTTAGTCTGTGTTTGGTATCCTTAATTTTTATTTTTCACACAAGTTTTTGTTTATGTTCCAGAGTATAGGTTCCCAACCTGGGGTACATGTACCACTAGGGTACATTTGCCTATCTGAAGGAGTACATTGAGGTTAGCAATAGAAGGGAAAAATGTATTTATATGTTATTTATTTCCAAATATTTACACATACAACAGTGACTATTATTTTCAAAAATCATTGTATGCTTATTGTTTAATATATCTATGATTAATCATAACAAAATATTGGGGAAAAGTCGATCAAACGAGTATGGAACATGTTCCAGTTTGGTACGAACTTGCACTCGCCTCTTCTTCTGTAACGTTTAGGGGTACATGCTCAGCTGTCGAAATACTGAAGGGGTACACGGTCAGAGAAAAGTTTGGAACTAAAATCTAGAGAAAATCTGATTAGGTTTTTAGAAACGCATTTTACAGCGGTCAAACATAAAAGCTTCCAATACAAATTCAATAATAATTTTTTCAAGTCATATAAGCATTGCAACCAAAATAGCAAACACATTTTGTCCCTTAGTGAAAAGCGAAGCTGATCTCAAGATATTCGCACTGAAGTCGGGATAAATCCAGTGATTATGACGCACCTGCGAATGCACACTGATCAAGGGCAACCCATAAATCCGCTGGATCAAGTTTCGCTGATGACTAGGACCTATTCGCAAGTAAAGGTTGACCGCAAACCACCGTTAACCTAATCCTTCGGAAAATATAAAGTGTGTACAACTTTAAAGCAGAATCTCCTGAAGCTATGATCTATATCTAGACTCAGTTTTCAAATGTTTTGTCAGCTTTTTGGGGACAGGTGATGAACAACATTTTTCAAATTTCAGACAAATGAAAAAACAGCTTTAAATGATATTTCCAAAAGTCATCCATTACGGAAAGTTTCATCAAGGTAATGCATATTGCACTTCTGCAGGATATTATTGTTTTGTAATGGGACAAATTTTCCCTATGACATTCCAGGAGGTATCTTTGGGGACTTTAATGAGAGCATCAATAACTCATAGGTCAAGATTGTTCACATAAGTATGTTGACAAGCAAAATTTGAGTAATTGACATCGGAAAATAGTGAAGTAAGTCAACAAAGAAAAAATTTAATTGGTGTCATCTTGGAGGTTTCAACACAGCAAAAATCCATCTTCCGTCGCAGTTACTACATCAACACAGAGCTTTTGTAATAACTTCCATTACAATTCAAGACAAGCAGAGAGAGCAGCGTGCATCGCTGAAGAACCTTGCCATTCGCGATGTTGCTTATAATGAATATTGCTCAGTACTTGCAACTAATTTCAGAAGTATTGTTTTTTATCAATAATGCAAGAACGCCAAAACAGAATAGGAGTATTGAGATAAAAGTGGAGCAAGACACGATTACATAAGGTTCAATGTAATTACTGGGTCACTCAAAAGTTTTTCGGTGCTCGTAAATAAATCAGAATGTGGGGTCTCAAAATGTTGCTTTACGCCTTTTGAAAATAAATTCAACTTACTTGTGCATGAACTGAACACCTACCCTTATTTTCCAAAATTCTGTTTAAAGCACCAATAGAATCCTTTGGTATAAAAAGTTCAACCTATATAGTAAACTTTTGTTGTTATCCTTGTATACTGTGGATTATATCTGTAGTTCTCAAGCTCGTAACACTGGTTGACAGGATGGATATGAAAAGACCATGCTAAAACTGCAAAACTTTTGCACAAAGGTTTGACGTCCACAATCTAATTGAAGTTAATGATGCGTCTATGACTCTTGACATCGTCTTCGATCAGAAAATGTGAAAGCGCCCTGTGCTGTGAAATTGTTTCATGAGACAGTTGCACAGTTGTTTGTGGAGGGTTTAAAAAGCATGTCACAGTAAAATTATTCGCAAACAATTTCTTTGGCACTTTCTTACAAGACTTCACAGTAACCCATGTACGCACTGCATAGATATGTTGTCTTCAAGCAAAGAATTATGTTGATTAAAAAATTTTGTTTGAAGTTTTTGCGCAAACTGTGTTGTCATTTCGCTAAGCTAGTTTCTGTTCTTTTCCATGAATTTCGCAAAATCGAAAAAGCTGAACTACGACGAACAAAGATACATTGCAAGGAAATTATCATCTATGAATAACATATTGTATGTACGGTGTTAAACAAGTATTCCTCAGATCTATGTCTTTATAAAATTATGCACATGTGCTGTCAAACTTGGGATGCAATGAAAAAAATTCAAAAAAATTTCATAAAATGCTCTTCAAAACAAACTGTCAGCAGTTGAGAGCTCACCCTGCTGTCCCAGTGTGCTTCACAAACGGTGAAATCGTAAGAATTCAAATTTTACCACTCAGAAGCTAGCACATCTGTAGATGCTTGAATTCGTACCTTCAGCCCATAGTCTCGGTCAGCAAGATTTTTTGCTCTGTGAATTTCAGGAATTTCGGCAGACGTGAGGACGAGCAACTTGAGACACTTGGTTGTCGATCAGTCAAAAGGCTTTCGTTGACAAAAGGAACAATTTGTCACATGTGTGATGAGTTGAACTGTGGCCTTATCTTCACCCAGTTTTCGTTAAAAAGTTGTTTCAAACAAGACACTCACAAAGTCAAACACCTTGTAAAAATAAATCCAATTGCCTACACACGAAACGCTCTCACGCATCACACAATTTAACGAGGAAGAATGCTGGAGCTTAGCGTCTATATTTTTTGTTTTCGTTGTCTCTACCAGTCAACATTTTTATCACCAAGACAAAGTACAAGTGTGGCCTGCTTCGTCAGGCGCAAACTGACAAAATAAGCTGTTTTTTTTGCGCCATCGAACACATTCAAGCTGTCTTCATCTTTTTCAGAAATAGTTAGTAGGCATTGTGATCAACGCACGCTCACTAGGGATAGCAATGTTGGAAGACCAAGAAACTAGTTTTTAGGCCTGATCTAAAAAATCTTTGGAATGTACTTAAGCTGGCGCCCTGCTAGTGGTCGACTTTTCGTGGCAAACATGCTATCACAGTCTTTAGTAATGCCTTAGCTCATTCGTATGAACTGTTTTATATTAACTTGCTTACGTTAGCTGGCTGAACACTGGTCCAAATACCACACATACTGTAACTTTCATTTTCCAGCAAGCAATCCTTTTTATATCTTCTCCAACACAGATATTTTCAAAAGTCCCGCCATTATTGAAGTGCTTGAGGCAGAACTTGTGTAAAAAGATTGTAAAGCGTCCAGTTTCACAGAGCTTGAGGAATGGTTGTTTTATGCTTTGATTCCCGTAGCTTGCTATAGGCCTTGTCAAAGTTGTGACTATCGATGGTCCCTAAAAGATAACCAGAATTTGAATAACTATAGGCCAATGCATAATAAATGTCTCTTAGCACTGCATGTCAGTTTCCTCAATCATGAAAAATCGCTTTGTTTTAATGGACTGTTTTCTTCACCATTGGCTCCCGAGTTCTTCGAAGTCGTTATCACACCTGTTCACGCGCATTATTTATGCGGCACACACGGGTTTTAACTGAGACGCAACCAACACGCAAGTTCGATTTAGGCAGCAAGAACGTCACGTCTAGAAAAAATCTGTTTTTATTTTTGTGTTTTAAAAAGGAAGAAACTAATTAAGTTCTCAGCGAAAAAAAAAATTCTGGAACTGAAAATTACGCTCAGATGGATGATAAATCCTCTAAAAGTACAAATATTTTGCCCGCAAGTGAATGGTTCGGGTTAGATACCAATTACTCGATGATCCTCTGATTTTAGTCCAAAAAGATCAATACGCCTGTACGTTTGTGGGTTATGTACGTTGCTTTCCAACAAACAAAAGTTTTTTTACATAAAAGAATCCCTACCAAATGTGCGATCATCGTTCTAACAGCAATACTTTACACAAAACAATGGACGTGTGTTAAATTATTAGAATAATTTCCCACGAGACGGAACCGTACTGCAAATTAAATCAAGTAAGGCGTAGGCAAACGTGTTTGTTTTTGTAGACATTGATTCATACCTGAAGTGAACAACTTCAAAATTGTTGGTTGTGCGCGTTATTAACTAACAACACATCCTGACATACCACTTTGGCTTGTCGCTTTGACTCATTCTAATGATGAAGACAACTTGAGTCACATTTAAAAATGCTTACGACTCCTTTTCTTTGTTGCTGTGCTTCTGATAACAAGTTAGATCAGTGGTTCTCAAACTGTTCTGCATGTTGACCCCCAATTAAAGTATACAATTTTCTGTAGACCCCGTGGCCTGTCCCAACAGTTACTAATACAAGGAAAGTAAGTGTCAAAATAAATTTGAGTACTTTTTACTTGAAACGCATGATAAAATAATGCACAATCCGAAAATATGCTTAGAACTTAGTGGCCATTCAGTGACCCCCATTCAACCCCGTGACTATTTATCGACCCATTGGATGGTCCAATTGACCCCTGGGGGTCGATATCGACCACTTTGAGAACCACTGAGTTAGATGATAAGTTATACCTTATTACCAAACACAGTAGACTACATGGTGTGCCGCAACATCATGTTATCTCGGCTAACTTCGGGCACGTGCTTGTCGGAAGTCATGCAATGGTCTTTTTCAAATTGGGGAAAAGAAACCGCATACTTCTGGTGTGCATTTTGCGTTTTTGAGAAAAGTTTGAAACAGTTATGGGAAGATTATTTTATTTATCTTTGCCCATACTACACGCATTTTTATTCCATTGTGAAGTTGCGTAGCGATCACGTCCCAAGTCAGTGGAGCCACGCCAGGCACATAGAATTAATTATACTGTTGCAAAATTGCAACGTGTGTAACATCTGCATCAATCTAGTTTCATGTAAGCAAATGGGGGTATGCAGTCACTTTACTCAGTAGAGCTGATTGCGCCGATAATATTTTGCAAACAAGAAATCTGTTAAAATGTTTGCCCCTGCACGCCAGAAAACGACTTTGGGCGGGTGGCCGACCAAGTTGATCAGCTTTCAAAGACAACTTTTATTCCAGTAAATCTTTTCTGCTCTTTTTATGGTAGCCTATCACATGTCCTTTTGATACTATGCAATGGACATTGCACCTTTCACTTCACGGACGCACCTCATACTTGTCAAGACCCTCGAAACCACCATGCTTTCCCACCGAGTGAAGACATCTACACATTGCACAAAACGAAATCGTCTCACTCAGATGTCATTCTACTCCCAGTCATTGGCTTTCACCAATATGGCTCTTCCGCAACACTTTCGACCACATTAACAAAACATCCACTTCTTGAATAAAATTCGTCAAGCCGCACGCCCAAAAATATCATCAAAGTATTTTGCTTGTTATGAAGTTGAGCAGCGGATTTCTACGCTTTAATGAGGCCGTTAATGTTTTTCGTCCTCATCTCTCTTGCGCCACCTTGCAGGTCTTCGTTTGTTAATCAACGGTTTCTTAAAACGCGGCGTCAGGGAAGGTGCTGCATCATCGTTACCAGATGAATCGATGCCCTGCGTGGCAGTTGCACAGAGTGCCATTTGTTAAACTCATAAGGAAACGGTAGTTACAAAAAAACAAGAGCTGTTAAAGTGCAAAAAAAATTAAAAGATATTATATAGTTATTAGAAGCTGAAAACATAGGCGCAGGAGGCGGGGGTGCAGGCAGGTCCGTAGCCAGGTTTTGAAGTTTTGGGGGGAAATGCATTTTTAGGGGGACAAGGTTTTTGTTGTTATTACATGTTTGAAACAAATTTTTCTGGGCAAAACAAAAAATTTGGAGGAAAACAAAAAAGTTTGGGGGTCACTGCCCCCGAATGTCATCGAGGCTACGGGCCTGGATGCAGGGAAGGCTGTAGCCCGCCAACTATTTTGCTTTCAGGAAAAAATAATTTCAACAATAGAAAAATATTTTTTTTACCGAAAATGTAATGGTTTTTACAAATCTTTGTCAAAATCTGCGTTTTGGGCATATAACATACATTTTCTGGCAAAACACCGTATCTCTCCAGTTTTTTCCACCATTGTGCCTATGGCTTAAACATCGAAACTTCTTAATTTGTACAATTATAAATATTAGCTAAATTGATAAATCGAAACTTTAAACTGATAAATTTTTAAAATGTATATATTTCACTAAATTGAGGCCAGTAGTTAAATAAATTTTACTAAATTGATAAATTTATAAAATTCAGAAATAACTGTGAAGAAATATTTTACACCTACCATGTTTTGCATGCTGTTAGCTTTTTTCAAGCTTCCTTCCTCAGTTGCATTAGGTCTCGCAAATTCATCTACATCAGAAGATTCATCAGAACTGGTATCATAGCTGTTTTTTGTTAAAGGCTGAGTCTCGGATCTTCTATACCGTCTCAGAAGTGGCTTTTTGGGCTCTCGGTTTAGAACTCGCTCCAGGTTTTGTTTCTTTTTTAGTATCTCTTCGCTCATTTTCCTTCTGGGCGAGGAGAGAGTCGTTATATTTTCACGTTGTTCATTCGAGTCTCCCGGATCGTTTGGCGGGGAATTGGAGGGTGCGAAGATTTTATCTCTCCATGTAACTCCTTTCACTTCGATTTCCCTGAGGGGTTCAGCCCATGACAGTCGTTTCGATTGGCCTCGCCTTTCTGGGCCTGAGTCAGGTTTTACTAGGGACGAAGCTTCAGTACTGCGACGATATCTGTCCAGGTTTTCTTGGGTGAGCGAATATCGCCCAGGACCTCTCCTAACGAACGAATCTTCCGGAGGCACAGAGCCAGCCTTGTTGAACTTTCCAACCAAGTCAGAGACAGTTTGGTTTTCTTCGCTTTCTGGAGATAAACCTTGATCTCTGAATTGTTCTGTTACTGCGGTTAAGTCAACTGTCATTTTAGAGTTGTTTTTTCTTGTAGATGGCAATTTTTTATGCTGCGGAAGGCTATGTAGTGATAAATCTGAGGGCTCGACCTTCTTTCCTTTGTTTTTTAAGGATAGTTCTTGTTTTTGTCCATTTGAACAACGTATATCAGTCATGCTTTTGTGATGAGATGGTTTAGAAACAACATCCGCTGGACTAAACTGCTGAGAATCTCTCGGTATGAGAAAAATTGTTTCCGCTGTTCGCAGTGATCCGGAAGGTTTGGTAAGGTTTGTTTTGATGCAATCAATTTTTCCTCTGGTTTCGATCCCTCCTTTTCTCTGATAACTGCCTTCAATATCTAATTCGTCTTCACCACTGTATCCATCGTCGTCTGTTTCAGGAACTTCCAGTTTTGGGGCCTCTTCACCGAATTTCGATTGGTCGCAATTTTCTGAGTGTTCTTGAAGGGTTTTAATTTCATTTTCGAATAACTTTTTTTCAAACTGTTTTACGATTGATGGTTTTTTCTGGTTGAACTGTGACTGGCGAAACTTAGAAAATAAATTCTTCATTTCAAGAGGCGAATCCGTCTTGCTTCGTGTGTAACGTTTCAGCCTTGCTTTTGATCCTTTTGCTTTATCGGCACTGCTATCAAGTGCTGCTTTTTTGACATTCCGTTTTGTTCTAACTACTCCTAATGATCTGTTTGTTTCGTCGAGACTCTCGTCCGACGTGGATCTTTCTAAATTCCCACGCACTTTTTGCGTTTTTCGACTTGATGACCGCGATTTTTCAGATCTGATTTGCGACTGGCTATTGACAAGATCCCTTGTCTTGTTTTGCTTTGATTCACAAACACCTTTGCTTGAAGAATCCAAAAAAGGCAACTTTTTCTTGATCCAGTCTTTGCCTAACTTTCCGATTCCCGGCTTAAGCTCGAATGGTGTTGCGAAGTCTTTGGTGTCTTCTTCACCTGATGGGTTGCTGCATGGACCTCTACCAGTTGTTTTACTACCATGCATAAATCTATTCGTTGTTCTTGATTGGTTTGGAGAGGAAGTTAACGATAGACTGGTGGGCGATGGATTTGGAGAATGCTGCATTTGATACCTCGGGTCAGTGATGACGCGCAGTACGTTTCCACTTGCATCTTTTTCAATCGTCACACTTGGTTTGGGACGCACAGGTGGCCCTTCCAGGGCATAGGGCAGGGTTGTCGATGGTGTTTTGTCATCTTTTTCTACTGCTTCCACAAAATCTTTGTGAAGATCTTTGGAATGGGCAATGATATTTTCTGGTAAATTTTTCGGGGCGCCTAAGTGCTGCTCTTGTTGATTTGTCAAAACTGAAGAGTGTTTGCCGGGTCTTAAACGTTCCTGAGATCTCATAGCGTGTCTTGCAACGTTTTCGTCTGATTCGTTCAGGGTCTTTGTCAACTTTTGGAGCTTCGGTTTGTTATTTGTTCCTTCTTTCAGCGCTTTCATCGGCGCATTTTCAGGCTTTTGCTTCGAATAAGTATCAACTTTCTTCACTTCGATCTCAGATGGATTTCGAAACAACAACTTTTGATGAAGAGTCGGCAATTTCTTTGCCGATACGCTGTTTCTTGCGCTTTTGTCTGTTCGATTGGAGTTAGGAAGGGCGTATTTCTTTTCTGTTTTCAAAAACTCCCCACTTTTGCCTTCCCGCTGCACATGGCTTCCACTCGTTGCAGTAACGATGGGTGTCTTCATATATTTTGCACTAGATGTTTTTCCAGCCTCAGGCAAGCGACGTTCTCGATACGATTGCACATCTAACAGAGGAGCAGAGTCCGTTCCGCTTTCTGTAAAATTGGTGACGCTGCAACTTGTCGTGGAAGAGTTAACTGGGCTGGAAGTAAGTAATGTTGAACCTGCAACATGATCTCCAGAAGAAGACTCTCTCAAGTGGAGGTTCAAATTGGAGGACGTTTCTCGCATGTTTGCTGGTGATGTTGACTGCGCAGTGTTGCTGTACTGTGGACTTGAAGCTGTGACAACTGAGCCACACAAGATCGGATTTTCACTTTTACTTGACACCAAACTTTCTTCAGATGGTGGAGAAGTTGTTGGATTACGTCCTGTTAGGTCTCTAACAGTTACATTTACTTGGTCAGAAGTTAAATCAATTTTTGCAAATGCTTTTGTTGGATTCTTCTTGTCTTTTTCTTCATTTAATAGTACTTTTTGGATGCGAGAAGCGGAATTCATGACGTCCGAGTCCGAGGCTGAAGTAGGAGTGAACCTTACTTGCATTTCTTTTCCATTCGGCGCTGTTTCTGTGTCCAGTTTATTTAAATCTTTACTGATTTTTTCGATTTGTTTGAGTGCCTGCAACAAAACAGAGTTACAAATCGCTATTATAAAGTGCGTCACCGAAACAATGAAATACAGTGAATTTTTATCAGTGTGTTGCTAGATTTCACGGCAGCTGCTTTTGCGTATATCTATAAGAAAATCGTTTCCCCTCCGGATTCCAGTGCTGTTCACGCTTTTTTGCAACAAATTGGCGAGATGCTGCTGCGAAGCGGTTAGGTGTCAGATTTGCACGTTTTTGTTTGAGTTTGGGTGCGACGGCCTTTTCGCCACACCACAGAAGACAATCGTTTTAATCTTTTCACCATTTATACATTGCTGAGGTCCTTCATTTCGCAGAAAGGCACTGAGGATGCTTTGTTTTTCACATCCGTAAATATTTGTGCTGGGGCAGCAAACTGACTGCGTCCCTGGACCGCCCCTGGTGACCGATTTAGGCTTAGGTGTTGCTTGTTGGGCAATATCTTTGTTTCGGTCGGCTTCGATCGCAGAACAACCGACTGCTTGTTGACCAACTTTTTAAACTGTGCATTCCGGAGTAAAGAATTTTGTGAAAAGCTTTGAGACGAAGGCGTGAGAAATACAAGGGAAGAGACGTGAAAACTTCATTCTAGAAAAGAACAATGACACAAAGGAAAATTCTGTCGTTGTTCGCACTGACGAACGAATCGATTCGCTCATCAAACTATTAGAGACACAAAGTGTCATCATTTACTTTTTTTCGATAAACCACTGCGTACCTCATCCACAGTTTTTCGGAAGTCGTTGCGTTTTGTTTCAGGATCTTCAGTCACTCCACTCTCAGGCGTCGAACTAAAACAATCCTTCAGAAAAATGATAACTGGTTCATCTATGGCGTTGGCAATGACTCAAGCGTATTAGCAACGGAAAAATCAAGACAATTTTCCCTTTTTTTAATTGGCTCCACAATTAATATTGCAATTATCCCAGTGCTCTAGGTAAAACTCGTGTTTCTGACAACCTTGTGTGCGTGATCAACGTGGTAAGTAGTAACCTAGCGTTTACGTGAAACAACCTTAAAGTGTAAAGTCATGAAGAAATTGCAACCGTAGTTGAATGCAAACGTAGCGAAGCTCAAAATGTTTTACTTTCTGCGCGTTTCTACTGTCCTTTTCAAATCATCAAATTTTGGTAAGCTCCACATATGACTAAATGTGCTACAAACTTTATTATTTTTTCCTTGCCCGTTCACTACGGTTTATAGTTTAAACAAATCGGAATGGAATTTTGCTGTGCAGTGCAGCTAGTCAAGCAAGTTTTTGCCCAATTGTTGATGCTTTCAATTGACAAAAAATCTATAACATATCGTTTCATACATTTATTCAAATCACTGTAGACGAAAATGTACACTTTTATTGAAGTCATTGTAGGTGAAAAAGTCATTTTTTAGGTTACACCAAAATATGGGATGTACGCCCAAATGAACCTAAACGTCTGAAGAGATGCTCAGTTTTGCACATACTGTATATCCGAACTTACTGGCTCTCTGGTTAATATCACCGACACTAAAACCTGCATACAATCCAGAAATGAACTAATTTGGCGTTATTATACACAAAGTATCTTCAAAATTAACATACTTTCGAAATTTTAAACGCATCTTGAAGGCAAAAGTCAAAAACTCATGTTAAAAAGCTAATCCTGACAAGGACGATACACTTTTTGCGTTGTACGATGTTACCTTTTGCTTCTGCCACTAACAATGAATCTTCACAAAGGTGTGGAAGTCGAATCAATCAGCAAGTTATTTTACTGGGAAATCGGTTCGTGCGCATGAGGCCAGTTTCGTGGTCACAGCTTTTGAACGAGAATACTATTCGCGTGCTTTCTCTAAACCTTGCTTCAGTTTTTCACCATTTCACTTGCAAGCCTTGCTTGCAATTTGCAGGACTGAAGTTGCGTAAAATACGTGAAATTGGTTTCCTAGTAAAACAATTTGCTAGTTGATTCGACTGCATCACCTTTGTGGAGACTTAGTGTTGGAATGTTGATGTGCAAGTCCGAATCATCGCATAGTTGTGAAAGCAGAGCATGGAACGCAAATTCCTTGAAAGCTGACAGCAGTGGAGCAGCCAGCCCAAAATTTTTTGGGGTCAACAAATTTTGGGGAAGGCAAAATGCTTGATTTTAGGCGAGCAACAGTATTTTGTTTGGGATACCGCCCATCAAAGCACAAAATACAGTAACTAGATATGCTAAAAATTTGTGGGGGGCACGCCCTCCTTGCTGCACCTATGGCTCACAGCAAACATAGAGCCTTCAGTTCTCGACTTAATGCCAACAAATTTCAAGTTACTTTCTGCAGATATAGATTTTTAATAAAGATTTACTTTCTGCGTATACAAACCTTAGTAAAAATATTTCTAAAACTTTTTAGAAACGCCAACTGTTAAACTTCACCACAACAACTTAACTTTTTAGAGAATTACCTGATCTGTGCCAGTGTTTAAGTTTACCGCGTATGCCTTGTCAACATTCAGATGCAGTTATTCTTTACCACAAAGCTTTTCAATATTCAGGAAATTGAAAAAAATCCCAGTAAACTTTTGAATGGAGCGATTTCAATTGGTTTGCTGTGTTTCTACCACGGCATTTATTTTTTCATTCTGGTCAAGCTCAGCGTTAGTCTTGCCGATCAGGGACGGATTTAAGAAGTGCGGGGCCCCAGGCCATTTTGGTTTTTGGGGCCCCATGCAGGTGTGACCTATTTGGTCGCTTGTCTTATAAGCGTGAAAACATGTCCCTCCTATGCGTAGTGCACCCTCAAAAATATATCTTTTGTGTTGCCGACTTTGATACGATTGCCTTACTAGATCTTCAACATAAATTAAAGCCTTTCCTACACTCTTGTCAAGAACAAATGGCAATGTGATGTTTTCTTGGAATTTGTAGCTCTTTCGCGTAGTTCAGAAGTTTTTTTCGTTAAATTTTCTTGATTTCTAGCGTGTTTTGTGGGTTTAATTTTCGGATATATACAGTACATTTTCATGCGTGACCGCGTTGCCTCCCTCGAAAATGGTGTCTACTTATCGATCTGATTAGTTGCACGCAAACGCCTTTGTTATACAGTAGTAACCACTGATTTTATTGACCAAACTAGTACGGTCGATTCAGTTCACTCAGGGTTTATTTATGCCGTTTTTAAGTCGTCATTTTCCAAGCAATACAAAATGTAGTGTTTTAATCCTCTATGCTATTTGATGATGGTAAACAGCATGAAGACAAGTTTCTTGCACAGCAACGTATTTCCGCAACACCCTCAGCTAACCGCATGAAGTAAGCCCAATGATGTAGACACGCTAGTTTGAATTAAGATTTCAGTAAAAATAATTTAGTGCTTCTATAGCGTGTGGTCTACCGCCATTAAGTCGACTTTTTCACACAGGCTCAGGTTGCAGTGCAAGTAAAACTCACGAGAAATTGTTCTAGCTGATTTAACCAATATATAAAACTTCATTAAGCAAGCTCTATATACTGGCTATCCAGTTCAAAACAACCAAACGTAAATCCGCATCAAACACGCTATAAATTTGCCTAATAAGGCTTCTGAATGTCAGAAACAATGTAACTGAGAAATCGGTTACAACTAGAAATCAGTGTACCCAGTAGCGGATTAAGGTGGGTGCTGACTGGACTACAGCCAGGAGTCCCCACCATTTAGGGGCCCCCAATCCCTAAGTCGGTGAAAAAAGTGTAATATGTGAATTTACTGCTATATATAGAAAGGGCCCATTTCGAAGTTCCAGGCAGGCGCCTCATACAACTACCTTAATCCGCCCCTGACTGTGCTGCAGTGACTGGGGTCTAGTTTTAGACGTTTGTATTTTCGCTCATTTCAAAGTAAATTGTAAAGTTATACCTATGTGCAATTTCGCAAACTTGAAGTTAGTAATGAGTCGTCATAGAAAGGAGTTGTGCGGGGCTCCAAAAGCGCGGGGCCTAGGCCATGGCCTACTTGGCCTATGCGTAAATCCGTCACTGTTGCCAATGCTTCGCGTTGGCTAAGTCTCGTCGTGAATGGAAAATTGTTGTGGTAAGATCAGCTCATTATTTTCTATGTCAAAAGCAAAATCATTAATTGCGTCTGAAGGTTGCAGCACTACGGCACAAAAATAGATTCTCAGCAGGGCCATGTTTAAGGAGTGGCTAAGTCACTTTCAAAGGTACCTCCAATTTAGTACGATGCATCGCTTTTCAGCGAAGATGGGAAGATTTTTAGAGTTGCATATTGAAATCTAGTATGAAATCACTGTAGCTGCTAGAACTTGCACCAAATACAAAAATCACTGTTCCTCAAAGCCAAACCTAAAAATCAATCACGTGCATTGAGTTTTTCATGTAACAAAAAATAAACGTGTATGTGATTTTACTGACGCAATTTTTTTCTTATTAGACTTTTTCGTATACCTTTGAGAACAACTTAAAGTCACACCTACATCAATTACGTCTGTGTTGAAGTCACTTTGATCAAAAGAACTGATCTTTCATATGCAGTGTATGTGCATCCATATCTGTTGTTGCTCATATTTATCAAACAAACGTGCATTTTTTTGTGGTTCCGAACATTTGCAAAGATAATTGCTTTTTGGAGCTCCCTACAAATTATTGCGAAGTGTTCAAGGGTCATTTGGCGTAAACCTACTTTTACTTGCAGAACTTCCGTATTCTCCACGTCCTAAGCTAAAGTCCAACCGTACCGCCAAGCTTGATACAAACTGAAAATATCATCTTAAAATGCTTGCTTTGTAGGCTACGGCATCACCTTTTGAATAATGCCCTGCAAAAGCTACCATAAAATAACGCAAGCTGTCGAGCCAAAGAGTGTACAACATCATTCATCGTTTTGCATGGCTCTTCGAATAAGCCAGTGGTTCTTGGCCTGGGTTTCGATCGAAACCCTAGGGTTCGTTTCAGGGGTTCGACGAAGGTCATATGGAGCGTGATTAAAAGCGTGGGAGTACTATATGATTAAATATAAACTGTTGATTGATTTCATTTTAGTAACACTTTTTTACTTTCTGTTATATTGGGCAAAAATGGGGCTCGGCAAAAGATTGGAAAACCACGCAAGGATTCGGTGTGTTTGTAAAAGAGCCACTGGATTAAGCTAAGGTGCATTAACCCGGACTATTATGACGGTGTCAACCTTCTGTACAAAACGAAAATTTTAACCTAAGTTGGGAACCACAGCCTCAGCCGAATAAAACGGTGGGCAAGAACCTTTTATCAGCAGGGCTGGCTCAAGCCATTCCAGCGCCCTAGGCAAGATCCATTTTCAGCGCTCCCTCATAGTTTATGACGTCATGCGATCAACCGTGGCAGGACCTTTTTGCAAAATTGCCCACCGACTCCACTTGGTAAACGTAAACAGATACATTCCCTGTACGCATCGTAAAATTACCGGTTGGACCTAGGCAAGGTCCATTTCAGCACCACTTCCCCGAAAAAAACTTTCAAGGACGGTGTTTTTTTCATCAAACTAATTTATTAGATGCATGCCGAGTTTAATTGAATACCAAATTCATCAAAATATTATCTAAACAAGTATCAGCCGTTGCAGCATTCACATAAACAAAAAATCTAGCATAGGCCTCTGAAAACCTTTCTACACTCTAAGATCGTAACAATCGGCGACATTCCGCATGCGCAACGAACCTCTGACGTTCGCGAAGTTTCGTAAAATTTTGTGCAAGAAAATTGCTACTGCCACCAGTAGTCTTAAAATTTATATTTAATTATAAAGTATTTTCCGCAAAATTATATGCTCACGAAATGTTTGGGTAGCGAAAATTTAGAACTACTTTTTAGGGTCGCGCCCAAAAGTATTTGTGGACCCCTTAGCCAGGCCACTAACGCTAACAATGCTCTCGTTTCGCCAATGTTTCTTCAATGTGATTACACTGGATGGCTGAAACATGATTTGGTGAAGGCTTCGACATAAACTTTCTCCACTACATGAATGAAATGTATGCCAAATTGCGACATAAATTACCTAGTATATGTGAAATAATTGAAATTAATAAGAAAAATACTAACCTTTCTTGCAGAAAAAATGAAATAGTGCCGTACCTCTATCTTCTCATAACTACGTGAACATGAGTTTCATTCACTTTCATCACGCACATTATCTTTTCTTGGTGTACGGTCGTCACTTTCTGAACCATGTAGTTATATTTTTGTCCTTTTTGGCGCACCCTTTGGCCGAGCGCCCTAGGCAGCCGCCTAGTTCGCCTAATGGTAGCGCCGGCTCTGTTTATCAGTCGTTCGAACATCGCAAAGAGTTGGGCAAAAATGGTGTGATTACCGTGAACAGAAAGTTCTTGAAAATGCAAAAATCTAAACAATTTTGTTCCACTCACAAACGGTTGGATTCTCTTATGGCTATGACCAAGACACAATTATTAATAAGTGTAAAATCAAAGACCACTCAACAAACTATAGGTGAGTGACACAAGCTAAATCACATACAGCGGCCAGTAGTTGAACACTAGAGCTGAAATATTCCTTAACTAAATATTGTAGTGTAGATAAACCAATGGTCAAACTGCTGAAATGATCAAGACCAGTCATCAAGATTTTACGTTGACAGTTTAAGTTTAATGTTTTTGTAGTTTTTTTGACAATTGAACGGAATACTGCTGAAAGACAACTGATATGCGCAAGGTAGTGGTTTCGGGTTCAGCAGACCCGACGTTAGAGGGGGCTAAGCACCAGGTGGCTGTAAAGAGGTGAAACTCACTCAGCGCATGCTTCTACGGTCCGGTTAGCAGTATACAACAGGAGAGTTCTTCACGCCCACAATTTTGTTTAAAGGCGGTTTCACACAGAATCCGGTTACGGCTTACGATCCGGCTTATGGCCAACGGCAGTCTTCACACAAGCTCCGTTGGCCGCGTCAGGGTGAATTTTCTCGGT
>JGI24159J19872_10000759_pt1 | contig 31682 bp, 21 predicted proteins | sample Ectturendosymbi4_FD_19872 | JGI IMG/M metagenome (IMG submission 19872) | reverse complement strand
CTACCTAGCCTGCATCGTCATTATTAAAATGTGCTATTCAGTTAGGACTTGTTTTCTTTTCCTCTTTTTTTTCTTCCTTATTCATCAGGGCAACTGACTAGAAAACCGTATGGTTATTTCAGATGTCCTGGGAACAAAATAAACGCTGTTCTAATGTGGTTTGTTTTCTGTTGCATGATTTGATGCTTGTTTATGGTTGTTCTTAAATAAACTGATACTGATACTAAAATAACAAACAGCACATTTGTGAAAAGGTGTATCATTGGTGCATGTTTATTTGCGCACAGAACAAAACTCTCAACCAAAGTCTGGGCCTGTCGAAGAAGGAACATCGAAGACCAAGGAGTCTGCTACGCGGGGAGAGAACTTATTCCACCATGAACTAAGCAAGTCACGTGCCGCAGGCAGTGCAACGGATCATTTAGCGTCTGGACAGTCTGGTGCTGGTTGTGCCAAACAAGGCCGTTCCTACAAATCTGCGTCTGACTTGCCAAGTTCCGGCGATGTCGACGCTGCTATAAGTCTCAGCGCAGACGCGGCGATCGACACTTTCCGTCGTTTGTCGGAAGAAATCGACACCCTCAAGAACCGCAGCTTCACGACGAACAACGCGAACAAGACTCGGTCGAGCAGCAGAAGCAGAGCAAAGAAAAACCTGTCCGAGGATAAAAAACAGCGTCAGGTGAACAAATCGCTGGATGAGAAGCAGAAAAGCGCTGAATCGCACACGTTGGCCGCAGTGTCCCAGACCAATAAGCGCAAGCCGAAAGGGTCTGCGGAAAGCTTGAAGAACGGTTTTGCGGGACTACCGCCAGTCAAACCAGCGGTCACGCCCTCCCAGCAGCCGCGTTCTCATTTTTCCTCAGCAGAAGTTAAGCCCGGGGTTGTCGAATTGAGTGTTTCGAGGCCGGCAGGCAAATCATCCCCCGGGACGTTTGTAGAGACTGTAACAGTTCACGAAACTGACCCTTTCAATTTCGGAAAGGATATGACCAGCTGGAAAGCGGAGGTCAACACTGACCTTTCATCAAAAGGTGTTTCAGGCGTCACGTCCGGTAATGACCGCATCGCCACGTCTACACCCACGAGCGGTTATCCTAGTGCAACGAAGCCTACAGGCAAGGGAATGACCGTGGTTTCAACAGGTTTCAAATATCAACACAGCCCTTCTTCCCCCCACGACAAAACACCCTCGTCATTCGCCACCGGTTCCGATTCACCTTCGGAATCGGTTCCAGTTGCGATGGTGCCGAGCGCCGGCGTTGAGCCGAGTCGCAAGCACGATCTAATCTTCGAGCACCGTGCGGTGGGTAGCAGACCGGCGCGCGCGCCAAGTGAAAGAGTGAGCTCGGCAGGAAACAACCGAACCGGAAATGCGTCACAGCCACGAGCTCGACATGCAGCTTCTGTGGGTGAAAAAGGCATTGTGACGTCACAAGCCCTCGACGCGAACATTGGGACTCGGTTGTTGATCGAGGAAACAGGCGCTTCGACTACAGAAGTATCTGTTTCACATAGCAGTGCGGCTGCGGCAAGGTCGGTTGCACGCCGAGTTGAAGAAGTTACAGCAGACGTTAGTGCTGCCGCGAGCTCAACAGCGAATCGTCTTGGTTCAGATAATAATCATTCAGAGTTAGAAAAGACAGATTCGAATCCGATTTCTGGCACTTCGTTCCACCGTCGGAAGACCAGCATGTCGGACAGCGGTCCAGTTTCCCGAACCGGATTCCGGAAATTGTCATCGGCTGAAAGGAAGAGGCGGCTGCGCGAGGTTGTGCTGAAGTACAGGGCAGAAGAAAGCTCAAGTTCCGATGATGAGTCCGTCTTCTCAGATGGCCACTCCAGCGACAGTGACGTCAGCAATTCGTGGCTGGGCTCGGTGAGTTAACGTTGTTTTTCTTCCGAGTGTTTGCTTTAAAAAAAGAAAACGAAAGCATTCGCGTCCGGCTTTGGCGACGTGCAAGTACAAAAATGTTTTTTTCTGGCAAGTGGAACTTGTTGATTGTGTGCTGTTGACCAGAATTCAGCAAAATCACCCAAAATCACCTGAAGCGTGAATGCGGGCGTTTTAAAAACTGCAGCAGTATCTGGAAAAAAAGTTTCGTTCCCAGAACCTGCCATACTTTCCATGTGCCATTCTTAACATTCAGTGTGTCTGCTTTTATACTGTTTTAGTGACCTGTAGCTCTGAGCAATTGGTGGCAGAGCTCGGTGTCTTCTTCATCTTATAACATCTAGCATGTTCAAATGCGCATAAGCTGTCACATGGCTTCTCAGTTAAGCCGTCATTCCCATGCGATGCCAGTCACGTACAGCTTTGGATTACGCGGTGATCGCAGTGCTCTTCCCTCCCCAGAGCAGCCAAGTCGATATCGGTTTGTCACAATGCAAACTAAAACTTCTGCTGCCGATTTATTCTTTGGGGGAAAGTGAACCGACCAGTCAATTGTTTGCTAATTCGTTAGCTGCACTACTAATGACGGCCTATTTAGCTTCTGCAGCACTAAGCGCTGCTGGCTTTGCTGCGCTAATGCACCTAAGCTCTACATTCTGCTTTCGGTTGAATCTGAGATCCTTGTTTTTGTTTCTGCGCTTTCGCGACGTATCGTCAATTTCTGCTATCTTATTTGTAGGTTACCTGCTGAATGATGCATACAACTTTTCGTTAGGAGTAGTTCTCCACGTAGCACCCATTGCAGCGTTGACACATTACAAGCAAGGCTTCTCTTGGCGTTGCGTATGATGTACTGTGTTGTTTGTTATCTTCGTAAAACGCGTATTATATGCGCGGTCAACTCGTCATAGGTAGTCGACAAATGGTTGGTACCGAATCCAACGAGTAAACTTCCATTGTATGCAAATGCAAAAACGCACACCTGAAAAAAAACAGGCAAGGATTTTGTTTTCACCTGCTTGTTGTTAAACACATGTTACTGTTCATTTTTTGCGCATTTAAGTTAGTCTATTTTTTAGCATCATTCGAGTCGCTTGCCCCGCTGCGTCGCTGGTTGCAACAACTAAGAGTAGCTGCTGAGGCACCTCACGGAACAGATGCTGACTATGGCAGGAAGCAGGCCTAATTCTTGTGCTCCGTTCTGTTTTGTTTATTACGCCATGCAGTTGTCAGGTGGTGCGGTTTTGCAACGTTGCGTATGTCTTGTTTCTGTTTGAATCAGCTGACCTTTCCAGGTGAAGAACATTCTCGAACACTTGTCCACATCTAATCTCTACAACATGGAGTTCGCATTTTTTTGAAGACCAGGTTTTAGCATATTTATGTTATCGCGAATAATTTACCAGGCGTCTAAAGGGAATCTGAGTGCACCCCGTGTAGCTTAAGTCATGCCATCATCTTCAGTTGTCCAAAAGGCGGCGCAAATCGTTTTCTCTTGTTTGCTTTTTTTTTTGTCAGAATAGCGTCTCGTCGTTTTATTCAGCGAACACCTCGACAAGTCGAGTGCATGTGGCAAACTAGCCATGTGGAACTATTGGCGAAAAATTAAGTTGCGCATGTGTGGCACATCAGCTCGATGGGCGGCCGCAACTTCCTCAAACGCTTGTTGGGATGCATCGCGCGTTGATTTNGCGATCGTTTGCGGCCAACTTGTTTTAAGTAGGTCTCATATTAGTCATCAACATGTTTTCGTTTTGTATCAACCGGCAGAAACGTATCGTTGCCAGAGTGACGCTACGCAGCGGCAAGCACGTGGTTCCACAAAATCTGCTGTCGCGCTGTCGTGTTCTACTCAATGAGTTTTTCAAAAAATAATGCGCGGGTTTGATGACCTCTTGCTTTTGCTTCTGTCATTTGAAGCTTGAGCTTGAACATTCACGAAATATATTGAAAAAACACACCGTTAGCGCTGAAAATCGCCAAAGAAAAGGCGACTTAGAGGAAACCATGCTCGAAATGGTGCTCACAAAAATGTTTCTTGCACGTCAAAAATAAATGACACTCCAGGGTTTAGGGAAGCATTACGGGACAAACACAGTTCAGATGCACTGCACGGTAGAAGACCGACTGATTAATTAAGATCAAACGCGTCCCCAAGAATCAAAATTTGCAGAACACTGCAAGACTGAAGATTCATTAACGGGACGTGTTTGTAAATGTGCATCTCTTCAAATTGCAGTGCTGCGGCGCGCGTGAAACTAAAAGTTATCTTTCCAAATGGGAAAATGTAAGCTGTGCGTCAGCCATAATTGATACTTGTGTGTAGTCTAACAGTCGGTGCGTTTTCAGTGCTTGTAGCTGGTTCAATAGTAGACCAAATCAAGACAGAGAAACCTGTGCACTGGTATTTGTTGCGTCCATTCCTGACGCAGTGTATAAGGAATGAAGGAGAAAAGCTCTTAACTCCGCTGGGTAGGTGGTGCATCAGCAGATACTTTCTTTCCTTGCACAGGACAGCGACGACTCATCACCACCGAAGTTTGAAACTGAGTCCAGAGGTCAACGACCGGCTCTCAGCGATCGCGTGGCCTCGACCCGCTCTACACGAAACGAGGCCGTTGCAAGTCCGAAGAAGGTCACGTCGACAGATGACGAGCCCCAAAAGACCCTTCAGGCGACGCCTGACACGGCCCGTATGACGGCGATATGGGAGACCAAACTGGAGGAGACTAAAACTCCGGTAACGTCGACACCAAGGAGCGATATTTCGTCGATTCGTAATAAGGGCTTGGGGGAAGCCAGGCTGAACTTCGAAACTCCCAAGACAACGGAGTCTCAGAGAGAAACCGAAAACAAAATCGAAGATCGCGAGGTTGATAATGGCAATGGCAGCAAACTCGGAAGCATGCTGTCGATGTGGGAGAGTAAGAAGGCAGACGCTGTAAGCGCTTTCAACGCAGCAGAGGACGAAGCTTTTGACAAGTCGACCATGGGCCGACTGCAAGGCGCCAAAGCCCTTTTCGAAAACATGTCGAAGTCCGAAGGCAACGGGGACAGTCAGACCAGCAGCGTTTTGCGGACTTCACCGCATCACACGTCCAAAGCTGGCGTGAACGGGGCAAAGAGCTTATTCGAAAACATGGCGAAGTCACCGGCAACTTCATCCCCCAAGCGCTCAACGCCAATCGTTGTGAAAAAATCACCATCCGTCGTGAAGGCGCAGCCCGTGAAGGAAGCGTCCGACTCTGACTTGTCCGACTTTGGATCAGACCTGTCCGATGCTGAGACCTTGTCGTCAACGTCATCGTCTGACGATGAAGATGAATACGAAGTGCGTGAGGGGCAAGTGAACGATGTCAAGAAGATGTGGGAACGCAGGAGCAGCGAAAGCAGTCAAAAAACGTAAGTTTTAGGCTTCTGCTTTGACCAAAAGCAAATTCATGCAAAAGATCGTTAAATTAAATTTGGGCAAAGGCATTTGCAAGTGCCGTTTGGTTGCGAAAATTTGCGGATTCCAGGCGCCGCAGCGCTCATTGCTGTTGCGATTTGCGCAGCAAGGGCCTTCGCAAAAGCCTATAGTCGTCACGCCTGATACATTCTTGATTTCATTCACGAGTTTAGGCAGTTTGAAAATTAACAACTCGCGACTTGTCCGCGGTGTACTGTAGGCTTGTGACATTTTAAGGCTTAACCGGGGGAGCGCGCCTCCCCCTATGGGGCGTCAATAAATTTCCAGGGGGGCACGAGCCCTTAAGCGCTGTAGAGCATTGGAATTTGATCAATAAATTTACCAAACAATACATTTGTTTTTACAACATATTCATAGACAGGGGGGCTTGAAACGGAAGGGCAAATAATCAAGGGAGGTGTGGTAAAGAAAAGGTTAAGAACCACTTTTTGAAGATAAATTTCGAATTGCGATGCTTTTCAAAGAGGTAGCTATTCCTGTGTCTGGTTGATCAGTCCTTTTCACCCTTAACTATCGAACCTTGTTTTTGGTTGTCAAACGCGATCATGAATTGCATAAGTGCGGTCGTTTTATAAACTGCTGTAGTTTGCAAATACACCTTGATTAATCTCGGGACTAGCTTGGAGCATCGAGTTTCGATTCTGAAGTGCGAGGAGGTGCGTAACACTCACTTTCCGACCTCTTGCAGGACGCAGTCGGACGACATCGCGGTTTTGGAGAAGTCTGGAGCAATCGGCAGCATCCGGGACATGAAGTCGGCCTGGGAAGCTCGAGCCGAAGACGAAAGGTGAGCTATCAGGCGATCTGGCGTCCTTATAGCTGTAAACGTGAGTCAGGAAAGGTTTAGTCAGGCAGGCAGAGTAAGGCTGCAACGTAGCGCATGCTGAGAATGCCGTACTAAAAAAGCATGTCGAATCACTTGGTACGGTTGGCTTTCTTCGTACCACTGATCCGTTCTTCCACTATGTTTCGTTTTGCGTATCGACGATGCGCTCGGTTTTGCGTCGACTAACAAGGCCGCGTGCCGTCACTTGCTGCGTAATATCTCGGGCGTGCGTGCGTTTTTTTTCGAGCTCGGCGGATACATTTTGCAACGTTGAGCAGTTGCCCGCGGCATCAACCTCTTGATTTTCAAGTCAAGCAGTTCGGGTGCACAAGCGAGCAATACCCTAAGAACAAAGGAAGGCCTTACCGGGAATGAAATCGTTTTCTCATCCCCGTCAGGCTGTTTGCGAAAACCTGACAGCAATGGTTGAGTTGCCTGACGGAACTTAGAAACCGCTGCAGTTCACTGGCAAGTCGTGGCGTTACTGTCACCCGCCCCTGGTACTTTCGCTGCGGATAAAAAAAAACTCCGTTCTGCAACAAGCTGCCAACGTCGTTGACCAAATGCATGTGCTGTAAATATCAATTCTACCAACAGAAACGGCAAGTCATTTTTATTTTGGTCATTTAGATGTAACTTTGATAAAAAAGGAGAAAATCCGCAAGCTTGACTCACGCGTTTAGTTTTACTCATCCGTTAAGGTTTACTCGTGCGTTGAGCTTTACTCATGCGTTAAACTTTACTCATGCGTTAAGGTTTACTCATGCGTTAAGCGCTAAGCTTCAGTCTTGGGCTTCTTCGAACAGTGGGTGCGGTGTTCAAGATTTCGAGCACAAAAGCGATGTCTTGTTTTTGTCAGTTTTATCACCATGGGAACTGTTGAAGGTTTCGGATTTGTGCAACACTCACCTCATGCGCTTCTCACCCCTTCGTTTTGTTTGGAGTAAACCTTCAGGCGTGTTGCTGCGCATCAGCAAAAGGTATTTAACAGCAGCGTGGTTATGGGTCTGCCTGAGAGGTACGTCCACTGAACTGGGTTCTAACTTGCTGCGGTTTTCGGGGACAAGTCTTGTCCCTGACGACCTGAGCATCGGTCCAAACAGAAAAAGGAAATGTGATTTTTTTCAGCGATAATAGGCTGTTGCATTGGCAAGTCTGTTGAACCTGGTGCTCGTGGTAATGCTCGGAATCGGTAGCGTCAGTTCTCTGCCGGTTTTGTTTGTTAGTTTGCCGTTGCTCCCGCAAGCTCTTCCGCTCGAACTTCGCCATTAACGGACCGTCACGGTCGTTCGTTTCACCGAAGCTTCCCGAATGGAGCCGTACTAACGCGAAGTTGGATTTGCATGCTGCCAACTTCCCTGACGCGCCGATTGCATGAAGATTTCTTTTCTGCAGTGCCGACTTACTTTGACTTCGCTCACCGAAGCATGACGTCATCGTTCCCGCCTTCAAACTGTTCTGCGAAGAACGATCGCAAGCCGGCAAGCGTGCGTGTTTGTGTTTGAATTTGCTGACTGGCTGTTGCCAGAGCGCCTCTGTAACAGATAAGAAGCAGATATGTGCTGCCGTGAAAATCGTGACCGGAGGCAGGAAGTGACGCGTTGTTTATAGCAAGCACTGGAGAAGGGCTCGCTTGCATCGCTGTTCTCCGACAGTGCGTGTTATGTGGCCCTTAGCTGATGACTGTGCACCGTCGATTGTCTGGTCATTTGCTGCTGCAGTCTCCGCCCGACACTTTCCCTGAACTTTCTTAAATGTTGTGCTTAATGTCTGCAAACCACGGCTGCTTTTTATAAATGTGATCGCATTTCATAGTAATGTGCGTCGTTTTCCCACCGGCGTCTTTGATAACTTGAAAGCATCACAAAATAGATTTTTTCGCTTCAACGTGGACAGTAGGCATACAAAGCGCTTTCCGACTTACATTCAAGGTAGAAGCAGGTCACCCAAGTTTTGCCTGCAGAAGTGCCTGCTCAAGGCACCTTGTGTATTCGTCTTTATGTAGCGGTATACGATATTTTCACCAGGATGCACTGTTGCTTGCCGCATGCGGCGTTAAAACTGTCTTATGCTTATCGCCGCTTTATCACTGAGCCACTTGAGATTCTTTTGTGCGGTAATACTAATGCTGCCATATTTGCTAACATATTTCCACATTTGCTTGTTTCCACTGATTCACGGTGGGAAGATCACTAAAACACTCGCAGCACTGTTACAAGCCTTGGAAATTCTCTGCATCGCATAAGATTAGATTGCCGTAATGCCATAATATACTACCATTGCTTGTATATGAATCAGGTACGCATGATTGTCGCAATTCTGTCTGAGTTTGATTGGAAATCGATTTACGGCCGTGGTGTGTATTTCTTCTTCAACGCACTTTATGTAGTAAGGATGGGCCTCTTGTTGGCTTGTGGAAAGATGCAGAAAAACTTACGAACTGATTTTATTTTACTGACCTTCGTGAAACCTTCTCCCAACATTAACGATACGTGGTTTCTTCGGGTTGTCCGGCCCTCCGTGGAGATTTTTGAACAGCGAGCATTGCTTAAAGTTTTCCGTTGAAATAGAATCAAAAATGTTGGTAAACGAGTTGAACTTCCCATCACAATTCGCCCGCTCTGCTAGTCTTACGGGCGCAAGCAGATCTTGGAAAATGAAATCAGCGCCTGTCCCGTTAAGCGTTTCCACTCCTTTGTAAACCCAGTGTCAAGTGCTGTCATCTCATTGTGACAATTGTGATGCTGTTACCATGCTTTGTTTAAAGGCGCTGGAAGTCTACTGCAAGACGTCATAATGGCGCGCCGCTCGTCGCTCGATGAGATAGGTTCGTTCGCTGCAGTCTTTGATGCGCGTTCGGCGACAAAACTTGTGTCATTGCCCTGCCTTGTGCAATTCCTCACGCGGTGGTTCGTCACTCGTTGTTTTCAACATATCATACTGTTGGAGTTTTATATGCAGTGTGTGTGTCAAAGCTTATCGCGCTCAGCGTGCTGTCAAGTTTAACAACCCCGCGTTGAGTTCCTGTGGTAATTTTAATTGTTGCCTCTGAAAAACCTGTTCTATCCGAAACTAACTGCCTCCAATATTTGCTAAAAGCCAAATGGAGTTTGAGAACCGTCTTCAGCTTCAAAACAACGAACCGGTCGCTTCCTATTCATTTTTGTCTATGTCCTGCGTGTTGAACGTTGCTACGACGACTTGCAAATTTATGCAGTGTTGTCTTTGTGGAAGTTGAACGTGTATGTTTGAGGGTTTTGAACCAAGGGAACGTTCAAAGCTGTTTTCAAACCTTCATTCTATTCAAATGATTCTCACGTTGAACTCTTCAGTTGTTTTTTGCTGAGTTTGTCATAGTCTTTGGTATGTCAACTATTTCATGGATGAACATCCCGTTTTCAATCACTTTTCATCGTAAAATAACTCGCGCTCATATAATAGGTCTACNTCGTTCAGGGTCCATTGTAGCGCCTGTGTCTAAACCAGCTATGTCCAACCCCGGCCCAGTCGAAGGTTTTGTGCGGCCCGGTTTAGGTGTTCGCTGTAGTGAAAATATCCTACATACTGACAACCTGTCCTTATTTTCATAATCTTCAATTTGAAATTTTAATGCAGGAGGTCTGAGTGCCACTTTACCACGTCTGTTACCATTGCAATTAGGATTCGAACGCTTTCAGTACATTAGCTTAAGCTCAATGTGGTTTGCTAAGATCAAAGTAAGCCATTCAATGTGCGGACCTCCTTAATATGTCATTCAATGTGCGCCTCTGGTCAAGGCAGTGACATGATTTTTGGCTCTGTAAGCCATTTGGGTTGGACAGAGCTGGTCTAAACCTACCCTAGTTTAGGTAATAGCCTTTCGGTCGACAATTCTGGTTGTTGTATGTCTCGTAGCATGGCCCTTTAATTTTTTGCCAGCAGAAAATATCTTGGGCAATGCGGTGAATACAGGAACATTTCGAAATAAAATACGACTGACTTTTGGCAGCCAAGGTTCTGTTTGCAAATTTACAGACAAATATTGTCCACAAAAATTTCGAATACTTTCAATCGTTTTCCCGTTCATTTTTTCCATAGGTCCAGAGAACGTTCGCTTAGAATTGGGTGAATGATGATGTTTTGGCGGAGCACAACAGAAAACTGACTTTTTTAGACTGAAATCTGAGATTGGACCATGTAGCCTGAACATTTTTTCCAGCGGAGCATCGCATTGTTTCTGAACTGACTATTAGATTTTTTAGGAGGCAAGAAAAACGGAGATTGTTGCACCCGCTCCAACGCGCCACGTTTTTTGGGAGAAACAACAATCTCGCTAGAAAAACGGTTACGTGTTCTTGTTTGTTTGATTAGAAAAAATTACATTATTTCTCCAGTAACAGTTTTTGGCGCAGCGTCGTCGCCGTAGGCAAAATCAGTAAAAAACTTTTAGCTTTGTTGTGATTCGTAGCATCAACCTCAAGATTTGCTAAACACAATATTTGAACTGCTGTAATTCGACTTCCATACATTTCTAGGTCTGTGTGGTTTGTTTATTTTCGTTCCTCTGACCAATCTGCGGTAGTAGTGCTAAGTCTTTTTGCCATTTCGATGGTGCCGTTTGTTTTAAGGTTTTGTGTATATTTAATCAATCTTATTATTTGTGACTCATCGTTGTGGCGTGTTCTGTGTCGACGTTGGATAATCTGCAGTGACCTGTTGTGTTAGACATTTTGACGTTAATTACTGTATAAGCCCGATGCAATTTGTCAGATGTTTTGTAGTGTAAAAAGTGAGTATTATCCATATACTTTTTCTGTGTATTGTTGCTGCTGTGATGTTGTTGCTTTGTGTGACAGAACAGAACCTATCAATAACTGAAGTAAGTCTTCCGCGTTTCAGCCACGCGAGTTGGAAGTTGAATCACGCCCGAGAAATCTTATCGCGGTTTGTGTTGCCCGACAAAATGTTTCACACAACTTTTCGAGCTGCTTAATTTCTGCATTTTCAGACTGCTGAAAAAACGAAAAACGAGAAGCGGTGGTCTCAAACTTCGGTTATGTTTTGGTCTTAGCGGATAACAGTAGTGTTCACTTTTTTTCTCCGTTTCGTGCTCTGTAAAAGCTTTCTGCTGCTAGTCTGGAAATACTTGTGATTGTTCTTAGCACTCAAACCAACAGTACGCATCCATAACCATTAATCAAGTATTTTTTCATCATGATTTGTCTCAAATGTCATCTTTCTGTTGCTGTGCATGAGAACTGGGCGACGTATACCGCCCCGCACGAGTGTAATCAATGGTGCGTTCGCCGTTGCCAACACAGAATTGAACTGCTGTGTTGACCAATTATTCGTCATGTTTCACTGTAATTGGCTTCTGCTCCGTGTTTTCAAACTTAAAGCCTGCGCATCTAGTTCACACTTACTCGACAATCCTTTGGAAATCGCACAAGTTGTAGTACTTTGTTCAGCGTAGACTTGCACTATGCTGCATTTTTAATGGCTGTTTTGTTACCCTCCATGAATTTGGGGACGCAAGCATTCGAATCATTGTGACACAATAAACAGCTGACGTCATATCATTGTGTTGACTTAATTTCGTCTGATGTAGTAAGGTAAGGATAAGAGTTAATTATTTATTTATCATAGGCTGTTTCAGTGTATGCTTGCAGTTACGTTCGTTGGTGCTGGTGTGCGGACAGCTTGCATAAGCAAAGGATGAAAATGTTTTGTTGTTACGGATTTAGTTTAATTTTATCGAGCGATTATGATGTGATTAGTTGAGAACAAGTTTAAGATGCCAGTCTGGGTGTTTGGTTGTTTAAACAAGCTCTCTACTCGCCAACAAAGCCTATAAAAGACATGTCTTCACAGAAACGATGCAGAAGTATAATTTTCCTACAGGCAGGGTTGCTTATGACTGTCGGTTTTAATGTGGAAGTTTTTGAACTATAACGAGATAAACGAGTGGGTTGAAAATGTCGTAAATTTGCTTCCCTCACAACAGTGGCTTGGATCTGCACTGGGACACTGTGCCACCGCCCCGCAAGAGCGCACGCAGCTATAAACTCATAAAGAGTCGAGTGGCAAAGCTTCAATTAAAAGCGTATTGCCGATTGTTGGCAGTCGTACGTGGTGCTTTTTGACTGGCTCGTGACATAGCAGTGCTGTGAAAAGCTCTACACAAAAACGTTTTGCTACAGACATTCGGCCTCTTCCTGTGCTTTTCACTTGATCGTTTGAATGCGCAGGCGAGCTCTTCGAAAAAGGGATTCGGTTCTGATTAACACATTCCAGGCTCAGCGAGCTGGAGTTTCATTTATGGCAAATCAACGTTAATGCTGTTTTTCACAATCTAAAGTTATGGGAATAAAGAAAAGCTAGAACCGGCAAGATGGTTCAAGCTTGCTACGAATCGGAAACATTTTCTACTTTTCAATAGACTGTTTTTCTATCTTGTGTGTCTCNTCTCTAAATTCTAAATCATTGTACATTCATGCAAAACGTTGTTTTCTCGCGTTTTTGCGTCATTTCTGGGTCTTGAATATTGTGTGAATGCTAAGGTTTTAAAGCTATGTTTATCGTTCATTCGTACAGACAATGACGCCCGACATGATGATTTCGTTCCATTGGCACAATCTTGCGTTTTGCAAAAAATTGTAACGACAAATGCTAGCAAGGATCAGTTCAAATGTAAGATGCTTTGCAAAAGAAACATTCGTTTTACCCGTAGCTTGTATTGTTATAACCTCTCCACTGGAGACCTGTGTGGATTATAAATTTCTGCGACGCTTCCACCCACACCTCCAAAAACCTGGAAAAAGTCAACCAGCTCGCTTCTTTTGATGCCATCCCGCTATGAATTTTTTTCAAGTTTGTNAAAAACAACTTATGGTTTTCAAAACAATTGCTTATTTTCGTAAAGAAATGAGATAACCACAACCTTTTCACATTTTTTTATGTCAGCCGGAGGGTGATTTCGGTAGACAAATGTGCCAAGGGCCTATAACGTGTAATAGTTGGCAAGCACGCGTCAAGGTAACCTGAAAACAAAAAAACACGGGTTCGTAATTTGGAGCTTACTTAGGGTAGTGTCTTGGTCTCTGCAAGATTTTGCTTTGCGGGTGCCAAATGTACCTGCACCAGCAATGACATGGTACATGGCATAACTGATTAAGCCAAAAGTGCAACATTTCGTTTTTGGTCTGTGTGTATTAGTTTTTGTTTTTATTTATGCAAGCAATGCTAGGAAACCGAACTCTTGTGATTTTTGAGCCGTTTTTTGTTTCATCTGTGCTGGAAGTTATTTTAGAATTTTCAGGGCAGTTAGGTTATGTTAAGCACGCCCTTTCTGCCCCTGTGTTATCTTACTACATGGAAAATTCCTTCATTTTCAAACTTGCCTTTTTGTCTAGGGACAATTGGCGGGCAACAGCCTAAGCTTTTGTGTCTGGTAGCACCACACCACGGCGCTACTGAACCAAGTCACAGATGGAATCACGTCTCTTGTCCCTCGTCCGGCGTCTAGGTCGATTTCGCGTGCGTGTGATCAGAACTTGCTGCGCCAATCGTTCTTGAGCCGTTCTTACTACGTGGCGGAAAAATGGCAGTTGGGTTGCTTCTACTGTGGTTAAGTGACTCTACGCCGAGGGCTTTTACAAATTTTGCAGCAGACCGTCTTAGCACTACAGCGTGTCCCCTTCGTAAAATATATGTATGTCTGCCGTTGTACTTACAGTGAAAGTTTAAGATGTTCCCCAACCCGGTAATATTACCAAATAATATCCATTTGAAAACCCAGATTTGTGATGTTTGAAGATCGTAATGTAATCACTGAACCTCAAAGCGCACGCATCACCGTATGTGCTTTGCGTTCTGGCCGTCTCTGTTTTCCGTCACTATAATGAATGCTTTGGACTTTTCCCCTGTTGCAGTATTTGACTATTGCAGACTGCGTTGAACGAAAGACCGTTTTGCAAAAAAGAGCCCAATATGAAATGCGGCCACTGCGCCAGCTCAGGTGTAACTTGTACGCCTGGTTCAGTTCACGTCTCATCGATGTCGTTGTTTTTCAACTTTTCTATGACTGCTTTTGGTGTATGAGCAAGTACACTTCCATTACGGATGTGTTGATTTGCTGTAGTGCGTGTTTTCTGTAACGCTCNTATCTTCCTCATAAGCACACAAGCTTGTAGGAACTTCGCATGCTAATATGTATCCGTTCTGTTATGCAAACGGCCTACGGCACAGTGAGTAAAGAGATCTCAAGTGCCAAACCTGTATCAGAATTTTCGTTACCCAAGATAGAACACAATATCGCGTCAAACGAAACTCCATGATAAGCAGATACATTTAGACAATAAGTAAAGCCAAGTCTCTCTCACTCCTTGTCATAGTTTTCTCTCTTTATTTGCCTTAGGAAAACCAGGGTAAAATTTTAAGATATAAGGAATTACGGTATTTTTGCGGCCCGCCAGCGATATTCAACAATACGCGCGGCCCGTGATGGTAAATAGGTTCCATACCCCTGGTTTACGGTTTGTTACGCCCGTACCAAAAAAGTGCTTCCCAAGGATTTTCTACCCCAAAACCTTAACCATACTGAGCTATTTGCATCCTGTGCATGTGAAACTCGAAGATACTTTTATGATGTAAAATCAATTGCGGTACCTTCATTGTAGACGCAAGAAACAGGTTTTTAGAGATCCCAGCGCCGTCTCCAGTGTGGTAGCCAGGGGGCCCGCTGCCATTTGCCGCAGGTGCTCCCCCAGCAAAAGATGGGTGATAACCTTCAACCCGTCGCTGAACGTGACTGACCTCTGTCAACAACCGAAACCTGGCCATGGACTGGGATAGTCCTGACATTTTTTCGCGTGGTTAGAGCGATCTGGGCCGTTCATAAAACTGCTGTGATAAGCGTACTTGTCTAAGGTTTGCAAAAAACGTGCAGTTTCTCAATAGGTTTGTTCATGCGAACAGTGGACCTTTGTAAAAGTGCGCCACTCAAATTGAACTGGGAATTTACTAAAATTTTCTAACAGCATCCCTAGTGCTAGGCATGACCTGGCAAGGTGCCCAATTATTTTTCTCTTTACTAAGGAAAATTTTGATTGCATTGAGAAATTAGCAATGTCTGGCTGAATTCACGAAATGCGGAAATTCAGCCAAGTTTTTGCTCTCTCCTCGCTCCCGGGGTATAAACGGCTGCATTTTCTGACCCAGCATTGCGCAAACGTTCACGTTTCAGTATGGTGGGCAATAAAATTGACAATATGCTTTTTAATTACTATAGTGCAGTAACTGTAGAAACACACAAGGATTGTAGTTTTTGCTTGTTTGTTTCTTTTACTGAAGGTGTGTACTTTTCAAACAAACCGGATGCACCCGCAATTGAAATATTTCGTGAAGTCCATGTGGCGTTGGTGTTAAGCAGACCTGTAACCAGGTTTTAAGGTTTGTGAGGGGGCAAAATACGTTTTTAAGGGGGAAAGATTTTTGTTTTCATTATGTTTTAAAATAAATTTTTCTGGGCACAACAAAGTTTGAAGGGCACTGCCCCCGCATGCCCTACCGTGGCTACGGGCCTGATGTTAAGTCGTCTCTGATATGACCAAGTCAGTGTATTGGGACAACTGTCTACTCTGGATTATAAAAAACGTTGGGATCATGCAATGAAACACTAAGAGTCATGGGCGTAGTGACCACGGCGCTAGCAGTGGCGTAACTGACGAGGGGCAGGGGTACCAATCGCCCCTCCGGGAAAGCTAACTGTTAAAACCGGCCCCCACGTAGCTCATACTTCGGTATTTACTATTCTTTTGCTTTTCAGTTGGTTGTTTTTTGTGTTTTTCGAAAGTTTTTCGTAGTGTTTTCCGGCGTTTTGGTGTTTTCGTACGGACATCCACATCGGTGTTCACTATCGTTTCTTAAGTTTTTTCCTGAGTGTTGGTTAGTGGGCTCGCTAACCCTGAGGTGGCCTGTGGATCCCCTTCAGCTACGTTTTTTACCCACTGGAGCAAACCTCTAGTAACGCCATTGGACGCTAGGGTTAGGAATCTCGTAAACGTCGGTAGTCGGCTTTCCCCATTGACTAAGCTCAACGAGCCGTTTTAAATCACCGACTTTAGTCCAATTCTATAAAATATCCGATTTCCCAAAGCAGAGGACTGTGGCAAATGAAGCGTGGCTATCCATTGCGGGCCCCTTTGGTTCGCGCCACGGCGCCACGCCCATTGTTTTGAAAGTGATCCTTCCCCAAGCATATGTCAATACACTCGCGCTCTTGTCCCCTGTTTACACACTTCGACGCCCTTCTCACGAATACCGCTCTCAAGCGCTGCCTCAAGCCCACAGCTGAACCTGCCGTTTGCACGGACGCCCCGCTGAAGCGAGAAAGTTATTTCAGGACTACCGGCGAGCAAGCTCTTCCAGCAGCAGAAGTGTAACAGAATCAGACTTAGAACCGGCGTGCACTTATAAATGAACCTAAGCACGCTTGTTATTGGAAACCAATCTGTTTATCAACATGATGCTGTTGAAAAGGCTTTCTAGGTGGTATCATGAAGCGTGTGGTGTACGCAGAACAAGGAAGNAAGTTTTTTAAAGGAAAAAGTAATGTCAGAGAGCTGTGCTGCATGCACAGACGCAACACAGATTGACCTCGCAACAGAAGCTGATTGCGTCTGAGCATTTATTCTTTTGAAAACAAAGCAGAATTTAAGCGAAAGCGAACATGTGGTAAACCACATTCTGTCTCTTTTTCACTCATGCTTTTTAAACGATAAATTCAGCGAGTTCCTGCGTTTACCCGTTCACATTCAGAGGAGAAAACAGGCGTAAAGTTGTCCGATTCTGGATTGTTTCAGGTGCTTTACTTCAACCAGTTGTAATTGAAGCGCTGAAATACTGTTTCATTGTTGTGAGTAGTTTACTTTTAGAAATACATAAAAAGAATGATTTTAATGTCACATTCACTGCCACTGCGCCAGGAAAAGGTTGATGCGAGCAGCTACGAACGGCATCAGATCAAGCGTGCCGTTTCCCTGTGATCAGCAGGTAAGCTCAGCGTTCAACGCTGCGCATTAAGTAGTAAACATCCAGGAATATAATTTCAGTCCCGGCCATTCGCGCACTAAGTACTGGCACATCCCTTCACTTCCTATTATTGAATTAATCCTTCGTGGTGAGCAGTCGGGTCGAGATGAAGTGAAGCAATGGCGAGGACGTAGTTTTTACCACATGCGGTCACAAATTCGTGTACTCCGTGTTCAGAATTTCTGAAAATCTAATCTCCGGAAGTTTGACAGAGTTTTTGGTTTATTAACGTCTCCGGACGGACAAATACTCTTAATTCCGTTTTTCACCTGAGTTATTATTAATCCAGGTCAGTGTGGTCCAAATACAGGCCCGTGGGACACCCGCGGACAGAATTCTTAGGCCCGCAAGCTTTCTTAGTATTGGTTGTGTGTATGTTACAGGAGGGAATTTTAATTAAAACAAGAATGACATTTGTTAATAATGGTAATGTACACTGTTAATGGCGTTAGATTAGCCAGTGGTTCTCAACCTTTTAACATATCTTACCTTTTTATTAGATAAATTACCAGATTTACCCCCAATATACTCAGTGGTGCTCATTTATTAACAATACAAAATTAATAAACTCTTACAGTTTAGAATGATTTATAAAAATTACATTTCCTGCAATTTATGGTTCAGTAAATTAACTCCCTTGGAAGATTACCCCTGGGGGTAAATTTACCCCAGGTTAGGAACCACTGGTTTAGACTGTAGAGAGCTTCTAGAAATTAGTCAGCAAAGGTAGGTTTCCCAAACTGAAAGATTTCGCACTAAAAATGCGCTCGACGTTTGGAAGCACATACGTGTGGAAGGGAATATTTTCTACCATGAAGCAAGTCAATTCTGAAAACAGAAATCAAATGGCAGACGAAACACCGGACTATATTCTCCGACTTGCTACCACTAGCATATTGGTATTGTTAAAGGAACGATAGTGTCAGAAAAGCCTCAACCACAGGCATCGTACTGATACAGATTTGTAATAAATTGTTTAATGCTATTTTGTAATAATTTCAATGGCACACTCATTTTCCCTCACCCATTTTCCCTTTTCAATTTAAAACTTGTGAATATGTTTGTTTACACATCATTTAGTTGCAAATGGCCTGCGAGTTATCACGTTTTTGTAAAATGACCCGTAGCTCAAATATGGTTGGACCACGCTGTTCCAGGTAATCATTTCGCGGTTAGTTCTCTTTGTTGTTGATGCGTACAGCTGTAATGAATACTCAAAACGACAGGACTAGAAATTTGTCAAAGCTTTGCTGAAAAATGTCACCGTAAGATTCTTAGGCGTTTTTAGAATAATGCACCATACAATGAGGTCAAATGCCCACAAGATAAGTGTGGCATTGACGAGTGTCAGCATGGTACCTCAAATTTTGTGAGACATTTTGGCCAGGACCAAAACGCGCGACTTATGCAGTTGACCAGAACTTACTGTTGGCTTACATGGATGTTTAACGCAGTTTATTTGCGAAGGACGTCGACATATTACCTGGGTTTATTTTTGCGGACGTAGATTGAATTTATTTTTAAATGACCGAAAAAAATCAAGTCAATTCGGTCATAATGTCGTGAAAGGCAGGGTAGTGAATACTGTCACGTCAAGTTTTAATACTGTTATGGGACAAATGAGCGAAATGTCTCAGCGAAAATAAACCAGCATATTGCAAAATCACACCGTTCGTTATTGCGGATGTTAACAGTACCTTTCTGCTTGCACTGATGGAAATGTAACTACCAGGTGTTGTCATTCTTCCGCGATGCCGGTAGACTGTTGCACTTTATTGTGAAAAACTGTTTCTTGTTTAGTGGAAAACATTAATAAGTGGAGAGGGGCTGGCCATTACCTGCAAAACAGGAAATATAACCTGTTGCAGTTGTATTGCAGAACGTCCATTTTAACGTCACGGATGCTTGTTTGCGATATATACATGCGGGTCAAGTTGATGCTGCATTGTTTAAAAACCATTTGATGCGGAAGGAAACGCATAATACCGTATGTCGTAACTGCCCTGTAATCGAATCAACGATTTGTTTGTCCAAAACGCATAAATCTTTTACTCGTGCGCCAGAGCTCCGCCGTGCAGCTAACATCACAAAACTCTTCAAACACAGACGACCAGCGTTCGGGCACACAAGGACTGCAAAGTTTCTTGATTTGTTTCAGTATGTTAACAGTTGCGCGATGTGGCCATTAATTAAGTTTTTGAAACTTTCATTTTTGGCTTCATGAATTAAATCAAGTCATGCCGTGGCTGCACAATATCTTTGAACGACATTTCGCACCCTGCCATAAATGTTTTACGCTTTCTGTGAGCGGATGGCCTTGTACTCGGAACGGGGGTGCAAAGTTTTCAGTGAATGTTAGTGGCGCACCGAAATTTTTAGAAGCGCACACATGTTAGCTTTACCGTACAGCATTCAGATGCATGATGAAGTATAAAAGGTAAAAAAGACGTTCGCGCACTCCAAGTTTTTGGTCGCGCGGCGCGAGGCCGCCACCGCACTTTCGCAACCCTGATTTAGACTTAGGTTCTTCAAACATTTTAGCACGTTGACTCCTCAAGGGAATCCTTGATTTCTCGTCGTCTCCCAGACAAAAAGATGCCGGTAGTAATTTTTCTCTTGATGGGTAGAACAAAACTGAAATTTATTAACCCGTGCAATGAAAACAAGTGCTATCACCGGGTCGTCACAACAAATGAATGTGACGAACAAATAGAAATTATTCTGCTAACTTTCTGGACAGAAAGGTATCATCAACATATTTCAGTGCAACATAAAATCAAGATATAAACTACAAATAAAATTTAAACATGTTCTAGACTAGACTATGGAGAGATACGTTCCATTTCTTTTCATTTTAACAGAGAAATGGCAGTGTTTGGCTACAAACTGTTTTCACCCTCAAGTTTTGATCGCTCCATTTTGACCCCAGGCGTTTTGCCGACCCATGGATTGTTATTGCCCCCGGGGGTCGATATCGATTACTTTGTAAGACCCTAGGTGTAGTCAGAAATAGATAATTATTCGGCGTTTCAATTGTGATGAGTTGGTTGTCGTGCAGTTCCTACTACGCCGTGGTAATGGGAAGCATTACTGTATCTACATACCCCTGCGCCCTGGACTGCACACACGCTTGTTTGGGAACAACGGTCAAAAAAGCATGTCTAACTTTCCAGTTATCATATACATGTGTTATAAAGTTTTTGCCCTGGTTACACAGGCCACTATCAGGAAATCTTCAAGAGCTATTGCTTTTGACTTCGAGAACCTGCAGATGACTCGCGGGCTGTATGGTTTGTCTGCCACTTTGCTACAAATGGTTTGGGTTTCAACTTTAAGCAAAACTAATGTGAGATTTTGAATTTGTTCGAATGATAAAAGATTCAGCTGTTAGGAAATGTTGTCTTACTTCTTAATGGACCATGCTGAATTCTTTTTCAAAATATTGAAAGAATTATGAGAAAAAGCACGAAGCAAAAATCCCTGCCTGCTTTTAAGAATTGACACTTGCATAAAAATTTACAAGCTACTTCAAGCAAGTTTTCAGGCAGAATTTCCACCTGTAACGAGTTTTGGGTGGAAGAAAAAAACTTGCTGAATGTAATTCATAAATGGAAAAGTTTATACAGGTGGAGTCTTAAGTTGCAGAAAGATTATCATGTCCTACACTTTGCCACTTGACACGTTGTTGTAAGGTATTGAGCTGCACCTATCGAGACTAAAAGGACGAGAAACTCTATTTGATGTTTTTCTTTTTTGACGCTGTTTGTATAGCGCTACGTCCAATGCCGATAAGTTTTAAGTCATTACAGGAACTGTTACTTTGAAGAATTAATCTTTGTTTATTTAGGGAACCCTAATTCGAAGAATGTCAACCTGAAAATGTATTTGTAAGTTTCATCAGTTGAAAACTCAGTCACTCCGTGTGTAAAGTCATTACTTTTATTCTCAACCTCACAGCAATAACCTGCTTCAGCGATATCACACAGCTGGTCAAAAATGTTGTCCTTTGTCATGTCACAATGGCATATGATGCTTCATTTTTCTGGTTCAGTGATGGCCAGCAGATGCATTCCGGGTATTCAACGAATGGTATGAGGATTTACAGTATCGACGAACGGGCCATACACACTGGTTGTGTCGTTCTGTTTCAGTAACTGCGAATCGATCGAAGTCGCTGCGCAACCAAAGAACACAATGGCTACATTCATAAAAAGCCCCGGTCCAAAGACGTCGTCACGTTCGCACATACAGGTACGTGTGTAAGCCATGGACGGATACAATGGTCTGTCGTAGGTTGCAAGACTCACCCGTTCCAACCACGTTTTTGACTAAGTTTGTGGAGGACGTTCTTTAGTGTAACGTTAATTACAGTCGCGTGGGAGTCTAGCGCATGTGCAACGAGGTAAAATTTTGGGCATTAGAACAGTTTTTGCTTAATAAACTGATGATTGAATTGATGCATTTTGTACTGTAGCACGTACTCACTTCGGTGAAGATTGCCTGAGGTTGAAGAAAATTAAATGCCCGACGAAGGCTGCAAAGCCGGTGTGTGGAGTGGGTGTTGGAAAAAAATGTTTGCCTAACGGCTACAATTTTCAAGAAAGCCAAGGCAGTGTATCACTTAAAGCCATTCGCGAAAGCATTTGACGACTTTCTTCTTTAACATTGTACACCGCTTGTGTTGAACAACTTCAGAAAATTCTAGATTCTGCGTGCAGTTAGCAAGGTAATATCAACGTTTTTTTAATACAAATACTATGAAGGGGTAGTTACTTAAAATATCTTGTAATCGCCTGTTATATGTGCTTATGCAAATGAACTCCAACCGCTGGGTACAACGCATAATAGCAGCCATAGGCGTAAACGGCAAAAACTAAGGGAGATCACAGCGTTAAAATATGTTTATAAAATTGGATTTAAAAAAAATTTTCAATTTGACATCTTTATATGCAATAAATTGACACATTTCAATGCAATTTCCCCCCCATCAATACCGGAAAAGAGTTGAAATGACAAAAAGATTTTTTTAAGATCTGAATTCCGATACAAAATATTTTTCCATCTTTGAAATGATTTTTTCCTAAAAGCGAAATAGTTGAGGGCAGGTTTTTTATTGCTTGACCTTCGTAACCGCNAAGACTTTCAAGAGACCGCAACTACTTTATCTAAATACCGNGATGGCCGTTAAGCAAGGTTTATGTGTTTTTAGGTATTGGTCGTGAAGTGAGGTTCNACTCTATTTTGAGAAACCCTTGGAAAAATTTGAGAGACCGTTTCAATCTTTNAAAACTCCTTAATAAAACACTGGTTGGGGGGACGACATCCCTCCAAAGCCGTCGCCAGAAAGTCTTCACTAGGGGGCTTTACGTTTGTGCAGGGGGTTTACTTTCTAAAATTTGACAAAAACTCCACTCATTTTAAATGTTTCATATTTCAATTTGGGGGGCTAAGCCTACGAAAGCCCCCCATGGCGACGGGACTGCATCCTCCTTGCATTTCCGTCTCCTATACCTATGGCAGCAGTGACTGTATTCTGGCTTAGCTTGCCGATAATAATTACTTGCTTAAGGAGGCACCGAACGCAAAAATATAAAAATTTCAAGCTACTGTGGTTGCCAACATGAATGCGTTGCGAACATACCTCAAACGACCAGTCTAGATTGTCGTAACCAAACAAAATTCCGAGCGTGGCAAACTGATGTCAAGGTATAGCCATTCACAATTTACTGAAAGTTTAGAAAGATGCAAAATTTGTCCCAAGTTGACACTTGCAAATTACGGGTCTGAAATGACGCAAAATATCCTGTTCCGGCCCATGTGGCGTGCAAGCCAAGGCGTTGCTCGACGTAAGATGCAACGTCATCGTCTGCATTATTCTAGGTTTATCATCTTTATTGTCTACGGCGCATGATTTGCTTCTGCAGAAAAGATTTGCTGCGAAGAAAGACGGAAGACGTTCTATGACGCAGCCAGTAACAGGTGATGACGTCAGTGCAGCAGCAGAGCTCATTCGTGAGCAGAGGTGAGTTCCATATAACTTACACGAGGCTGTGTTTGGTGTGGCCCAACGTGTGGTTGAGCTGCTAATTGAAGGATTACGTTAAGTTCCAGTGTCGTAGCGGTCGTTTCGAAGGATTTTTCCTGGGCTCACGAGCAGACAGTTTACTCGGGATTACCTGAGATCCCGAGATTAAGAATGAACTGCCTTGCTGAAAGCCGAATGTATGCTGCAATTTGTGTTCGTGTGTGTAACATTGGATATTGAAGTTTTACGCGTTGTGAAAGGTCTGAACATTATTTGAATGTATCAGTCCACTGAGCAGATGCAAACCTCCCTTGAACCAAGACCGCCTGCTTGAAATTGTTTCTTCAGCATTGTTTTTGTGCCGGTTGACCCTGACATAAATAAAAGTGGTCTCTGAGGAAAAGCGAGAACGCTCGAATGAAACGCTATTCGGTGCGCGGCCAAGCGGAACGTTCGCGTGTTCACTCATGAACCTACCTTACTTGTTAGTTTGTAACCTATCTGGACTCAGATTGTGTAGCGCTGCTGCAATTCTTATTCTTTCTGAATTTTATGCAAGTTTGATAAATTGCGAAAAGGAGGAACCTTGCTTTCTCGCTGCGCTTTGGCTTTTTGTCCGAACTGAGACCACGATCACTCAGGCTTATTCAATTCCGGTATCAGCTGGTTTGCCCAATTTTCACTTTTTTGCGGTACTCAAAACGCGATTTATCTTTAGCAAATCATTCACGTTTAGACAGCCTGTCTGGCCTGATCTGTGTTCTCTCGACGTCGACGGAAATGAAGCATGAGGGAAGAACTCCGCGTTAATTCACTGCTGACTGCAGTCGAGGTCTTTTACATAGTATTTCTGTAGCGGCCTTGCTGTAGCCCGGGCGCTAACAAAGCGACAGCTGGATTGTTTGTCGAAGAATAAGATGTTCGATGTTTGCCACAAGCTTTCATCGATTTATTGCGTGACATCTTTATTGCCTTTAGTTGCGTGGTTGTTAACACGCGTAAGGACGTAGCGGTTTTCGTGAGGACAACGTGCTACTTCAGCTGCTAATACTTGGTGCCGATCCTCATGGATGGCGGAGTTGTTGTATCCATGTGCCACTCTCCTCCCAAACGTGTGTCCCAATGCGCTCTTCCAGTGATCCCTGCGTTTTGCACGAGAATCAAATCCATTGTATGCACGCTTGTTACATATCATGAAACAAGATTCAGTGACTTCACAAACCGCTGTCCTGGCGAACCTTCATTTTGTTACTGTTAGTGCCACTTTTCACTCGAACTTCTCTTCCTAGATAGGTCTTCTGTCTGTTAACGCGTCTTCTGTTGACCTCCAAAGCGCTCGTATTGTGGTAATGCATTGTCGGTTGGATATTTGGGCTTGTTAGTAAATACAACATCAAGTGTTGCGGCCAAGTAAGCTGCTATGGCCGGGAGCTGAACTCGAGGCGTCAGTTTTAACGTTGAAATGGTGAAGCTTGGAAATGTGCAGCTGTATTTTTGCAATCAAAATTTTGAAACTGTTTACGACTGGGCTTAAAAATCTTTGCGATGCACATTTTTTGTGGCGACAAGCGAGAAAAACACATTCTTGGGAAAAGACATAAACGCTTCATCGTGTTTTCTTCCAAACGAAGAAACTACTGTTTCACCGCGTTAAATCTGGCGTCAAAAACTGATATATGAAACTGAGGTTACAGCGATCATGTGACCTTTGGTAAAAAGACAAAAAGAATATTAAACAATCATAAAAACTGGCTTAGAACCGAAAAAAACAGAACCGATTAAAAATTCCGTCCATCAAACCCAGTTGCACCATCGCTTGTTGTCCAGTCGGGCTTCCCTTTCGCACTCTCAGCTCACGTTTGTTTTGTGCAAACCTGCGTCTTTTCAGCGGAAAACCGTGTTTTGACGAGCCCTGCATTAGCGCCGCAGGATGCTGCGTGGAAGGAAGGTTGCAGTGGTCTTTACGTATAACTCAGTCAGCAGAAGTGACGTTTCTATAGTTAAGCGGGTGAACAAAACTGGGAGAAAGGTGAAAGCCGTGTGTGGAAAGCAATCAACGGAGACTGTATAGCAGATAAGCTGTCAAGTGGTCTTGCCAACTTTGCTGAACGAACTCTTTTTGTCTTGAAAATTCTCGAACGTTCGTCGCGTTCGAAGTCGTCAAGCAAGAAAACGCGCTATCGGGTTATTGAGGTAAAACGAAAAGTGTGCAGGACTTGAATTTGACAGAAAAGCAGAAACTGCCGCAGGGAACCGTTGGAATGCGTTATCAACAGAGATCTAACAGGGTTATTCTTTCAATTACGTTGGTAAATCACCACGCCGCAGAAGGAAGCTTTTGTTTTATCGTTGTTGCTGTTTTCTGTTTTGCTGTTGTGCACGTTGCAGAAAGTTCTGTGTTTAACTGAGCGAAGTAGTTATGCTCGGATGGTAAGCTGTCTTGTCGCCGAGTGATTCTTGATAACCCAACTCTCGATATTGAAGCGTTATTNTGCTTCTTCTTTGTTAGCTGTGTTTCTTCGAGTTGCAATCCAATCGGAGAAACTAATGTGGCCAAAAAGCGCAACGTCGAGCTGTTTTCCTTTTTTTGACCAACGAGGAAGAAGTCTACCGGTTAAGTTATCCGGATAGGCGGGGAGAGAACAATTTCAGCAAAAAATGCTGTGGATGCAAATGTATTTGTCGGAGCATCCAAATGCAGGGTTTTTGAAGGTGTTTTCGGGACACGATTCGGGTCCCTAGAATTGAAAATCAGGTCGCTAGAATCAGATATAATTATCATCGGGTCCTTAGAATCAGAGAAAATCGGGTCCCTAGAATCAGAAAAATCGGGTCCCTGCAGGTCCATACCGGGTACCTGACAATTTCCTTGAAAAACACCCTGCAAATGTATATTTTGGTTTTGACTTTCATATATCTGGGCATTGTACTAAAATAAAATCGACCCACGAAACAATAGTTGTGAGCGACAAAGATTTAACGATGAAAAAATAACGGCTGAAGCAAACGCAGTAAGAGACATTTCGTAAACGTTTCGGTAAACACTGTTACCATCATCAGTACGGTGACAAATGAATTGCAATAAGCTTGCAGTACGTTTTTTTTACCGTAAGGTAGGTTTAAACAACAATCTGCGAAGTTTTCATGAGTGCATGCAGTCATAACGAGAAGTTGCATAATGACAACTGAGACCCACCACTTGTGTCTAGTTGCGGGTGGCCTGCGCTGCGTGTTTGTGCACGAGGCATTGCAGATGATCGGCATGCAATGATGGGTTGAATCGTTGTGGTGATATACTTGCGAATTGAGTGCTTTGCGTTTGGTGTTGTTTTTGTTTCTTTCGGCGTTCTAGCATTAACATTTTTAGGACAGTGAAATCCAGGACTTAACAATCTGAGTCATTGAGTGACATTTCATACTACGCCACAATACGATAACATTTGCATGATACAGTAGTTGTAGCACGGACTAGAAAACCATTGGTCTAGGTGGAACTTCTGCGCTACTTTTTTAAATCTTTGATGTCGCAAATGACAGAAATCACTTTACTGACCATGCAATAAAATTACGTTGGTCAATTCCAAGGTTGTAATCTATTGAATAGGCTGCCTTGTCAGCAGTTTAATGTTGCTGAAAATGATCTAATTCTAGCCAGACAAAGAGTGCCTGGTCACTTTGGAGTTGTATATTTTTATTGGTGCTGTGGTGCTGCAAGGTCTTGTTTCACCGAACTGGTTGAATCGTAGGTGATTCTCCATGAACGTTTGATGTGTTGTATTCGTACCGTGAGTGTGGTTTCAATGACATGACTCGTTAATTTGAGCTCCGCTGGCTTCACACGGTCGGATATTCACTAAAACGAGGCTCGCTCCTACACGATTGAGTGTTGCAACGATGTCTTCAGCTGCGTAGCGGTAGACTGTTATCAGCCCGCGCATAATCAGCAAATATTCTGCGACTGAAATGACTTGACGAAGTGTTGCGTTCAGCGATCACCTATGGCCGATTGTGACACATAAACAATGTTAAATCACCAACCGCAGATTACCGGGGGCGGCCAAACTCGTAAACGCTCTACCTGCTTTGGCATGCATAGCTATGCGAAAAACAAGAAAAGTGGTTTTAGCAAAGAAATGTTGTTGAATGGCCTTTACTGGAGTTTTCTTAGTTTAGGCTTGCTTACTAGGAAAGGGATTCGAGTGGATTGTATCCTGCGTTCTGCAGCAGGTTGGAATATAGAAAATGTTTGTGTTTTTAACAGATTGTTTTCCTCGTCGCATGGCCACTGATGTTTTGTTTCTGAATTCTTTAATAGGGGGTGAGCTTGAAGGCTGTGTTATGTTTGTTTTAGATGCCGTTCTTCAAAGTTCAAACAGCATCACAAACTGTAAGATTATTTTGCCTCCCATAGGTGACTGTTTCGGTGGTTTGTGAGCTAATTTATTCCCACACACTGATGGAGGATACTCCAAGGCAGATTATGCTGTGGTTACCCGCTGGCTTACTAGAAGTAATGTTTCCTCTGCTTTTTGTGTCTTCTGGCCTGAATAACGTGCGCAATGTTGGGAATTCCGGTAAAAAAATTTTGGAGTCTTTAGCTTGTCTTATCCAAATGTAGAAGTTAGGTTGGTTACATGGTAAGATTCAAGTTGTTGCAAATTTGCAATGCGACTGTTTTATCATTAGTTTTGTGTGATGGTAGTGCCAGCCTGAAACTAAGATTAGTGTTGAATGCAAATCATCTTGAGCTGTCAAAAGTGTAAAAGGTGCTTTTTGAGGATGAAGGGTTTGATTAAAAGAACAGATTTAGTGACCCTCAAGTTTCCAATTATGGCATGAGGACACACTAATAGCTTCGTGCCTGAAACATCGCCTTACCTCTCTGAATCTTCTCTTTACTGGTTTTGGGGACTTTCTTGCGATTGTTGTGCGTTGCGCAATGCTTGAGATTTTCATCGTTCCACGTAATCTTTGCGTTGAACATTATGCTTGGATGTCTTTTTCTGTAACAAAAGTTACTTCAAAACATGTTGGTATGTCCAAGCTTCATAATTGGTATAATTGCTCTCCTGACAATCGATGGTCATGTGTTCAACTACGATTTAGCGGTTTAATTTTGTCATCAATCAAATGCTGGATCAGCTGCTGCCGGGTGTGTCCTCTTTCACATGCCACTTATGTCAAGGGGTATATTACTTGAAAAAAAGTCCAATGCAAGCATCATGCGTATTTCTGCAAAATCCGACAGGATATTTTCCGAAAGTCGTGATGATCAGATTAGGCTACGTCATTGTTACGGCAAAGTAAAACAGATATATCAATATCACATCAGACATTTCAAAAATGCTGTTTTCATCGCTGATAAAGCGGATCAGATCGAGAGCAAATATTGCTAAAACTACGTTAATGGTAAAGTCAAGTTTCAACGTTTCTCATGCAGGGGTTTCTACTATCTTTTATGGCTTTGATGCTGTTAAGTGTAAAATATCGGCCGCCGACAAAAGCAGCATGAGCTTACCTTTTCTTTTTGTACTAATTCTTTTCGCCATGAACCAGTTAGACATGTTTGGACACAAATTGAGCTGCAAACTTGGTAGAACGGGTATAAAAAGGTCACTCCAGGATCGTTCTTTAAAATTTGAATTACAAAGAGCATCCCGTCGCGGTATACATCAAGCTGCGGGAATCGTTGTGAAATGCCGAAGCTGTTGACAAGCTGCAGCACCCTGTAACCGACAATTGACGATTGACATCGTTTAAAAGCGATTCAAAACAGGGCTGTGTAAGAATGAAGCGACGTGAGGGTTCAGTGACCGGGCATTTTGTGAGGACACTTGGGCGACAACATGCTTTGGCTGCAGTTGGGCAGTGTGGGTGAACTTGATTGCGTTGTTGCGTTCGGACCGTGCTAGCAAAATTTACCGGTTCCGTCGCTTGGTGAGTAGTAGCGTAGACAGCCCAAATGCTTTATTTTTGTCAAATATTTTGACTCTAAGCGAGCAACAGTATTTTGTTTGGGACAGCGCCCCTCACAGCACAAAACAACAAGATATGCTAAAAATTTCGGGGGGCATAGAGGCCTCGACTTTCCCTGGCTACCTCGGTGTTGGCGAGTTGTGTTGGCTGGGGCAGGAATTGGAGTCGGGGCAAACGGAAGCTGAACAAATTTTCTTCGACATTTAGGTTTTTGTTCCGTTTGTTTGGGAGATACACTCAGACCAAAACTTTGGCGCATACCACGCAAAAAGGAAATGAACGCTGACCTGTAATTTGCAACATCGTTTGACGGAATTAGAAACAAAGTCATTGTAGTTGCGCACCCGACTGACCATTTGCATGGACCCGACTAGGTCAAATTGAAAAACGTGCGGTGATCTGATTGTTATTTTCACATTAGTGTGATTAAAGCCTGGTTTAGTCATTTGCCACGTTTCGAAAATTAGGATCGAGCGTAATTCGAGGCATTGGCTCAGCAAACGCCAGCTGTTAACACTCCGGTGTACACAAGGTTTGGGTATGGAATGAGGTTGCAGAAGAACGTCGTGCTGTGGCGAACTCGTAAACCTGCTGCGAGAGCCACCAGTTTGACCTGTTAGCTGATTTTCATGTTGGCGTTGACATATGTCTGAAGTTATTTTGAAAACCTTCGTTTAAAAAAACACACTGGGCGACGTTTTGCTACGTTGAACTTCATTGACGAACCTTTGAGAGAAACCGCAACCTAGCATTGGTTATGCTGCCAATTTGTGGCGAAAATTGAAGTTAAAAAGTTGTTAAAATTTCCCAAGCATCGAGTTCTGTTCTTCAAAAGTCGCTTTTCGCTCCTCTAATTGGAAATGACTTCAAGTTCATAAGCTATTTCAAACGCTTCAAATTTTACGTCGTAGGAGTATTAAGCTGTTCAGGGTGTAATGACGTGGGACAAGCCGTTTGTTGCAGGAATGCTTTTGGAAAGAAATCGGTTTGGGGAACTCAATTAATTTATACGCAGAAGATACGACAAGTAGTGACTTTCTGCAAATAAGCGTAAAAATCGATTTAAAATCATGATTTATGAGCGTGTTTATGATCAAGTGCTGCATGAGTTCCATACGCAGGTATTGATTGGTGTAAGTGCCATCTAATGTGTAACAGGCAGCATTTGATATTTGCGTAGAAATTATGAGCGTTCACAATTTGTCATCAGCGCTTGGCTTGATGGGTGGTGCCGACGCGGACGACATTGAATTGAGTGGCTTGTTTTAAAAGTTCAACAGCATGTGGAGTGCTTCGAGTGTTCAGAATGCTCCTCCTCTGTTCCCCTGTATCGACACAGTCGCTTCCCTTTTCATTTTTGCGGTCGCACGCGACTATATCCAAATGAAAACCGTTGCTTCATTACGCCACGCAGCAAAACAGCTGAACTGTCTTTTGCTGTTCTTCCATTCAGTTGAGACTCGGGCCGCGTGAAAGATCAGCGCCCATACGATCAGCGACTTTCGATACTTGGCGCTCGTAAGGCAGAAAAATAGAGGCAGTCAACACCGTCATCTTCATATTCTTGTAGTTGAGTACTTGCTCTGTGCAGAAAGATACCAAAAACCGACGATATATTAAACCAAATGGGAATGAGGTAGGTGTTCAGAATTCACGCCGTTTTGCGCTTTTGAAGTACTGTACATAGCAGATTTGCAGCTTTTAAATAGAATTGTTGTTTTGTTTGTTCAACCTCATTGCCTCCGAGTATGAAGCTACTGATAAGCCAAATTTCATCAGCAAAACCCGCTCAATTTCACGACCGGTCTGTTCATCAAGCAGACTGACTGACTTCAGGATCTTCTCGACAGTTTGCTCAAGTTTTGCACTGCTTGCAGCAGAGCTGGTTCAAAACCATTTTGCTGCCGCGCTGTTTGCTACCGGTTGGAACTCACTGCTCTGATTCAGAAATAGATACTTGTGAGAAAAGCGCTAGGACTTTGTCTCGCCCATGTAAGGTGAATCAGAATTCGCACCATTAAGTTTCAGCCATTATTTCTAGTTTTCCATCGCACCATCGCCGGTGTTGATGAGAAGTGGCAGCTTGAGCGTTTGCGTATCGCACACATGCGATGTGGCTGTTCGCCATCGAAATGACTTCGGCCGTTGTTTGCAATTGCAGGCCAGTCTTGGGCGTAATTGATTGCATAACAAATTATCGAACTGTCCAGCAGAGTGATGTTTAACTGTTTCAGGCGTTTTGTTATGTTTATGGTGTTTCATATTAAAAGGCTGCAGGTAATTTCAGGTTGAACTGGCGCGCAGCAGGGTTTCGTGAATCAAGGTTAGCAAGCCAATCCTGATAGCATTTGAAAAAATAAAGGTTACTAAACTTAAATAACAACCGCGTAAAGAAACTATTGCAAAAATAACAACAAAAAAA
>JGI24159J19872_10000758_pt1 | contig 31701 bp, 18 predicted proteins | sample Ectturendosymbi4_FD_19872 | JGI IMG/M metagenome (IMG submission 19872) | reverse complement strand
ACAAAAATTTTATTACCTGCGCAAAGGAGATTGATTGTTTTCGCATACTTTTTGCTTGTTAATTTGTCGACTTAATGCAAACACCACGAAATAAATTTGCAGGCAAATTTCAAGTAACATTGTAAATGGGCCAAAAAGGAATAATATAGATTTTGGTGGAAATCTGGGTTATCGTCTGCATCCAGAAACCATCTCGCCACTTTTTGCAGACCTTTCGTTCACCACGCATATTTAAGATTGTGTTCCGCGATAGTTCACGTTATCCGAAACAATTGTCTTTATTTTCTCTGCTATGGCTGATCAGCGTAAGCCGTGACCGCATTGGCTACATCACCAGCAGTTTCTGTAGCATGATAGAACTTCCAAGTTCCAAGAACTCAAAATCCGCAGTTGTTGTTCCAAGAACTCAAAATCCGCAGTTGTTAACATAGAAGCATTTAGGCATTTGATAATGTCTCAGCAGGGAGGAAGGAAAACTAAGAGTTTGCTGGACTTCTATACATAACAGAAATTGAAAGTATTCTTGCGTACTTTATGCACATTCTCAATTCTTGNGTAGTTTAGCAAGATTCGATCTTTCAAACCGGCGATGTGCGCCAGCGAGTCAAGCCGCACACTTTTCAATGCTTGACTGCTCATATTCAACAAGACATTAGCGCAGCCTCATTTTGCAGTTGTAAATTGTTCTGACCCATTGATGAGTGTGTTTTACTCCCCTGTTTTAACATGCAGCTCGATATTTTTGCAGTTATTAACTGCTGTATAGTAGCCTTGAGTTTATTTTCCTCAGATATCCCAACTTGCAGCGCTGACAGCCATACTCAGTGCAATGACACATAAAATAAGAGGAGCACGTGCAGACGAATATGCATATTATGTCAACAAACTTCGCCAAAACGTTGGTTTGGAAACATGGATATGACGTCAAATTGTGAACATCACAAACAGCGCACACCACATACAAATGACTACCATATGCCACTGAATGAAAACCCCCATGAAAATTTTCTGCGTACGCCACTGAGTGCATTGATGCATTCGAGAAGTTGAACCTGTTTATGTCTCTGTTAAAAAAAGGAATTTAAAGAAAAAGGTTAATGTGTTGACAATATTGTCAACTTTGCAAAAAAACATTGAAAAAATCAAATTACTACAAGAGGTCTTTGATAGTCGTTTCAGTGATTTTTCTGAAGAAGATTGCATGCTTGCCTTTATGAATCCATTTTCACTTAACATAACATTCTAAGATGCCTAGTAATCAAGCTCGTAACCAGCTTGGGACACCAGGAGGGAGGAAGAGTTTTCCGAGAGGGGCCCAAATCTTTTGAACTACGTCCAATATTTTAAAATTATGTCCAAAACATTTTTCTAGGTGTGGCGAAAATTTTTCTAGGCCCCCATGGTTACGGGCCTGCTAGCAATATGCAAATGGAGCTTATTGAACTAAAAGCAAATTCAGTTTGAAAACGAAATTTGAAAAACTTTCCTCATTCCCAAGTGCGTCGGACATGATTGGTTTTTGGCGATCATTATCATGTAAACATTTTCCAAAAATGAGAGAATTTGCCCAGAGTTATGCCTGTTTCTTCGGAACTACCTATTGATGCGACAGTCGTTTTCTTTTATGAAAATGATCAAAAGCAAACTGAAGGCGCGATTCTCCAATTCCAACTTAAAGAACTGTCTGTTGCTTTCAGTTACGAATTTCATTCTTAATATCACTGGTTTAGTGAAAGCAAAGTGAAGACAAAAGCCACATTAAAGTCATCTTTTTATTTTGTCTGTGTATAAAATTATTTTCATTAAAAACTGCTAATTGTGTTCATATATTACCATTAGTACTTTTTGAAGTAAAATGATCAATGAAAATTAATCTGTCATCATTATTAAATAAATTGGGTAATGCTTGTTTATATGTTTGTTATATAAGATAAACATATATTTTTCAAATAAATATAACCTATGGTAATATAACTTCAAAATATGTCCATATTACCACACGTTTTACAGGATTGAAAGGAAGTGAATGTTTGTGTGGCGCATCTGAATTAAGCGTGAAAAAATTGGCGCATGGAATCAAACGGTTGGCCATCCCTGTTGTATGTGAATAAAGGTGGATACCGTTCGAATTGCAAAGTAGTCCCAGCAGAGTTTTTGCATTTGATGGCAAAATATGCACTACCGTTTAACAAACCTGTGAAATCGGATCACAACTAAAATTTTTGATGTTTTCAGAATAATCACATTAAAATAACAAAAATTTTCTCAGTCTGATCCAGTCCTCATCGGCCAATTTTCAAAAAAATTACAGTCCGATCCAGTCCTGATCCGGCCAAAATTGGCTTCAGTCCCGATCCATACCTGATCCGTGCTCATCTCTGTGTTGTGTTCTACCTTCGGGATATTTGCGAAACACAGCAGAGTAATCGCATCCGTTGAAGGTCAGCTGATTGCGACCAGTGACCCACTACTAGGCTACAGGTTGTCAAGTATACAGTGCGACGTGCGCATTGCATTGTGATATGCATACATTCATTAGTAACATTCATTACAACCTGATACATGAACACAGGTCCACAGAAAGCGTATGAAAATTTGTGCTCTGAAAGGCGTAGTTCATACGTAAACTTCATGTAATTGATCTTTTTCAAATCGTTTAGTGTTGACAATTCAGCATGAGCATGTGGTGCAAAAGTTTCGCTTGTGATTTATGCGACGCTGAAAGTTATTTTTGCAGGTAGAGCCACAGTTGTCAGTGATGGCAAACAAAAACCAAGCATATGACAACGAAATAGCACAGACTACGATGGGCAAGCAATTGAGGGATACACTGATGAACAAGTGAGTTATGCACAAAAGATGACAGAAGTCAGAAGTGACACAAATGAAATGTCACAATCTGAATCACACGGAGGTTTGGGTTATGAAGCAGAAAGGCATGCTGCAACCATGAAATTACAGAACAAAAGCATGTAGCAGTGGCAAAAAGCAATTTTTATCAACACAGATAGCAACACAGTTACCAATGGACCATTGTGGAATAGGCCTACCAGTACCATAGTTGCATGCATAACTGTATGTTCAGCAGGGCACATACAGTACACGAATGAAATGAGGTTGAAGAGACAAGGGTGCAAACAGATTACTATACAAATTTCAAAACGTTTAACAATAGAAAGTAATCCATTCAATAACTATTGGGTACATGAAAAGCAAAATATGGTTAGTGAATGAGTACAGTCTATATTTCGAAACAATAAATATAACAAGTTGCTTCATAGCTGTATTATCATGACATACATCCACCTATCACACATCTTAATGAGGCATGACACTGACCCAATTCTCCAAATTAGCTTAAAGAAATTATATGGACGTAGGAATTAATCTGAAGTCAATGTTTGTAAGATCCTGGAGTTAAATCATCTTCTGTTTGCCTCAAAAACCTCATGTTGATGTTGCAGCAACAGTACTCCTTATTAATAAGGCAATATCTAAGTTGCTGTCAACTGCAACGCAAGGTCAAGTACTAGGTAGCTGACAACAGCTACGCAGGGTGAACTGCTAGGTAGTCAGCAACATCGAAACCAAAAACCTTACTCCTTAGCATTGTACAGGATAAATCACTAGAGATCAACCAATATGTTTTTATGGGGCCTATAAAATTTTTTAATCTTGTTTTTTGTTTCATTATCAAAAATATAATTTATTCTAGGCTATGCCTTACCTTTTTTTCAAAAACTTCCCAAAATCAGGATATACGGGCTAAAATTTTTGAAATTGCAGCAATTTCAATATTTTGCTATGATTTTTCATTAATCTAATTAATGATGATGCTTTTGTTTTGGCTGCGACGGCCAATGTGTGCTTCATGGTTCATCTGGTCTGCTTGTTTGTGAAAATGCACCTGTTAGCGTTGCTGCAAGATAACTGTCTTAACTTGGTTTGTTGTGCTTTTTTGCACAAGTTATCTGGGTGGATGCATGAGGAATACAACAGTGTTTTATCAACACCTACTGAGGCCAATATAATCGACTGTTTTGGCCGATACCGATATATCGGTGAAACCTAAATATCAGCCAGGCTGATATATCGGTTTACCTCTATGGATCACCCACCAGCAATGAATGCACAGACAAAAGTAAAACTGAAATCTACCTTGACTCCAACTACAGTAGAGATGCAAGCTCATTTGAGCAATTGGCAGTTATGATGCTAATGATTTGTGGTCATATGACTAAGGGCATGGTTGTATGTTGCTTGTGGTTAAGGCTCAGGATTTCATAGTTTGTATGCACTGAAAGTTGGTTAACATAGAAATGTAAACTTTTTGTTTGAAAAGCCATAAAATCAACTGAAATGAAAAAAATGCAATAACTGGGAGCTATTTGTATTAGCGTAGTTAAATCAAACAAAGAAGACTGATTAGGCTAACCTATGCAATCCATAAACCTGTGTTTACTTTATTGAATAAAACCCTAACACTAAACCTAAACCTCTACAGTAAACCTGAAACTAAAAAATCCAAAGGTAAAAGTGTGAATGCCGCTTTGTACTGAAGATGATCCAAGAGTTGCTAGGTGTATTCTTTTGTTTCTGGTGCTGTGTCAAGTAATTGTGTACCTTGTACAGCTCGGCACAGCTAATCCTGGAAGCAATAAAACAAAACAAAAGACTGAGTGTGGCAAGTCCTTGCTCAAAGTACATGCTAAAATCCTTAACCTGAAATTGCAACCCGAGCACCATAAGAAAAGCGTACCCCAAAAGTGTAGCGTAGTGCAGACATCACCACTGAGACAACCACTCTACCATTATATTTTCACTCAAATATGATATAAAGAAAGTCTAAACCTGCTTTCTGCTTGTGACTAAGCCTAATCATGCGAAACCATACATGGAATCATCATGTGTTGCTGTCTACCTAGCAGTTGACGTTGCGAAGCCCTTGCCGTCTACCTAGACACTTCCTATTAATAATGCAAAGATAGTGTCTGAATCANCCTATCCAGTTATCACTTTTAAAGGACTAAAANACTATTTAGCTTTGAAAACTGTACCCAGCTTTATGCCACATGTAACACTGAGTTGGTGACATTAGATTAGCATTGTAGTATAGTGAACCTGGTTTAGTAGGAAGTATCTCTTTCGTACTGTGTGTGAGGGGTACTTGATTCAGCTCTCACTATGGTTGCTTTTTCTTTGCTAGTAGAAATACAACTTTTGTTGTTATAAGATCAAATTATGTTTTCACAGTCTTCTTTTGGGAGTGCTTTTGATGTATATAGTTCATTCAAAAGTTTTGAAAAGCAGACACAGGATAAATTTAGGATTTGGGCTTGTTTAGGGTTGGGGTTTATGTGTAGGGTTTACCTAGGCTTGAGATCAGAAATGACATGGTTTTTCATCCTTTAAAAAGCAAAACCAAATATGGTAGTTTAGATACTGCCTAATACAAATCTAAACTTTGTTCTAATTTAGGTTGTGACAGTGCAAAAGGCTCCCTGTACTTTTCAGCCAGAAAACAAGAATGGGAGCATAAGATGATTGCAAAAAATGGACACTTGATATAAATAACAAACAATACAAAAAGCATTCAGAGGCAAGGGTACTGTTGCATTCAGAAATCCAGAGCATCAGGTGCACAAAGTTTCACAGTGTGGTAGCAAGCAACAATGTTGATGTCTATTTTGTTTTTTTTTTGTATTGTATCTTGGCTGTATTTCTCTGTTTTTTTTTGTTTGGCGTTTTTACTACTCTCCACATGTGACTTTTACCAAATACCTACGTGTTTTGAATATGGACACATGTATAACCTGTTTTATTTTTCTAATAGCGATCACCCGATGAGATCACTCTCTATTATTGCTTCTTCGCATCACATATATATGGGTGTTATTCTTCATGCGCATCTCGTTTGTGGTGAATCGCACATTCTACTCGAATTGGTCCGAGGGTCAAATGAAGGATTATAAAATAAGCCGAGGGTCACATTATGCTGCTGGCACAACAATGGTGGTATCTGAATCATACTAGAAACAACTTGCACATTTTGTTTCCTGCAAAAAGTATTGTTTGTTGTAGGCAAATCATTTCTAACCCTCTCTACGTTCGTCCAAAAGGAACTTGTTCACTCGCTGGCCGAGCACTTTTAAACACTGTTGAATCAGCTAAATAACTGAAATATTAACTGTCAGAAAAGTCCCAGAAAGCATCACAGGCCACATGGTGGGCCACAGGCCACATGTTTGAGACGCCTGCACTAATTGTTTGGTTGATGAAAATGCAGACAAAGTATACCATACATAACACAGATGATGGTGAACAAGGAATGGGTGAAGAGTTAAGTATGTACAGACGAATTAGTGAGGCATGCACATGTGAGAGAAATGAAGAGACAATAGAGCTTGTGAGACAGTAAGCAATGTGGCAACCATGACATTACAGAGCAAAGGCACGTAGCAGATGCAAAAAACAATGTTTATCCACACAAATTGTGAAGAAGCAATACAACCATTCATGCACCATAATGGAGTACCACAGTTGCATGATGCATGTATGTCTCACTGGCCATGTAGCATCCGTAAATGAGGTTGAAGAGGCAAGGGTGGAAACATGTTACAAAAACTTTAACAACAAAAAATAATCCAGCAAATGCTGAGTACATGCAAAACAAAACAGAGTTAGTTGTTAAGTGAAGTGTATAGTTATAGAAACGGTAACATTTTAGCCAGTCTTTTGTTCACTTTGGCACATTCTGGTGCTGTCCCACCACTTGTTGTGATTTGGATAAAACTGGTGCAAATAAAGTGAAGAATAGTTTCTGTCATTGTTTTGGTGATTGAAGATGTCCATCAAAATTGAAGACATCAATTTAAAGCCAAGTTCATGATAAACAAGTTGGTTACTTTTCAAGACAACATATTTTCTACTCTGAAGCTGCGAGCTGTACTTTTGTTGTGACTTATTTGTAACCACAGTCTCTAGACTCTACTGTTCACTCTTTGTTTTTCATTTTGTTTAGCAAGAATGTTTATTTCATGGGCATGGTAATTAAACAAAGGCTTAGTTTAGGTTTAGTGTTCCAAGTACAGTATTTCTTTTAGAATCAATATTAAAACATTGTCATACCATGACAGGATAAGCCTATTGCTAAGTATTATTATTTAACATTATGGAAACTTGTCACCTGCTACTTTTTATGCTGTGACCATATACAAGTTGCGCACCATAAAATATTGTATTATTTTAAATGAACATTTGCTGTTAGATTCTTCAGCATATGGTTTCATTTAAGTGTATATATTATGTATCAGGCTATTTTTAACATCTACGTATTGCTTGTGCAATATGTTAGTTCCACATTAACATTCTTGGATGGGATATGCAAAACTATGTCATACTTAGATGTCATTAAACATGTTGGCTATTTAGTTTACACATAATAAGAACTGTAATTAATAGAATAAATATACTAATCGGTAAGTCTCATATTATATTTTAATAAATATCATAGACATTCTGAAAACAGAATCCGAATCAGTGTTGAGGTCAGCAAGTTAATGCTTGTGGACAAGTACATAATGAATTAAGACAGTGCTTTTCAACAAGATTCTGTGGCAGCTCATTGTTGGTCCACAAAGTTCATATAGGAAGACTTTAGAACATTTTAAAATGTTACAATATTCCAGTATTTAGCTAAAATGTTGCTTGAAAATATCTGATTTTCTGTTGATTAGATTGGGAAATCTTATGACATCTAATGAGCAAGGTCAAGTTTTTCATGAACAATAAATTGCATGTGTTCTATATATTTTCTTTCTTTTTGGTGTTTCCCATTTTTTGTTGTTATACTGTAATATGTCATAATGTGCTGCGCAAGCTAAAAACGTTGAACTAGATTAGAGCAAACAAATTTTCATGAACTGCTCATTAAAGCATTCATTTTAGGAATGAACCATTCGTATATCATTTGCATTATTCACGTGACTTATCAGCTAAGATCTTCATGTGGATTGTGTTTTTCTATTTGCATTATTTCACATGTATTTAAGTTACTTTGCTCCACAGGTGAAACAAACAAAAAATCAATTGCAAAATTTTACTAGGAAATTTCTGGGAGATAGGAAATTTCACGTAACCTGCGCATTGAAATTTATAGGAAATTTTAGGAAATTTTATGTAACAATACGCATCGTCAGGAAATTGATTTTACATAATTCATTGTCAAAGATGAAAGCAGAGCCCAGTCAGCTGATTCCTCAAAAGCCTACAGAAAACCCAAAGCTTGTAAATGTGTTCACATGTGTTTATTACCTTGCATGCTTTTTTGAGAGTGGTTTTCTATCTCCTTGCTTGAGAATAAAACACATGTTTTTGTGTGTTGGTAGTTGGTTACAGTTACTATTATGTGAATATGGTAATAATGCTATCGACCAAAATTATTTGTACTGATTCACCTTTAAAATCCTTGGCTTGCTTTGTGTCTCAAGCACCTGCAAGCCTGAGTTACGCCTATATTACTCTGTTAGGCTGAGTGAATCAGATATGCTAACTAAAGTATATGTTTTTTCAAAGTTGAAGCTTTAACAACAACAAACATATTGTTAGCATTAAAGATTGGATCATGATGATATTCTTCCACATTCCATTTAGGTACACATTGCATTAAATTTTTCCACAATTCATATATTAAAGGTTGCCAACATTCTTTGTTTACTAGGCAAAGTTCTGGCATATTTAACTAATATAAAAGCATAGTATTGTTGTAAGTGCTAGGAAGGAACAGCATCGCACTAAGAAAGAGCACCTGTATGTGGCACAAACAAACATATTAGAGTGAGCATAGCATGTGATCTCTATTATTACTTGCTGCCATAGTGTGAAGCTATACAAACTTGGGCATTCCGAATACAGTATTATGTATCAATAGAAATTATTATATAGCCAAGAATGAAATACTGATGATACCATAATATCATTTTTGCCTACTGTGTGGGCTTCTTCAAGGTTCTACTTTAAATTAATTCAAAAATACATATTACAATTTATGTGAAAAGCATGCAGATAATAATAAACATAGTTAATGCGCAAATTTGTCGATAGCATATATAGTAAATTTGCCATATGCAAGATGCTCTTAAGGAATATCTTTTCAAAAATCTCAATCACATATGTTATTGTATTTTCAAATGTCATACATCTAGTACTAGCACTCCTATGCATATACACTGTNTGTGTCTTCTTTTCACTCATGGAGACTGCAACAAATCGGACTGTTGCAAAAAAATGTTGAGCTTTATTTTTTACAACTAATAATCACTGCAATTTGGTATGATAAAGCAAATTGCGGTNATCTTCTACTTCCGAAATAATACTATTATGACAGTGGTAATTGCAGTTCCAACATGCTAGCAGTTTGAATCTGTGTTAAATAGCTTAAAAGCATCTCGCACTTTCTCGAATATTTTTTATGACTGAAAAAAGCATTATGACCAAATTGACTTAATTTTTTCTGTCATTAAAAAAAAATTTGGTAAGTGACAGAAAAATGACCAAAAAACCCCAGGATTGAATACAACACAGCATGTTAGCAATTTAAACCTGTTGCTGTGTCACAAGTGTCAAAAGATGTAATGAAATCAGACTACAACCATACCCTTCATTCTAAATTAAGCTACTTGTTTAATACCAGAGTTTTGTGATAATTTGTCTGGGCATTTGCAAATGCCTGAACTTCTTAAAATTATGTGAACTGACAAATTGCTTCCGAGAACACTTCCATTAAACTTTCACTCTTGGTCTACACATGTTTTTTTATGGAGCAGATACTGGTCCATATAGAGTTATGGATCTGGCTTCTATTGGATATCAGCTGTAATCTTTTTCTTTTTAGGGTACACATGTTTGCATATAAAATATGACATATTTAATAAATGAAGCGCTTGATTAGGTTGTACTTGCAAGGTTTTTCGGAAATTGGCGTCAATATGGCAAACTCTCAAAAAATTCCTGGTACTCATATTTTCTTGAGGAAAACACCTGGTGCTGAGAGTGTTAGTATCCAAGTTTTTCTACCATTTACCAAAGCTTATCTGAGTGGTATTGTTGCAACACTGTGAAACTGATCTTAAGNTCAAAATGTGGTGCAGTAAACACAAATGAAAGTCTGAGCAAAATTGCTGTATACAGGGTGTCTGTGGAGTCTTGAAAAGTGTGGAAAAATTTGGTCATTTTCCAGCCTAGAAGTCTGGAAAAAAAGCTTGTTTTGTCTGTTAGTATGGAAAAAGCAAATAAATTCCAGATTTGATCTTTTGACATACATTCTGATATATTTATTCTGATTTTTGTGATAAGAGTGATAAATAATTTGACTTCAAATCATAACTGTCATAGTGCCTATCTTTGATCTGGTTATATCATTCTGAAAAGTTAAGTTAGGAAAAAGTCCAGAAAAACGTTTGGAAAAAGTCTGGAAATTTATATTAAAAATTACGTAGGAACCCTGTGTATATATATCAATAGCATAGTAGCAGTTTCTAATGCCAGACATCTGGAACAGAAGTGGTGCATCAACATAAAGGTTACCATTTTCAAAAACCCTGTTTTAACAGTGTAGACCAATGGGGCACGAAACTCATTAAGTTGCTTTCCAGACAATTGAGGTGAAAAACTGCATAAAGACACACCAACTGGTGAAGTCTATGGTCTTTCTCATAACAAAGAGAAAATTTTGCAACTATGAAGCTCATGGGGTTGAAGGGTAGTACTAGCGCAATTACCAAAAAAGGAATAATTGTGCAAACGTTGTCAGCAGCACAGTATTACTAACTAGTGTCCAGAGGCATACTTGATATTTTGTACAAACCATTACAGATGATGAGGTAATATGTCATGGTATATGGTGGCAGGTGGTAAGAATGTTCTTTGTGGTGAGCTCCATTTTCTGCAAGCTAAACTACATTATGTTGTTACAAATAAGCTTCGGATTAAATGTGCAGCACCCCTTATGGCTATTGATCTTTGGGGAAGAAATGTTGTGCTAACAAATGTGTCATAGTATTATTGGTAGCATGTGTGAGCAGAAAACCTGATGAAAAAGGTTTTGGGCAGATCTCTGATATTCTGGTATGACCATAAAATCTTTATATATTCTTCTTAGCAATATTTGTATTGCTGAATTCTTGGCTTTCAAACTGGTTTTGTAATTGTTTAATGAACATAACTGTGTTGTAGATCCTTCTTTTATTTAGTTTAGACATTTTGCTGGTGAAAATGGTGCAGGAGTACCAGTCTCCAATTCGTGTGTATAAGCACCCCTTTGAATTAGTCATGGCGGTAAGTGATTTTGATTTAGGCACAAACATTTGCCTCTCATATTCTACCAGCTTTTTATTTGACTTGTAGAATGGTCGAATGTATGTCAAGTTTGTATTCATGCTCTCCTTTTCTAGTTTCAACTCAAAAACTTTGTTATTTTTTGTTTATTGATGTTTTCCTGTGCCTTGTTTTAATGAAGTGAAAATAATTTCAAATCTCCATGTATACAAAACACGTTACCTAAGCAATAGTGAAGCATGTAAATAATACTTAAGTACATGTACACATTTTCAGTTGAGTGTTCTTTTTATAAGAGTGGTAATAGTTCATAAATTACTAAACACAATCACTGTCAATCTACATTACATAATGCTCTATAATTTTCTGCAAAATTATTCATTTTTGTTATTTTACCATGGAATTCCCAAGTTATTGTTAATGTGTTTCCATTTTAGTCACTCTACTTGAATGTCTGCTTTCAACATTCCTAAATAGAGATTTTGATGAAATCGTGTTTGAAAAGAAAACAGTGTGCACATTCTACTAGCAAATCGTTTTCGAAAAGGTTTCTATAAGATACCCAACTTTAACAATTATACTTAAGACATGTTTTTTCATTGCAGGCTTACGAAAAAAGGTTCCCTACGTGTGATATGATTCCTGTCTTTGTTGGCTGTGAAATTTTGAGTGAACAAGAAGCTGAAGATAAATCAACTCACGTGATTGAGCGCAGATGCAAGCTTAACATAGATGCTCCTCGCTTGTTAAAAAGGGTGAGCAAGTTATTTTTCTTCTGGTTGGAGCTTGCCTGGTTGTAACTTCATGAGACGTTTCGTTCGCAACGATCTTTTTTGTTGTTTTCCAGGTTGTTGGGTTCGACTACGTATATTTTGTGCAAAAAAACGATCTTAATCGCAAAGAACGCACTCTGAAAATTTCTGCCCGTAACGAAAGCTTCTCAAGCCGAGTGGTCGTCAACGAATATTGCCAATACACTGTAAGTTAACCTTCTGCACTGCTCTCGAAACTTGTTTGGTTTGCAGTCAGGTTGATGAGGGGTGGTGTTGATGGCCATGACCTTGTGACCTTTCTCCACGCAGGTGCATCCCGACAATCCGAACTGGACCTGCTTTGAACAATCAGCTACAATGGAAATAAAGTCGTTTTTTGGTTTTGAGTCGAGCGTGGAAAAAATCGCCATGAAGCAGTACGCTGCCAACATTAAAAAAGTGAGCTTCATCTGAAACCTTCGGCATGGTTTGCCTTTTAGTTTTCAGTTATAGCTCTTTGTTAATTGCAAATGCATCTCTTCCCTTCTTTTCATACATTGAAAGCGGGATAAGAATAGCATATGCCAGATAAAAGTGGTAGAGTTTGGAAGCAAGTGGTTTTGTCTTACGTTTTCATCAAACGTAAGTTACACGATCCAGCGCATTACTAATTGGAAGACACGAGACCATAACATTTGTTTTATCATGCCAAAAACATTGTACCAATTGCACTTTGTTCTTATTATTTCAGTCTTCGCGTTGCAATAAGATTTTGAAACATAGGTAAAACTACTGTACTATCAAGCTGAAACCAGTGTAGAGGTTTGGCGTGTTGCCCAGCGTGGAGGTTGCTTGTGAGGAAGGTCGTCGTTGCATGTAGAAATGCTGGTTTCCCCAAATAAAGCGAGATCATCACGAATTCTGAAATGCCAATTCGTAAAGCGAATAGTTGCATCCACTGTATCAGCTTTCATTCGATGCAAAAAATATCACATCGCTAATTGATGCTACTTCGTATGTAACCTTTGAATGGTGAACTGCACTTGCAGCCTGGATTTATTTTTTCGGTCATCGACCATTTTTTTTTAAATGACTGAAAAAATTTAAGTCAATTTGGTAATAATGTCTGAAAAGGTAGGCTAACGAATACTGTTTTGGTGAGTTTTAATACTATTATGGGACAAGTGACCGAAAAGTCTCAGCGAAAAAAAACTAACTTGCGGCTGTAATGTAGGGTAAAATTTTAAGATATTAAACATTAAGCATTACAAAATTCGTTTGCGTTTCTTTTTCTATTAATGTTTTGCGTGGTTTGTGTTGTCAAAGCAGATCGCATTTTTTTGTAATTTCTATATTTGGTAAATTAACTACTCCTCTGAAAGTTTTAAAATATATTGAAGGTTTGCAATTTCATAACAAAATTCAATCTGTTTCAGGGCAAGGAGATAATTGAACATTTCCTCAGCGAGCTCCAGAAAGAAGGCATTACTCGTATTCCTACATGGAAAGAACAGAATCCTCATCTCACAAGAAAATTGTCTTCAAGTTCAAACGCATCGCATTCGTCGAATCTCAATATTATTGTCGGTGACGACGCTGATTCTCAGGTGAGCCAGTGAAATGCATTATCCCTTGCTGCAATGTTTTTGTCGCCAAAAGCTCTGTACTCTTCATCTGCTTTCGTGTTTACCCTATTCGGTGCTGAAGATTGTCAAGCTCAGTGCAGAAATACAATCGTTCAGTGTATAGCAGTGAAACTTCCTATAGTTAACACATTTCGGCGAATAAAGTGGTTTAACCAAACAATTCCCTTGCGTGCTTCACCGATTGAATAAGCACCCAAAATACAAGATTAAAGCTTGCGCAAATTTGTTTCTGCCTTGAATCTTTGGGAAAATGAACAAATTCGGGTGTATTTCCTCATCCTTCCAATACAGTTAACTTAAACAACAATGGACTGCAGCTCCTTTGCGTTTAGCGTGCCGTGTGAATCAAATCAATTTAAAAAGAAAAAGCTTGCATTGCACGTATGGTGGGTTTACACATTCAGAAGGTATATTCTCAAAAATATTCCGATTTTCTTTTGCATAGGTTTCTGGTTTCGTACTCAAGTTATTGTCTTTATCACGAACCTAATTATTCCATGCATCTTGGGACGCATAAGTTTATTAAACTTGACCTGTACGATCGTTGATCAATAGTTGATTTCTTGTTCATGCGTTGATGAAGTTCAATCAGGAATCCTAATGTTCGCAGTAATTCACGCGTCGTTCGTTGCGCGTCCGGAAATGAAACCTTTAAAAGCTGTTTAATGCAGCACGTAAGTGATGTCTTTATTTCGATACAGAGACCTAACTGGTTTTCTTTAATCCTGCAAGACCTACAAGCGTTGGTTTCTTACATGGTGTTTCCAGTGCTTGTTAAGCTTATGGTAACGTGCGACCCGCTGAAGAGCGACTCCTCACAATCACTGCCAGTATTCCATCTGAGAAACTTTTACACTGAGCAAACGTTGGTTTTAGTGCGCATGCAATCGCTAACCTTGTAGACGCACAACCAATGAAATGTTTCAAGCGTTGAAAGGCCTATGCCAGGGGTGGCCAACTAGTCTGCGACTGGCATCGACTAGAAAATTTATTGATAACTCGCGATCGACCGGTCGGTAATAAAGTCACAAGTACAAAATGTCATAAAATGCAATAAAAAAGAAATTTGATTGAAAAATGTTCTTTTTAGGTATCGTGTCAATTCAATACAAAATCAGGCGCGATCGACCAACTGAGACTGGGCGATCGCCCGGTCGATCGCGATCGACCTGCTGGCAAACCCTGGCCTATGCGATATGCTGTATATACGATATTAAATTTGGAATGTTGCAAGTCGCGAGAATGAGATATCACTGCGCAGATGGTCTGATGTCGTTGCGCACCTTAGAGGGAACATTGATCATTATTTACTTCAAAGTCGTATTTTTTTATGAATAGAACGACCACAGCCGGACGTCTTCTTTCTCGTCAGCCTGCGCTGACCAGGTCGCTACGAAGGAACGAATCGTCAGCAAAGGCGACGGTGAGTTTTCAACCATCGTCGTCATCGTGTACTGCTATCGCGCTTGTCCTTGTTATGACCGAGGTCATTGCTCCATGTCACACAAAGCGTATCTTCCGGTCAGGGGTCACTCCGGGTCAGCAGCATCACTCGGACTCATCACGTGATTTATACCATTGACTTAATACAACCGTTCGAGGCCTGCGTCACTGAAATTTCCATTTGTTCTCATTCTGGCTGGCACTATCTTTGCTCTGTGACGTCATTTACACAACAATGAATGAGAAATTCACATGAGAACTCGTCCATTGTTGCGTAACGTACGTCACAGAGCACTGATAACCCCAGTTAATCTTCTGCGTACTAGGCTTATTTATATTAGCCCGAGTTACTGGACAATTTATCGTTCGTTTGAAATTATTCTCCAATTGGAACCGTCCGCAGATTGGAATGTAAACCCAATGTTCCACGCAAATCCATTGCTTCCGAAAACATTCAATCTGGTATAAATCATATTTTTCAAAATATACTTAATTTCAGAGGTCACCCTGGGCTCGAACGATAGTTTTTGATTCAGGTCACCTGCAACATGAACGCGAAAGGCCAGACTTGGAACGAAAATATATGAACAGTGCCAAGTCCCAATGTAAAGAACCCGTGTTAACAACCTTAGTGAAGTAGGTGGTGGCACAAATATACAAAGCAAATAAGTTCACGTTCTACAATTTAAACTGTAATCAAAGGCTCTAACTAAGCCCAAGTGCCGGAGTCGCCACTGGTTCCGATTGGTCTGTGACCTTTTCATGCTTATTCCACTGTCCATTCAAGTTACTTGTTGAGAAATACCGACTCTTTCGAAATCGTGTTTGCGTAACTGCAAGAAACAACTGGTCAGATTTGATTGGACTTCGTTTGGCCTCCACTGTTTTTATTGTTAATAAAAGTATAGCTTTTGCAGCGGTGACCACATTTAAAGAGATTTGTTCGAAAGTTTTGCATTGCGTGACGGATCCGGAACAACCATAGTGTTTTTTCGTGTTTTCGAATGTGTTGCAAATTTTATGTAGATGTCGTTAACAATCTTCAAGTACAAGTTGCATTCAAGTAAAGAGAGAGCACTGATGTTTTTACAAAATTATGCTCAAGTAATCGTTTACCTTGTTTGCCTAAATTCTGCATATCACTGTTTTTCCCCGATACATTTCGGTCGTTTTCCCCGTAATAGTATTAAAACTCGCCGCAACAGTATTCGCTAGCCTATGTTTTCGGACATTATGACCGAACTGACCTAGCTTTTTTCGGTCATTTCGAAATAAATTCGATCTATAACCGAAAAAAACAGGCGTATCGCTAGTTTTTCTTAAATAATTCATAATGTTTTCAAAAACTATATTGTAAGGCTTTGTTTCTTGGATTAGTATTTACGGTGATTGGAATTTCAGAAAAACTGGACGAGGACTACATCGCACACAACTTGGGTATACTCCAACCACTGGAAGAGAGCAAATTGATACAGCTGCGCAAGTGGCTCTCCGACACTCACAACGGCAAGGTAAGTGCTATCTGAAGTTCAAATCCTGCATTGTGGTCTCTCTTCATTTGTAAAACAACTCAGCCGTGCCGAAATCATCACGCGTCCGCGAATATTTTTACCTTAAGCGACAATAAAGCGTTGTACGTGGTGTTTATGACCTAACACCAAGTGCTGATGGAGGCTGTTGCTAAATGGTTCCTTGGCCGCCTGGTTGATAACTAAACGGGCAGTGTATTCAGGTCATAATTTAGCAAATACAAAACTCTGTCGAATTGAAATTTCGAAGTACTGCCGCGAGATTGCTCTGATGTTTTTCGGTATCTTTTGTTGAAATCAGGTAAGTTGTTAAAGCGGCTGCACTTAAAAATGCTACGCTGTTTTTCTTCCTGGAAACAAAGGGTAGCGTGCATTGAGTCTTGTCAATTTCACTTGTGTTCATTTTTTTGTTTTGCGCTGAACAAAACAAGCTTTGGCTCTAGGGCGAATAACGAGCTTCTTACCTCAAAGACATTGTCGAGCAGCGCTCAACGCCTTCAGCTGTGGCTGCATTGGCCAGATATCGATCAGTTCCTTCGTTTGTAAAACAGAGCCGCGAATGTGATGTGATTAAAGCTACCCTTAATCGACCTTTATCGATGTCACGCAATTACTGAGGTTTTGTAGCACCTGCATCAGATGGTAGCAGTTTACTGCCGTTGCCCTTCTATTTGTCGGGATTCACGTCGAGAGTGTCAATGTTAAAGAGGTTTCCCGGCCTTTTGTATGGTTTCAGGTTATCATTTTCACCGCAATTTGCTGTAATGCTCCTCTTTTATCGCCTATTTTCTTGTGAGGCTCCAGTCCTAGTGCAGTCGCAGATTCTTNAGTTTAACTACTTTAGTTCCAAGCCGTGGTCTGTAATCAACCTTTCGCTTTTGCAACATAAATTCTTTGCCGTGTCATGTTCAAGCACCGCCATGTTTCCGCGTGATTTAAGTTTCACAAACTTAAGTAAATATTAGGGTTAAGCATGAACGTTCTTTTTCATGTGACTGATGTTTTTTCACTCGCTGAAGTATTTTCGTCTACTCAATTCTGTGTTCTATAGTCATTGCGTTTCTGTTGGTGTTCTCAGGGATGTAAGTTCAAAGATTTTTTGGAAAAGTCGTGAAGACTCAAATTCTGTATGTAGTTATGCAAAGCTTAGCAGCCTCCACTTTGCTGAGGCCTAGGAATAGCCCCGTGAGCGAAAAGTCAAACACTAGTTAGCCGCGCAACAGAAAACAGGTTTGCAAGATATAGTCTTGCTCCACTGTTCTAGTCGAGTCGGCTTATAGAGGTTCTAAAATCTGTCTACGTTACGCCATGGCTCTATTGATTTTCGCTCTCGGGCGGGTAAAGGTGGAAACGACGAATCGTCGACACTTCCGCAAGCATGCCATGAGCTGTCGCATGCATCAAACGCGTGTCGCGGACATGTTCCGCACCTCGAGACCTGCAGCAGCTGTTTGTTTGCTACTTGTTCCTGCTGTCGCCCTTACCTGTCATCGCATTCACGCTGTCAGTTGCGTGCCTTGGCGTTTTTCCCACTAGTACCGAGGCAAGAGCGAATGCTATATTCTTTTTCCACCTGATTACCAGAGCATCGGCGACAACGCACAACTCTTTATTCCCACAACGATGCATGCATGTACGTTTCGTGCACCAAGCTCGTGCTTCTTGTACGTTCTCAGCGCTTCTGCATCCGGCACTTTGCCCGCTGGAGTTCCTTGATTGGCCAAGCGTGTTTTTGTCGGTGAATTAAAAGGAAAACGCGTTGAGCTATGCCTGCGCTCAGATAATGTTTGTAGAGTTGGTTATGCTTCTTCTTGTATTTGCTTCATAGCAATCAACAACAGATGGCAGTCTGAATGTTTCTTACGTAAGCTGTCGGAATTAACCTTCTTGTCCGAAGATCGCTGGATTTCCATTGTTTCAACCAGGGTTCCCACGCGGTATTGGAAATATTGAAAAAGTATTGAATTTCAAAATTGGTTTTCAAGACCTTGAAAAAGTATTGAATTTGGCTAAAATGTACATTTAGTATTGAAAAAGTGTGGAAATTCTAAATGGAAACGAAATCTTAAGTATCTGAGCAGAATGTTACTGAAGGCAAAGCACTGACGCAGTGTTACGTAATGTGTAAAATTTAGTTTCGTGATCAAGAATTCTGAAAAATTAAGGGAAGTGATGGTATTGAATTTGTTTAATTTAGTATTGAAAAGGTATTGACAAAGTATGGAAAATGATCTTTAAAAATGTGTGGGAACCCTGTTCAACTGATGCACTGATTCGTGCGACCTTCAATGAACCGTTGTGAGCTTTAGGGGCAGCGGTTTTTAGCTCTTTGGTTTGAAAATACTTTTCACATTCACGATGTTGTGTTAAATGTTGACATTTAAATTTCTGCTTGTTTGAACTGTTGTAGGTTGTACAATCATTCGTTAATGAGGAAAGGTACGATCTTTTGCAAATAAATGGCGTTTCTTGTTAACTGTTGTATTATAAACCTGCTGAGTACAACTGTCAAGCAGGGTTTAATCATTTCTGACGTCGTCATCATGCTTCAATGCTACGATTGGATTTATGTTTTTAAATCGGCCCAACGGATGTTACTGGTTGCGCACACTTTTAATGAGCTGGTTGTTTGCATTGTTGAGAGACAGAAGAAAGTTTTGCGATAACGGTAGATTTGTTTTTAATGACTGGTTGTCAAGCGGTTGTTGATCACAGAAAAAAAACAGTCGCTGTCACTTGCTTCCTGGTAATGTCAAAAATGAATGTTGCTGGCCTAGCGTGGCGACAGTTGAACGCGTTTACCGTCTGCCAAGAAAGGCACACCTCCCGTGGGTAGACAGGTCAAGCTGTGAAAGTCTCATCCTTCTGTTTGATGGATACGACAAATACAAGGGGGTTGCGCCTTAGCGGTGACGCCCACTGTATTCACTCCATCCTGTCGTTGTTCCGTCTTGGTCTGTGCTTCACTTCGTGTTGACACTTATGTCGCGAGTGACAAACATGAAGCCGTGTACAGCTCACGGTTTTACTGAGGAAAGTTCAAGGAAAACTACACTGCACATACTTTCCGTACGATTTATGTCTTCGTGTTTCTTGTTGCAGCTACATCGCTTATTCACTGCATGCGGCCAATTCAGTTATTCTTTTATGGGAACATAAGCAGTGGAGATTTTGATTTCAGCTGATTACATTTTTATAACATTTGGAAACTATTTCCACTGCAGAGGGCTTAACTGACTCAAACTCCAAAAAGTTGGCGAATATAGAGTGAGTTCACCTGATTTAACGATATCCGTGTCTAACACATTTTATTTGTCCAGTTGCAACTTTAAGTTTCATGGTTACCTGGAAATCTTTGAAAACAGATCGGTACAAAAATGGGAAAAAATTACCTGGAGGTGCAAGAATCGGAGGAAAATTGTCAAGAGTTATTCGAAAACCTATTTTTCAGGCTGTGGTTTTGGTCATAATTTTTGCTAGGCCTGGACTTGTCACTCTAATTCCACACTTTTAGATTAAATTGAGCAACGCTGTCACTCACCCGCACTGGCGAGCAGTGACTGAACCGCTGCTGAACGTTAAGCATATGTGTTTGCGCAGAACGAAGCACTGTTGTGTCTGCTGCGGCACGATTGTTAAGACGCTTTTTTTCGAACCACCTCCACAGTTTCTGTTCATTTGTTGGACGATTTATTTTAATGATGTGGTTGTGACTATTTGTCAAACTGATAAAAAAAATTCGGATATTAACAACTTGGGCATCGCGACAACATGCGAGCTTCCTTTGGTTCAAACAGCGGTGTTAGATTGGTGAAATGTTGGTTTTTGATTTGTCTGCTCATACTTTGTAGCAGGGGCCAACAACATGGTGCCCGCGGACTTGTTCTGAAAATGCATTGACATGATCAGTGTCTTCAAATGGATGAATATCTTTAATTTTTATCAATGATAACATAATTGACAAATTGAGCAAATTTTCATTTCAGAAATATGTGTATCAAATTGGTAGCCCTTCGCATGAATATATACCAAGGAGTAGCTCTCAGTTTCAAAAAGGTCGGTGGCCTCTGCTCTGTAGCAATGTTTCTCCGTGGCTCGATGCCTGCAGCGACTTGCAGCGTGAAGCTGCTCCTCCAGCGTAGTGTTGGGTGATTTACCGACGCTGGATCTACTGCTAGTCGAAAATTTATCCGTAATATCTTGTGCAAAGCCCTGGGCTTTGAAAACCGCAAATACGTTTATGCTCGGCAGTAATCATCCTGGTCAATTTAAATTTTGTTGATGGGCGCCTTGGCGCCATACAACGTACGGTCCGTAATATTTTTGTATTTTTTTCGTTATAAAACGTTTTCAGTGTCTGCGGAAACTGGCGTGTAGGGTGCTTAGCGATCGTCCCTTACGATAAGCCCGCCGCAAAGAGGGCGCTTCTCGTCCCATGCCACGTTGATTCGTGCAAGCAAAGAATTCATTAATTTTTTAAAAGATGCTATTTGTACGCGTGTCTCATTGCCGGTCACTTCGCAGTTCCCTGTTCCGGGGTAGGAGAGCATCAAGCAAGGGAGCAGAGTAACATTGGCAAGTGTGACATTAGACAAAATATTGTTTAGATGGGGCACTTTACAAACAAGACATTAGAAATTCTGTGTTCAGCGCAAAATGCTTTACCACGGTTGCTGTAATAGTCAGCAATCTTGCGCTCTTTTGCTGGTTTTATCTTTTCTGTATTTTGGCGTGATCTGTCTCACTGGTTTGCTGCTGCTGCGCTGCCTGATATCCACAAACATTTTTCCAAGACAAGTTTTGTTTTTCTGTGGAGATTTGAAAATGGCCGTCAGAGCAAACAAGGATGAATAAGTTTCATTCCGAGGATTTCCGGTAACAATCGTCGACAATGACTCTTTCCCTTTGCTCGTTCATCAAACTTCTTTTGATAAATGACAATAACATTTACCCTTTGTTCTTTTTGGACACTGTAGTTATGACAAAGCTATCCACTCTGTCAACCTGCTCACTGTAGTCCAGTATCACCACAGGTTTTCCCGTTACCTCATTTACTTCATTGTCGCTATGCATTGTTGAAAGCAAGATCACGGCTTTGTTTTTTTTCACGGACGTACAACACAAGAATCTAAACCCAAGCAAACTTGAACCTGTTTCTCGCTCTTTTCCAATGTGAAAAAAAACAACCAGATATTACCCTTGTTTGAGAATATCTGAGAAAACACAACCAGATATTCCTATCATTTGGGAATATCTGGTTGTTTTTTTCTCAGAGTTCCCAAGAGTGGAGTTGGTTTTCGAAGGAGATCATCCGTAAGTGTGGTACCGTACCGGTAAAGCAATTATCGGCAAGTCACGTTGATCACAGAGTTGAGACAACACGCCGTGCAATCCCAACTCTCCTCTTATCACCTTCGTGCCCTGTGTAGGGCATTATAGCCGTTATAATTATAACCCATGTAACAGTCACAAGTAAGAAACGGCTTCAGACCATATTTGTCTGGTTTGCTTGGCATATCGAAAAGAAAATATGCTGTATTACCTGTTCGTCAATAGACACAAGCCCCAAAAGCATATGTTCCCGACCGTTTTAAATAAACCCATCCCACAAGCACCGAAATGGAGCATACTACGTATGTGTTTTTTTATCTCTCGCAGCGAAGAAAAGCAATAATTTCCGGAAACGGCGTCGATCAAAGGCAGCTGGAAGTATTACTGCAGGTTTTTTTCAAAGGTGTTTTAGGGACCCGATTCAGGTATCTAATATAATTGAAAATCGGTTCCCTAGAATCAGCGAAAATTTTCATCGGCTTCTCAGAATCAGAGAAAATCGAGTCCCTTGAATCGGAGGAATCGGGTCCCCACAGGTCCATACCGGGTACCTAACGTTTTCCGTAAAAAAAAACTGATTGCTGCATCTGAAAAGCGAGGAAACNACCCTACCAAATTCGTCATGACTCGTGCTACAATCTATAGATGCCCATTACCCTGAGATAACCGATTACCGCTTTAATTTCTTCCGGGTTTGTTGATGACTAATTTTTCCTCCTCGACTTTTCGCAAATTTGTTTTTGTGTTCAACAATCATCTTCAGCATGTCTTCATCGAAAAAGTACAAAAGTGATTCTACTTGGATTTATCTTGCATTGCCTACTGGTCCTTCAGCTTCGTGTGTTATGTTGCAAACACGTGTGGGAGAGGGTGTCGGGCAATCTGCAGACCAGGCATTACCGTTTTTCCATGTGAAGGACGAATGAAATCATTGTTCTGTAATGTGGTGGAGTTGGTTCATTATTTTCATCATCGTTGCCGCTGTTACCTGAACCGGCAACTTCTTCACCACCGCCATGAGTGGAACTGCTCAATTCTTCCTCAGCAGGTTGATATTCACTCACTTCACTCACAACAGAGCAGTCGTCGTCAGTATCGTCGGAACGAGACCAGCTTTCAAAAGTGATTTAGCTTGAGCAAGAGTGAATTTCTTAAGCACTGTGCTGTAATTGCACTTCTATTTTCTGAAATTTTACGAAAAAGGCTATTGTTACTATGTTTCCAATGTCTCTTTCTCCAACAAAATTAGTGGGGTACCCAGTTGTTTGCCCTCCCCAGCACCCTGAAGGCTACAACTAATCTGTCCAAACTTGTACAGCCCAGCACGAATTGCAGGTGGCTGCCGTTATAGCAGCTACACCGAGGCCACCGCGATGGACATATCACGATGGCCTCGATTACACTGCCCTTATGTAACAACAACAGATGAATTGTTAAATCGCGCAATAAGTTTGTCAGTGGTGTGCTATTTGCAAAACCAGTCATTCTTGGACGGTTGCATTGCTTGTTACACCGGGTGTTTGTTGCGTCACAATACCAGTTACCAGGCGCATTGCCGCAACGAGGCATTCCTTATACGATTTTGCTTTTAACGTGGGTTGCTCGAGCCCCTGTGATCCTGACTGAGTCCCTATACGCGACCCTACTGGGTTTCACGGAGGAAGTTTATTTTTTTTCTGTTGAAAGTTACAAATGTCAGCATTTTTCGTTTATGAAGCAATGCTCACAAGTAACTCGAGGCCCACGTGGAGGGTAAAAGTATTCAGGGTTGCCAAGTCTAAACAGACCTTTCAAGCTTAAAAAATTGTGAAATTCCGCTAGAATCCGCTTGAATAAGACCAATTGTACAGACTGCTAGACCAATTATCCGCTAGAATNTAGCTGGTTTATGCCGCTGGACCAATTATCCGTTAGAATTTAGCGGATTTAAGCCGCCAGACCAATTATTTTGCAGCTAGACAGGATGAAAATCCACTAGATCCAGCGGAAAATCTGCTAAATTGGCAACCTTGTAAGTATTATGGGCTGCGCGTGTTTCTAAATTTTCGTTTGGTGAATACTACCCACTCAGGCGTTGAAGGGCTATGGCATGCAACGATTGAATTCGAAACGTATTTTTGCTGGCCATGCATTCCGTTTCAAACCTTCTTAATCAAATTGACGCTCATCAGCACTTAATCTTCGTGTGTTTTGTTACGCATTGATTTCCTGAACTGCCTCAAGTGTATTATTAACCGAGTGCTGGATTCTTTGCCCAATACCAAGTTGCGTGCAATGTTTAGGATGCTGTAGCAGCGTCAGGTGAAATCGTCGTAACTACTGCTTCTGGAATAGGGTGGCAAATCATTTCGCTGCGTACAGTTGATTGCACCAGGCATTTAGCATTTAGAACCAAACTTCACTCACGAAAGCTGCCACTTCCGTTCAATTTCAAACGCACTAAAAAGTACCATCATACTTCTTTCAAGCTGACGTGTTTACTGATCGCCATGACTGGAAATTTCAGGCAATGACCACGATTTTGCGAAAGATAAATACTTGCTTGCGGTTTATATGCATTGCGCTGAACCGCATGCTGTTGCCGTTTGCTTTTCTGGTATTGTTTCGTTGTTGTGGCGGCAAAAGTGTTTACGATTAAAACAACAATCTTGTTCTTTGTGGAAGGTTTTGCAATTTTCCTGTGGCGAAGCATTTGTTTCGTAAAATCATTTAATGATGTTGACATGATTTTCATGCTTTGCAACGTGATTGCAGAATGCACAGTTGCCACTGAGCTGCTTTGCTTTTTGAGCAACCGGAAAATTTACCAACTGATAATGGGGGGAGATCAAAGCTTGTTAAAAGATTATGTTCGTTCACATCCCGCACTCGCCGAAATCTGGAAAACGTCAACCCGTTCCCACCCGCCCGCGCTCTTTCAATCCACCGCGCACTTCGTTTGATCTCAACCCTTTTTTTGAACCTTTGAATCCCAACCCTTTCAATCCACCGCGCACCTCGTTTGATCTCGACTTCTTTTCAAGTTTGTAAAGTCAGAACATTGACTGGTCCTGACGGGTTTCAGCGTCTGTGCAATATGTTTATAAAAATACCCGTTTCGGCTTGTCCGTTTTCGTACCTTCTATTTGCGCCATTTTCTTGTTTAATTATTGATGCGTGACGCCGTCTGCAGTATCCGCGCCATCCTTGTGAATATTTTATGACCGTCATCGTTTTAACAATTTTTTAATAACTTGTCGCAGCACCATCGATTTCCCTCCAGCTTGTTGCATAATGCCGCTTTCAGAGAAATTAGTTTTCAGTCTTGAGGATTTTTTCGGATAGTAGCAAAGCAGGGCAACTTGATGGATTGTGATCAGCGGCAAAAGATTATTTTACTGCAGGATAGTATTTCAGGGACCTGATCCAAAAGCCCGGGAAAAGTAGCGTTGCTATCGGCGGAAAGAACACTCGCAATTGCCGCAACAGATCGCTCCGAAACACGTGCACGCACATTCATAAGCCAGGAGATAGGAAAGGATATTACTGCAATGTAAGGATTCTCGATGCACAAAGCACGTTGTCCAGCAAATCAATCGGTACGCGTTAAACGCCCCAAGCAAGCAAGTGCGCTTGCGTGAAACGCAGGCGTTTTGCTTCGCACGCCATTCGCTGATAGTTTTTTTCCCTTGCATTTTGCACACGTCATTTGTTTACGCTCTGCCTTGCATACGAAACGAAAAATCGTGTTTGTTCAGATGATTTAAAGTGAACTATTCCTCATACACAAGAAGTCTGATGAGACCATTGCGCGCGCAAAATCAAGAGACGTCTCATTTTGAATTCAAGCAGAAACGTTAATTTCGATAAATTTCTAACGGCACACGTGCCGTTAGAAGACATTACAAACTGCACATGTTGTCGGGCTTCACGTCACTTTCGCAATTTCGTTCTTGTAAATTGTATCTGCGCAATGTGAGCTACGCCTGATACTGACCGGAAACAACAGAAAATATGCTTTGCGGTTTACGTTTTTTTTTAACTGGCGTCGTTCGCTTACTTAAAAAAAAACTGCACTAGTGGTGTCATCGTGTTATGCATTGGACTACACGCTGCTAAACGGACACTGTCTTTGCCTTGATTCAACGATTTCTAATCAATCGTTACGAAACGCGTGCCATTCATGCGTCTTATACCGCAAACTATCCTCTTTGCACGCAAATGCGACTCGTCCTACTAATATCACAATGAATGGATATAGAGATGTGTTTCTAATTATACTCCAGATAAAAATGTGCTTGCACTACTACTCGAGCCTCAGTCTTTACCCAACGCGACAGGGTTGGTTTTGGTTGTAAACACTGACGACGGTTGCTACATTTCAAGAGCTTGATCGAAGTGCGCTTCTGCGTGATAAAAGAAGTGATTAATTTTTCTTAAATGCCACATTCAACTGGTGCATCTACGATTCATTGGTACGGATCAGGCACCCCTGTAATTGCGCAAAATAGGGCCATGGATAAAACCAACGACTTTGTGCTTTCCGCAAGCATTACTTCCAAAATAAAATCAAGATGTTGACGACAGGATACTTGCTTGTGGAAATTCCTGAGATCCGTGAACGAGCAGTCTCATGCGCTTGCCGCTAATACCCGTGGTCACAAGTTCATCCGTGTCACCAAAAATACGCACTAACACAAATGCCTTCGGACAAGACATGGTATTGCGATCTGTAAACTCGCTTGTTGTGGATCAAGCCTCGCGAGTGTCCCTGTTACTCAAATGATCACTGTGTTGACACAGTTCGTTTTGAGTGTTTTGTTGCCGGCAGTTTCGCAGATATATTTGCTGCGGCTATAATCAAGTTTTTGCCCGTGCTCGTGACCTTGAGTCAGTGACGTTTGTTGTTTTTTGACCAGATTCCTCGCGACGAACACATTTTGCGCTTCCTGCGCTCACGTGACTTCCACATGGAAAAGGTCAAAGAGATTTTGTGCCAATCGCTTTCTTGGCGAAAGCAGCACCAGGTCGGTTTCTGACAGAGCTTTGCTGTGATCAGATTGTTCCGCGCAGCTTTTTGTTCGTTGTTGATGTTGCCAAGTTTTGAGTGCATTCCACAGTGTGAATTTTGCCTTGTTATGTAAATGAATGTTGCGTATATGATTTGACTTTTTTCGGTTTGTCTTTATTTGCTTTGATTGTCCGTTTTGATATTTTCTCTTATTGTCCTTTTGTGCTGCTGTGTTTATTTCATCATTCCTTGTTTTGTATTTTGCTTTCTAATTGTTCATTTTTTGTCTTCATATTCAATCCTAATACATTGCTAATGTGCTGCTTCCGCCCTCTGGTTTGGTTATCAACATTTGCCTGCCGTTCAGCTTGATCAATGACCATTTTTTATGTCTCTGGGTTTTGTAATACCTTGTTTGTGACTCTCAAACACTCTTACAATGTTACAAATGTAAATTTTATGCTTGCAGTAACTTGTATCGGACATAGCTCTAAGATCTGCGCCACAAACGTGAATGACTTTTGCCGAAATTCGGAAAAAAATTCAAAAAGTTTACCACTCCCTGCATGCAATGAAATGAAAGTTTTAAAACAACTGTTAATGGAAAACTTTCGTTACTAGCAAGGTGATGCGCGATGAAATCTTTTGGTTCATGGGGCGACGGAATTGTTGCGTGAATGTTTCCTTTGTAGGAGGCTCGTCAGCTGCCAGACGGCAATTCGCTGCACCCGTTTTTGACCCTTCGCGACCCGACCCAAACAAGGATCACGAAGGGCCAAAAAATGGGCCGTGCCGAGGCGATCCAAACCTGAGTTGTCTATTTTCAACGTTACCACTGCTTGTCTGTGTTTGTCGGTAGCGTAGGTACTTGAGAAAAGAGTAGATTCTTGACACTGAAAATGAACTTAGCAACTTACTGCTAAAAAATCATCCATGCAATCAAAGTTGTTTCCATCGGTCGCGAAGTGTTCAACGAACTCAGATTTAGGTCGCGCTCAAAAAAGTTTGACAACGGCTGGTTTAACGTGTCTCGGCTTATAAGTCACGAAAACGCTTTAATCGATAATTGCGAATATTTCGGCGCGTGAAAAAGCAAGCTATGGCCCACTATTATTTACAACCGTGTCCTTCGTACAGATCGACCGACTCCTGGAGAGCTGGACTGTGCCTCAATTGCTCAAAGATTACTACCTCGGCGACTGGCACCACCACGATACGGGTAGGCGTTACGTGAACATACATCATTGTGCTTTGTGCTATTTTCATTGTGCTATTTTTTCATTTCATTGTGCTATTTTTTCATTTCATTGTGCTATTTCCTCTATATTAATCAGCACGTCTTGACCTACACTGGTAATGACGCATTTCAAGCTTTTTTATTCTTCCAATAAAACGCCCGAATTGCTTGAAGAAAAATTAATTTTCGCGATCTGAAAGCTTGCAATGGCGACGCGTCACTCGTTTTCGTTGTGAGAAGTTCTGACTTGCCGAAGTATAATATCAGCTCGTGGCGCGTGTTGGTGAAGAAGAAAATGCGGTCCAATTGCTGCTGAAACGTTGCGCTCGTGGATTCGATTACGTTGTTCTCAGCATCGTACCTGCTCTACAGCAGTGGTTCTCAACTGGGAGTGCGCAAAAATGCTCCCAAGGCGTACAGGTTTTTTAAAAGTATTTTCATAATGAGATTTTAACGTAAAAGTACAATAATTATAGGTATGCTTCTAATTAGTGTGTTCGTAATTACAGTCTAAGGGGTACTTGATAGACAAAATATTATCCAAAGGGTACATCAATAAAAACGCCGAGAACCACCGCGCTAGAACCATGTTAAATATTACAAGTGCTTTTAGACATGCTGCGAGTTACTTGATCCTGATGTACTTGTCGTCGCTGTTCTGCGAATTGCTGCTAGTTCCTGGTCAAGAGCTCGACAATCGACGTCATGCATTTTCTGGCGCCCGGTCAATCGAACCGTTCGCGCTGCCACTAAATAAACAAATCCGAACGTAATAAAGCTCCGGTTGAGGTGGTCGGGTCGACCGCTCTGGTTGCTGTATTGACATTCAAATGCAACGCTTTTTGCAAATCTGCTGCAAAGCAGACATTTGATTGACTTGCGCGCTCTNTCAGACGGCAGACCGCTCTACGTGCTGAAACTCGGCCAGATGGACACGAAAGGACTTCTGAAAGCAGCGGGAGAGGAACAAATTTTGAAGCATGTAAGCGTTTTGGTGCCAGTAGAACTTGTATGAATTAGTATATATTTTTTCATATATACACAATTCATGAGTTCTTTTGTGATTGCGGAACAAAAGTTGGATCCGTTCTCGTCTTGCCTTCATGCTCAAACATCAAACCTGCCGGTGAGAATAAAGTACAACCTCTTTTTTATCAGCTCCTTTCGCTGCCCAGGGCTTACAAAAGTTTTAACAACGTTAAGTGTTAGTGAAGCTTGCAACAGTGATAGGTCGCTGCATGAAGTGGCAAAAGAAGAACTGCGTTTCTTGTTTAAGTCTTGCTTTACGTGCATTATGAAGCAACACTTAAACATGACTGTTTAGCATCATAGCAGTAGTCTGATTGTCGGAAATATTGCAGGCGGTTCTCTTTGTTCGCTGCGAACAAACTTAAGTGGGGGAACACGCTGGGTCGAACTTATACATATTTATTTAATGTAACGTGGCAAGTGCAATTATTGTCAGTGGAACATTAATCAGCGGCAAGCGTAAACCGATGCACTTTTTCTTGTTGAACCGTTGCCGCTTCCACACAGGCACACACACACACTCGAACCCATAAGCGCTTGAGAACCATCACGAGTGGTTTCGCCGTTTTCGAGCGCGAATGTCCAGAACAGGGATCTCTAAACGTCGGCCCTCGGGCCAAATCCTGCCCGCGAAACTATCACATCCGACTATAAAGACAGGTTATCAATAAGGAAAAAATGATACATTTACGAAACATTGCTTGATTGGTAGAATGTGGCGTATCTCGAAACACTCACATTGCGTAAGATGTCCGGCTCTCGAACTGTTGTGTAGCAGCTTATGTTACCCTCGGACAAAAAGGTTTGTGACCCTCAGGCAAGAAAGCCTGGAGTTCCCTGGTCGAGAACGCTGACGGCAGCTCGCTCTAGGCTCATTTCTCAACGTCACCAGTAAGTCTCTCGCTTGTCGTTCCTCCCTCCCCCCTTTTCGTTGCCGGGACGACGTCGCTTTATCTTACTCGGTCGCGTTTGCAGGTTTTGTACATCATGGAGGAAGGATTGATGAAGTGCAGGGAAGCGTCGGCGAAGCGTAACAAGCCAATCAGGTACGAAAACTCAATCACGTGACGGCAACTGCACGCTTGAGCTTCTGCGGCAGAAGCCACGTTCGATTCAGTTCGGGACTGTTTTCTCTTCACGGGACGGGACTGTTTTCCTTCCATCTCGACTTGTTGAAGTCATAAGCGCTGAGATGAGATTGCTCATCGTTTTTGTCAGACAGCGGCAGACAGGGATAGGTGGGTCCGGGGCAGGAGCAAGTTTGGGTCCCCGTGTTCGAACCTGTGGTCTGTCAAGAAAGTACTTGTGACATTGTTAGGACTTTCCGGTCCCCCCGCGGCCATTCCTCCCATGCCCCTAGTTACGCTCCCGGCGGCGGGTCCTGCTTTCTGTATTGAGGTGGGTGGGACGCAGTCGGTTAGTGGGTCATGTTGGAAGTTCGTAACGTTTGTTGTTGTTGTGTTTGTTTTTTCAAGATCGGTTTTCACTGGTCTGTTCATGCACGTCAACACAACACCCCCTCACTTTTTATGATGACCGCAGCGCTTCGAAGGTTTCTCTCGTGCGACTTCGTTTGGTATTTCTTATGAAATAACTTCACTGTCGCTGCCGCAACGCGAAGTGGAAGCGTAACTTATGAGAAGAGACGCCGAGACCCGAAGCGTGCATGGAATAATCTTTTTCAAATCGCTTTTGAAGCTGCTTTTCAGCTGTCCGCAGCCAGTTAATTGGCTTCATGCAGGCGAGCCCGATCTAGCGTGCCTCGTGGATTGCACTTGAGGCGTCGTCGTAGTGTTTAGTGCCCCGATTGCCAGAAGGTCTGGGTAAAGTTTTCTGCGATGTAACACAACGTTGCAAATGCTTGGCAGCATGTGAATCTGTTGAAGCGGACAGATTTAATACGTCTGCTTGAAAACGAAGTGAAGCAACGCAAATCTTTAGTTTCGTTGTCGACGGCGAGGTCAGAGAAATCGTCGAACTCTCCTTGCCGACACGCGAAACCCTGCCTACCAGCGATACCTGGCCGTGGCAGTTTATCGCGTGCTGTTATTTGGCCAGACGCTCCATGTCTGCGAATCCGCTGCTCACGGCACGTTATGCGTATGCTTTCACGTGCCGTGCTGTGGTTGTGGTGCAATTATTACTAAGCCCTCAGCGAAATTCAGAACAGCGGCGCAGTTTATGTTGCCACTTTGTATGAAACTTGCAACTTATTGAAAGTGCAGTAAGCGAACTTTAGCATTGCGGCAAGCTTCTGAGGAATCTGCCTGCTGTCTGCTTTCATTCTTCTGCGACGATTAAAACTTGAAAGCTTATCTATTTTTCATAGTTAAAGGCCACAAAGATGGCGGCAAGTAAATCAGTCACAGTTTATTGACGGGGAAACTAGTTTCGCGTTTTCCAACGCATC
>JGI24159J19872_10000755_pt1 | contig 31742 bp, 19 predicted proteins | sample Ectturendosymbi4_FD_19872 | JGI IMG/M metagenome (IMG submission 19872) | reverse complement strand
ACTAAACGAGGCACCGAAAGCGCATTATTTTTGTTTTCTGCTACTCATTCAAGTTTAAATAATCGCAAAAAGATATAAGCAGACCCGTAGTCAGATTTTTCGAAATCTTTTACAGTAAATCGAGAGGTTTCAATTGTTGATGTTCGGAGGTTTATCTTTTTGGAACTACTGCCGGCTGCTCAATGCGCATTGCAAACCTTTAAAACCAAAGCATTCAACACTTATGCTGCACTTTCAAAAGCTGGAAAGTGTGGTTGGTCAATTCGCTCTCAAATATCTAAATAACAAATCTTTGCACGCAGGCTATAGAAACTACGCTTTACACAAACCTACTATCGCGAATAAATTGAACCATGCAGAAACAAGGATCTCAGTTTAAAATACAAGTAGTCAGTACTTTGCTCAGAGGTTTCACATGAAACATAGATCAACATAACATTTTATGAAAATCTAAAATAATGCATAAAAATTTCGTGGGCGGCTTTGATTGCTCGGTTTGTCACCCATCCTGCTTGCGGGCATAATTCAATTTACGCGCGCATCAAACTCTGTGAAAAACAGTTTTGATATTTTATTGCTTGACCATTCTCTTGAAGTCTTGAGTGCTGTGCACACAGCGCGAAACTTGTATTGATAAAGGCGAATTATTAAACCTATAGCAATTCACTCACGAAGCTATGGGCTTTTCTGCAGTCTGTTTCATTTATATGTGTATACACAATACACTGTAAAATAACTTTTCCTGTATCATAACTGTTCAACGACTATTTTTTTCAGATTACGTTTTTTCTTCAACAACATTTTTCAAAAAGAAATTCAAGGTTAGGTTTTTCAAAATAGATCCTACGTCAGTAGAACAACACCAAAAAGTTTTTTAAAGTGCAGCAAAAGGGGCGGTAGCGATAGATCGCTACTATTTTTAGTAAGTAACGGATTCAGTAGCGCCGCTATTAAATTTAACAAATAGCGGGAGCGACACTTTTAATAAAGTAGCGGTTGCCCACCTCCGCCTATAGGAATGACATTTCCACGGACAACCCTGTCTGGCTTGTCCATGGGACATATTTATTTGTCCCATTCCCATCCCATAGCAATTTATGTCTGTCCCATCCCGTGGGACGTTTCCCATGGGATTCCCACAGGAATGACATTTCCATGGACAAGCCTGTGAATTGGAATCCTGTTTTTTCATTTAGCCATGGCGGACTCTCAGATATTGACAACCACTTGGAAACCAAAAAACACAAATCCTCTGTTGAGGCAGCAATGTCGTCATCTCGTGTAACATACTTTTTTAAAAGTGCTCATTCTGATGAGTAGGGCAACCAATTTTTTGACCTAAAAACTTAAAATTCTGACTTTATGATTAGCAAATTTTGACTACATTTTGACCTAAAAAGTTTCCTGCGTTTGCAATTGCAAAATAATTCTGCCTTAGGTGTTGTGGTCAACTCAGAAGCATGTTCATGCATTAAACGTCGAAATATTTGACTGTTTAACTTTAGGGATCATATATTGATAAGTACAATAATAACTACTGTAGAGTCAAACCTGAGAACATCATGAAGTTGAAACACTATTATGCATATTGGATTGAGTGTTTATCAAAGCAAGTAGGCCTACTATGAGACTGCAATACTTGCCTCACCACGCATAACCCATACAACATTTAATCTTCCAATAGTGGGCAAAACAATATCACTATGCCAGAATTCGCAACAAACCCACTATTAGGCCTATTACAGAATTACAACAAAACTTCCAAAAGCATATCAATGTCTGTTGTAGTTTCAATAAAATATCGATGGAGAGAAAAAAACTGCAAGATAAGTTTAACCTAACGGTTAATTTTGACCTAATGATAAATTACGACTTTTTTGACTTAATAACGTGGGAGGCGCTCATGGTATGAGCGTGAAATTTGGTTTGTGGACGTTTCACAAACTTTAAAAAAGGCAGAAAAATTTTGACTTTTTGTTGCCCTACTGATGTGTCTCTACTCTTAACAGCGAAAGAAGCTACTTTTGCGTATCACCCTGCTATTCATGGACAATCTTTCAAAAGCTGATGGCAACTCTAAGCTAGTTTCAAAATTTTTTGGCCCTGAATATTTCATTGCAAGAATAAAATGTGAATCAGTGGTTGTTAATTGCATTATCCCGATGAATGCTGCTGAACTACGCCAAGAATTAGATAAAGCAGATTTTGTTTTCGTTACCTGCTATTGATGCTTGGACCAGAAGAGGTCAAAATTGTGCATGTTATTGTTCGCTTTTTGTACCTGATACCAATGTGAATGTGAAGCTGTTGGAATTTAAATCGTTTCTAGGTGTGCGAAAGTACTGTATTTACTCGATTGTTAGCCGCATAGGTGTAGGAGCAAGCAAATTTTTTGGGGTGCAAAGGATTTTTGCCCAAATTACCCCAAACTTGCCCAAAAAGTTGTTGTGCAACTTTGCCGACCGTATTTTTGGTATGGCTTCCAAAAATGGTCTTTACTTGTTTTTTTGCAAACGTTGGGCGCCATTTTGCCCAGATTTTCGGGGATTTTGCCTAGATATTAGGGTATTTTGTTCGGATTTTCAGGGATTTTCAGAGATTTTGCCCGGATTTTCAAAACAAATCAGAACTTTGAGGTGCGCTTGCACACCCTCCTATACCACTGGTTAGCCATCCTTGATCGTACGCCGCACGAAATGGTGTTGAAAATTAATGTAAGGCACCCTTGACTGTAAGCCGCACTTGAACATAGGACGCCTAAGCCTCTGAGATACTTTCGCGTACTAGAACGTTTCGCGTTTAATTGGCAACCTTGGTAATGATGCTTCACCACTACAACTGCCTTCTGTTCATCATCATTCCTGTGATTGATGTGCACGTGATGCTGAAGAGAATAGAATGTGAAAAGAGAGTTTGGTCGACAACACGTAGCCAAGGAAAGACTGAGCGTGATCTACACTTTTCGACAAAATAAAAAAATGTAAACTGTAAGCCGCCCTTGATTATAAGCCGGATGAAATGACGAAAAAACTTTATAAGCCGCGGCTTACAATCGCATCCTCAGTCCTTATTCAAATAGAATAAGAATAAGGACTGAGGATGCGTAATTTTACGTGAAATCGATTTCCTATTAAAAACTTGCTGATCGATTCCTTGCTTACGCCCATCGTGGAAATTATATACTTGAGCTATAAGACTCGTCGCACTGCGTATTGCGCAACAGTAAGGAGCAACACTTCCTGCTCTTCTACCAATGAAAATCAGGTTTTCCGACGCAACAGCGCAAGCTAGTGGTCAAAACGTACTAGAAAAATCTTACACCTACATTTAGGAGAACAAAAAGCAGTTAGAAAATTGTTGCTTTAACGTTATTAATAGCTTTAGCGAGTAAGAAATTGAATTAACGTCTAAGCAAGTGTGATAGCACCGAAAGTCATCAATAATAGAGATTGACAAAAAATCACCTAAAACGACGCAATGCCAGCTTTAACAAAATTATGTTAGCTCTGCAAAGAGAGATGTTTTGCAAAAGTTAGTCAACTTAAGTGTCAACAGATGATTGGGTGAAGACACTGCTTATCAATACGGATTTCATAGTGTTGTCACCCAGAAGATTTATCCTGTTTGGTAACGCGATGATAAAAAGAAATATTTTGCTTCATCACTATGTCCCTTGCCTTGTAGGAAGGATAAAGACCAACTTTGTTTGTCCTGCGGTTTAATCCTAACGAATAACCGTCCCAATGATTTCCTCGGATCCCAATAATGTCACCAATCTTCATATCAATCTCTCCATTCCCTGCATTATGTTCGCGAACAGCCACTTGATTTCGTGGTGCAAAGTAGTAGTAAATGTCATCCAAGGAACGAAATAGTCGTGGGGTATCCACGTCATGGATGACCTTGAGTTCATAAGCAAGGCGACACACCTGCGTGCAACATGTCAGCTTGTTACAATGGCAAACAGAACCCCAACAATGACAATAAGGTTAAGGTGTCCAACAACCTGTCGTAGCACAACAAGATCTCAAAAATGTAGTTGCTCCCATATCGAATAAAACAAATTTAAAAAAATGCTGTTCAAGCATTAACATAATCCTACGAAAAAATAGTTTGTTTCCTAGGTAAAGTTCTCAAACTTTGTCGTTTTTTGATTGAAACAGCTCTAAATAGGTAAATTTGACCACATTTACTTCAGTAACTTGAACGCAAAAGCAATCAGTAACACAATTCTTCAAATAACCTCACTATCACCTACAATGAAACTTTTACNCCTCACAACTTTTTTTGAGCAAAGATCCTGGATACAAAGATGTCACACAATGCCCGGGTTAGTAACTTTTCTCAAACGTAAATAATTGTAAAATCCAAAGGCTTTACTTTTGAAAGCAAAAAATTGTTGCAATCACGCAAGAAGTTCAAACACGTTCACAATGAACAAATTAAAAAGGAGGATATGGAGATCATCCACCCGTGAAGACCGGTAAATTTGTCAAAATCAAGCCAGGGACAGAGCTGGTAAATTTTCAGGGCAAAGATATGTATTTTTGCAGGGCTAACATGGCAGTTGAAACTTGCTCGATTAAATACAGAAAATCGGATGAACCGAGGTGATTCTTTAAAAACAGTGTGAGGAACTGCTGTTCTTCTGTTACGATCCCGTTCGGAAGAATTTGTCTTCGTCTTTTTTCACATTCCAGACGATGTAAGGTAAACTTGCACGAAACAATGAGTCACATCCACGGTCAGAAATTGGGGAAGCGACAAAATTTCCAGTAACAGTATCCACCCATTCGCTTTCTTGAAAAACCTCTCCTGCAGCAGGGGTGGGGACCTACGGCGTGCGGGATAAGTTGCGGCCCGCGTCAACACTTAATATGGACAGCGTCAGAATTTTCGTTACCTAAGTTAGAACACAACATCGCGTCAAAACGAAGCTCCGTGATCCGCAGATACTTCGACAGTAAGTCAAGCAAAGCCTCTCTCGATCTGCATAGTTTTACGATAATAAATTTAGAATTTTAAGTGAAAATCGATTAATTTTTGCGGTCCGCCAGTGACATTCCACAATTCATACGACCGTGATAGTAAATAGGTTCCCTACTCCTGCTTTTAAGCTGTGCTCATTAATCTGCATAGATATGTTTCTTGGGGTAACTTCTTTTTAAAGTCTTTATTTTGACAAACCATACACTGCAGTTTCTGTATGCATCACTGAAATAGTCCAGCTACATGTTTGAAAAGGTATTCCAGAACGTCGACTTTTGCTGAGGTTTAAATTTTCTAAAAAATGCAAACGTGAGGGGCAATCCATTAAGCTGCGTTGATCTAATTTCTTCGGCATCTTTTGAAAGCTTTTGTATATATTTTCATTAAATTTGTCAGCTGCAGTGAAAATTGAACAATCAACTTTTAGGGTTAAATAAGATGTCAGAGCAAAATTTTGAAAAAATTAACTGTGGATGTTAGTTACAAAACCTAGTTTTGATTGCCCTTTCGTTAGATTTGAGTAAGTTTTGTCAGTTCGACAAATCTTTCGCTGGCACGGAGAAAAACACATACACCAGTATAAGACTTTCATGTTCAAAAAGAAGCAATACCAAACAAATTATTACAATCAAAGATGTAAAAATAAAGATGTATTAGCACCTACATTTGATGAAAACGTGCAAACGACGTAGCTGCACCGAGATAATGCAAAAACATCGCTCAAAACTCCTTTCAACCCAGACGGTGATCTGTTAGCTTCAGTAGATCCACCGATAAATGTCCAATCTGTATATCTGCAAAATTTTAGATCTTTTTTGGTTAATGAGAGTCAAATAAAACCCACTTACATCCAGTTGGATTTTCTACAGCCCAGATTTTGCACAGACCACGCAGCATTTCTTGCTTACAGGGCTTGGTTAAAGGTAGGAAAAACTTGAAAACTAGTAAATTTATGAAATATTCGAATATCGTAGGGTTTCTTTGCCAGTGTTCCAGAAATATTTGAAATAAGTTAACATGTCAATTGCAGTTCACAGAAAACTAACGCAACTGAATAGGTCGGAATTCCACTTTTACTTCAGATATTTCATTTGTTTGTTTGGAGTAGTCAACTTGAAACATTTTTAATAAAAATTATTGAAAAGGCCGCGATATTCGAAACTGATTCGTGACGCTTTTTTGCGATTAACACCATATACTCAAGGCAAAGGCAATAAATATCGGTCTTTACCGATCAACTCACTTTTGCTTCGCTTCCGCTAAAACTTGAGGATCGTCCGTTGCAACAAAAGCGCGCCTGTGGTGTTTGACGTTTGGATACATGAGTTCTCTCACTCTAAACCAGTTTTCAGCAATTTGCATGTACTCCTCTACAGAATGGTACTGGGCTTCGTGATATAGTTTATCAGTTCTTCGGATATGAATCCTTCATGAAAAAGAAATAAGCAATTTGACTACACGCAAAAATATTAGTTAATAACTGCTTATTGCACGCTATTTTGCTATACAATTCATTGGCATCGAAATCGACATCAAGTCTTGAATTTCTTGACATATAAATGAACCTAACTTCCGGGAGATTTTTTGCAACTAATAGTTTTTCATAGCCCATTAAGCGGCTACTTGATTAGACCTATTTTAACACTACAGACGCAATCTAATTGTGACTACCTCTTTTTTGACGAGTGCAGATATGTATGCAAAATAGCATTAGGAACAATGTAAACTTTGTACCGCGCATGGACAGTGTTTTGTTTTGTTGAACGAAAGCTTGTGCGGTATTGCAATATCTTTTGAAAAATACAATCAACTGAAAAAATTTTGAAAGTTTTCATCAACCATTGCGATGTTTTATGTCGAAACTTGTCCAATTTTGCTTTCTTTCGACGAGCAAATTTAAATCACGATTTTGTCATGTTTATCGAATTTCGTACTCTTTTCAAATGTGCAAATCTAAATTAGTTGTTGGCAATTATCTAAATTAATTGCCAAAAATTTACACTTTTTTTACTAAAATTGTAAAAATCCTTATGAGAATTAAACTGCTTGCGATTTAAGCAAGAAAAACTTTGTCTGACGTTCATCTGACGTTGGTATAACTAGTAGGCTAAAATCATTTATCACAGCTCTACCATCGTACCCGACGATCGGTTGGGAGAAGTTGATGTTCCGCAAGAAACTTTCAATCTCAATGTCCGCGGAAGGTTGTAACCTCAAAGCGTACCGAACAAACCAGCCGGTCCACCATGCTTCGGGATACTCAAACACCTCAGAAAGCTTGTTGGCAAGACTTGCAGGTACCACAGGTGGTGCGAATGGACCAGTGAACTTTGCATACTCTTTGAAAGAAATTTTGACAGCAATGCTATCGCTGGAGAGGCTTGCTTCTGCAAAATGCACGAAGATGTTTATTCATGATGATTATTGAATTCGGTGGTTGGGTCTTAGATCACTGTGTGCCATTAAAAAGTTGCGTGTCAAGAACTTTTACTTCATCTATTAAAATAACAAATCAATCTGCAACAGAAACTCCATGACCAGGGCCGGCCTTAAGCCGATGCAGCTGCATTGGGCCCCGCGTCTCTGGGGACCCCGCGCCATGGTGTTTGGGTAGATTATTCATTTTGCCAGATACACCTTGCGCTTGAGAATTCAGTAGAATCGCCATATAAATTCCACTGTTAACAAAGAACGCTCTCGCCAGAACTAGCAAATTTCCTCTCGAACGTTAGCAAACGTGCTCAATTCTCGTGTTAGTGTTTTACTGCATATTTGCGCTCTGCCGCGATCTTAACACGGTTGACTGAACACGATGAAGTCCTAAAATCACTGCTCAGAGGGGCCCCGCGCCTAGGTCTTGCATTGGGCCCCACATCTGCTAGGGCCGGCCCTGTCCATGACTTAAAAATCCCTGCCAAACGTTTCAATAAAGCTTTAGTGAAGTTTACTTACAACAATCATAATTTTATTCAACAGTGTAGCCCGTCCCACTAAGCCAGCGCTTCTCAATTGATTAACGTGCTGTAGTGGGCCTCCAAAACATTGTCAGTAAAGCTGGGCCGGAGTTGCAAGGTGTGGAACAGTGGTTCCCAACTTTTTTGTCCATGCCAAACCGAATCACCTCCAAAATTAACCATGATTGCTCCTCATGCGGTGATATATTAAACCGCACGACTTAAAAAGTGAACTCTGTTTCCACATGTTTACAAACGTGAAAAAATACAAAATTAAATTCGAAACTTTGGATTCAGACCTCGTCAGTTGGCCTCAATGCCCCCTTAAAAATAAATTGTCATCTGTGGGGCACAAGCCCCACGTTGGGAAAGAACCACCGGTGTTAAAGATAGCAGTAAGATGTAAGCGCATATGCAGACTTTGGATGGTGCACACGCAGGTTTTTTAAGGTTTGACATTGTGACTGTTAAGTCATTTTGAGGAACTGCAACTATTTCATCGAATACCGAGATTGTCATACAGCGCGGTTTTAGTCTATTTTGTTGCTGGTCGTAAAGCCTGGTTCTCTACAGTATTTTGAGAGACCCTTGGAAACATTTCAGAAACGATTTCGCTTCCTCAAAACACTAAAAACGCTGCGCGCCCATGAAAATTAGAAGCGCGCATGCGGGTTTAATTATTCCCTGGAGTAGACAACTATACTTTTGTTCTGAAGAGAAACTTGGATCTAAAGAAGCCCATACTTCATGTCTTGACTTAACAGTTATCTTATATGTTTTAATCTAACAAAAGTTTGAGTAAGTTTAATAGCTAAGTAACGTTGTTGCTGTTGAACATTGTTTGGAAATAGCCTTGAAATGTTGAAAAACTGCAATGGTAGTTTCACATTTTGATGAGATTACCGACACTGGTTTTCGAAGCAAAAATCGCGATTTGAAACCGGAGTTTGTTCAAAACAAAGATACAAAATAGGTTTGCTGCATGCTTTACATGTTAAATGTTCACCAAAACTGAGAGGGTTTTGAAAACAACTGAGAAACTGAAACATGCTTAGATGTTGTAGCACTACAAGAAAAGAGCTAAAATTCCAAGTAGCAGCATGTTTAGTTTCTGACAATCGCTTATATAATTCATCATTTGCATGCTTCTCACTGAGAGTAAATCTTCAGAATGATACCAGATTTCATGTGAAAGTTTTTGTCTTATTTTTCTTTTGAACGAGGGTACCCTACGCAGGTACAGATAGATCAACATTACTCTTGAGCCATACAGCAAAGTTTACTGGTGTCTGAGGATTGGTGATGCACTAATACATGACGTGTTATAACTAGCAATAATTTCTTTAAAAACTTAGTTTTTGCGGAATGTAATAACTTTAGTTCTTGGCTGGGAATTAATTCAAATCAACGTACTCGTACTTCAAGCTAAAAGAAACGCAACGGGATCTTTTTCATCTATTCCTTTTATATTTGTAAATGCCACCAAAACCCCACGGATCGACGCTTGTTGCCCACGTACGAGGCTTTCTTACAGCAGATTTTGCGCCATTCCCGACTCTCGTGCAGCTGTTGCATTCATAAAGAATGACACGTTATGAATTACCTAAACGAATTACTTTTTGCAAAACTGTTGCAACAAGAGGTAGCAAACACATGATAACCCCATTTAGCTGGCGTGATATAGCGATGAAAACTTAGGGGTTTGGCAGTGTGCATATATTTGCGCATGCGCGAGTACCAAGTGCGTTAACTCTTCAAGAAAAGCCATTTAAAGCAGTGCTCAAACAAAGTGACGTAGGAAGCACTTTTTTTATCCCAAAATATAACTCGCGTTACTGATACTTAAATAACAAAACATAGCTTAGACACCAATCGATCACAAAGATGTTCTTCAAGGTGAAACAAATTGTATCTACACGCGTTTGAATCCTTTAAGTTATCGAAAATCATTGGAATTACTCAATTTTGTGTCAGACTGATGGAGTTTTGGGAAGTTTGGGATTCAGTGACACAACAAAAAGATTAATAGGCTCGTAAATGGAACGTTCTGCTTTCTTGAAAACCAAGCTGGATTAGTCAGCAAAGGTGTTCAATTTATTCCGAAATAAAATTTTTAACGGCAACATGGTCAGTTAACCTGTGTGCAGAGGTGTGTTTAAGGGAAGGCAAACGAGGCATTTGTCTCGGGCCCCCCTTGAGTTGTTTCGCGTGTAGATTTTCTTCATATTTGGTGAAAAACTTATTCTCCACTCATAAATGTGATTCGAAGAAGATCATAAGGAAGGACTCTGCTTTCAAAGTGGCCCCCAACAGAAACTGTAATGTGCAGGTACTCTGCTATCAAATGAGCCCCCAGTAGCAACGATAATGGGTGAGTAGCCTACTCTGCTTTCAAAAGGACTCCCAACTGCAACTGCAATGTGCAAGTACTCCGCTTTCAATGGGGCCCTCAACAGCAACTGTAATGTCTAAGTACTCTGCTTTCAAAAGGGCCCTCAATAGCAAATGGAGTGTGCAAGGCTCTGTTTCCAAAGTTCCCACGGTAGCAACTGTGATGTGTAAGTACTCTTCTTTCAAAGGGGCCCCCAACAGCCAATGTAATGCGGAAGTACTCTGCTTTTGCAGGGGCTCCCAACAGCAATTGTAATTGTAATGTGTAAGTACTCTGCGTTTAAAGGGGCCGCCAATAGCAAATGTAATGTGTAAGTACTCCGCTTTCAAAGGGCCCCCAACAGCCACTGTAAAACTAAAGAAGCGGGGGTCGATGCCAGCTTGCTACCGCTTTCATTTTGTGTGTTGCTAGCTTTGTCTTCCCATCTTTCAGCGTTTTTAAAGTTGTGTATCATGAATACCCTTTTACATTTTCTGTTAAGTCAGTCATGCCGTAGTCTCAGGACCGTATCCTAGGATGGCCCGCATATCCCTTCCTGGCCTTGAACAAAAGGTCTTATTATGGCTGGTTGCGTATGATGACGTCATCAGAGACCCCTTTCCATCTTTGCCTCGGGCTATCCCAACCCTAAGTTCACCACTGCCTGAGTGAGCCCAATTTTTATGCGAAATCTCAAATCTAGCGCGAAAACATGTTATCATACATGCGATTCACGTAAAAGAATAAAAAATTTAACACTTGCACAAAAATAATGTGAATTCATAAGGATTTTGCGAACACGTGCGCTAAAAGAAAGTTATGCTGGTAGTGGGAATTTTTTAATCTACCTTTCTGCAGACAAATCAGATTTGGATAAATTTGCCTGCACAAGTATTGCCCGAACGTAGCCACGTTTCAAGCTTTCATCAGAGACGAGAAAAATGGGCGTTATTGGTGCTTCCTTTACTGATGTAAACGTATGTGTGCAACATTATAGATGTCAAAACTTGACCAACTTTCACTTTCTCAATTACCACAGCCTTTTTCGTAATTTTTTGCACTTTTCCTTCGCCAAATAGTTAACAACGTTTCCACCGAAATTTTTCCCGATTTTCATAATTTTCGCTTCACTGATTCTAGCTAACGGATGGCCTCCTATAGCTAAGGAGCAATGGAACGTCATAGTTCAACATTTGCCTTCGAAAGTTTGGTTTTCAACATGTTTATGTTTACTGGAAACTTTTGCTTACAAGTTGTTGCGAATGTGGATGCTTATAATCAGTTTTTAACCTCCTGCCGCATACGGTCTATAAGACATCGTCGTGAATGTCTGTCTCAACAATAGATACACGAGTTCAGACTAAATCTGAAAATAGTTGGGCGTGTAAGGTTATCACCAGCTTTTCCAATTTCCTCACTGTGACGAGATGTTGGACATTTGGATGTTACTGCGACTGATCGCCAACGAGCATCACAGCAACAATGCGCAGGTTTTCTTAGAGTTTCTGTTAAAATTGAACAGGCACAATTTGAGCATACGAAGTTCCTAGCACTAGAAGGAACAACTGAATCGCAGTGACAACATTTAGCACAGGATTAGCGTAAGTGTGATTTTGTCTGGAAAGCTCCCACATCAGATGTGACGATATATCACAACAGCCATGGGCTCATTTGCACACCACGGTGTGGGTACTTAATTGTTTGTCAACACCCTATATGGCCGATTGCATGGCGAATTGAAATAAAAAAACACCGTTGGTAAGGAAGTCGCGCAAATTCAACAACGTACGATACATCCTTATGGAAGACTTTGGTTATTTCATATAGCTTATGCAAGGACATGACAAGATGTGGATATCTCCTCTTGAAGTAAAAAAGATTCGCATCTGTTATGAAAATGTTTTTTCAAATGAAGTAGTAATTAAGTAGGCCGTGGTGACACTAACAAGTGGTTCAGCTACGGTCAGGGGCGTAACGAGGTTAGATGGCGCCCGGGGCAAGAAGCAAGTTTTGACGCCCCCCATGCTCGAACTTGAAGTCTTTTGGAAGCAAATGTACTGTTTTGAAAAAAGTACTTGCGACATTGTTGACACTTTTCGGCGCCTCCCGCAGTGAATCGGCGCCCCCATAATGATTCGGCGCCCGGGAAATTGTGCCCCCATTGCCCCCCTCGTTACGCCCCTGGCCACAGTAAATGGAATCAGTGACCTTGCAATGCATTGCCCATAACATCACAAAACGTGTAAGGCATCAACACCCACCCTATACACTCAGTTTTCCGGAAGCTACTGGAGCCTATTTACTGTAAAACACTTGGAGTCCGGTTGGCGACAGACAAAAACTTTTTTATTGTAAACATTTTGTGCAGGTCCGCCTTTCAAGTGACTTTCACGTTAATTGGCTGTGAATACAGAGAGTGTACCATGGAAGAGAAAATAATTTTACCGAAAATTCAATTTTGAAGAGCATATTTTTGTAGCTGGTTTTTTAATATTAGACTTAAAGTCAGCCACTTCTTTCCAGGAACTTACAAATGTGTTTGTGCGTTTCATGTGACTTTCTATTGATTCTCGAGCACAAGGTAACATCGCAATCATCCGCTTTTGGCACCACATTATTTTACAAAACTTGAGTTTGTTAAAAGTCGTCCCGTTTTTATGATCAATCACGAAACGAACTACCTTAGTTCACGGAGCAATTCTGTTTTTTACAAAATCACAAGGTACTCCACTGCAACCACTTTTTTGAATCAAACATTTTTGTGCAGATAATATTTGGTTTCCGTCAGAAAGTACTGCTCGCATTTGGCAATTGTTCCACAGGACTACACACTTTGCACAGTCAATTTTAGGCACTGAATTGCTTTACAGTACTAAAATACCTGACCACAGTTCCACACGTGAAGAATCTTGAACGTTGGAGCAAGTCTTAGTCAAAGGCAAAAAAACAGATTCGTACTGTTCACCATAGATTGTTTGTGATCCAGACAATTGCACGACTCGACGCAAACCAAATCCAGACATCAAGCAAAAGACTAGGTGGTGTAATTGACTACCAAATCCGTACTGAGAGGGCAACTCGCAAAGCAGGATTCGTTCGCACTGAGTATGGCTCTATAAAAGGAAAACATTTTCGATTAATGAAATCAAATGTGCCCATTGCTTTGAATTTTAAACAAATGTTTGTTTGATTTGAAGTTTTCCTAAAATACAAAAAAGTGTTGTGTTCATTGAAAACGTAATTACTATTTGAACTTTTTTCTCCCGCCACTGTTCCAAAAACAATCTGTGGTGTCTACGTGTAGTTTGCGATGCGAATGTCTAGCAACAAACATTTTGAAGTCGATGATGATAGTACGCTCAACAAAATAGTCTTAGAAATGTCGGAGACCGTTTGCATAGAATCGGTTCGCTTAGTCAAACTGTAGGCCCGTTTGAGTCGTTCAAAATTGTTTGCAAGGCTACCGGAGACAGAAGGTTCGTGCACATAATGGGGTTTCTCGTTTTTGGTTGACGTCATCACCCCCAAAATCTGTGACCATATGCAAATTCGCGGACTGTGAAGAAGGTTTTGTAAAGTACATGAGACTTCGTAAGACAGGCTATCATCCCTCCTGCTCGCATTTCTTTCGAAACTCGTTGCTGAATGTTTATTTCTTTCGTAACGTTTCCTTAGTGGACTGTTCGCGTGTGCTTGCCTTTGCGTCGTCCGCTGCCGCCATTTAATGTCTTGAAAAGGGTGAAGTCACTTCTCAAAATGAAATTATAGCAAATCAGAATGATGTTTGGTTATCTTTCCTCAAAATGTTAAGTTTGTAACGTTGTAGATTTCTCGCAATAACTTTTCATCATGAGTATTTAAAGAAATTCGCTTAATTGCGCTTTACCTTATTCTGTTAAAAAAGTCTGAAACTTAATCTTGCGTTTAAATTTCGAGCTACTTTATCCATTCTTTCCCAAGAATACAAGTACCACGAAATGAACGTTTTCATTCTCCAATAACCATAAGTTAAGGTCAACTGGTGCGAAAATTGAGTGGCAGTCAACATTCAACTGATCTAACTGGTCAAGCCCGTCTGCTCTCTACCATAGGTACAAACGAGATTTTCCCTCGAGGGACGGAAACGCTTATATGAAAATCGGGAACTATCCCGATTTCCGACCTCGGTTGTAACCAGGGTGTTTTTGTGCAAAGTGGATGTAAGTTCTGATATTTGGCCGTTTTTTATCGAACTTCCATAAACGTAAAGAGCCTGTTCATCCACTTTTCAAAAACAAAAAGTTCACTCAAAGTCAAAACCCCAATAAAGCATCTTAATTGTCTTAATTCAACGTTCAATTTTTCAGATACAACCAGGCCCATAGCCACGGGAGGGCATTCAGGGCCAGTGTCCCCAACATTTTTTAAATACACAATAGAAAAAAATCTTGGCCCCTAAATTTTATTTGTCCCCCGAACCTTAAAACTTGGCTGCGGACCTGGATACAACTGCGCTGTTTGCCATGATTTTCTTTCTTTTGCACTCACGCAAAGTTGCAATTCCTTTATTTCACTTGCGAATCACGTTGCAAAACGTCTAGCCCGATAATTGTGTGGCTTAATAGTGTTTACCTGGTGTAAAAGGTTTTAATTTGGGTAACAAAACGCTCCGTATTCTCAAAACAGGTGTTTTCAAACACTGCAAAGCTATTAGTTTTTAAATTAGTCGTTGTTCCAACCCTCACCTATAGTCACGAATCTCGTAGAAATTACTGAAAGCGTGCTATCTCAAGTACAAGCTGCAGAGATGGGATATTTGCAACGAGTTCAAGGCGCGACGCTTCACGAAATAAAGTGCGCAGCGGTGAAATTCGCAAAACCTTGATGTCGCACTACTTCAGGTAGAGAGCTACCAGCTTCGATGGTTCTGCCATATGCTTAGAATGCCACTAAGCAAGGTTGGTGAGTCCTGCTATTTACACCCACGGAAAAGCAATGCGGTGGCCTACCAAGGACCAAGGGGCTTGATTACACCTTCCACTTTTGTTTGGTCCTGTCTTGGAGTGGGACCAGCGGATTAGAGGTTGATGAAAACCACAACTTCTGCGTTTCACGTCTCTTAGTGTTGCTGTCCAGTGGAAAAACGAGTGTGAAAATGATGAGTGAACAAACGCAAGCACACATGATAAGGATTGTTTTCGCTGCAAGCGATAATAAAACTATGCCTTTGCAATGGTAGAATTTCTTGAAAGCTCGCTTTGAACACCGGTGCGACAGCGTTGAAGTCAAGCCGGAATATTTACAGAATATTAGCAAATTGTTAAGCAAATTTTTCTATTGGTTTTGGAATCACAGGCCTAGCCAAGAGTTCCAAGGAGACCATCTGCCCCCTGAAATTTCTAGCATATCTTGTCAAGTCATGCATTGAGATGCGGTGTCCCAAACAAAATGCTCGCTTAAAGTGAAAAGATTTACCACCCAAATTTCGTGCTGGGTACGCCACTGCTTGGAATTGCAATTATTTCAAATTTATGTCATTTGTTTTTGTTTATTGTTATTTTACTGCCACGTCTTGAGCATCATCATACGCGTATTGTGATCAAATATGTTAGTACAGTAGAATTTGCCTAATTCGTCACCTCAAGGGGATTAGAAAAAAGTGACCATTTCGGCGAAGTGACGAAACAGGTGAAAACTCTATCATAGAAACTCATATACTTTATCATAGTAACTCGTATACATAGCAGTAGCGAAGGAGCACTATCTGCCGCCTCTGGCCCTAGAAGAAAATGCCGCCCCCTGGTGCGGGCAGTGGTGTTGTATTTATTACGTCATCGTGCTCAGTCAACTATGGTACCGCTTTTCCATTTTTCCCTTGTAACAGTGGCAGATGGGGCCTCACAAGTCGATTATCCTCGGGAACTTGCATCAGCTAAATCCGACCCTGCGTAACTGAAATGATTTGAGTACAACAGGGCTATGTTGAGTCAAGAAATGAGGCAAAATCCTTTTTTGACGAAGTTAGTTCTAAACGGAGAGGTTTAGAGGATGACATTCTTTCTGCTTTTGCGCTTCAATTGCCACGTTGCATCGCCTGTTTACTTTATTTCTACTGTATAACGAACCGCCTGATATGCAATAGCTCGTTCGACATGAAATAGGAGGCGGAGCCAAAGGTGAAACGCGAGAGCAATCTACAAGGAGATAGCAGTTTTAACGATTTGCAAAATATGCTATTTCTTGTCTCTTCCCTTGCGCAAGCCGCAAAAGAGCAAGTGACGGTGCTGGGCCGGTACGGCGTTCATATCTGTATAAATATCTGGGTCGAGTTAAATGTGAATGAAGTTTACATGTCGCAAGCGACTTTTTTCGTGGCGATTGCTGCATACATCCAATGATATATTAAAAAAATGTTCCCCCTAGTGATTTTGACCCCCCCTGCTGCGAAATCCTGACGACGGATCTGACTGTAATTAACGTTACTGCGATTAGTTGGGTGAAATTTCGCTCATTTGGACTACATAAGACGAAAAACAATTGGTACACAATGTTTTCCATTACTGGGTGCCCAGCATTGCAACACAGCGCTCACATTTTCTCAACAAAACCTGCGTATATTAACGCCCTGAGATAAACAGCGTTTTAGTCACCTATTAGCATTCTCCACCGGATGAGCGAAAGTATTGAGCAAGTAAGCAACTTTCCTTTCCTATCAATAAAGCATGGAACAATAGCTTAACTACTGCAGAGCTTTCTGATTAACTGCGGCAACTAGTTGCTTAACTGCTTTAAAAAGTCCAGCTGCAACTGTGGCAGATGGACCTTGACCAGCGAACGATGCTGTTGCACAGGATTGCCAGATCTACTTTGTGCCAAGGGGCACAATCTATTCCAGAAAAGAGTAAAAAAGCCAAATACTAAGAAAAGAGCCAAATGCTAAGAAAAGGGGCCAAAAAGGGCCAACCACTTTCCAAATTTATCAGCAGTTCCAAAGTCTCATTAACCCATACTTAGTAACTTATTAAATGGCAATTTTCCTCAATCACAATTGTAGCTCAACAGCAAAACAAGTAGCCTACATGATGAAAGATCGCAAGAGAAGAACTTATTTTACGTGTGTAGTCATAAACGGAGGTAAATTTACCAGCTTCGATAAGTGCAAAAGCGATCAACAACAATCTGAACAAAACAAACAAACACGTGCACCACCTAAACAACAGTAAGTTAGGTAACGTAGCAATATCACTGCTACCTCTAAAATTGCAGCAAGTAACAGTTTTGTTTGTTTTTTGTTAATTTTGGTGACGGCAATTTGCGGAAGGCCGAAGCCTGAATTGTGCTTCTTGCCGGGCCGGTGAGGTGAACGCTCTTGCCCAAGGAGCGCTACAGCAATTCACTCAGTGGTAGTGGGTCGAACGCCCAACTTTCCAATAGAGAGGCGGACACTTTACCACTGAGCTATTGCCGCCCTAACAGGTATTCCGATGAACTTACTTTCAGATGAACTCAGAAAATCCAATCTACAAAATGTACAGGATCCTAACAAAATTTTGTAATCGAAAACCTTCAAAATATAGGAACTTGGTGAAAACCTGCAATCAGTCAGTGAAAAAATATGGCTTCTCAGACATGACCAAGGGTGGTCAGATCTAATTCTTGCAAGTGACCAGTCTATCCTTGAAACTGGCCCAAAAAATCCAAAGGGCCAAACGAGAATTTTGAGGCCAGCAAGTGTTAGTTGGAACCAAATTTCTCAAATTTGGCTCCACAAGGGCCAACCTGGCAACCCTGATGCTGCAGCTTGCTAGAGTAGACGCGTTTTGAGTAGATTCCCGAAATAGCGGCCATTGTTACGCAATAATATTGAGATAGGTAGCGACAAAGCGGTGGTGAGCATAACATGGTAGGAACCATTGCTTTATATTATATTGGCTGTGTCGCCCGCATTTGCCAAAGAAGATTCTCATGGGGCGTGGGACTTAGCTGATGAAATTAAGAAAGCTTAAATTGTAATCAGTCTGAATAATTTCCTCACCTGTTTTCAATTATCTCTGCTTACAGTAAGCGACCAGATTTTGCCGCCCCGTGGAGCGTGCCGCCCCTGGCTATACCCAGAGTAACCAGTGGGTTGCTACGCCACTGATACATAGTGCTCTTATTTGCAGCAAAATAGACGTTTTTGACATTATGGTTGAATACAACAATTTGTTCCTCTACTCTATCTGGACTAGAATAAGACGAACAGAAATGTAAACAAAAGATGAAAAAGTAACGAATTGAGCATATTGACGAATTAGACAAGTTCTACTGTAGTTGTTTTTAAACATACTTGAGCCAAATCGATCTGATCTTCTACGAATTTCCCCAACTCTCTCACAACTTCACTTCGATGCTGACGGGTTTCCGACCAGGTTAATTCTATATCTGCGACAGCAGACCTGAAATAGTGTTGCAAGAAATACTCCAGCTGTATAGCCTATACAGCGATGATGTTCGCTGCACTGTAATACTCCAGCTGTACAGCCTATACAGCGATGATGCACGCTGCACAAACAGCCTATACAGCGATGATGTACGCTGCACTGTCTCCATTGATACAGATACGTGGTGCGCATGAACTTTTTAATTTAGATTTTTATTTTAAGTTCTCAATATTCTTTAGTTTCCGCGGCTTATTATCTCATCAGCAAGGTAAACATATTAAACCAGCAGTCTCCGACTTGGTATACTGAAAAACAATAAGACTGTGGTAATAGTTTATTTCTCAAATAAGGGCAGACAAGAAAATGTTACCCGTTAGTTCGAATTTGTTGCACCTTGAACTGTCGTATAATTGGCCATTTTGGGTCTGTGTGGTTCTGGAAGAAGGTGATTGAGTGTGAAAAGATAGATTTAAAAGAAACAGTGATCACGGGAAAACGTTGATCGAAGAGAAAGCCTCCACTAATAAAGGAGATTATTGAACCATTGCAAATTTATGTTCCCTTGTTTGATGCAAATGTTGTAAAGATAAACAGCTATCGAAATGCTGGAATGGTGTCGTGCAAAATTTGTATGGAAAAATATAAATCGAGTACTATTAACCATTTATTCGAGTCAACTGATGTTTACTGTAACTATATAGCGAGTGTATGTGAAACAACTCACCAATGACAGTGTTGTTACATTGTTTCAGTTACAAGCACTGTTGCTTTTGTGGTTGCTGCAATCAAGGTTTCAACGGAAGTGGGGGATCCAGGGAGGCAGTCTGGGGCAACTTCTCCCCCAAACGTCTGTGGCGCTCCGTTGAATGACGGCCCTGTCTGGTGCCCATGGAAGTAGAAACAAAGACAAAAAATGCTCCAAACTAAACTATATGTTCTAAAAATTGGGGGGCATGGACCCCTAGGCCTCTCCTGGCTACGCCTAGGAGTCCGCAGTATGCTGCATCGTAGTTTTGCAACTTAAATGTGAGTGGATGAGTTTCTTGACGGAACTAAGCCTCTGATTGAACCGTAATGCAGCGTGTAAAAAGCTGTACATACATGTACCTACGTTAGCATTAACAAACAACTTGCCGCTATCGGATAAAAATGCATTGAGCGTGCTCGATTAGCTGTGCCATTGCAAAAACTGCCATTGTCCGATACAACGGGGGGCAGCCGGTCAATTGCACCACCCGAAGTTTTCAAAATCATGTGAAGTGTTAGGTATAACAACAAGTTACAACCATTTTGCCCTCCCCTGAAAACACCAGCTGGTTGCGGCCCTGTGTGCGGTAATGGCTGGATTATTGAAAAAAACGCTTTCAGCCAATATTTGTGATGCGCATTGCTTCGATATTCAATTCGATGAAAAGACGGATCTTGCCAACGATTTCCCGTTACATTGGCAAGCTCAATTGATTTCATATGTTCGCTTTCCTGACAAGGAAAGCATGAAAGTCGTCGATCATCAGACCTATCTGTTTTGTCTTCCTACTGGCACAGACACCACTGCAGCCAGTATCTTTGCAAAATTCGCCGAGAACTTCTCAGAACACGGCGTGACGTGGTTGAAATGCAAAATTGTGTCCATAGACGGTGCAAGGACTATGATCGGCATTCGAAATGGCGTTGTTGCACTCATAAAGCAAGTCTCACCAGAAATTGTGAACAACCAATGTGCCATAAACCGTGAAGCATTGGAGGACAAGAAGCTAGACCAGTGGTTCTCAACCTTTAAGCCACAGACTATTTTCCGGCCAGTATAAATCTTCACGGACTCAAGATAGACTAAGTCTACGAGAATGATACAAACACTAATTTTGGCGAATTCGCTTCATCGCACACATTCACAAATTTCAATGAGAACCTTGTCTCTGAGTTTGTTTCACCAGTTTGTCGAAATAAGGGCTTGTGGTCTTCAACGCATATCACCTGATGTGTTTTCCGGTTGAAGATGATATCCGCGCTTGCTTCTAAAAATAGTTATATCGTTGAAAAACAGCTTCACAACGGTATGTAGTTGGAAAAAGAAAAAAAGCTTTTGTTGCCTGCGGACACAGATCAGAGAGATTTGGTTCCACTGTCTGTACATCCACTCACAATTGAATCAGACTCCACAGCTGTCGACTTTGCAGCTGAATCAACGGTTCAGCAATGCAATCCACTTCACGATAAATCTGTGGCTCTGGCACCTCAAAAGTGCTTCGCATGTTTATGATGTAATTGTGAAAAGGGATGTACTGTATTTATCCATCTCGGTGCGATGTAATTAGGCGCTCAAGAAAGATGTGACGAATCCAGCGGAAATCAATTTCTACCTCTTCTGCAAATGTGTTTGATGCCGAAAATGCAGATATTCTTCCATTTTCAATTCGATGGATCCACAACTGTATTTTGCTTTTAAACATGACGATGTCTTGGACACATCTAAAACTATTTTACCCTTTCCGTGCATGGAGCTGTTTAGCGGATTCAAATGTATAAAAAATCACTTAAGAATACTTGGCAATCCACTTGCTGTCGATGACTCGTTCAGCAAAGTTATGATTCTGTTCTTTCAATAACGCACCGGTGGCATTGCGTGGGTCACTCTTTCCAGAATATTTCCTCATGAACCAACGGATGTTCAAATGAAACAAACGTCCAGTGTGTTCTTCACGCGTCTCGCCAGTGTTTTCTTTCTCACCAATGTCCAGTGTGTTCTTTCCCACATCATTTAAAAATAGTTAGATCTTCCTAAATTTCTTCGCTGTCTGATTTTTTCTCGGCGAAGAAGACAATAGCTACAGTACATGAATATTAAATTTTCCTTTTTCATAAAATAATAAAGTTTTTTGATTCTCATCATAGCCAAAGCACCGTCGGCACAAACAGGCACGTAGTGAATTCATGAAAGTTGATGTTACTTAGTGAAGGATTCTACTTTCTTAAACATTTCTTTTCTTGTAGTATGTTTGGCTACTGGACAGCCAAAGAAAAATTGATCCATGTAGTCTTCAGTCGCACGGTATTGCACGAACACCATACACTGTGCATCGTTTCCTAAAGCTATGGTCTCGCCTAACTCTGAATTACGATTTCCACTTCGTTTTGCAGGAGCAATAGTTTATTTCAGAATATCGACTGAGAGTTCTTGGATGAGCCACTTAATGGTGTTGTTTGAAGAAAAACCATGGTTAACTTATTAGATACGACAGGAATGTGCAACCCTTAGCCCGCGGGCCAAGAGGCCCAAACTTAAATTTTATTAAGAAAGGTCCAAACTTAAATTTTATTAAGAAAAAAAATATTGTGGGAAGGTCCAAACTTAAATTTTATTAAGAAAGGTCCAAACTTAAATTTTATTAAGAAAAAAAATATTGTGCTCTTTACTTACCCTTATGACTACGCCAGTTCACCCGCACTTGGTATTCACTTTATACAGACCCAATTGCTCCACAAGCAAGCATTACAGTTGTAAATCTTAATGTCAGATCACTGACCTGAAGGAAATATCGGGCGTGTTATCGGGTTCGCAGATCGTAGCCCTGCGCGAGGCTTCACCGGTGCCTGGCTACGTTAGAAAAGCCTAACTAGTTTTAACTAGCGAAATATTGACATAACGTTTATCAGGCTCAGCGCCCAACCGCAACTCTGACTAAACGTGAACCGCTGTGATGTCCACACCTTGTGAAACAATAGCGATTTAATCAAACAAACACACAGAGAACACAGGTTAACAGTATTGCCGATCTTCAGTAGGCGCGATTTGTCTAACCCGCAGAGTTTGACACATGCAGCTGCGGCCCGCGGACCAATCTGGTTATGTGTGCATTTGGCCCGACAGTGCTGCTTGCTACCCCTGAGCTACGGCCTCAGTACACAACCCTTTAACAACCGCGCCGGCCTGCATATAAGCCGGCACATTTTTGGCAATAACTTGCCAGCCTCTATAGCTAGAGAGCTGTTCAAACCCTCTACAGATTCGGCAAGTCTTCTAGTTTCGATTAAAAAAAATTATTTGATTTAAGTGTGGGTTTCCTCTTGGTGACGTCACAAAGAGGGCATGTTTTTGAATTTTTGACCAACTTTGACGGGCCCTCGGCGCCAATCCAATGAGCCATTTTTTGGCTAAAACTTTGTTTTGGAAATTACACGATCAGCCGCGTCTATTGAGCCCTTGACTGACTTTCTAGCATGTCTGGAACCAAAGCTATGGCCCAAAAACCCCATTTTACCCCCAAATCAGAAAATTGCAGAAAATGCATTTGAGTCTCCCATTGGCGGCTTGCGCGATAGCGATAATTCGCCGCTAGAACATGATAGCGAGCTATTCGAACCCTCGAAAGACTCGTGAAGTCTTGTAGTTTGCACGGTAAAAAAATCTTTGAAATTTGGGTTTTTCGGTGGGTGTCGTCAGAAAGAGGGTAGGTTTTGCTTTTTTTTATTCTTTTATGACGTCATCACCCGAACAATGAGCCAAAATTGTGGCTCAAAGTTTGGTATTTTAGGCAGGAATATGAGGCTTTAGAGCCCTACATCGACTTCCTGACGTTTCTAGTGCCCAAGTTAGGGCCAGAAGACCCCAATTCCCCGGGGAATATGCCGAGTGATTTCAGGGGATTTCCCTAATTAATTTCTGCTTATTTTGCCATAACTGCTTGGCTCGATGTCCTTCACAAAGACCTCGAAACAGACCGGTCGCCACGGGGGGAGGTTTTAGTGGGCGTAGCCCCCCAAACGAAGACCCAAGGCCCCATATTGAAATATGAAACACTACAGTACTGGAAAAATTATTATGGATTTTTTATTTTCCCAGGAAATTGGTGTATTTCTCTGATTTTTAGGTTATTTCTCTTATTTTTCGTCACATGAATGAAGGTTAAGGTTGTTCAAAGAAAAGAAACTGCAATTCCACATAACCCAGATTCATGTGGTGTGAAACCGTTTATTATGACGTAATAACTACTTAATCGAATATCAGAATCAAAAAATAATTCGGCTGAACCTGAGTGGTCTCTACTGCCTGATGGACCAGTTTAGTCTGAAATAGTTTGTGAAGCTTCGTATTTAGCCAGAATTTTAAAGTATTTCAAAAGTTTTCCTTGCTATTTAATGGGATAAGAATAGACACCAGCAAAATTACAGGTTTTTGAACGAAGTTAGAGAGATGGGAAAGAGAAAAGATTTGATCCCCAGAAAAAGAGGACAAATCACCGTTTTACTCAAGGTTAGTGATCTCAAACAGAAAGACACTGCCAAGGACTTACATGCACCAACTCTAACTGCTAGTACTGTAAGAAAGGAACTGGAAGTGGAGAGAGAGATGGACAGTTTAAGGATAGGAAAATGTGGACGGAAGAGGAAAACAAGACCTAGGCTTGATCGAAAAATCAGAGTAATGGCATTAAGTAGAAGAGCTTCAAGAACTTTCTTTGGAATTGGCAAACGAGAGTATTATGGTGGACAGGAGAACCACCAAAAACGTCATTTTGAGCAAGGTCTGAAGGCATACAGGCCTAGAAAAAAAGCCTCGATTAACACAGAAAATCAAGCAGCCGAGATATGAATGGACTGTACAGCATGAGAATTGGACATCAGAAGAGTGGTCCTAAGGAAGCTCTTGATAAAGGTTAAAAGCGAATATAGAATAACGTTTCTGTTGTTGACAATGCTCTTCTAAAGAATTTAGATCAAATACAGTATATAGTGGTTCTCACCTTATTGTAAACATTTATAGTCAATTTTCTTAGCCAAAAAGTTGTTACTGAGGATGCTTTGGGAGCTGTTCAAGAACAACCAGTGATGATTTCCTTCATCACATAGCCTACCAATGACCTTAAACGTGGGTTTGCTTCTTTGTTTCAAGTTATTTATTCGGAGGAATTAACCGCTGCAGCAGTTGATGATGGGGTGCAGACAGTTAGCCGAAGGTCTAGTGAACAATTTCTGCCAGCATGTTTGAAAAAAACAGTCAAACTTCCCACCAAGATCATGGTTTGGAGGCAATACTGGTTCATGGAACCAGCCGATTACACATAATAGAAGGATCCATGAACCAAATAAAATATGTAAGTTCTAGAAAGACGCCTGCTAGTGCTACGACATGGTAGCGAGTGGTTTCCCGGCAGCGACTTCAGTTTGCAGCAGGATGGCGCTCCATGTCATACTTGAAAGGCCTCCAAGGCGCTAACCACAAAAAGAACGGCAGATCAAGGTGTGGTTTTACCGCAAAAGGATGACAAGATTTTGCAAAATCTTTATTGAAAGAGCATGCCTGATAGGATCAAAGCTTTAACCGCCTCCGAGGGAGGACCAACTAAATACATAGCTGCTTCAGCATGTGACGAAAACATTTTTAAAGTTGCTTCGTTAGTGACATAACGTTTTTTAAGTTGTTTTGTTTGTTGTATTGACTTTGTGAATGAAGAACACGTAATCGAAAAATAAAAAATCCATAATAATTTTTCCAGTACTCAGTGCTGTATAAATCAGTGTTTTTGCCAAATTTGAGAGTGTCAAGCCCCCCTATTGAAGACATTCTGACGACGGTTCTGCCTCGAAATCCAAGCGCTCGAAGTTCTTGTAGAACATCCAACCAACTACTTGGCCGAAAAAAGGTTTAGTGCTCTGGTAATTGATTAATATCAAGACAGGAAAGTGGAGTTGTCTTCTTAGTGGGAACTAATGTGAGGAGCGTTGGGGCAAGATGTTGCAACAAACTGGTCTAAAATTGCAAGAAGTACTCAGGAACACCAAGCCATTAATATAATTGCATACTTTAATTAAATACTGTAAATGATGATGTTCTTTGCACATTTTTGTGCTTATTATTTTGCAGTAGGTATTCGTTATTTTAGTTATTTAAACAAAATTTCTACATCGTTTCTAGAGTCTAATCCGACTTCACGGCTTTTCTTCAGCAACACTATGTAGTGTTGGTTGTGCGAATGAGATTTTCGTTGAACAAAAGAGTGCGAACGGTCTTTTTAAAGGTTGAAAAGCAATGGTTTAGAGTATTTTTAATCTATGTTTCTACTTCTCTAGGCACCAAAAAGAGGCGCATTTATATCAGAGGAGCGCCATGGACGTTAGGGGGGAAAGTTTCCCCAAAATGAACCCCCCTGGATCCGCCACTGTGACGAGGATATAGTGCGTTGTGCTTGTTTTTATTAAAATCATCCCATACCGAACATTAAAAACAACATGAGACGTGCCAAGAAATGTTTGTCGACAATGCTGGTGTTGTCAGGTGATACGATATGTCGTTGGGGCGTTGCGACAGATAGGACACTTTGGGTTGCCTTGATATCAAACAGGGCCTTTTTTCATCTTATTTTCAGGGCACAATAACCTCGAAATACCGCAACAAGCAAGGGCGTACGCAAGGGGGATTGGGGTTAACCCGCCCCCCTTGAGCTTGACATTTTACAAAAACTGTATAACCTGCGCGCGAAGGGGAATAATTATTTTCGCATACTTTTTGCTTGTTACTTTGTCGATTTAATGCAAATACCACGGAATGAATTTGCATGCAGATTTCAAGGAATATTGTAAATGGGCCAAAAGTAGTAATTAGGTTTTGGTGGAAATATGGATTATCGTCTGCATCCAGAAAGCATCTCACCACTTTTTGCAGACCTTGCCCACAATGCATGTTTAAGATTGTGTTCCGCGATAGTTCACTTTATCCAAAACAATCGTCTTTATTTTGTCTGCTATGGCTGATCAGCGCAAACTTTACCAAAACGTTGGTTTGGAAAACATGAATATGACGTCAAATTATGACGTCACAAACATGGCACACCAAATACAAATGACACCATACGCCACTGAATTAACCCCCATAAAAAGTTTCTGCGTACGCCACTGGCAACAAGTAATGTTTGCTGCCTGCGGTCGTATGTCATCTCAGTCTAAGGACTTCTGCTCGGGTGGAGGGAAATGGCCTTGGCTGGATAGAAAGGTGCGCAGATCAGAGGCAATTCCTCCCAGTAAGCGTTTTAAAAAGGAACGATTTCAAGACAAACACAAGGGTAGTTTAACATCCTAGATTTGATGCAGATTTGCGAGTAATCATTTCATCAATTTACTCACTCCACAATCACATTTACAAGTTTAGGCTAGGGATTCTACGTATCAAAACTGAATAGTTGAAACTACTGTTAAAATTAATTTTTAATCAAAAACCTGTCGCAACTCAGAAGGTATCGTCCGGGGTACCCCTTTGCTATGCATCACTGAACCCAAGTAGGTATTTCTGAATGCTAGAAGAAAAAGAGGTAGAGCAAACGCTATGGTATGGGCATTGCATAAATGACCGTTAAAGTCACTGCACTTCGTGCAAATTTCAGCAGGATACCAAAAAAATGAGACAATAAAAGTGAGCACCAACATAACCACAGGAAATGAAATTAAAGTTAATTGGTAACATACCCGAGTTGTTCGTCGAATTTCTTCAGAAGTGGTTCGTCGTACTGTTGAAGCTGAATTTTGTTTCCTATATTTTTCACTTCGCTTCGTACGAAGTAGCCTAGCTCATCGGTATTTCTGCGCATTTTCCTGAGAAACTTCTCTGCTGTAGAACGATTATTTAGTGGATAATTATTTCCTTCGTTTGTAGGATGCTTTTGCCAGTCACGTCTCAAGAAGATTGCTTCGTGTTGATTCTCAACACCGTTTAAAATTAAAAAATAATAGTCGGTGCAAAGACATCGTTAGTTTACTGAAGTTTCAAAAAATTAATTTGGACTATCCGATATCCACTTTCTTGAAACCAATTTCAGAACTTACCACACCGCCGCAGCAAAGGTAAAGTTATATGCAGAAAGGCACTGGATAAAATGCAGCAACTTCTGGTATGTTTCGGGAAGTTTTTAGTTGAAAAGTCGACTACAAAAGTCATTACTGCATTACCACACTTTGCAAATACTTTATCCAACGATATTTCGGAATGGATGGATCTTAATATTCCCTGCTAAAGGCAAAGTTGAAATAAACTGGGTAAGTCCGACAGAATGATGCACAATCCCGTGTTGAGTTGGAATTAACTCACCAACAACATCATCGATCGTTATTCTCTGGCATTACCGGTACCTCGAGACTCAAGACAAGATCGAGTCATCAAGAAAGGGAACAAGAAGTCCCTCTGAACTGATAGTGAACAGTCAAACACCAATTGATCTCAGTGAATTAGCTACTGATTGGAAAGAGAAGACTTGAAAATTATGGAACTCAAGTTAGTGGAACAAAAGAATTAAACTTGAACAAATCATTAATGACTTCCAGTATCAAACGATGTTGAAAATTGTATTGTGCATTCGAGCTTATTATTGTACATGATTGTTAGCACGGCGCGTGTACCTTTTGGGTCACTTTTCAGTACATTCCAATCAACGTTCCCCGACTCTTTATTTCTTCAGGACGGTGCCACCTGGGAGCGCACACATTTTATAACGTCTGCCCTCGCATCTCACGGTGCATTTCGTTTTTCGTCCTTACGAAGATGGGTTGCATCAAATATCGAAACGTTGGCAAGTATTTAACGTGTTTTTATGTTTTCACCGCCAGTAGAGCCTGATTAAAGTTCGGCCTTTTCCAATGTTAAGGGTTTTGCAATTGAGTTACCACAGCCAAATTGAGAATTTCCCTACAAACGTTATTTCAGGGATTAATAACCAATCGGAGCTTACCAACAGGAAAAAATAGCAGGAGGATGGATTGAGAAATAGGGGGAGCTCTGGAAGACACAAATACCCGGAAGTTTTTCAATGCCGGTCATTACTATCTGACCACTGTCAGGGTTGACTCCCGTTGAAGTGCTTTTATCTCTAGCCCCCTGGTTACAATTTATTGACCGCATGCAATGCGACGGATTTATTTAACAATTGGCGGCAGGCCAAAGCCTGAATATAAATGCTTTTTGTCGGGGCGGTTGCGGTGAACGCTTTTGCCCGAAGCACTCACTGTACGTGGATCGACCACCCAACCTTCCAATTGAGAAGCGGACATTCTGCCAATGAGCTAAATATTGACATCAATTGCAAAAACTTTGAGAGACAAAGGAAAGACTTATGAATTGTTACATCAAATCTTTGGCATGGAAAAACTGAACAATTGTGACTTACGTTTTTTTGTGTCCTAGCAATAGTGTATACTTTTATTATTTCTAACCAAACGCAATTTAATTGATTTTACCGAAATTTTCCACTCTATCGCCGAATATTAGTCTTGAGTCGACGATAAACTTTCTAGACTTTTCCACTGCCGGTTACGGTCTGTTGAAAACCACACGATCGTCGGAGACAAGACCACGCGCAAGCGGAGAGATTCCTTGTCAATCAGAAGTGCTGAATTGCCGTTTGCGATCCGAGTTAACAATATTGTAGCCGTTCTAGTGGAGGAGTTCTTATTTGGCCTAAGTAATTTGATGTTGCGAATTGTTCTTGGCAACAGTAATTCTGTTGCCACTGGGGTCAGTCTCGTTAACATCAGATTGCTGCCTTTTTCAACATCAGATAACATCATATTTTTCGCTACAGTTTCATATAAGCTAAATGCTTCTATTACCAATACCTAACAAACCGCAGTAACGCTCGTTGTATCGGAAATAGAGCAATACATCGTCATTAAATAGAGGAGTCGTTTGTAATTTATGCAAACTGTTATTCTCAACGCAGTGGAGAGAGCTTCTTCAGTTTGGAACGATAACCAAACACGCATTCTAAGTCATGAATCTAACTTATATTTGACATAAAAGGATTAGGAAATGTGGAAAATAAAAACAACAGCCCAGTCGACATCAGATTTGTCTCAAAAAAATCAGACATCAGAAATTTATCTGAAAACATCAGATCTGATGTTAAAACATCAGAAGTGGCAACACCGAACAGTACGTAGTTTCTCATTTTGTTTCAATGTCAACATTCGCTAGTAACTTCTTGCGCAGGACTGAGGATGTGAAACTCACGAAACGAGTTTACTTGTGTAAATAAATTGCGATTGATTCGCTTGGTGTGGGTCACTGCTGTGACTCAACTATCACCACCTACCCCGTTAGTCTTTAAATCATAATGGCATGCTGTCAAAACTTTCTTTGATTTTAAACTTCCCAAATTGAACCTCTCTCCAAATTTCGAGTGGCTCTGGCAGGGCCAGATTTAACTGATGCGAGGCCGTAGGCCAGGGGCGGGCAACCTTTTGCGGTTTGCGTGCCGAAATCGGCTAAATCAATGACAAAATTCTTCCGCGTGCCAACCAATATTTGTGAGAACATACTACTTGACATCCTTAAAGGTGTATGTGAAGTGCCTTGAAGCACATAAGGGTTAAATTAAATAACGGATAGTTAACAAACGAAAATGAAGAAATGGACACCGAGTTTCATCAGATAATACTGCGACTTGTGAGTTATTAACTTTTCCATTTGAAGAGGGAGGATCTTGTTTCCGAGGCCTCGCTCACGTGCTGGATAGAAGCGTTCGCGTGCCAAGTTCGGCACGCGTGCCGGGGGTTGCCCACCCCTGCCCTAGGCTAATCCACTTGTGAGGCCCCCTCTCCCATTGTTGTGAGGAAAAAATGGAAAGCGTCAATCGATTTGCGAAAATCCGAAAATGACGCTCTGAGAGTACAGTCAATAAAAATTGTATATCATCACTGGAGTCCCCACGATCACTGCGTTTGTTGCTGCCTTCAGCGCAAAAGCGTTCAATTGCACGGTATTGTTGAAATCATACCAGGCTACCGAGGCCAGGATTATTAACTGCCACATGCAAACCAACCGAAATCGTCATAATTGAAATATTTGACAAAACACATGGCCTACGTTTTTTATAAGAATCACATCTGTTTTTTCTTATCTGTGTTCTATATAGTATGTGTGGCGGCAAGAAGACTTTAAAGGACAACGTGAGGACCACGTTGCAACTTGTTCATCACGGCTGTAAAAATCTCACACACACGAGCAAAACACGTCACCTAAAACGCACCCAAATGGTTGTAACTGATAGGTTCACGTTTCGTGTGTTTCTTGCATTTTGAGACTGGTGAGAATCGAACGCAACTAAACTGTCGCGTGAAAAGACTAAGGTTTAAAAAACAGAACCGTCGCCAGAAAGTCTTGAATAGGGGATTTAAATTTGCGCAGGGGTCTTGGCATTCTGAAAATTTGATAAAATCTTTACTGATTTGTAGTGTTTCATATTTAAATTTGGAAGGGCTGAGCTCACCAGTGCCCACTATGGTGACTGGACTGGTTTAAATTTCGCTTATGCTGTCGTCATTGAAATAGTATAAAGAAATAAAAAGCTACAATCATCNAATCAAGTAAGGCTGAACATAACACATTAAACAGTTAAAAAGGTTTTGTCCTGCCTTCTTCANAACAAAATCATCTAAGAATTCATTACAATTTGTTTGCCTAAGTTTGTCATTTTTAATGTACCGAATGCTTAGTGTGAACAACCTCTCCTGGAATATTGCGGCCCTTTAATTCATTTATAATTCTCTTGAATCTTGAAAATAACCTTTCGCCTGAGCAACTAGTGACCATCAAGCTAAGAAATAAGGCTTCGCGTGGTTGCATAAACTAAGAATCACTAATCAAAGCATCAGACCCAAACGCGCTTTTGTCGTTTTTTTGTTATTTCCCTGTATCGTTGGGAACGAGTTCTGCGGTTGCCAGTTGGCAAAGTGGCTTTTGCTTGCTATTCAAGCTCATCATGATCTTCTCTGATTTGCTAAGCATCGGAGCAGTACAAACTTGCGCAAGTGCTCAATAGCAATCTCATTTCTGAATGACTTTACTGAAGAAAATTCAAATGGAAAAAAATCACATCACAAAATACCAGTCGAGCTTTACGCGATACAAACGCTGACAAAATTACAGTATTGCTCAGTCACCTAAGAATCAACTATGCTTTTATTGTAGGATACTGCTGCTAGCCCTACACATAGCTCTTATCTGCAGTACAACCTTGCTTTGATCAGGTGCAGTGACGTAACTAG
>JGI24159J19872_10000754_pt1 | contig 31748 bp, 15 predicted proteins | sample Ectturendosymbi4_FD_19872 | JGI IMG/M metagenome (IMG submission 19872) | reverse complement strand
AATCTCTGCGTTCAGTGTCAAGCTATAACATACCAACGGTGTCAGGTAGCAAGCATGTGGACAGAAGTCGAGTAGGGCGGTAAACTTGTGGATATTTCTTTGATACGGATAATCGCATATTCCGGTTAAACGTATAAATAAGCTTGGCAAATTGGCTATGCGATTAACCGGATTCGTCTGTAGTTGTAATATCGGTCACTATCGCGAAGGGCATTTAATCAATCGTTAGCCAGAGTCATCTGTACCTCCATAAATGTAGTGTTATGCAAATGTCTTAAAAAAACATTTGACCCCATTACCAACTAACCGCGCGTCTAATTCATCCTGCAATTCAGTTCGCTGATGCGTCACATGACACGTGGTTACTGGTTTTATTTTGACTGCCCCAGTTCATCGACCAAGCCTTTGCATGGTCTTGCTTTCAGGACTTGAATAGATGGCGATCCGTGTTGTGTTATGTAATCGACACGATATCCTTCAGCTCTTCACCTGAGCTGCTTGGGCGAAACGGTTTTGGCGTGCTCGTTTGGCGACAGCGAAGATTATAAAGCAGCAATTGTTATTCCTGGGTAGCAGCACTGCTTTTAGCTCAACCATGATGTGTGTCCGGAAGTGTAGTTTAGCAGAATATTGTGACAGCGAAACATATCGCAACTCGCAACACAGCCGCATATTTCGAAATTTTATGGGGAAACGGTTTGCAGAACACCGGAACTTCACGACAGTTGTACCCCAGTGTTATTCGCTGCAAGACGAAAGCTGTCCTTGCCTGCAACTTGTTCTACAGAGGTCCTAATGCTCATGTTTCAGATGCGCTCCCAGGAAATTTTTCGCCGTGTTCGACAAATCCCTCGAGTCATTCGGTTTGTTACAGCAGTAACTTTAATTGTGCGATCTGGTTTCTCATCGCCACGTGAACAAAAACCAGAAAGCTCGTCGCGCAAATAAAGCTTTTACTAAATCGAGATGTCTGTCTGTTCAAAAAATAGCGATCGCCAAGCTTTTTTAACCAACTCTCAAAAGCACCTGCCTGATTGTTTTCACTCTATTGTCAAAGACGTAATAGCACGGTGTTGAGCAGTGGTTTTAGGATCATTAGTTGCCTATTTAGGCAGTTTTTTTTCCATCGGCTGGATAAACTTATACCGTCTGACTCAGCGGTTTCAACGTCATAGCAGTATAGGTTTATTAACAGGACAGATGCAGCCGAGCATACATAAAGCTAATTCGGGTGCTTTTTGGTAAGTGTGGGTTAGGAGCGTGTGGTATCCTTAAATAAGGTGCCAGTGAACCATGAAACCAAAGTCATGTGAAATTGTGAGTGATTGCGTTGACTAAAGTTGCTATCCACACTGTAGCCAACGCTTTTCTGGGCAGTTAGACACACAAGGACTGATACAATTTGTCGGTATGCAGCGATTCGACTTCGTGTGTCTTTAACAATCGTTGGTAATTTTATCATGTTGTTAGGGATTTGATTCTAAAAGGCAGCCGGTCAGCGCATGCTTTTACCTGCTTTGGGTGTAAAACTGATAGATTGTTTTATTTCTTTTGGGTGGTTACTGAAAGTCACGAAAAAAATATTGTTCCTGTAGGCAAAGTTTCTGACTTATTTCACTGGAAAAATTTCATGTACGGAAACACGTTCAGGATGTTGAATATTTCAAGTTGTTGCAAATCGACCGTCTTATGTTTTAATATTTGCGGAAACCCATCATTTTTCCTGTCAGGTTTCGACTTTTTGCGTCTTTGCCGAATATCGCCAAGTGTCGAACGTTCATATACAATTTCGCAAATCATGTCAAGGTCATGGCCAAACTATTGTTTAAGACTATGTTTAACCTGAACAAGACTGGAGAAAACTTAGTCAACATTAATCTCCGTAATTCCGCAGCGCCTCAGGTACATATTACAGAAGCGACCGTATCCAGTCATCTGTAAGACATTTTGAATTTCAGCGGCAAGCTGCTTGCATTATGCCACATAGTGCTCTTCATGGGCGCAGATGCAAGCCGCGCCGTTTGTAGACCTGCGACATGTTTTTCTTATGTTGCACTCGAGTAGAATTTTCGGAAAACGTCGTTAATCACCAATAGGTATTAACGCGTGCAGACATGGGCGCAGGTGCTGAACAAAAACTCAAAACTATCGTTAACTAGTCGTTGAGCTCATGCGGGGCTGGGCTGTCCTCCAATGCAAGTCACCTTGTTTTGTTTAGTACAAGACCAGTTACGCTTTCGTTGGTGAAAGTTTCTTCCGTAAATTTCCGTAAATTTTTCTTTAACGAAAGTTGCCTTGTGTGATTCAGCAAAATATACTGTAACTTCACGCCAGTAAGGAATCAATCGTTGGTCGAGTTCACCACAAACAAAAGTTTTTCTCCTGAATTGTAGTCAGCATGTAAACTGTGTTTGAATAAGAGGATTCGAGTGCTGTTAACCTCTTAAGATGTAAACGTGTTGTAGTAATGAAACACTTCGGATTTTTATCGTTGCCAAATAAGATTCTCCCTTACTCGTGTTCTGGTTGCACCATTGCTTGTTCCCCTAGGCTTTCGTGGTAGTTCGACGTAGATTAAAGCGACTGTTTGGGATTTGCGGCGGAAACTTATTCTGCGCTACAATGCAAGCCGCTCGAGCCGAAGGAGCATGAGGATCTGATACGCTTAGCGCGCCTGTTTCCCCAAACACGCAATTTTTCGCCCGTGTGCGCTTCTCACTAGCATCTCATCAGACTTCAGTTCTGCATTGCCCACGCTCGATCAATTGATATCGTTCGCACAGCTGGCTTTCATTTCGTTGCGGGTTGCATCTTTACAGTCGCAGACAAGCTTTGGCTCAGAGCAACGGGTACTGTACCGCGCAGGTGAAGTTACAGGTGACATCGTTGCGTCTGCGGAACGTCCGTTTGCTGCTTGTGTGGAGAAGGAACGTTTGTCAAACGATGACGGGCTGTAATTTCTCGACAGAAAAAAGCGAAAAAGCATTTTTTTTGTTGATCTAATCGCAGCGGAGAGATAGGGNCGGCAGAACTCGGCATTTTTTTTCAGCAAAACTTTTTTTCTGCGTCGCTACCTTGTGATTTGGGTTTTATAATGAGAGGTGGAGTTACGGAACAGAGATAAGAGTTTACGTTTGTAGGTTAACGAGACGCGCAGACCGCATGACCCAGAATTTAACATTTTCATTTGTGGTGTCAGTGAGGTACGCGCGAATACAGAAACGACTCAATTTGGAAAAAAAACGACTCAATTTGGAAGTTGACGTTGAGAAAGCGCACAAAGGAAAACGGAATAAATAGAAATGTCAACTAGGTGATACGAAAAGTTTTACACGAAGAACGCGGTTAACTAGTGAAGTGCTTGTGATAAGTTGAGGGTGCGGTGCATGATGCGCTATAGAGCGACATGGCCTCAGAACTAGACAACGATTTAGAACAGTTCGTTGATACTGAAAGACTTTACCAACTTTACGTGGTTGGTTTGTCACCGTGCAGCACCAAAAATAGCGAAACTGAGGGATTTGATTTCGTATACGTAATTTAGACCGAAATTTGATTACGTTGAATGTTGCAGGCAAGTTCCACCTTCCAATGTTGCACCCATTAAAACAGCTTCACTCTCGTATATATGTAACAGCAAACGAAGCACCAGTTACGAGTTGCTGCAATTGAAATAATTTCAATACCCTTGCACTGTTGTCGTATTGATTCTTTGAGCTCTGTTCCGAAATAGCTAAGGCTCTTTGAATTAAAGGTAGTCCAACTGCTGACGACAGGCTGCGCCTACCTGATCGGTGGTGTAATAATAATCAATTTTTGACGCATTTTGATAAAATAAAGTACCTTAACAAGCAACTCGCAAGACTCGTTTAGCACCAGATGCATGACGTAGTTTTGTTTCTTGTGAGCGGAATGCACTTAACATTATATTGAAAAAGATTTTAGCTTACCTTCAAATTTAAACTGAACAAGTAAAACAACACCTTACTTGCCGGTTCATCCGACAGAAGTCCTTAGAGTCATACTGGTAAAAAAGGGATTATTCCTATTGCTGGTATGTAGCTAACTACACGATTTCATCAATCCATTGTTTCACGGCGGACTAGTGATATTTCCTCCATTTAAACATTGCTCACATCTTTTGAAAAATGACAAATAATTACGTCATACGTTTGGACATACAGCGATGCGTCAGTCAGCAGTGCTTGAAATGTTTAAGGAGCGGAAATACAACCAAGAAAGTCAATACACTGCTTAACACCAACGCTATGATGAATTTCGAGCGATTCCAAAGCGGATCCTTGGTATTCGAAATGCAGTGGAAAACAAGTTATCGTTTTTACTCCAGCATCTCGTTATGCTGATGAGGTGTTGAAACACGACCAACATTCCATTGGGTTTCCAAACACAAAAAGAGCGTTTTATAGCAAAAGAGATGTTTTTACCTACTACCTTGAATACGCCCGTAAATGCCAAAAGGCCACAACTGGCTTTGCACATACAAGCTTTCAATACCAAACCCCAGCGACGCAGTACAACCATGTGCCAACGAAATGAAAGTAAACGAACCGTTTCAAACACAAAAAGCTAAATTGCAATATTTATTTAATCCTAACTTACTGTCGACCTTCTCCAAAATAAAAGGGAGAAACCATCTTTCAGAGAACAGATTTCGTGTGAAATGAAAAGCATTGTTTTACTCCGCTCCTCAGTTTCTACAATATTATATCTGACCAGTTTCAGGAGCACGTGGGCGATGTAAAGGTTCTGAGATTTGACCACGCACTGTTTCAAGTTAATCTGGTTCTAGTCGAGATATTGAATTACTGAGGTACACCGTTTTCAGGCGTTGTCTGGTAAAAAAACAATGGTGATATTTTGCAGTTTTGAAAAATGGTTCAAAAAAAGATGTTCTTCTGAACCTCTAAAACCGTTTTGGATCTTGCTCTGCAAGCTCTTATGCCAGAAGATTAATCCAACAGTTATCACATCAGTGGAAATAGTTAACGTGTGACGTCGAGTGAACAAATTTTTTTCATGGTAGAATCAATTTGAAAAGCATGCTGTAGCAAAATGTGATCTGAAATCTCATAAAAACTTTAGCGGAATGTTGGACATCCCATGTTGGATCGTGAAATGGAAATGCCTCTGATTTTTGTTCGTGTTACGTTTATCACTATATCGGTTTCGACATTAAAATGGTCGCCTTCCTAGCTTATTTCATTACAGCATAAATGAAGTTCTAGTGCCAGATTCCAGCTTTTTGCGTTTTGATAATTTGTGATGTTTTAAGGTGTTCCAAAAACTTGTAATCAATTTAAATGTAGTATACCGTGGCATTTAAGGCCACCATAAACTCTAAGCGTATGAAATGAAACAAGCTTACTGTTTCGTAGAATAAGATTTAATATTATAAATTAGATTGAAGAACTCAAACTTACATAGTTTAAAGCGATTTCACAAGATACTGGGGTTCTTCCAGTTTTTTTGACCCTGCAGAAACAATAATCCTCATTTTAGTTTTGGTGCCATCTCCAAATCTGTACTGCAGCTGGTGCTTTTTCGTGGAATTGTTTTACAAACGCGTGATGTAGTCTTGTGTTACTATGTTTCAGCATGCTCTAACGCACGAAACGCTTTTTTTATTGAAATGGATGTAAGTTCTACCATTTGTATACCTAAAAATAAATGCATAAAGCCTAAAACATCAAATTGTTCAAGTGAAAAGAATTAATAATGATAAATTTTTGGAGACCCTCTATCTAAGAAACGTTCTTAACGTATATAGGAACTCTTCTGCTTTTTAAAAAACCTCATGGTTTGCTTTGGCAAGCATTATTCGTAATCGCGCCGACTATGACAATTTTATGATTAAAACCACACGGTCAAGTTTTCAATTTATGAAATCTGTTTTAGGTGTTTCTAGTGGATTTTTTGTATGCTCTGCTGAGTCTAAAAAGAAGACTATTTTTTCTTGTTTGCGTTATGCCTATAATCTCTGGCTTAGGTATGAGTTAACTTAATTTTTTTTCGTGCATTGAGTTGTTTGTAGATAGGGTAAAAACTTGAAAGTTTGAAGCATGTCGCCGCTGGTGTTCTTAACTACGTTTTTCAACCACAACTCTGACCATCTCTCGTTTCCAGAAACACGTCGCCGCGTGGGTATGATTGTTGTAAGCATCATAACCTTTTTGCTGCTGATGCAGTGGGCTGACGCTTGCCCAAGTCAGTGCCAGTGCTATCAAGGAACTGTGAATTGTTCGTCGCTAAACTTGACCGAAGTTCCCAACGACATACCGTCGAACACCACTCACCTCTACCTGTCCCACAACAGGATAAGCTCACTGGGCAGCAACGTGCTTGGACAAATACTGGACCTCGAATTGCTGGACCTCAGTTACAATTCCATGACAAACATAGACGACTTGAACACTCGCGACATGCAATATTTGAAAGTACTGTTGCTTGACAACAATCAGTTAAATTTTTCTGTCGAGGACCTGTTCTTTTTGTCTTTCGGTCTCAATTCGCTACAGCGACTTTCCATCTCCCACAACTTACTGAGCGGTGCAGTGGAAAAAAACACGTTTACCTATTTCTCTGCTCTGAAGCATTTGGATTTGTCGCACAACCCAATTACTGCGATAAAAAGCTCTGCGTTCTACATCCCGCTTGAATCGCTGAATGTCAGCTACACGCTGATCAGCGAAATTTCTACGCGGGCCTTCAGAAATTTGCGGACGTTGCAAAGACTGGACCTGCGAGGCTCCCAGATGACCAAAATGACGAAGGTTTATTTTTATGGCCTTTCCAGGCTCACCGAGCTTAAGTTAGGCGGAGAGAGACTGACGTTTCTATCAAGCTACTTATTAAGCGGCCTGAGCGCTTTGACAAGCCTGGTGATCACGGGAACGAAGATTGTGACTGTGTACGCGAGTTTTCTCAAACCTTGTCCGAAACTACAACTCCTCGACATGTCAAACAATTCCCTGGCTTCTATTCCTTCTTCTGTATTTTCAAACAATGATGATATTGAAACCGTAATTTTGGACAATAATCTTTTCTCCACTGTACCCTACACGCCTTCAAGTGTGGTCATGTTGTCAGTGCGGTCCAACCGTGTTCTAAAGTTGCCCGCTGTACTGCCACCTGAATTGGAAATTTTAGATTTAAGTAACAACTCAATTACGAATCTTACAACATTGTCCCAATCTGAAAGCCTGAAGACACTGAACCTTTCGGAAAACCCGTTACAGTTTTTGGCCTCGGATTCTCTGTCCAACTTGACCGCTCTGACCCTGCTGGTTTTGACGCCCAGCAACATAACCGAAGCCGCTTCGCTCAGCGCGTCAAACACATCCGTTGTTTTGAGCGGAAAAGGAGTCACGTGCGATTGCGAAGGTGCGCTGCGTTACGATTGGTTGCCGTCATCGTGGCAGGTCCAGGTCGTTTCACTGAGTTGCGGCGACGGTTCGGGCATTGACGACGTTGCAGCTTACGCGCTCGCCAACTGCTCGTCGTCCGCGAACGGAATAAACGGAACCACCGTCGCCATCATTGTCGTGATTGTCCTGGTGGTTCTCGGCCTCCTGGCCATAGCGGCAGTGATTTGCGCGCGAACGGGAGGGGCGCGAAAATTTAAACGCATGATTCAGCGTCGAAACAAAGACATAAACAGCCCGACACGATGTCCCACCATCTCTGCCGAAGTAAATGTGTACTGCGAAGCAGGAAGCATGCCGCGCAGCACACAAGGCCAGCCTGAAAATGCTTACGGAACTGTGGACGAACTGCCTGGCCATTACGTAATGGCGGACGATCCTGTTTCTAGAACAGAAACAGACGCCGGGTGCGATGAGTACGCCGCTGCTGACGATAACGTCGCGCCCAAGCCGTCAACTGCGGGGGCGCGCAAACAGTCGAGCTTGTACGACAATGCCCACGGTTACGAAAATCCACTCTCGACCACCAAGCCTGACTACCTTGACATTGATTACGAGCACCACTACCACATGCCTTCGTCCCCGTCCAGTCCGTACGTATTGCCGGACACCACACCTTACCCTGACCTGCGCAGCGCACCTGCGACCGACGCCAATCCTTACCTGACGCCGATATCTTCGGTTGATTCTTACCCTGCGGCATTCAGCGGCTACATGGACTTCGGTAACGCACAGGATGCAAAAACGTACGAAGTGGTGCTTTAGTTTCCCCGGTTACCGTTCGTGGAAGCCAATTGCCGTTCGTGTCGAATAGCGAACGCGGTTTTGCCGACTGCCAGGGCAAGCGACCCAGCAGCGATTATCGAAATCGGCGTGCAGTGACGATCAGAGCTCGCTTGAGCGCGATTTAAGTGTTCCTTGCGGTGTTCGAAGGGTATTTTGTAAGAGGTCTTGCCGAAAAAGAAAAACGTGATGGTTTGTATCGTTTGCTGCAGCACAAAATATCTACAATTCCTTACTTGTCGCAAATGTTCATTAGATTGACGGCTTTGTAATGGTGATGACGCAATCACCGGCCTGAGTTATCAAAAAAGTTTTATTGAATTGAACAAATGATTCATGGCGTCGCTTACGCATTGCCTTTTGACAAACCCACCCTGCTCCACTTCCCTACGATGAGTCTTGTTACACATGTTTAACGCTAGTCTTTTTTTAAGAGCGTACGTTATTTCTGCCTGCCGTATGATTAGTAATGTCCTAGAGCAGCTATGTCCAACCCGCGGCTCTCGCGCCGCATACGGCCCAGGCGAAGGTTTTGCGCGGCCCGGTTTAGGTTTTCGCTGCAGCAAAAGTATCCTATATACTGACAATCTGTCTCCTTATTTTGATAATCGTGAATTTGAAATTTTTGATGCAGGAGTTCTCAGTGCCACTTTTTCACGTCTGCTACCATTGCAGTTAGGATTCGAACGCTTTCAGTACAATAGGTTAAGCTAAATTTAACTTAATAAGATCAAAGTAATTCATTCCAAGTGCGGCCCTCATTAATAGGTCCTTCAATATGCGGCCCTGCTTAAGATAGTGACACGATATTTGGCTCAGTAAGCCATTTGGGTTGGACATAGCTGTCCTAGAGCGACGATTTTTTAAAAAAGGTAGGCGATTTCTTACGCTTTGCAAAACCAGAAATCTATGCATTTTTTGCTCTCTTTGGCAAAATAAGCCCATTGAAAACATGGACCAGATGTGCCGCTTGCTATATTTCCATTATGCTGCTTTGAAATCGGTCACCTGCTTTGTTAAAAGACACCAAAGAGGAAATGTTAAATGTAGTTATCTGCTACGTGAGCAGTGTCAGAAAGTTAGCGAAATGCAGCTGCTGTGCTGGTGTAAAAAAAATCGTAAAATCTGTGAAAAACATGAAAACATCCACTTCGTTATCATCATTCTGTCGCATTTGGTGCCGCTGTTTCAGAGTAAAACTAAAATGCATGTTTTCTTTCCACAACGATCGAAATATTTTCCAGTTTTCTGTTGAAGAAAACGTATGCTGCGTGAGTCACCTGCTGAGTTTAGTGCACTGCAACAATTTTTCTTGCCCCGGTTTATCCACTGTGTTTTTTTGTGAATAAAACGTTCGTACTTTCTTGCTCTGTAGCAGAGCGAACGGCGCAATGCATGCCTGTATGTTTCATTCACAACCGCGTTTTTCATGTCAGTTGGCAAATTGACAGTAAGCAGTCAGTCAGACATGCCTGGGAATTCTGGCAAGGTTTGCAACTGTCATACGTTTCTGAGATGGCCGTTGACAACTACACGGCCTGTAAGTAGAAGTTAACGCTATCGCTAACATCACGCGGTTGCAGAAGCAAATTTCGGCCCCTGGCAATGTTTATAAAGTCAATGCCACAGAATGATAGAGAAAATCACTCGTCTGTGGTTCTTATTGGCATAGTATTCGATGAGATTGGCGTTTTGTCGGGTTGGCGCCGACATGTTTGAAACAACTGCCTTCTTCATGCCTTTAGCAACATTCCTTGGTGCAGCCGACGAACTTTGTTCCAGGCCTTGAAGGCATGCGCGGTGTACAACGTGCACGTAACACAATCATAAGATATATCCGCACTGTTCGCTGTACAAACTCCCCCAAATATATCACCAAACATGGTTCACATCTGATATGTAATCGTGTTACTTACGCCTTCCCGCTCAATAGCGCCTCGTCGGTTGTGTTGAGTTTATGTATCGGTGTTGCGAGATGGAGTCAGACGATCTTCACAGTGACAACCAGCGAGCAGTTGAGAACGGCCAACTGTTGTTTCAAATTACTTGTTATACATCATTTAGCGAAATACCTTTTTCTCCACTGTCGAATCCGCTTGTAGTCAGTCATTGACTTGTTTATTCAAAATATTTCCAACCGTTTTGATATTTGATAAGGCAATTCCTCACTTTTTTTAATTAGCAGCAGTTGCAATTTTTAGTATATGTGGGTGTTACCCTCAAGTCTGTTGTAGCCGATATCCTTGGAGACATCAAATGTTCTACCCTTTTTTGAAACGAAAAACTCCATAACGGCCTTTCAAGCAATATGTCATACAAGCTTTAAGACTGGTGTTTGGCTGTAATCAGCAACAACAAAACTGTCATCCTTTGCAGTCTGGCGTTGCTTTTGCCGTTGACACACGCCTTATCACATTTCCAGGAACACCCAGCGGTTATTTTCAAATGTAGAGGAAGCGATCGTACCGGGTCACCATCTTCAGCAATGTATCTCTGCTTGTCACGTCAGACAACGTGTTCCAGTGGTATTTACTGATTGAGCAACTTGGAACCGGCGCACAGTGGCATAGCTAGAGGTTTGACCCAGAGGGGCAGAACTTAGCTGAAGGGGCCCACTGGCCACCGTTGGGTGGCCACTCGCCAACACCCAGAAAAAACGTTAAGAAATGATAGTGAATCCGGATGTCGTGGATGTCTATACCAGCTAAAAAAACGAAAACACCCCGAAAAACGCAAAAAAATGACAACCTACTGAAAACCAAAAGAATACTAAATATCAAAGTGTCAACTGACGGGGGTCCATTTTTTACATTTAGCTTGCTCGGGAGGAGGCTCGCCCCCCCCCCTTGCTCCCCCGTCAGTTACGCCACTCCTGGCGCATCAATTCTCGACGTTCGACGGCGTTGTGGCAGAGCATTTGTGCAAGAATTCGATTTTACCCCTAACAAGTAAAACGCGTCTATTTAACAAGTGATTTGTTTCCAGGGCGGGAGGCTGGGCAGATGTCACGATACGAGACCAAGTTCTGTGACTGGAGACACGTGTTTCGGGGTGCAGTTTGCGTGCAGTTCGAACACAGGGATAAAAGCGGGAGAAAACACCATATTCTTCATTCGAAAAGCTTAGTGAAAAGATTGTAGGTTTTTGCATCAGACCAATATCGACGCAAACCAAATAAGCGTTCTAGTTCCCTAAAACTTCTGAACGGTTATGTCACACTTTTTACCACTGCGTAAAGGTACACAGATACCTGCCCACACGGAGTCTCGTAATGTAACAACAGCAGCTTCATGGATGGATGCTGATCATGTGCGCAACACCTGAAAGATTCGGTTTTGCTGCTGTCGGTTGCAATGAAGTAGCCTCGTTTGGTGGTTTTTCGTGTGAAATTTTTAATGTGTTTATGTGATGTCTTCGCACCAACCAACACACAACGAAGTATAACACGCATATAGATGGCATTAACAAGCTGTCGTTGGTATATTTTTAACATCGCTGTTTGCTTCTATATGATAAGGTCCAAGTAAACCAACTTTTCACCTTGTATGTGGGAGTGAGTAGGAGGTTGCGAAGGACCAGGGGTCATTTGGGCAGCAGTCTTTCTCGAGGCGAAGCAGCTTGTAGTTGAAAGGGAAAAGTTGGTTAATAAAAATAAGTAAAAATTTCTTGCCCTGTATGTAAGGTTTTTCATGCGTAATCCGTTTACACGATAATGGCGTTACGATGTGAGCAAAATATCATGCATTCAAATTTAAGCGACCAGAAAAATTGGCCTAGCTTTCCCCAAAAGGTGTTAGCAGTTCTTGCGTATTTTATAAATATTTGGTGATAGCATGAGACGGGATTGCGTCACGACAAAACCAACGATTGATTGCATTTATCAGCAGTTTCTGCTGAGCAGTTTTGCCCCCATGTAAAAAAGAATGATAATACTGAAGCAATGAAGAGAACAATTCGATGACACCGAAATAAGCAAAGAATTGTTTTTGCCAAACATAGTCCAATACGTAAAACGTATAGAGAAAGTCGCAAGCACCTTTACCACGTTGACAAGCCAGACGTACGGACGTTGTTCTAACACTTGTTCCCAGCCATTGGGTCTGCGAGTCATGCCACCCCAAACGTGACCACGCTTGTCAAAAATATTTTGGTATCGGTTATGGTAACAATTGCGCTGTAGTATACGATAGCTCAAGCCTGCTGTTCAAAATTCCCCACCACGTCAGGTTTTCACGTACGGTTTCGCATGATCTGAAACTAAACGATTCGAGGGCCGGCGATCCGTTAGAAAAAAAAAATGTACTCTGGGTCCACAAGTGGCAAAAGTTTGGGAACCGGTTGGACCTGAAGGGAAAGTGAAGCAGTACTTCGTGTTTTTTTTTTGCAATTGCCGCACTGATAATTCATACGTGCTTATCCTGGCCAGCACATCAAAAAGTTTCAGAAACAGTATTTAACTCCGTCCATGAACTGCGCTTCAATAACCTTACAGTTTCTGAAGTTCGACGTATGCTGTATGAAGATAAGTTTGGGAATCACTCCTGTAACGGTATTGCGAAAATCAAGTGTAGAAAACCCACTCAATTCTTTGAAATTGATCAAACAACTTTGTAGTGTTGTGGAAAAACTTGACAAGGCACAGGGTAACCGGCAACGCTGCACGGACACTTGATTTGAACCAGTTGATTTGAACCAATGTTATTGTATTCACTGTTATATTTTATTGGGCATTGTGAACTCCAACTTTAATAATTCTGCAAACCACCTATAGATCTTTTTGCACTAAAATCCGGCTCCGTTGCCTTTTTTGCGAAAGCACTGTTGTTGTGAGGGTTTTTTTCCAAGACACCGACGCAGCGCAAGATCGTGCGAGATAACCTGACCTTTAAACGTTTGATTTCTTAACCTCTGAACTTTTGAAATATTTCTACGGATTACGTAAAAGGCAATATTGTGGTTTCTCGTGACATTGACGATAAACGCAATACAAACGTCTTAAAGTCATTTCGAGGAAATGCACGCCGTCGCTAACCATCCTTGGCATCGCGCCTGCTTTCGTGACTCGCATTTAGCGCCACGTAGTGGTAATCACCTTCCTGCCAATATCGATGCCAAATGCAAGTACTTTTCAGGGTGAGGCAGATCTGTCACATTAAAGCAAGTTTCATCCGCTGATCATTTTTTCATACAGGCGCACGAAAGGGATTTGTATACTTCTGAAAATCTGTCAAATGCGCTTATTGGCTTTGCTTTGACCTTTGTCGTACTTTTCCCCGGTGTTCTTCATACCCGATTTAGAAGAATGGCAGCAATTGCAGTTTGGTTCTTTTCTTAGCAGTTTTACAAAGCTTACAAACAAAGGATTAGATTAACATCTTTGTTCCTCGATTTTGCAAGTTTATTGCTTCGCTTCTGTTTTCTCTGTGAGTATCCCGTCTCATATAGAGGACAAAGTTACTATTCTCTACATTTTCTACCCGAGGGCTTATTCTTAAGCGATGTCATATCCTGCACGTAACTATCTGATATCACCTGTCGCTTCGTCATCGTGATGCTTCCTGTACGCTCCCGTTCTTTGGCTTGTACGGCATAGTTATCCATTTCACTCAGATGACATCTTGCGGCTTAGCTTAAGCACAGGTTTGTCACGTTGAGTGAAATGATTTAGCAATCACGGATAGAGAGAGCCATAGTTTTCCGTTTAAGTCTCCGAGCCGATAAGTTTAGCACAATATATATCAAAAAACTTTTCTGTTGTTTTTGTTCTTATTTAAAAGGTGTTTTAAGTTTACATGCACTTGCAGGTTTGTTAAATACGAACTGATAAACAAAATGAGATGAACAGCCAGAGAAAGGAATACGTTTAAATAGCATCAAGGGCCAATTGCTTCCGATTGTGCCGGCGGAAAAAAGATGTCCACGACAGTTGTTTAGCTGTGCACTGATGACGAATTTCTGCCATTCAAAAATCTGATTTGAATTCGTTAGCAGGCATACTTTTTAACCACGCGTATTTAAAATAGCTGCTTAGCGATTGCATAAGCTGCAAGTCGCTTTAAATGTGATTTAACCTCAAAATATTGCTGATCTTGAACATCTCTATACTAAAATCTCCTTTCGAAGCTCGTACGTCGTTTTGCTTTAAGCGTTGGCTACAGACAAAAGGCTGAAAAATCATGTTCGCGAGTGAAATCTTTTACAGTTGTCTGGTTTGGCTGCTGTGCTTCTTCGTTACATTTTAATTGCTAGAGTAAAACACGTGCTGTTTTGAAAATTTCTGAACGCTGGCCGACTTTCCACCATGCGTCTATCGGTGCTGGCTGCACTACACGTCATTGTCACGTGGGCTTCTGTCGAAACAACCCCATCGTCCACTGCAGTGTTGCGTTGCACCCACAAGTGCGTTTGCAGTGGCGAAAAATACGCGTGCGATGGCGGAAATATCACCGAGGTGTCCTGGATATTTCCAGCGAGCATCAAGTCTATATCACTTACCCACAACAGGTCGGTGGAATGTGTTTAATGTCGTTGATGGGAAAAAAGCGAGCAAATACAAAAAACTAAATGCGTTTTTTTGTTCAATACGCTCCGCGTATGCTAGTGGTGTTTTCTGGCTTGACTGCTGTTTGTGCTCAACGTATGTGTGTGTCTGACAATAATGTAACCGGTGGGTTTGACACTTCGCTTTGATCATTTCGCCTTAGACATTTGACCATCGGTCAGTTGCCACTCTCTTGAAAAGTGCTTATAACTCAGGTTGTCATCCTTCAATGTCTCCGCTGTCGACGAGTGCAAGCATCACCTGCTTTTTCTCAACTTGTCGTACAACAATCTTTCCGCTATTCCGCTTGATCTCTTCCAAGTCGTCGTAAGCTTGCAAGAACTCCACCTGGCGCATAACCTACTTCGCATGGGATTTTACGAATATGGGGCATTTACGTCACTTGTTAACATCCGCGAGCTCGATCTGAGTTACAACAGATTTAATTTCGTCACCAAGCACATGTTCACCAATCTGCTCAAGCTGAAGTACCTGAACTTGGCGGGAAATCTCCTAAGCGTGGTATCGATGATTGCTTTCGCTGAAGCGAAGAGCCTGAGCGGGCTTTCTTTGTACGGAAGCGGGATTGCGACTTTGAATTTCAACATTCGATCGACTATTCAGTCACTCGATTTGCGCGGCAACGCATTTAACCTTACTGCCGAAATGGAGCCCTTCTCAACGACTCCGGATCTTAGCGTCCTGCGAATTGGCCACCCAAACCTCACATACTACTCCAGGACTTTCACCGGGGCAAGCCAGCTGAAGGAGCTGGTTTTAGAAAATTACAACCCGCCTTCTCTGAGCATGGACGTGTTAGTTCCAGTGGCACCAACTCTCGAAAATCTGTCCGTTGTAAAAGGCGACGTAGAATCAGTGCATTTACAGCGACTGCCGAGCCTGGTGAAGTTCAGTCTTTTCAATCTTCCACGCTTGACACGAATCTTCTTGAGCAGCGCTGTTATTTCCGACATTAACAGCTTGCGCTTACAGAATTTGCCGGCGCTGAGGAACTTGACGCTGGACAAATTGCCTCTTTCCCACCTTGACATTTCGTTTTTGAACGGAAGCATGGGCGTGACGAACTTTCGCTTCTCTCTCGGCGGCTTGGCGAACTTGCAGCCTTCGTACTTAAAATGTGTGCCTGACGCGAAGTCGGTCGACTTGAGTTTTAACCGAATAACTTTCGTCGAACCGAACTCTATTGCCAAATTGCGACTTTTGGCAGTTCTCGATCTGACTGGAAATCTGCTGTCGCGCGTTGAGAACAGTTTTCTAGTCAGCGAAAGTTTGTCCGAATTGATTTTATCGAAGAACTTCATCAGCGCGGTGGAGAAATCCGCTTTCGCGCGCCTGCCACGCCTTCGCAAAGTCGACTTGTCGAGCAACGAGATCGCCGCGATAGGTCGCGTAGATTCGACGAGTCTTGCGACGGTAAACCTCGCCTCAAACCCTTGGCATTGTGACTGCAAATTGATGAAAGTCTTCCGCAACATCACTTCTTACTCCCATTCATGTAGCGCGAAACCAACCCCGATTATGAAATGCTTCAAATGCGCTCAACCGACTAGACTGCTTGGAAAAAGCTTCGCTCAGCTCACGGAGTACTGCGAGATGGTGGACGGCAGATCACGAAAATCCGATGAAGCGCCTCATGTCGCGAACGCAAAGCTGATTGTTGTTGTTGCGGTCGCCGGTGCACTTCTGCTTTTGCTGCTGCTCGCTCTTGTGCTTTGGAAAGTGGTGCGAAGAAAACGACCCGTTTCCGCTTCGTTCTCAAACCAGTCAAATCAAGCGGCCGACGGAAGCACCGTGGACACGGTCACGTACGCACGTGTTCCTGAGGAAACCCTTGGCAGTGATACACAATGCGATTCAGTGGCGCTGAAGTCGCCGGATTCCGCTGCACTGGAACCAATGTTGTAAGCTACCACCGACTGCGGCGTTAGCGGTAGCAAATGCTGTTCTGTTTGGTCGAGGGTAAGACGACTTCACTCCTGCGTCCTTTGATTGAAGTTCTTGTCAAACAACGGTCGATAAAACCAAAAGAACATAAGTTCGGTAATTAGTTCCAAACTTGACGTTCTAACGACGTTTTCGTTACGATTGCGAAAAGCAATGCGGTAGTGAATGCTGGCTGAGGTGAGCTTGACTCAAAAAATACCTATTCTTTGTTGCAAGCAATTCGTACAATTTTGTTGTCAAATATTGTTCGCGATTCGTGTCGTTTCTATTCTGTGCAGTAAAAAATCTTGGTGATGATGTAATTGCCCTGAAGATCAGTGTTGGCTTTTTTTCTTACTATCCGGATTTTTAGTGCTCTTATCACTGTGCGCGGTCAACATGAGGAAAAACTACTTTGCATTCAGACATAACTTGCATGTAAACCGTAAATCGTTTCGTGCGCATTTGTCTACTTAAGCCTTAAACTCGCTCCACCACGATTGTATTACGAAATTATGTGGTGCACTTTGTGCCGCAACTTGTTTGCTGATCCGACTTCGTGAGACAGGACTGGGCGTTGTTTGGCAAAAGGGTTGTAATCTGTGCCACCGCAGCATGTGGTCAGACCATCTCAAAGCCCGCTTGTTGTGCTCCTCTCTAAGTTTCACTGTAAACTTCTTTTTTCTGTTATTTGCATGCAAGCAATGTGCAATATGTTCGCAGCGTTTACAGCACCTGTGCAATAATGTCATAAGACAAATTCTTCTCAATTCTTTTTTTGACAGCTATCAAGCGTCGGGAGTTTTTTGAGTCATTTCAAGCATCACTCGAATGAAAAACTAAACGTTTGAACTACTTGGGGAAATGATAAGCATTGCTTTGCAGGTCACGTGATACAGCTACCACACCCTCTTAGAAGGCGATTTCGGTGTGTTTAAAATGACAGGATTGTCTTGTATTTCATTGTGCGGTACTGGGTAGTTGCAAGCCCTAATTACAAATGAACTGAAAAATTCTTGCCTATTCTCCATATCAGGCCCTTCAACAACCATCAGTGCAAAATTGAGACATGTCAGTACAAGCGTGTAAGATGCGTGTGCGCAGCTTGGGGGGCAGTGTGCTTCTCACATACCCCGTGCTCATGTGAGGGTGCTGTGTCACGGACAAACTATATGGGCAGTGCGGGTTTCTCGAATTATAGGGTGCACTTGATGCAGTTGTGTGATCAATGCGTTACTAAACCTTTTCCAAAACAGATATTCATAACTTCGTCTCTGGTTCAAAATGTTTCGCACCTGTTTATTCATTTTGTGCACATTCCCAACCTCGAAAAACTAAGTCCTGTCCGTTAAAAGCATATCATGGAACAAACTCGCAGTGTTGAACGGCTAAACTAAAACAAAAATCTTTGTTAGCTTGTGACCACTAATGCTGGGCCCTGATAGTCGTAATGCAAACCTTTACTTTGCATCAAACACAAATCATCCGTGCAAAGTCGTAAATACCCGTCAACTGCCGATCAGAAGAGTTTCAACGTGTGCGATGACGTGTGTGCCACTGTTAACCGGAAGACGCATCTAACTGTAAGAGTCTGACGTCAGAAAAAGAGCGCGACGATTGTGATGTATTTCACCTTCTGCCGTACCTGTTGGTTGGCATTGCGTGTTCTTTTAAAAATTTCAAGTGTTCCTTGTTATTTGTCTGGAAAACCAACTGGTGGTCACTTTTCCTTTCAAGATGGTCGCGTGGCCGCAACCCTAGGAGGTCTCGAAACACTTCAAGGTTTTCAGCCAATTCTAATAGTGCTGCTGGCTCCACACTAAGACTGGACCAAGCCAGGTCGGAGATGTAATCGCGCCATCGGATCCCTGGTCGACCTCATGGTCGCTTTCTTTTTGGTGTAGCCAGCAGCAGGCCCGTAACCAGGTTTTAAGAGTTGGGGGGGGAAATAAAATTTTATGGGGGCGATATTTTTGTTTTCATTATATGTTTAAAACAAATTTTTCTGAGCACAACAAAATTCGGAGGGCAAAAAAATTGGTAGGGCTTGCCACCGAATTCTCCCCATGGCTACGACCCAGACAACAGGACTCTTCTGGCCAATCTTTCTTGGGTCATTTTGGTCGTGTGGCTGAAGCGTCTTGGCTGGGATCTCTCTATTCGGCTGTTCGAAGTGTTTCGACATTCAGGACTTTACGAATTTCACAACTGCGGCACTTCGTTTTTCTTCACTGCAGTTGGTCCCTTTCCCAATTTGTGTGGAAATCGTTTTTGATGGCCTGTTTCCTTGTGGGTCTTTCGCCACCTTTTGGTGTTTGTTGGCACCACACCTACGTTTCACTTTTTTTGTTTTTCTTATTCAAACAGAATAAAAAACAAAGGCAGAGTTAGTCAGCGGATACTAACAATCACTTCGTTTCTCAGACAACGTTCTCACCAACAGTCACCTTGGAAGGCACAGATACGTTACTGGTTATCACTAGGTCAATCAAACTTTGTCGCGAAGTGTCACGCCGTGAACTCTTCGCAAAAAATACCGTCTCTGCCGCTTGCATTTGAAATAACACTGAGTACGTAAACAAAACATTTATAACTGCAAATGTACTGTCATGCAAAAGTCTTATGAATCTGATCTCGTCGTAAGCAAAAGATACGGATAAAGGTGTTGGTACACTGTACATGACGAAAACGTTGTAAGCGACCGACAGCACATCAAAACGATAATGTAGCACTTATATAGTAAAGCACGACACCGTCGCGAACTTCAGCCTTGCTTTGCTCGACTCGCAGTCACAAAAGTAGTCGCCGATTCGGTGCCAGGTGTATGTTCGAACAATGGTAGAGTAGCGTAACTAGAACGAGGTGGAAGCTCTGTGTGGTTTGCGCGGTGTTCGCTCCAAGGGCGAATCTAGCCAGTAAGCTTGGGGGGGCGATTTCAGTAATAATAGGTAGGCAAGTCTCATAACGGTTTCGCTACTGTAAGAGAGGTGAAGTATATTTCACAACACCTGTTGTGACAAAACAATGGACGACAAAATGAATCTATATCGTGAGAGTTGTTTCCTGAATTGTACAAAATTATGGTGAAAAAATTACTTTCGTAGGTTTCAGGGGGGCGATCGTCTCCTGGTTCGCTCCAGCAATCGTGTGAAAAAGCGTGCGCTTTTTCAGTAAGATTGTGAGAAGGCATACGGCGCATGTCCTTCAGTCCATCTAAAAAATGAATGACTGTATTGTATGACATCTTCACTCCCACACGCAACGCAGTAGACTTGAACACGAAGACAGATATGCGGCGGTAATAGAGAAACATGCGCTTGATGGCGCCAACACGGTTGCTTTGATGAAACACAAGCATGGGTGTGTACGTGACATTGTGACACTAGCATAGCAAAGAACACACGCATGGATGGCGCCAACACGGTTGCTTTCATGTTTAGCACTGTTGCATGGTGCTGCGATGACTTCCAAGTAGACCGATTGATAAAATGCATGGTGAAGTGGGAGACTGCGAAGGACCAGGGGCCATTTGGGCTGCAGACCTTCCGAGGTATAGTGAAGCTCTTATAGTGTAAAGGGAACAGTCTATAGAAGTAAGTAGATGTCTCTGTTGCTCTGAGTACATGCGCAACAATGCGTTTATATGATTAAACAAAGTCATAGTAACAACCAGGAAAGCTCAACACATTTTTACCGCAATATACTTTTAATACTGGCGAACGCAAAGAAAATGCGGCCAATACCCGAAATGGTATTTGATGATGACTTTCCTCCTTAAAAAGTTGCAGAATAGAGACCTAATGGCCTGCAATGATGCATTCATCGATGCAGCAATGCGTTCATCGCTCTTACGAAGCTAACTAGAGCTCCTACGAATTCAACCTTTCAAAACGTTACGTTTGGCGCTGGAAGCATATTTTTGAACTTTTTCGTCAAACGCATTTGCGTTAGCTTTTTTTAGAAAGGTTCCTTAATTTTGAGCATGGAATACCGGAAAGTAACACATTGGTCAAGTAAAACATTGGTGACCAGATAACCTTAGGGTTTGTCGATGTGCCAGCTTCGGAAAAATGAAATAACCAACTACATTCAGCAAAGACCTTGTTTTTTGCGTTTTGCTATCAAACGTAGCGCTTGCTGAGTATTGTTTTCTATTTTCTTCGTCTTTCTGTGATTTTACCTCAGCAGTGTTTTTGGCTTGATCGGAGTGAGATAAGTTGAATCGTTTCAAGTCACAGCGGCCTTTGGCTCCTTGCGAAGGGCGTACAAATGCGCAGCCACATCTTCCAGGCAAGTGTCTTCCGCTTTTTCGTACATTTTTGGTTGGGACACAATTGGTGTTGTCGCATGAGCAGCAGAGCTAGTGATGCAGTCGTTCTCGTAAAAGCTGCTCGCTGATATGGAAGCCCATGCCTCTACTTGATTTCTGCATCTACAAGGCTGAGTCGGTTCCCCACGTTCGATTAAACACCAATCCTCGTATAATGACCGGCTGTTTTCGCTCTTGGCCTGAGAAGCACCAGGAAGCTCACCGTGGCTCAGCTGCGAGGGCATTCGCTGTTGATCGCGGGGATGCATGCTCTTGTGTTGTGTTTCTACTGTAGGGTTTTTTTCTTCTGCATTTTCGAAAAACGACAATTCTGGCTGGTTTGTCGCCGACAAAGGCCAGTTCTTTTGTCGCTTCATCTGAATTGCATACCGTAGTACTGTTACTCGTCATTTCCATGTATAGTGTCTCGTTAATTTGCTCATTGCTGATTTTGTCGTATTTGTGGTGGCTCAACGTATCGTTGTTGTAAGACTGCGATGCTTCGATAGCCAGACGACTTTGGGGATCGTAACTACATTTTCTTCGGTGCCGCTTCACGGCGCGTGTTAGGAAAACGGCAAAACCCATTAGTGCGGCGCGACCAGCAATCCCCACTATTACACCCAAAGTCGTCGTCAAAAACTGAAACTGGCGGACCGTACCCATGGAGATCGCGTATGATTCAGGTTCAGGACTTGCAAATTCACACCACCAGGCGTCAGGAAGAACTCCGAATCGAAGACTGTTAACCCAGGTTTTTTTTTAAGGAAAATGTTAGGTACCCGGTTTGGACCTGTAGGGACCCGATGATAATTTTCTCTGATTCTAGGGACCCGAATCGGGTCCATAAAACGCCTTAAAAAAACCTGGTTAACCCGAGGCCATCAAGCCTAAGGGTACGCAGGTTGCTTGCTGCAGTCAACCCAAGGGTTATGGTATGGGCGCCAAGCACCCGCATACTTCCGATGTAAACAGTGTCAAGGTGTGTCAGGCCCTCCAGCATGCTGAATGTGAAGTTGAGCCGCGGACAATTTATGACCGTTAGCTGCCGCAATGTCTTGGCAACTCCCCTGGCAATGTCGCGCTTATAAGACGTTCGCAATAGATTTTCTCAGCGTTGGCGGGAAATGCCACCTGGTTTAAGTTTTTGTCTCCAGTCAGGTAAATACTTGTCAGTGAAGGTGTTGGCTTGAAAAAGTCAGCAGGAAACACAAAAACAGTGTTGTGTAGGATATTTCTAACGAGCGCAATTCAGTTAATCCAACGAGATCTCCACTTGTTGATTGGTAAACACTGTTTCCAATACGCAAAGCCTCCAAAGCAGACAAGTTTCCTGTCGTGCCATCTCTGACTGCACTCATAACTGTACCGTAACAATTACCGTGCAGGTCGAGGTAAACTGTCGTTGTAGGAAAGCTGATGGCCGACAGGTTGCTGATGTGATTACACTTCAAACGTAATGTCCTGTAAAAACCTTCTGCAAGTTGTCGCAGATGTTGCCGAATATGGCGGTCGCGGTATCGACATAACAGGCGCTGCAAGCTTTGCTGGCATCACCAGACATGATTGCAGTTTTAAATATAGGACAACAGTAGTGACCAGAGTAACGTACATGTTATAGCGCAAATTGCATTGTGCACAGCGGCATAAGTCGACCAACATATTTAGTAATTGCTTCACTGCGACACGACCGACTCTGTTATTCAAATACGTTATACTTTTAACGGAATTTTCCGCAGTGAAAGGAACAACCACAGTAAAAACCCTGTGAAGCTACTTGGAAACAATAGTGGTCCCAGCTGCAAATTCATTTGCGTAAAATTGTGATAAACAAGTCTGTTGCTTTCCAATCGGCTGGCAGCGAACTTTGCCGTTACAAAGTTTAAGCTCTCTACATCACAATCTGCAACTGCCGTTTCAGTGTTCAATTTGGGTTTCGCAAGAAATCTAAGTGTGATGGTGCTACTGCAGCACGGCTTTATTTTTGGCTTACACGTTTACATCTTTCTCAGTTATTCAATCACTTTAAACATTTCAAAAAAGAACTGGTGGATTTTATTTCTACGTAGCAAACACACCACTGTGGTGTAACAAACGCACCACTGTGGAGTTTTTTTGTAAACAGCCACGTTTTTGTGGGTAATCAAAAAAACGGATGAAGAAGAGTACCAACGCCAATTTATATTCATATCTTTAAACAAGCCCGCATGTAAAGACCCTAAAATCCTGACGTACAAAAATAAAAAATACGTATTTTAAGCTCTTGATGTTTCCTTGTTTTGCTCATGCTTTGCTGCATAAAGAAATCCGCACTGATAGACTCTTAAGAAAAAATTACTTCTTGTTCTTTAAAGAGATTTTAATACAACAGGGTTTCCTTGGTTTTGCTCAGTCAGTATTAATCGGTCTGATATACTAAGACTTTTTAACGCTTAAAGCACCTTGGATGTTTGCAGTGGCGAAGAATAACGCTGCGAAGTTTCACGGACTGTTAAAGGAGTGACTACTTGTTTTCTCATACATTGCAAAGTTCTTCTAGCGTTTCTTTTCTGCAAGGGCTGTTGTTGCGCTCCGGAATCTTCAACTCATTGTTCCTGTTAAATCGCGCACCTTCCTTCATCTGAGAGCCTGATTTTATGCTGTAAACGAAACAGCTAAGCTGATGATATAGTGGAAGTGACGAAGATTACATGTCGGTGATTTGACTGCAGCTGGTGGTTATAATGCTGTAAATAAGTTGTTGTGATGCTATAATAGGACGTCACAATACTTTCAACAACACACGTTCTTGCAAACTGTCAGTTGCATCCGATCTGCAAGGGAGATGCGTTGGCCCTTTGTTACGATTTCAAAACGCTATAGGGCAGTTGTCCTTAAAGTTTGTGAGCCTCACTATACCAGGCCCGTAACCAGCTTGGGACACCAGGGGGCGAAGAGTTTTCTGAGGGGGACCAAATTTTTTAAACTATGTCCAATAGTTTCAAATCAGTGGTTCTTAACCGGGGAGGCGCCCCCCCCCAAGAGGACGTCAATCAATTTCCAGGGGGGCGCGAGCCCTTACGCGCCCTACAAGATGGAAAGTTTAATCGTTAAATTTACCAATAAATACATTTGTTTTTACAGCTTATTTAAAGTCAGGGGGGCTTGAAACAAAGGACAATTACTTGAGGGAGGCGTGGTAGAAAAATGGTTAAACCATTGTTCTAAACTGTCCAACACATTTTTCCAGGGGGGAGAAGCCTCTTTGCGCGTCCTCTATAGTTACGGGCCTGCTCACTACCCATAATCAGGTCGAACAAAAACTTCTGACAATTCACGAAACAGTTGAAAAAGGTTGGGCCCTATTGGGCATGCTTATCGGATTTATGTTTTCACCGTAGGAAATTATTACTATTTCGCACTGGCATTTTTTTGGACCCTGACGATCACGTTATAATGAGGTTTCACTTTGCAATATATCTCTTATTCTGAAACGAAATACAGATAATCACGAAATTTGAAGAGAGTTCTTTAATCAGACAATAGTGAAACGAACTCAAACTAACGATTTGATTTTTAACAACTTCCTGCAGATACATGTCGGTTTCCGTTTCGACGGCGTGACTCTCGCCAAGATCGAAAATTCTCTCGCCAGCGGAGCCAGGAAGAAAGAGGAGGATGTTGGTGCGTTTCGTCTGTTTTTTCAATTTCTCCGGACGGTTTAAAAAATAAATAAATACAAGCTTTTGCGTATATTTTGCATTTATTTACCTTCGTAAATGTTCTGTCTGTGTATAACGCTTCAAAAGTAAAATAACCAGTACTTCCTTTTTTTAAATTCAGTTTTTAAAGACGACCTCACCATCCTCTACAGCAACGGAGTCACCCAGCATCATCCGCTTTGCGGCGCCATTGCGTGCCCATACTTCGAAGTTTCAGAAACGCTGGTAGATTTCGAAATGTGTTTCGTTGGTCAAGAACATTCTCGAGAAATCTTGATCAAAAACCCGTCGAAGTCGGACNCCTGGTGGGAAGTAACAAAGGAAGGTACATGCTGATGCGCCCGAAACGCTGAAACGTGGTTTGCGATTGATCTTACTGTGGTTTTTCATGGCAAAGGTCAGAGTCTGCTTTCCTAATATCCCATATTTCAAACGCTACGTTGCACGCAAAGAGCAATTTCGGTAACAAAAACTGTTTTCCGTGTATGCACAGGCACATAGCCACGGGGGTGGCATTCGGGGCAGTGTCTCCCAATGTTTTTGTGCACCCCCAAATTTTGCTGTGCTCAAAAACATTTGTTTGAAACATGTAATAAAAACAAAAATCCTGCCCTCCCAANATGTATTTTGCTCCCTCAAACCTTAAAATCTGGATGGACACCTGTATATACTGTACATCAGGTACAATGTGCTTTGAACACCACTCTACGGCGCATGTAGTAAGGGATGCGAAAAGTATCCACTGAGTGAAACTTGTACCAGGTCAAAGCAAGAACTCGAAGGTGTGCTGGCCGAACTAATCGTTCATTTGTGTTTTTCCCCTACTCAGTAATCCTGCGTGATCCACTACCCAGACGTCTGTTTTTTTGTTGATTTCATATGTTTAGAAAAATGGTAGAAACCTGTGCTTCCATGACTTTTCCTGATTTTCAGAGACAAATGGCATGGTGCCAGAGTTATTATATAAAAATATCCCTGAAAGCCTATATATAGGAAATATGGATACTACACTACCCATGGTTACATGATGTGTAATAAATTTTTGGCACCTTACTACCTTAACATTTCAATGCAATTTTAAGTGCAAAACCTGTTTGGCCAGATATGACCACTGATGCCTTATATGTGAAGAGTCTTCCTACATCATGACTTGATATGAAGAAAAAACGGATCTAACAGGCGCATGACGTCATGACGTTTTCTACGTACCAATAAAAATCCCGTTTTTGGTGGCGCAGTGCATAAACTTTGTATGATACAGTACGTTTCGCTGCGCAGATACAATTTTTTTGCGAAAGTGATAACAATGGACGTATAGAAGTAAAAAATGGTTGGTACGGAAAGAAAGGACGTCACGTGTCCCAGGAAGACGTAATCAAATTATGGGTAGCATTATACCCCAGTTTTCCTGACTCATATAGCATTTTAAGGTTTCCTGAGCAGGTTTTGTTTTGCCTAAGTTTGCGTTCGACTTTCGAGCAACTTTTTTGTTTTACTGGATCAGGGAAAAACGATCTATCTTTGGTTTTAGTTATTTCAGGCACGGGCCTGTTTCGAATCGAGCCTGAATACGGAAACTTGGAAGCTTTCGAGTCCCACACCGCCCGCAACAAGTCCTCGCTGACTGTTTTCTTCACTGCGAGGTTAGTTCGAAGATGGCTTTTCGCTGAGGTGTGGAATCAACAGGAATGGCGTCTAGCAATGCGGGGATCATTCTTGCCATTGACAAGCTGTCCGTGTTTGTGCCAAAGTTGTGAATAAAACTGACGTCCCCGAAAACTAGTTTGTTAAATCCAAAATGAACTTTTTACCGTATTTCTTGACAATCTAATACTGTATTCCAAGGGTGGCCAAACTGTTTGACCCGAGGGCCGAATTCGCGAGCGCCTGGCCACTGGAGGGCCGGATACAGTGCGATTTATGTGACGGGCAACAGTCACAGCTGTCCGCAGTCGGAAACGTGATGCTTTAAAAAAGCGTGCAAGGTATTTGGCGGGCCGGATTGAATCGGCGGGCCGTAGTTTGGCCACCCCTGCTGTATTCTAATGTAACCGACACTCCAGTGCAACGATGTGGTGACCTACAGGTAATTGAAAAATAAACCATGCTGCCTGACAGAGAAATTAAAACTAGAAATGATTGAAGTATTCCGTCCCCCGCGTCAGTTGGAGTAGCGTTTCGCCGATTTTAACGATACATATTACCCGGTTTGTTTCGCAACAGGAAGCACAATAGATATATATATACAGTATATCTAAAACGCACGGTAACTTGTGTTCCATTTGCGCCCCCGTCCATTCCCGCCTCAGACATGAAAAATGTTTTGACCGTTGATTCCTGAGCATAGCTCGGTTGTTTAGTTGCCGCAGTTGTGCGGTTCTATTATTTTTTACCCAAAACCGAAGAAAAAATGGCATTGCATGCGATCTTCCCAAGTTTAGAAGTTTTATGAGTTGTTTTTGCATTAACTTAACGGTAACAGCAACAAATCATACGTGTCTCTGCACATTATTTACAAAACGCAGGTCTTGTTCTCTTGACAAACTTTTGATCAGCAAAATGTTCATCCACCGTTATCAGAATGGCTGAAAACATCCTAGATGGAAAAGTTTTAAATGTCATAACATATTTCTTGCGACTTTTTAAAAATGGGAATCACACTCTTCGTTTACGGAAAAAAACATTATGATGAAACTTTTTGAAATTGCTCGAAACTTATGGAATATATTTCGTGCGCTTGGATATTTTGTGAGTAGGCTGGCCAGGAAAACGTTTTGTCATCCTTTTTGGAATTAAAAGACCAAACAGTTGCAAAGCAGATTTACCTCTAAGATCTTTATTTGCCAGTTACCGCACCAAGTTACACGACGCTTAGGAAACACACGAGCTAAACTGCAAAATGTGCATCAACTTGAATTATATTTTCAGTAGATGCTCGAAATACGCCTCTGTGGTCTGCTTAGGGCACTTTGGGATAAATTCACGACCTGCTGCACCGATTTGCTGAACTATACAAGTTTTGAAAGCCATAAGTGCTTCCCTTGCTGAAGGTAGGCGAGGTCGCACAGCAAAGGTCGTTATAACTTACTAGTGATTTCTGTTGTTGCTTGCTGCCACAGTGTGAAGCTTTGCGTGCTTGCCGTTCGGACCCTCCGATCGCAACATTTTTACGACGATGCATCAGCGATTCGTCTGAAATCACCTAAAAGATGATCCCCGAATTCTCGACGCTTTCAGTCACATTTGATATTAAAAACCTTAGTGCGCTTTTAATCCAGTAGCGAACTGTTAATCGAACGAATGATGAAAACGGCTCTGGTTGAAAGAAAGCAAAGCTGTTGATTTGCTTTGTGCGTGACAACGATTTGGTGTTTTTATCAAAGCGAGACCAACTTAAGTCTGTGAAAAACCAAGCGTTATCCAGATCTTTAAAAATATATATATCAGAGTTCGAGATATGAAGAGTACTTGTCGGAATTATAGTAATAGTATGTGTGTGATACGGATTCCTGTTCAATTTTGTCCTGTTTTGCGTTGATCATGCGAACCCATGCTCAACGCGGGGGCAGTAGAAAGGGTCGATGTCCTTGGGTCGAGACTTCGTGTACGGGTCCGGAAAGGTAGCAACAGTAAAACAAGTAAGTTGAGGGTGAAAATGTAAAATATGTAATTTATGGAGTTATTCCTCAATACACCCAGATATCAATTTTGGGAGCTCAGATTAAGTTCAATTTTGGGCGCTCAGGTTAACCTCACGCTTCCACGTAAGGCCGCGAGTCACATTCCTGCGAATAATGCGTCATTTTTTCAGTTTACGGACCGAAGCGCTTTCTTCTGCCTGTTTCAGTCAATTTCTGACGTGACTATCTACGAGTATGCTATGACAGAGATGCAATGTTTTAGTGGTGTAGGAGCTGGGGGTGCAAGGGCACCCCAAAATTTTTGATTTATCGAAAATCCGGGCAAAATCCCTGAAAATCGGGCGCAGTTGTTTCGACACCTTCAAATGAGACTGAACGAAATACGTCTTAATTTGACTTTTTTATCTCGAAAAAAAATGGCGCCCGATGAGGTAAATTGAAGATCTTTTTTTGTTTTTTGGTCTTCAGGGAATGTTTGGCGCACAAAATTTTTCGGGCAAGATTGAGGAAATTCGGGAAAAATTCCTTCGCATCCCCAAAAATTTACCTGCTCCTACACTTATGGCTACTGCCCAAACAGTATGTAGGAGGCAGGGGTATAAGCTCACCCCTAAAAGTTTTGATCTGTCGAAAATCCCGGAATATTCGGGCACAAATGTTTCAACACCTTTGTTCTATTTGTTTGATGAATGAGACTGACTGATGAAAAACGTCTGAATTTGACATTCTTTCCCCCAAAAAAGAAAACGTGAAGATCTATTTTGGACGTCGCACAGAAAACATGGTACATTTTTTGTGACCTCCAAAAGAAAAAGTCTTCATCATTTTTGTGAAAGTTTGCCGCACAAACATTGTTTGGGCAAGTTTGTGAAAATTCGTCCAAAAATCCTTCGCACCCCCAAGCATTTGCCTGCTCTTACACCATGAATGTTATGCTTGGCGTGTAGTAAATTTTAATCTGAAATTGTGAAAATGCGACGTTTCTGCATTTTTTATATCCCTTATTAGCTAAAGTATCATGCAACCGTGCGTTACTTGGTAAACTCGTGGCTATAGACTCACGCAAATCATCGTTTTTTCAATTTTTCTAGTCTGAGTTGAAAACTGTGTCACGTTTTCGATGTTTCAGAGAAAAAAAGCAATGTTTAATCATCGTTCGTGATTTTCCTTCCTTGTTGTTGGTAATTCCCAATGCCGCTCGACCTGTCTACAGTTGTTTATAGTTTTTTTGTTTTTCAGAGATGACTCCACATCTGAGGCAGTGTTCACCTTCAGAGGATTACTGGGTGAACCAGAGTGCCAGCTAAAGGTCACAGCGAGTGGATCATTCGACGGCAAGTTTGAACTCAAGTAACCTCACGGATTTCCTTCTTTTCTGCTATCCACACACGTTCCATCAAAAGCCACTGTGTATATCCTTCTATTTTTACGAAAGCAAACTTTGTTGAAAGAAATCTATAGTTTTGTAATTCACAAATACATCGACATTCAAAGCAAGCTGTGTTACTTGAGTGGACCGAGCGACCATCATGTCAAAGACCAATCATGTTGAGTGACAGCGCATGTCTGCAGGGGGAAGCAAATATGTGTCATTTGGAAGTTATTTTCAAAATATTTGGTTCCTGTGCCTGTCAGACAACATGACGCGCTCGGGCACGTTCGTGGCCATAGGCAAACGAGACGGGGGCGGGGGGCGGCAGCCCCCCGGCTTGAAAAATTTCTCAGGCAAGCGCAAAGTTGCTCAAAAATGCTGAATAGTTAAAAATATTGCAATACAGTGAAAAATTTCAGGTCAAGCGCAAGTTGCTCAAAAATCCTGAATGATCAAAAAATATATATTCAATGCAGTGAATTCAGGGCAAACTCTATTTTTCAGGGCAAGCGTACAGTTGCTCAAAAATCCTGAATGGTAAAATGGCAAATTGTTTGTTTTTAGGGCAAATTTTTTCCGCCCCGCCCCCAGTAAAATGCCTTCCCATACGCCTATGTTCGTGGCTAAAGACATTACGCATAGGCCATGGCCTAGGGCCCTGCGCAACTCTTTCCTATGACGATTCAATATTAGCTAAAATTTGTGAAACTGCGCAGAGGCATAACTTTACAATTTACTTTGAAACGAGCGGAATTCCAAATATCTGCTCTAGACTCTTATCAGTACGGTAACAACACGACAATACTGCGCGTGAGAGAATGAAAAACAAAAATTGGTACTTAATTGATGTTAAATTTTCCACTGACAAAAAGCTCGCAACAGCGCAAGACCGCCAGACACTGCAATGCAGAACTCCGCTGAAAAGAAATATTAACAGTATTGCATCCTACGTTTGGTTGTTTTTAAAAGATTTCCCGCAAACAAAGATTGCTTGTTGAAACTCTGTGTGCTAGTTAAATCAGCTAGAACAGTTTCTCGTGAGCTTTACTGGGTGAAACGTGTCTACGTTGGGCTTACTTCATATGGTTAGCTGCAGGTGTTGCGACAATACTTTGCTGGTATGCAAAACTGGTCTCCATGCTGTTTACCATCGGCTTATGGCACAGAGGATTAAAACACTATATTTTGTATTGCTTGGAAAATGACAACTTCAAAACGGCGTAAGTACGCCCTGTGTTCACTGAATGGATTGTGTTTGTTTCATAAAACATGTGGTTATTATTACTACAAAAAAAGGAGTTTACGTACAGGTAATAAGATCGACAGCTAGACGATATTTTCGAGGGCGGCAACACGGTCCCGCATGAAAATGTATATATCCGAACAACGAACCTAATAAAAACGCTAGAAATCACGGGAATTTAACGAAGAGAACTTCTGAACTACACGAAATTGCTATAAATTCCAAGAAAAGATTGCAATGCCTTTTGTTTTGTAGAAGAGTGCAGGAAAGGCGTTAATTTCTGTTGAAGATCTAAGGCAATTGTAGAACCAAAGTCGGCACAACGAAAGATATATTTTTGCGGGGGCACTACACATAAGAGGGCATACTTTCACGCTTTTCAGACAAACGGCCAAATAGGTCACGCTTGCATGGGGCCCCAAAACCTAAGATGGCCTAGGGCCCCGCTCTCCCTAAATCCGTCCCTGGCTACAGAGTAGTTGCATCTAAACGTCCAAATCCAAATTGCTACTTTGTGCAACTTGTTTGACGCTGTCGTATTCCAGCAAAATAGCTTTTCATGCAGTCTCTACGCCTGTGAAATCCATACCAGACAAGCTTCCAACATGGAATGCGAATATCATGAACAGAAAACGAAATTTTTTTGCCACTTGACGCGAGATCAACTGTTAGGAAATAGATGGTGACGGCGGCATCACTATCAGTTGCGAAATGTCCGTATAAAACATTTTAAGAGATAACGAGTAACCAAAAAGTTGTGAAAGTTTGCAGA